>Ga0310813_10000039_pt1 | contig 99986 bp, 106 predicted proteins | sample YN3metagenome_FD_203086 | JGI IMG/M metagenome (GOLD analysis project Ga0310813, IMG submission 203086) | Soil microbial communities from experimental microcosm in Duke University, North Carolina, United States - YN3 | ecosystem: Engineered > Artificial ecosystem > Soil microcosm >... | reverse complement strand
TGTGCCGCGTGTCCATCTATGCTGCGCGCCCCGGCGTGATCATCGGCAAGAAGGGCACCGACATCGAGAAGCTGAAGAAGACCCTGTCCAAGATGACGGGTTCGGAAGTCAGCCTCAACATCGTCGAGATCCGCAAGCCGGAAGTCGATGCGCGTCTCGTGGCGCAGGGCATCGCCGACCAGCTGGAGCGCCGTATCGCGTTCCGCCGGGCCATGAAGCGCGCCGTCCAGTCGGCCCTTCGCCTCGGCGCGGAAGGCATTCGTATCGAGTGCGGCGGCCGTCTCGGCGGTGCCGAAATCGCTCGCTCGGAGCGCTATCGTGAAGGCCGCGTGCCGCTTCACACGCTGCGCGGCAACGTCGATTATGCCGAAGCCCAGGCCCACACCGCTTATGGCGTGTGCGGCGTCAAGGTGTGGGTGTTCAAGGGCGAGATCCTGGGTCACGACCCGCTCGCCCAGGACCGGCTGATGATGGAAGCGCAGACCTCCGGCGTCCGCCCCGCGCGCGACGACGATCGTCGCCGGTAAGGATCACAAGTCATGTTGCAACCAAAGCGCACCAAGTTCCGCAAGGCCTTCAAGGGCCGCATCCATGGCGTTGCCAAGGGCGGAACCGAGCTGAACTTCGGCGCCTTCGGCCTCAAGGCCATGGAGCCGGAGCGGATCACCGCCCGCCAGATCGAAGCGGCCCGCCGCGCGATCACCCGTCACATCAAGCGCCAGGGGCGTTTGTGGATCCGGATCTTCCCGGACCTGCCGGTGTCGAGCAAGCCTGCCGAAGTCCGCATGGGTAAGGGCAAGGGTTCGCCTGAATTCTGGGTCGCCCGGGTCAAGCCCGGCCGGATCCTGTTCGAGCTGGACGGCGTTCCCGGCCCGCTCGCCAAGACCGCTTTCGAGCGTGCGGCGGAAAAGCTCCCCATCAAGGTCAAGGTGGTCGCCCGCCTTGGCGAAACCCTGATCGAGGCCGATTGATCATGGCGAAGCGTGAAGACCTGTCGGTGAAGACCGACGACCAACTGTCGACTCAGCTCGGTGAGCTGAAGCGCGAGCAGTTCAACCTGCGCTTCCAGGCTGCGACCAATCAGCTTGAGAAGCCGAGCCGCGTGCGTGAGGTCCGCCGGACCATCGCCCGCATCAAGACCCTGCAAGGCCAGCGCTCCAAGAGTGCGCCGGCGCAGGGCTGAGGAGAGAACAGATGCCAAAGCGCGTCCTCACCGGCACCGTGGTGTCCGACAAGGGTGACAAGACCGTGGTGGTTCGTGTCGAGCGGCGGGTGAAGCACCCGCTGTACGGCAAGATCATCAAGCTGTCGAAGAAGTATCATGCTCACGACGAGGCCAATGCCTACAGCGTGGGTCAGCAGGTTCGCATTGAAGAATGCGCGCCGTTGTCGAAGCTCAAGACCTGGACCGTTGCCGGGCTGGTTGGCGAGGCCAAGGCCTCCGACCTGGCCGAAGCGGCCAACGTCTGAGCGGCTGCAAGCTAGGGATAGGATAGAACCATGATCCAGATGCAGTCCAACCTCGACGTGGCCGACAACAGCGGCGCCAAGCGCGTCATGTGCATCAAGGTGCTCGGCGGGTCCAAGCGTCGCACCGCGGGCGTCGGCGACATCATCGTCGTGTCGGTCAAGGAAGCCGCTCCGAAGGGCCGCGTGAAGAAGGGTGACGTGCACCGCGCCGTGATCGTTCGCACCGCCAAGGACATCCGCCGTCCCGACGGCTCGGTGATCCGCTTCGACAGCAATGCCGCCGTGCTCGTCAACAAGAACGAGGAGCCGATCGGCACCCGTATCTTCGGCCCGGTCGTGCGTGAGCTCCGTGCCAAGAAGCACATGAAGATCATCAGCCTCGCGCCGGAGGTGCTGTAATGGCCACCGCGAAGATCAAGAAGGGCGACAAGGTCGTCGTCCTCGCGGGCAAGGACAAGGGCAAGACCGGTCAGGTCGTCCGTTCCATGCCGAAGGAAAACAAGGTGGTCGTGAGCGGCATCAATGTCGCCACCCGCCACATCAAGCCGACCCAGGCTGCCCCGCAGGGCGGCAAGGTCACCAAGGAAGCTCCGCTTCACGTGTCCAACGTGGCGCTCGCTGATCCGAAGTCCGGCGCGGCCACCCGCGTCCGCTTCGAGGAACGCGACGGCAAGAAGGTCCGGGTCGCGGTCAAGTCCGGGGAACTGATCTAATGGCCGACGCCAACTACACGCCGCGTCTGCGGAAGGATTATGACGAGCGCATCGTCAAGGCGATGACCGAGAAGTTCGGTTACAAGAACCGGATGGAAGTCCCGCGCCTCGACAAGATCGTCATCAACATGGGTGTCGGTGAAGCCACCCAGGACAAGAAGAAGGTCGAGGCCGCCGCTGCCGAAATGCAGCTGATCGCCGGGCAGAAGCCGGTGATCACCAAGGCCAAGACCTCGATCGCGCAGTTCAAGCTGCGTGAAGGCATGCCGATCGGTTGCAAGGTCACCCTGCGCCGCGAACGCATGTTCGAGTTCCTTGACCGTCTCGTGACGATCGCTCTTCCCCGGGTCCGCGACTTCCGCGGCCTCAACCCGAAGAGCTTCGATGGGCGCGGCAATTATGCGATGGGTCTTAAGGAACAGATCGTGTTCCCCGAGATCGAATATGACCGGATCGAAAAGGTCCGCGGCATGGACATCATCGTTACCACCACGGCGAAGACCGACGAGGAAGCGCGCGAATTGCTCCGCCTCTTCAACTTCCCGTTCCCCGCAGACGCTGACCAGCAAAAGGCTGCCGCGTAAGCGGTTAGGAGAACTTAAGTCATGGCGAAACTGAGTTCCATCAACAAGAACGAGCGTCGCAAGAAGCTCGTCGAGAAGCAGGCGGCCAAGTACGCCAAGCTCAAGGCAATCGCGAACGACGAGAGCCTCGACGAGACCGAGCGTCTGATCGCGCGTCTGAAGATGGCGGAGCTGCCCCGTAACGGCAATCCGACCCGCATCCGCAACCGGTGTGAGCTGACGGGCCGGTCCCGCGCTTATTACCGCAAGTTCCGTCTCTCGCGCGTCATGCTGCGTGAGATGGGCAACAAGGGCCTGATTCCGGGCCTCACCAAGTCGAGCTGGTAAGGACACCGCAAGATGGCGATGACCGATCCCCTGGGTGATATGCTCACCCGCATCCGCAACGGCCAGCAGGCGAAGAAGGACAGCGTCCTGACGCCGGCTTCCAAGCTCCGCGCGCACGTCCTCGACGTGCTTCAGCGCGAAGGCTACATCCGCGGCTACTCGGAAGAGGAGCTGGCGGGCCAGAAGGGCCTGCGGATCGAACTCAAGTATTTCGAAGGCCAGCCTGCGATCCAGCACCTGGCGCGTGTCTCGAAGCCCGGTCGCCGGGTCTACTCGGGCGCCGCCAAGCTGCCGCGGGTCCGTAACGGCCTTGGCATGACCATCGTCTCGACGCCGCGCGGCGTGCTTTCCGATGCGGAAGCGCGTGAGCAGAACGTCGGCGGCGAAGTCCTGGCGGAGGTGTTCTAAGATGTCCCGTATCGGCAAAAAGCCGGTCCCGGTTCCGGCCGGGGTGACGGCGAACCTCGAAGGCCAGACGCTCAGCGTCAAGGGCCCCAAGGGCACCCTTTCGATGAAGGTTCTCGATGACCTGGTCCGCACCTCGGTCGAGGACGGTCAGATCAGCGTGCAGCCGGTCAACGACAGCCAGCGTTCGCGCGCGGCGTGGGGCATGCAGCGCACCAACGTGCTGAACCTCGTCACCGGCGTGACCGAAGGCTTCACCAAGGTGCTCGAGATCACCGGCGTCGGCTATCGCGCCGCGGCCCAGGGCAAGAACCTGAAGCTGCAGCTCGGCTACAGCCACGACGTCAACTACGCGATCCCCGAAGGCATCGACGTCAAGACTCCCGACCCCAACACGGTCGAGATCAGCGGCATCGACAAGCAGAAGGTCGGTCAGGTCGCGGCCGAGATCCGTCGCTGGCGCAAGCCCGAGCCGTACAAGGGCAAGGGCATCAAGTATCGCGGCGAGTTCATCTTCCGCAAGGAAGGGAAGAAGAAGTAATGGCCAAGCTTTCCCTTTTCGATCGTCGCCGGCGCCGCGTGCGCACGGCGCTGCGGGCCCGTTCGGCCGGCAAGCCGCGCCTGTCGGTGCACCGTTCGGGCCGTCATATCTACGCCCAGATCATCGACGACGCCGCCGGCCACACGGTCGCCGCCGCTTCGACCCTGGACAAGGATCTGCGCGGCAATGCCAATGCGACCACCGAGGGCGCCAAGCTCGTCGGCAAGACGCTGGCCGAGCGCGCCAAGGCTGCTGGCGTCGACCGGGTCGTGTTCGACCGCGGTGGCTTTCTGTTCCATGGCCGGGTCAAGGCCCTCGCCGATGCCGCCCGTGAAGGCGGGCTGGAGTTCTAAGAATGGCTGACGAAACCCAGAACCCGCAGGCCGCGGGCACCGAGCCGCCCGCGGCGACCAATCCGCAGGGCACCCCGGAAACGGTGGCGGCTGCCGAGACCGCTCCGGCGCAGCAGGACAATCGTGGTCCTCGCGGCGGTGGCAATCGCGGCGGACGCGGCGGTGGCCGTGACGGTGGTCGCGGTGGCAACCGCGGTGGACGTCGTGACGATCGCCGTGGCGGCCGTGGCGGCGACGACGATGGCGGCGAGGAGCTGATCGAAAAGCTCGTCCACATCAACCGCGTCTCCAAGACCGTGAAGGGCGGTAAGCGCTTTGGCTTCGCCGCGCTGGTCGTGGTCGGCGACGGCAAGGGCCGCGCTGGCTTCGGTCACGGCAAGGCCCGCGAAGTGCCGGAAGCCATCAGCAAGGCGACCGCGGCGGCCAAGAAGGCCATGATCCGCGTTCCGCTGCGCGACGGCCGCACCCTGCACCATGATGGCAACGGCCATTTCGGCGCGGGCAAGGTGACCGTTCGTTCGGCGCCGAGCGGCACCGGCATCATCGCGGGTGGCCCGATGCGCGCCATCTTCGAAAGCCTCGGCGTGGCCGACGTGGTGACCAAGTCGGTCGGCACCTCGAACCCGTACAACATGATCCGCGCCACCTTCGAGGCGCTCAAGGATCAGACTAGCCCCCGTTCGGTGGCGCAGCGTCGCGGCAAGAAGGTCGCCGACCTGCTCGGCCGTTCCGGCGTGAGCCAGGCGGAGGCCGAAGCCACCGCCGACAGCATCACGGAGTAACAGACGTGGCGACCATCAAGATCACCCAGACCGGTTCGCCGATCCGCCGCGACAAGACCCAGCGCGCGACGCTGGTCGGTCTCGGCCTCAACAAGATGCACCGCACCGTGGAAGTGGAAGAGACCCCCGAGGTCCTCGGCCAGATCCGCAAGGTGGCGCATCTGGTGAGCGTCGAAAAGTAATTGGCTTGGAGCCTCTGCTGGTGCAGGGGCTCCATTCCGTTTCAACACAAGTGACCGGGCTCTCGCTGTTCTGGCGGGGGCCCGGATGCGCGACAAAAGCGAAAGCGAGTGCACCAACATGACGATCAAGCTTAACGACCTCCGCGACAATCCCGGCGCCCGCAAGGACAAGGTCCGTGTCGGCCGTGGTATCGGTTCGGGCGTCGGCAAGACCGGCGGCCGCGGCCAGAAGGGCCAGAAGAGCCGTTCGGGCGTTTCGATCAAGGGCTTCGAAGGCGGCCAGATGCCGCTTCACATGCGGCTGCCGAAGCGCGGCTTCAACAACATCTTCGCGCGCGATCATGCCGAAGTGAACCTGGGCGCGATCCAGAAGCTGGTCGATGCCGGCACGCTCGACGCGGGCAGCACGATCGACCATGACGCGCTCAAGGCCGCTGGCGTCGGCCGCGGCGGCAAGGACGGCGTCCGCATCCTCGGCAAGGGCGATTATTCGGCCAAGCTCAACTTCAAGGTCGCCGGCGTCAGCAAGGGCGCCCGCGAAGCGATCGAAAAGGCCGGCGGCAGCGTCGAACTGATCGAGCGCAAGGACAAGGCCGAACTGGCCAAGGCCAAGAAGGGCACGAAGCGCGACGAGCGCCTTGCCAACAAGGCGGCCAAATCGGCCAAGTAAACTGTCTTTTGGCGAAGGCCGGGGTGTGCGTCAGCAGCCCCGCCTTCGCCGCCTGACCAGCGGCGCTTACATCAGGCGCGTCACCGCCTATATGGGCCCCTTTCGGGGGTAGGGACGAACAAGCACATGGCAAGCCAAGCCGAACAACTGGCTTCGAACATCAGCCTCGCCAATTTCGGCAAGGCGACCGAGCTCAAGAAGCGCATCTGGTTCACGATCGGGGCGCTGATCCTGTTCCGGTTGCTCAGCCACGTGCCGATGCCGGGCATCGACCCGCGCGCCATGGCCCAGCTGTTCAACACGCAGCGCGGCGGCGTCCTCGATTTCTTCAACACCTTCTCGGGCGGCAGCCTGGAGCGGATGAGCATCATCGCGCTCGGCGTTATGCCTTACATCACCGCGTCGATCGTGGTGCAGCTCGGCGCGACCATGTACGCCCCGCTGATGGCCCTCAAGAAAGAGGGCGAAACCGGGCGCAAGAAGCTCAACCAGTACACCCGCTTCCTGACAGTGCTCCTGACCACGGTGCAGGGCTATTTCATCGCGGTCGGCCTGGAAGGCCTCGGCGCCAACCAGAGCATCGCGGCGGTGGTCGATCCCGGCATGCTGTTTCGCATCGCCGCCACCATCAGCCTTGTCGGCGGCACGCTGTTCCTGATGTGGATCGGTGAGCAGATCACCAGCCGCGGCATCGGCAACGGCATCAGCCTGATCATCATGGCCGGCATTGTCGCCACCTTGCCGCGCACGCTGGCGCAATTGTTCGAAGGCGGCCGAAGCAACACCATCGACCCGCTGCTGATCATCCTGGTGATCGCGCTGGTCGTCGGCCTGATCCTGTTCATCTGCTTCATGGAGCGCGCCCAGCGCCGCGTCCTGATCCAGTATCCCAAGCGCGCCACGGCCCGCGGGATGATGGCGCAGGAGCGCTCGCACCTGCCGATCAAGATCAACACCGCCGGCGTCATTCCGCCGATCTTCGCGTCGTCGCTGCTGCTGATGCCGCTGACCGTCATCCAGATGGCCGGCGCCACCCCGGGCGCCGAGGGCCAGTCGGAATGGCTGGTGACGCTCAGCACCTATCTGCAGCACGGCAGCCCGGTGTTCATGACCCTCTACGGGCTCGGCATCATCTTCTTCTGCTTCTTCTACACCTCGGTGCAGTTCAATTCGGAAGAAACCGCCGACAATTTGAAGAAGCACGGCGGCTTCATCCCGGGCGTCCGTCCGGGCAAGGCGACCGAAAGCTATTTCGATCACCTGCTGACCCGCCTGACGGTGATCGGCGCGGCCTATCTGACCCTGATCTGCCTCGTGCCCGAGATCATGTTCACCCAGGCCGGCATTCCCTTCTATCTCGGCGGCACCAGCCTGCTCATCGTCGTCAACGTGACGATGGACACGGTCAGCCAGATCCAGGGCCATCTTATCGCCCACCAATATGGTGACCTCATCAAGAAGGCGAAGCTGAAGGGCGGGCGGCCGGCGCGCCGCTGATGCTTGACGGGGTCCGCACGGGCCCCGACAAGCGAGCCTGACGAACAGGGAGCGTTTCGGCCTTGGATATCATCCTGTTGGGACCGCCCGGTGCGGGCAAGGGAACCCAATCGCAGCGGCTGGTCGAGACCCGCGGCATGGTGCAATTGTCGACCGGCGACATGCTGCGCGCCGCGGTCAAGGCGGGCACACCGGTCGGCCTCAAGGCCAAGGCGGTGATGGACGCGGGCGAACTGGTCAGCGACGCCATCGTCTCCGCGCTGATCGGCGAGCATCTCGATCAGAGCCGCGACAAGGGTGCGATCTTCGACGGTTTCCCGCGCACCCAGCACCAGGCCGAAGCCCTCGACCTGCTGCTCGACGACCGCGGCCGCAAGCTGGCGCACGTGATCGAGCTCGAGGTCGACGAAGAAGCGCTGGTCGAGCGTATTACCGGCCGCTTCACCTGCGCGTCGTGCGGCGCGCCTTATCATGAGCGCTTCCGGCCGACGCAGGTCGAAGACCAGTGCGACGTCTGCGGCGGGCATGAATTCAAGCGCCGTCCCGACGACAACGAACAGACGGTCCGCACCCGCATGGCCGAATATCGCGCCAAGACCGCGCCGATCCTGCCTTATTACGAAGCGCGCGGACTGGTGGCCCGGGTCGACGGCATGGCCAGCATGGACGAGGTCACCCGACAGATCGACGTGGTTCTCGACAGGTAAGCGGTCTTACGGCACGCTGTTCCTCGTTTGAGGGAGGGACAAGATCGTGCCGCTGACCGTCCGTCTGTTTGCAGCCACGATGCTGCTGGCGCTGGCCGCACCGGGCCATGCTTCGGTTTCCGCCGTCTCCCCCAATGGATTCGTCAGTTCGCACCGCCTCGACCTGCCCGGCGTATCTGCGGTTGAGGCGTATCGCCGGTTCGTCGCGCTTCCCGCCTGGTGGGACCCTGCGCACAGCTATTCGGGCAAGGCGTCGGCGCTTAGCTTCGATCCGAAGGCCGGGGGCTGCTGGTGCGAGCGGCTCGACGGCGGCGGAAGCGTCGAGCACATGCGCGTCCTGCTGGTCCAGCCGGGCAAGCGGCTGGTGATGAACGGCGGGCTCGGGCCGTTGCTCTACCAGGGCGTCGCGGCGACGATGGATGTGGGCTTCGCCGACACCGCTTCAGGTTCGTCCGTCACGATCCATTATCGCGTCGCGGGCTTCGCGGAGGGCGGCGCCGATAAGCTGGCCGGACCGGTCGACGGCGTGCTCACGGCGGGGGTCGCGCGCTATGCGGCCTATGCGCGCTCCAGCGTGACGAAGGCGTAGGCGGGGCTGGCTCCGTCGGCGCCATGTTCTTCCCGGAAGGTCTCCCGCCAGAAGCCGCTATCGCGCGGGTCGGGCATCTCCGTGTCACCCTCGATATCGGCCAGCACTTCGGTCAGCTCGATCCGCTCGGCGAAGGCCAGGCCAAGGCCGAAGATTTCCGCGCCGCCGATGATGCTGACATCGTCCGGCGCGGCCAGCGCGAAGGCTTCGGGCAAGGAGTGCGCGACCTCGGCGCCGTTCGCTCGCCAGTCGCGGTCGCGCGTAATGACGATGTGCCGCCGCTTGGGCAGCAGGCCCGGCAGGCTGTCGAAGGTCTTGCGCCCCATCACCATCGCGGTGCCGAGCGTCAGCCGCTTGAAGCGCTTCAAGTCTTCGGGAAGGTGCCAGGGGAGGGTGCCATTGCGCCCGATGACCCCGTTCCGCGCGCGGGCGACCACCAGCTGGATCATGCTTGCACCTTCATGACGCTGTCTTGGCCGCTGCGTTCAGCTTGAACAATAGGGAAGCGTTTGCCATCCCGGTGCCCATGCCAATCGTCCGTCAGTTCCTCGTTTCCCGGCCGCCCATCGCGCGCCGTGGAACGCGAAGTGGACGAAGTGGACCCTATGTTTTTTTGGCCTTCGCGGCATGACCCTCGCCGCCTTTCATGCTGCTCTCGCCGATCAGCTTCCTGCCAATGCGATCGTTACCGATCCCGGCGACATCGTCCCGTGGCTGACCGATTGGCGCGGCCGCTGGACGGGGGCCAGCCCGCTGCTGCTGCAACCGTCCACGACCGAAGAAGTGGCGGCGATCGTCCAGGCCGCCGAAGCGCATCGCGTCGGGCTCGTTCCGCAGGGCGGCAACAGCTCCATGGTCGGCGGCGCGACCCCGCCCGCCGATGGCTCGGCCGTATTGCTCTCGCTGCGGCGGATGAACCGCCTGCGCAGTCTCGGCCCCGATCATGCGATCGCCGAAGCCGGAGTGATCCTCGACACCCTGCAACAGGCGGCAGCAGGGGAGGGGGCCCGCTTTCCCCTCGATCTCGGGGCAAGGGGGTCGGCCACGGTCGGCGGGCTCGCTTCGACCAATGCCGGCGGAACGCAGGTGCTGCGCTTCGGCACCATGCGGGCGCAGGTGCTGGGGATGGAAGCCGTGATGTCGGGCGGGCTCGTCCACGACAGCCTCGGCGGGCTGAAAAAGGACAATCGCGGGGTCAGCCTCGACCATCTGCTCATCGGCGCGGAAGGCACACTCGGGATCATCACTGCGCTGCGCCTGCGGCTGGTTCCCGGCGCCGTGCAGCGAGCAGCGGCATGGATCGGGGTCGCGGACCCGCATCAGGCGCTGGCGCTGCTCCGGCGTCTCGAAGCCGCGACCGACACGATCGAAGGCTTCGAGCTCATCCCCGACGTCAGCCTCGCCCGCGTTCTCGAGCACATCCCACAAACCCGCGCCCCGTTGGCCAGTGCGACGCCGTGGCACGTGCTGGTCGATGCGGTTACCGACACTGCGGGAGAGGCGCCGCAGCAGCTGCTCGAACGCTTGCTCGGCGAGGCAACCGATATCTTCACCGATGCGGTGATCGCGCAAAGCGATACGCAGACTGAGGCGCTGTGGCGGCTCCGTCATTCGATCTCGGAGGCCGAACGCGCGGCTGGCCCGGCGGCGCAGCATGACATCTCGCTGCCGGTCGATCGGGTGCCGGGCTTCCTTCTCGACGAAGCCCGGCTGATCGAGCAGCGTTTTCCCGGCACCGAGGCCAGCGGCTACGGCCACCTTGGCGACGGCAATGTCCACTTCCACGTCCGCGCGCCCGCCGGCGCGGCGCCGGGCTGGGCCGACAGCGCCGAGGGCAAGGCGGTCAGCGCCTTGGTCCACGATCTTGTTACCGATGCAGGCGGCTCGATCTCGGCCGAGCACGGCATTGGCCAGATGAAAAAGGACGAACTCGCCCGCCTGGCTTCGCCGGCGCGGATGCAGGCCCTGCGGGCGATCAAGGCGGCGATGGACCCCCACGGCGTCTTCAATCCCGGCAAGCTGGTCTAAAGGGCGGCAGGAACAGGGGCGGGGGCGGCCCGTTCCGCGATCATGGCGTCAACTGAAACACTCGAAATCGGCGAAGTCGTGGCGGCCTTGCTGTCGGCGGAGGCACCCCGGCTGCTGTTCCTTGCCCGCGACGAAGTCCGCGCCGCCGCCATCGCCCGCGCCGCCGCGCAAGGCGCCGGCAAGCGTGAAGTGCTCTATCTTCCCGCGTCCGACGTCCTTCCCGGCGACGATGCCCCCACCTCGCCCAGCGTCGCCGGCCAGCGCACGACCGCGTTGCGGCATCTGTCCGAGGCGCTGGCCGACGATCGCCCCGTGTTGCTGGTCAGCAGCGGGGAAGCCGCCGGACGCCTGCTGGCGCCGCCGCAGGCTTTCGTCGGCAAGCCGCCGGTCCTGAGCGTCGGCGACAAATTCGATTTCGAGCAGTTCGCCGAGCAGGCGCACAAGCTTGGCTATCACGACGACGACCGGATCGACGAACCGGGCGAAGTCGCCGTCCGTGGCCACGTCGCCGATCTGTTTCCCGGCGACCGCCAGCTTCCGGTCCGGATCGAGGTAGCCGACGGTGCGATCACCGCCATCCGCAGCTTCGATCCGCTGACGCAATTGACCAGCGACAACCTCGACACGCTGGAGATCGGCACGGTCGCCGAGCCGCGGGTCGGCGACGGGGTGACGATCGTCGATCACCTGCCCGGCGCGGTGATCGCCCTCGACCCCGGCGCCGACAAGCGCCGCAAGCTGTTCCTGGCGCTCGCCGCCGATAGCGGGAAGCGCAGGCCCGCCCGCGCCACCGCCGATATCTGCGACGACAAACGCTGGCAAAAGGCGACGGCCGGGCTCGAGCAGCTCGATATTGGCGAAGGGCTTGGCGATCCGCCCCCGCGCTTCGTCGAGCAGCGAACGCCGGAGCGGGGCTTCACCCGTTTCGCCAAGGCCGCGCTGGCCGACGGCAAGGTGCTTGCGCTTCTCGGCAGCCCCCGCGACATCCGCTTTCTCGGCCCCCGCGTCGCACGCGGGCTGAAGACCGAGATCGTGGCCGCCGAAAGCTGGGAAGAGGTTCTGGCGGCGGCCGAGGGCTCGGTCCTGACGCTGCCGATGGCGGTGCCGCGCGGCTTTACCCGAGGAAACGTCGTGGCGATTGCCGCCGGCGACCTCATCGGCTCGCGCGCCGCGCATGACGACAGCGTATCGGCATCGGCGAGCGAGTTGTTCGCCGCGCCGGAAATCCGGCCCGGCGACATCGTCATTCATGAGGACCACGGCCTTGCCAGCGTCACCGGGGTGACCGAACTGCCCGACGACGGCGGCGACGCGATCGTGCTGCGCTTTGCCGGGGACGCACGGCGCCTGGTCCCGGTGGCCGATGCGGGCAAGCTGTGGCGTTATGGCTCGGACGAGGAAAGCGTCACGCTCGACAAGCTCGACGGATCGTCCTGGGAAAAGCGCCGCGGCGAGGTGCTGGCCGCGGTGGCCGAGACCGCGCGCGGGCTGGTCGCGCTGGCGGCCGAGCGGGCCAAGGCCGAAGCGCCGCCGATCGAGCCCGACGCCGCCCGTTTTGAGCAGCTGGTCGCGGGTTTCCCCTTCACCGAAACCGGCGATCAGCTGAAAGCGGTCGCGGCCATTCGCGGCGATCTCGCGTCCGGCAAGCCGATGGACCGGCTGGTGGTCGGCGACGTCGGCTTCGGCAAGACCGAGGTCGCCCTGCGCGCCGCCGCCATGGCCGTCTTCGCGGGGAAGCAGGTGGTGCTGGCAGCGCCGACGACGGTGCTGGCGCGCCAGCATCTCGAGACGTTCCGGAGCCGCTTTGCCGATCTCGGCGTCGAGGTCGCGATGTTGTCGCGGCTGGTCACCGCGGGCGAGAAGAAGCGCGTGCTGGCCGGGATCAAGGACGGCAGCATCGGCATCGTGGTCGGCACAGGCGCGGTCGCCGGCAAGGGAACCGCCTACAAGGACTTGGGCCTCGTCATCATCGACGAGGAACAGCGTTTCGGCGCCAAGGACAAGGACAAGCTGCGCGGCCTCGGCGCGCCGCATGCGCTGAGCCTGACGGCGACGCCGATCCCGCGAACGCTCCAGTCGGCGCTGGTCGGCCTGCAACCGGTCAGTATCCTCGCGACGGCGCCGGCCCGGCGCCAGCCGATCCGGACCGAGGTCGGCGGCCTGGACGAGGCCAAGCTGCGGACCGCGCTGATGCGTGAGCGCACGCGCGGCGGGCAAAGCTTCGTGGTGGTGCCGCGGATCGAGGACATGGAGGGGCTCGGCACGATGCTCGAGCGGCTGGTTCCCGAACTGTCGCTGGTGCGCGCGCACGGCAAGATGCCGGCGGCCGAGATCGACGAGTCAATGGTCGCTTTCGCGGCCGGTGACGGCGACGTGCTGTTGGCGACCAACATCATCGAGGCCGGGCTGGATGTGCCGCGGGCGAACACCATGGTCGTGATGCGGGCCGAGCATTTCGGTCTTGCCCAGCTGCACCAACTGCGCGGCCGGGTTGGGCGCGGCGCCCGGCGCGGACATATCCTGCTGATGACCGGCAAGGCCGACATTCCCAAGCGCACGCTCGACCGTCTGAACACGCTGGCGGCGTTCGACCGGCTCGGGGCCGGGTTTGCGATCAGCGCCCGCGATCTCGATCTGCGCGGGGCCGGCGATCTTCTCGGCGAGGAGCAGTCGGGCCACCTCAAGCTGATCGGCATCGACCTGTATCAGGAGCTGCTCGGCAAGGCCCTACGCCGGGCCCGCGGCGAGGAAACGGATGTGCCCGAGCCCGAATTGCGCCTGGGGCTGGCCGGTCGCCTGCCGGCCGAATGGATCCCCGAGGAGGAAGTGCGGCTCTCGCTCTATCTCCGCCTGGCGCGGGTCGAGGATAGTGCCGGGCTCGACGCGCTGCGGGCCGAGCTGGCGGACCGGTTCGGGGAGTTGCCGGCGGAAGCCGAGGCGCTGCTCGGCGCGGCGCAGGTGCGGATGCTGGCGCAGGATGCCGGCGTGCGGCGGATCGACGCCGGACCGGCCGCCATCGCCATCACCCCGGTGAATGCGTCCAGCAAGGCACCGACCGGGCTTGAGGACAAGGAAGGGCGCTGGCTGTTTCGGCCGGACAGCGAGCAACCGGCCGAGCGGCTGGCGGCGCTGGAGGACGTGCTGGCCGAGCTTGCCGATGCCTAGTCGGCGATGACCGGTTCGTCGCTCGTGCCCTGGTCGCGCTGTCCCCATTCCCGGTTGATGGCCAGCGCCCCCAGCGTGCAGACAACGCCCGAGAGAAGGTAGAGACCGACCGACCACAGCCCAAAATTGGCGGTCAGCCACAGCGCCACGAAGGGCGCGAAGCCGGCGCCGATGAACCAGGCCGAGTTGGAGACGATGGCGGCGCCGGTGTAGCGATATTGCTGCCGGAAGCTCGAATTCACCGCGCCCGCGGCCTGACCGAAGCTGAGGCCCAGCAGCACGAAGCCGAGGAGGAGATAGAGCGCTTCGCCGAATTGGCCGAAGCCGAGCATGATCGGCGCAAAGCAGAAGGTCCCGATCAGCGCCGCCGACACGCCCAGCACCGCGCGCCGTCCGACCTTGTCGGCAAGCACGCCCGATATGAGGATGGCGACCACGCAGACGAGCGCACCGATGCCTTCGAAGATCAGAAAGCGCACCGGGCTCTCGGTGGTGAAGAGCTGATTGTAGGAGAGCGGAAACACCGCGACGAGGTGAAACAGCGCAAAGCTCGCCAGCGGGGCGAAGGCGCCGAGCAGGATCACCCGCCATTCGGCGAACAAAGTCTCGAACGGGGGCGAGGGCTGCAGTTCGCGATTGTCGAACAGCCGCTTGAATTCGGGCGTGGCGACGATCCGGAGCCGCGCGAACAAGGCGACGACGTTCAGCGCCAGGGCGACGAAAAAGGGATAACGCCAGCCCCAGCGCAGGAAGTCCGCCGTCTCGAGCAGGGCCAGGAAATAAGCGAACAGGGCGCAGGCCAGCGCCAGGCCGAGCGGCGCGCCGAGTTGCGGGATCATCGAATAAAAGCCGCGCTTTTCTCTGGAGGCGGTAAGGGCGAGTAGCGAGGGAAGACCGTCCCACGCGCCGCCCAGCGCCACGCCCTGCAACAGCCGGAACAGGCCGAGCAGCCAGGCGCTCGCCGCGCCGACCTGCGCGTGGCTGGGCAGCAGCGCGATCGCCATTGTCGAGCCACCGAGCAGGAACAGGGCGATGGTGAGCTTCACCCCGCGGCCGTGGTTCTGGTCGATATAAGTGAACAGGAAAGTCCCGAGCGGCCGCCCGAAAAAGGCCAGGCTGAATAGAGCGAAGCTGGCAAGCGTGCCTTCGAGCGGGTGGAGATAGGGAAAGACGAAGGCCGGGAACACCAGCACCGAGGCGATGGCGAAGACGAAGAAGTCGAAGAATTCGGTGGTGCGCCCGATGATCACCCCGATCGCGATTTCGCCGGGGCGAACGTCGTGATGGGTCGCATGCACCACCCGGGCGTCACGCTCGAGCGCCTCGGAATTGCCAGTGTCGGCGGCGGTGGTGCTCATGTCGGGCGTCATCTCTCGCTTCGCATCGCGGGCACGGGGCGCGCGGATATCCAATATGCATAGCCCTTTGCCCGACCCCGCGACAGGAAGGGATTGGACATTTTGTCCAATGTCGCGCGGCCCGGGACAAGCCTAGGGCGCGTGATCATGAGGTCGATTTCCCCCATCCCGGCAGCGCGCACGCTGACCGTGGCCCTTGCTGCCCTGCTGCTGGCGGGATGCAGCCACGCCGTGTTCAATCCGGCCGGGGATATCGCGCGTCAGCAGCGCGATCTGATCATCATCTCGACCGGCCTGATGCTGCTGATCATCGTGCCGGTGATGGTGCTGATCGTCGTGTTCGCCTGGCGCTATCGCAAGGGGAAGGGCGGCACCTACGATCCGAAGTTCGACCATTCGACCACGCTGGAGCTGGCGATCTGGTCGGCCCCGCTGCTGATCATCATCGCACTCGGCGCGCTGACCTGGTCGAGCACCCACCTGCTCGACCCGTTCCGTCCGCTCGACCGCAAGGCGACCGCATTCGAAGCGGGAGCGCAAAACAGTCAGGCGCTGCGGGTGCAGGTGGTCAGCCTCGATTGGAAATGGTTGTTCATCTATCCCGATCTCGGCATCGCGACGGTCAACGACCTGGTGCTGCCGGTCGACCGCGAGGTACGCTTCGACCTCACCTCGTCGAACATGATGAACACCTTCTACGCCCCGACCATGGCGGGCATGATCTATACCATGCCGGGGATGCAGAGCACGCTTCACGCGGTGCTCGACCGGCCGGTCGACAGCACGGGCTATTCGGGCAATTACAGTGGCGCGGGCTTCTCCCACATGCGTTTCCGCATCCGCGGCGTGCCCGAGCAGCAGTTCGCCGGCTGGGTCGCGCAGGCGAAGGCGAGCGGTCGGGTGCTCGACACCGCCACGTACATGCAGCTGGTCAAGCCGAGCGAGAAGGTGCCCTCGATGCTGTTCGCGGTCGGCGACCCCGACCTTTATCGCCGCATCGTCGAACGCTGCGTCGAGCCCGGCAAGCCGTGCATGGGCGACACCATGCGCAAGGACATGGGGCATGGCGGCGGCGGGCATGAAGGCATGACGCCGCGCGGCGGCTCGATGCCTCCGCACGGCCAGAAGCCAGAAGGCGCCGTCTTCAAATCGAACGAGGAGAAGGGCACCGGCTCGCACCTCACCAAACCCACCGATACGCGCAAGGCACCGGGCGCCACCAATCCCGGCGACGCTGCCAACCGCAACATGAGCTGATCGAAAGTAGCCCCCTGTGATCGACGCAAAGACCATCTTCGGCCGACTGGGTTGGGAAAGCTTTCCCATCCACGAGCCCATCCTGCTCGTCACCTTCGTGGTGGTGGCGCTGGGCGGGATCGCGGTGCTGGGCGCCATCACCAAGTTCAAGTTGTGGGGCTATTTGTGGCGCGAGTGGTTCACCACCGTCGACCACAAGAAGATCGGCATCATGTACTTCATCCTCGGCATCGTCATGCTGCTGCGTGGCTTTGCCGATGCGATCATGATGCGCTTGCAGCAGGCGATGGCGTTCGGCGGGAGCGAAGGCTACCTGAACGCCCACCACTACGATCAGGTCTTCACCGCCCACGGGACGATCATGATCTTCTTCGTCGCGATCCCCCTGGTGTCGGGCGTCATCAACTTCGTCATGCCGCTGCAGATCGGCGCGCGCGACGTCGCCTTTCCTTATCTCAATTCGCTGAGCTTCTGGCTGACCGCGGCGGGGGCGGGGCTGGTCATGGTGTCGCTGTTCGTCGGCGAATTCTCGACCGCGGGCTGGCTCAATTACGTGCCGGTCGCCAATCTCGAGAATTCACCGGGGGTCGGGCCTGATTACTACCTGTGGGCGCTACAGATAGCGGGCGTCGGCACGACCCTGTCCGCGCTCAACATGGTGACTACGGTCATCAAGATGCGCGCGCCCGGCATGACCATGATGAAGATGCCGGTATTCACCTGGACCGCCTTCTGCAGCCAGGTGCTGGCCATCGCCATCTTCCCGGTCCTGACCGGCGCGTTCGCGATGTTGATGCTGGATCGGTACATTGGGACCAATTTCTTCACCAACGACCTTGGTGGGAACCCGATGATGTACTGGAACCTCGTCTGGCTGTGGGGCCATCCGGAGGTCTACGTCCTGATCCTGCCGGTGTTCGGCATCTATTCCGAGATCACCTCGACCTTCACCGGCAAGCGCCTGTTCGGCTATTCGTCGATGGTCTACGCGACGGTGGTCATCACCATCCTCTCCTACCTCGTCTGGCTGCATCACTTCTTCACCATGGGGTCGGGGGCCAGCGTCAACAGCTTCTTCGGCATCGCGACGATGGTGATCGCCATTCCCACCGGCGCCAAGATCTTCAACTGGCTGTTCACGATGTATCGTGGCGAGATTCGCTTCGAACTGCCGATGATGTGGGTGGTGGCGTTCATGCTGACCTTTACGGTCGGCGGCATGACGGGCGTGCTGCTGGCGGTGCCGCCGGCCGACTTCGTGCTGCACAACAGCCTGTTCCTGGTCGCCCACTTCCACAATGTGATCATTGGCGGCGTGATCTTCGGCCTGTTCGCCGGCATCGAATACTGGTTCCCCAAGGCGTTCGGGTTCACGATCGACAAGTTCTGGGGCAAGGTCCACTTCTGGGGCTGGGTCATCGGCTACTGGGTGGCCTGGACGCCGATCTACATCGTCGGCCTGATGGGCACGACGCGGCGGGTCCGACTGTTCGACGACCCCACGCTGCAACCTTATTTCATCATCGCCGCGATCGGCGCCGCGATCATCCTGGTCGGTATTCTCGGCCTGCTGATCGGGCTGGTGGTGAGCTATCGCAAGCGCGCTCAGCTCAAGGTCGGCAACGATCCGTGGGACGGCCGGACGCTGGAATGGTCGACCACCTCGCCGCCGCCGAGCTACAACTTCGCGTTCACGCCTGTCGTTCACGATCTCGATGCCTGGTACGACATGAAGTGCCGCGGCTACGATCATCCGAAGGATGGCTATCGGCCGGTGCACATGCCGCGCAACACCGGCACCGCGATCATCCAAGCGGGTCTGGCCGCGGCGATGGGCTTCGCGATGGTGTGGTACATCTGGTGGCTGGCGATCCTCGCCTTCGTCGCGCTGGTCGCGGTGACGGTCTGGCACAGCTTCGACTACAACCGGGATTATCACATTCCGGCCGATGAGGTCGCCCGCGTCGAACGCGAAAAGATCGGCTTCCTCGACATCAATTATGCGCCCGAGCCGGCGCTGCTGCCCGCCGGCAAGCCCGGCGCGGCGATCCCGGCGGGAGCCTGAGAACCCATGGCCACCACTGTACCCCACGCCGGCTTCGACCGCGACACCTTCCACCTCGTGGAAGAGGACGCGCACGACCATGGCTCGGCTCATGCCAGCCCGGTCCTGCTCGGCTTCTGGATCTACCTGATGAGCGACGCGCTGCTGTTCGCGGCGCTGTTCGCAACCTATGGCGTCCTCTCGACCAGCTTCGCCGGCGGCCCCGCGCCGCGCGACATTTTCGAGCTGGAGCTGGTCGCGCTCAACACCGCGATCCTGCTCGTCTCGTCGATCACCTACGGGTTCGCCATGCTTGCGATGGACAAGGGACGTCAGACCGCGGTGAAAGGCTGGCTGGCGCTGACCGCGCTCTTGGGCATGAGCTTCGTGTCGATCGAGCTCTACGAGTTCGGCGTGCTGATCGGCGAAGGGGCGACCCCGCAGCGGTCGGGCTTCCTCAGCGCCTTCTTCACCTTGGTCGGCACCCACGGACTGCACGTCACGGTGGGTATCATCTGGATCGGCATCATGCTGGTCCAGGTCGGCAAGCATGGGCTGAACGCCATCAATCGGCGCCGCCTGACCTGCCTCAGCATGTTCTGGCATTTCCTCGACGTCATCTGGATCGGCGTCTTCTCCTTTGTCTATCTGATGGGAATGGTGCGATGAGCGCTGCAACCGACCATGACGAGGCCCACGGCAGCGAGCACGGCCACGGCTCCAAGAAGAGCTATCTCGTCGGCTTCGCGCTGTCGGGAATCCTGACCTTCATTCCCTTCTGGCTGGTGATGGCCAAGCCCGTCGGCAATCCGGGCATGGTCGCGATCCTGATCATCCTGTTCGCGGTGGCGCAGATCCTGGTTCACACCGTCTGCTTCCTCCACGTCACCACCAGCGGGGAGGGCGGGTGGACCCTGCTCGCCTATGCCTTCACCACCGTGCTGCTGGTGATCACCATCGCGGGGTCGATGTGGATCATGTATCACCTCAACACCAACATGATGCCTGGCATGATGACCGGCGAGGTCAGTACCACGCCGTGAGCGAGGGGAAGGGCAAGCGGTGGTTCCTGCTTGCCCTGTGCGGCGTGTTCGCGTTGCTGTTCGCCGGGCTCGGCGTCTGGCAGGTCGAACGGCTGCGGTGGAAGACCGATCTCATCGCCCGGGTCGACGCGCGGCTCGCCGCCGAGCCGGTGCCGCTCAGCGCGGGTGAGACGTTCGTCGGCGAGGATGCCGAATATCTCAAGGTTCGAGCGACCGGGCGCTTCGACCACGGCAAGGAGACGCTGGTCGATGCGCTGACCGAGCGCGGCAAGGGCTATTGGGTGCTGACGCCGTTCAGGACCGCCGAGCGGACCTTGCTCGTCAATCGCGGCTTCGTGCCGAGCGACCGGGCGAAGCCCGCGACCCGCGCGGCGGGGCAGGTGCCGGGTGTGGTGACGGTCACCGGCCTCATTCGCCTGACCGAGCCAGTCGGCCGGTTCCTCCGTGCCAACCGGCCGGGGGCGGACCTGTGGTATTCGCGCGACGTCGCCGCCATCGCGCGTGCCCGTGGCCTCGGCCGCGTCGAGCCCTTTTTTCTTGACGCCGACGCCGCGCCCAATCCGGGCGGCCTGCCCATCGGCGGGCTGACGGTGGTCCGCTTTCGCAATGCCCATCTCGTCTACGCGCTAACCTGGTTCGCGCTCTCGGCACTCAGCCTGTTCGGGCTGGTGCTGACCTGGAAAAGCAAGCACAAAAGGGGGTGATGGACATGCCCCTGCTGGCCCTGACGCGAAGCCCGGTGCGGCTGCCGGGACGAAGCCCCCGCGACGCGGTGGTCGAGAACATGCGGCTGCTGGTGCAACTGCGCTGGATCGCGGTGGCGGGGCAGGTGCTGGCGATCCTGGTCGCGCATTATCTGCTTGGCGTCGATTTGCCGTTCGAGGCCATGCTGAGCATCGCCGGGCTGCTGGCGCTCGGCAATCTCCTCTTCACGCTGACCCTGCGCGAAGCGTGGGTGGTGCCGGGCGAACTGTTGCTGGCGTTGCTGCTCGACATGGCCGCGCTGACCGCTCAGCTCTACCTCAGCGGCGGCACGCGGAACCCGTTCATCTCGCTCTATCTGCTGCAGATCGTGCTCGGCGCCATCCTGCTGCCTGCAAGCCGCGCCTGGCTGCTGGTGCTGGCCTCGATCGCCGCTTTCTTCTTCCTCGCGGTCTATCACCTGCCGCTCACCTATCCGCCGCAGCTTGCCGACGAGATCGATCTGGCGTTGATCGGGCAGGAGATCGCCTTCGTGATGGTGGCGGTGCTGCTGGTGCTGTTCATGACCCGTATCAGCCGCAATCTGCGTGCCCGCGACGATTACGTCGCCGAGCTCCGCCAGCGCGCGGCGGAAGAGGATTCGATCGTCCGCATGGGCCTGTTCGCCAGCGGCGCCGCGCACGAGCTTGGCACGCCCTTGTCGTCGCTGTCGGTGCTGGTCGGTGACTGGCAGCGCGATCCCGACCTCACCCGCGACGAGCGGTTTCGCGAGGAGCTGACCGACGCCAGCCGCGCGGTTGAACGCTGCCGTGAGATCGTCAGCGACATCCTCGACACCTCCGGGCTGCCGCGCGGCGAGGCGATGGCGAGCCTTGCCGCCGAAAGCGTGCTCGCCGACCTCGTCTCCGACTGGCAGGCGCTGCACGAGCATGTCCCGCTCGACGCCCGGTTCGACACCGTTCGAGGCGCGCGGATCCCGGGTGAACCGGCCTTGCGGCAGGCGCTGTGGAGCCTGCTCGAGAATGCCGGGGAAGTGTCGCCCGGCGGGATCGCGATGCACGCCTCGGTCGAAAGCGAGCAATTGCTGGTCGATATCATGGATGACGGCCCCGGCTTCGCGCCGCAGCAGCTGGCTGCGCTTGGGCAGGCGTCGCGCTCGGTCAAGGGGGCGGGCCACGGCCTCGGCCTGTTCCTAGCCGCCAGCGTTGCCCGCCGCCTCGGCGGCTCGCTGAGCGCCGGCAATCGGCCGGAAGGTGGCGCTTCGGTGCGATTGGCGCTGCCGCTGGTGGGCTCGGAGGCGAAGCCATGAGCGCAACGCCCGGACGACTGATCATCGTCGAGGACGACGAGGATTTCGCGCGCACGCTGGCCCGCTCGTTCGAGCGGCGCGGCTATGCGGTGCGCACCGCGGTCGGGCCAGTCGAGCTCGACGCCTTGCTCGCCGCCGAGCGGTTCGACTTTGCGGTGGTGGACCTCAAGCTCGGCACCCATTCGGGCCTGCCCTGCGTCGCCGCGATCGCCAAGGCCGATCCCACCACCCGCATCGTCGTATTGACCGGGTTCGCCAGCATCGCCACCGCGGTGGAGGCGATCAAGCTGGGTGCTGCCCATTATCTTCCCAAGCCCAGCAACACCGACGACATCGAGGCCGCTTTCGGTCGGTCGGCCGGCAATGCCGACGTGCCGGTCGATGGCCGTGCGACCTCGCTTCGGACGCTGGAATGGGAAAAGATCAACGAGACGCTGATCGCCACTGGCTTCAATATCTCGGAAACGGCGCGGCGGCTCGGCATGCATCGCCGCACCCTTGCCCGGAAGCTCGAAAAGCGGCCGGTCCGCTAGCCGTCGAAGGCAGGCGGGCGGGCCGGCAGTAGCGGTGCGCCGTGTGGCCGAACGGCGACACTTTCGTGCAATCGGGCGCTGGCCGGGCGGGGGGTGACACAATCGTTCCTCTCGCGCATTGAAAAGGCGGAGCAACTGGGAACGCTTTCTTTTGCGACGTTATTTTCTGATTTCCACCCGAACGGCCCTGCTGGCCGGCGGAGCCACCATGTTTCTCTTCGCTTCGCCGGTCGCCGCGCAGGTGAAGCGCCCGGAGCCAACGCGCCCGGTCTGCGCGCCCGAGCCGCCCACCGTCGCACCGGCTCCGCCAGCGGGCGCAAACCTGCCCGAGGTCGAGCCGATCATCTGCCAGGAAGAATTGGCCAAGGAGGTCCCGCCGCTGGGGGCCGACGACCCCGCGCTCAGCGGTCCGCTCGAAAGCGTCGCCGAATTCGAGGCGCGGCTCCGGGCGCAGGAAGCGGCCGGGCTGGGTGTCGCGCCGACCGCCGATCCCGAGCTTTCCCAGCCGCTGCCACCCTTAAGCCAATTCGACGTCCGCGAGGTTGAGCTCACCCAGCCCGAGCCGAGCGAAGCGGCGCCCGAGGTTCGCTATGCCATCCGGGTCGACGGGCTGGCCGAAGCCGATGCGCTGACCGATGTCAGCATGCAGGGTGAATTCGACAGCCTGTCGGCGCTTGAGGAAGGCGACGGCAAGGCGGCGAACGAGGCCATGCTATCGGCACGGCTGACCGAGGACAGCAAGCTCCTCCAGCGCATTCTCCAGGCCGAAGGCTGGTACGACGGCGCAGTGCAGACCACCATCGAGCGGGCGCCGAGCGAAACCGGCGGGCAAGTCACCGCCGTGCTGCAGGTGTCGCCCGGCACGCGCTACACCATCGGTACCATCGCGGTTGAGGCCGATGCGCCGACCCCGCCCGACCTCATCACCAGCAATCTCGCGCTCAAAGTCGGCGAGCCGATCGTGGCGCAGCGCATCCAGGGCGCCGAAGCCAACCTCGCCATCGTCCTGCCGCAGGAAGGCTATCCTTTCGCCACCGTCGGGCAGCGCGACGTGCTGCTCGATCCCGACACCCATCTTGGCGATTACACCCTGCCGATCACGTTGGGCCCGCGGGCGCGGTTCGGCGGGTTCCGGACGACGGGCGACCTCGCGTTCGGGGCGAGCCATGTGAAGACCTTGTCGCGGTTCAAGGCCGGCGAGCTGTACGACAGCCGCGATGTCGACGACCTGCGCGAGGCATTGGTCGCGACCGGCCTGTTCACCACCGTCGCGGTCGAGCCCGAGCGGAGCGGACAGCGCAATCCCGACGGGACCGAGACGGTGACCATGCTGGTAACCCAGGACGCCGGCCCACCGCGCACGCTGGCGGCGAGCGCGGGTTACGGCACCGGCCAGGGCTTTCGGGTCGAGGGTAGCTGGACTCACCGCAACCTGTTTCCGCCCGAGGGCGCGCTGATCGCCAGCGCGGTGGCGGGTACGCAGGAGCTTGGCGCGAGCGCGATCTTCCGCCGTTCCAACGCCGGCAAGCGCGACCGTACGTTCCAGGCCGGGATCGAAGCGCGGCGCAGCAACTATGACGCGTTCGAGGCACTGACTGGGCGGATATTTGGGCGGCTGAGCTATGACAGCACGCCGATCTGGCGGAAGACCTTCACCTGGGGGATCGGCGCCGGAATTCTCGGCACGATCGAAAAGGACTATAATTTTGCGCTTGGTCGCCGCGACGACCGCAAGTTCCTGATCGGCGCGCTCGCCGGGCAGGTCGGGTTCGACAAGACCGACAGCCTGCTCGACCCGACCAAGGGGTTCCGGGCGCAGATCCTGGTGCAGCCCGAAGGTGCGCTGAGCGATGGCTTCCGGCCCTATCTTCGCAGCCAGCTCGACGGCAGTGCTTACTATCCGGTCGCGGACAGCATCGTGATCGCGGGCCGCGCCCGGGCAGGCACGACCCTCGGGATCGATCGTTTCCAGCTGGCGCCGTCGCGGCGCACCTATGCCGGCGGCGGCGGGTCGGTGCGCGGCTTTGCTTATCAACAGCTCGGCCCCAAGGATCCGGAGGGGCGGCCGCTTGGCGGCCTCAGCCTGGTCGAGGCTGCGGGCGAGGTACGCTATCGCTTCGGCGACTTCGGCGTGGTCGGCTTCGTCGACATGGGCCAGGTCTATGAGGACCGGGTGCCGACCTTCAAGGACCTGCGCACCGGGGTCGGGATCGGCGCGCGCTATTATACCAGCTTCGGCCCGCTGCGGGTCGATGTCGCGACCCCGCTCGGCCGCCGGCAGGGCGAAAGCCGGTTGAACGTCTACATCTCGATCGGTCAGGCGTTCTGATGAGCGAGGTCGCCACCACCGCCGAGGGCCTCCCCGAGGGCGAGCGCGAGACCGTCGTCATCCGCCGCCACCGCAACTGGCCGCTGACCATCGCCAAGGTGCTGCTGGGCATCGTGATCGCGCTGGCGCTGGTGGTGCTGGCGCTGTTCGCCTTTATCAACACCGACCCCGGACGCCGCTTCGCCGCCGACCGGATCAAAGCGCTCGAATTCGCCAACGGGATGAAGATCGGGGTAGGGCGGATCGACGGCACGCTGACCGGTGCGTCGACCATTCACGACTTCACGCTGTCCGATCCGAAAGGCGTGTTCTTTCGGGCGCCGTTGGTGCGGCTCGACTGGCGGCCGCTCGATTATGTCAACAATCACGTCGACATCCGCAGCCTGATCGCGCCGACTGCCACGCTGGCGCGCCTGCCCGAATTCAAGGCCACCCCGCCGAGCGACGGGCCGCTGCTGCCCGACCTCGACATCGACATCGGGCGGTTGAAGGTCGATCGGCTGATCATCGGTCCGTCGGTGACCGGCGAAGAGCGGGTCGGCTCGATTGACGGCCGGGTCCGGATTGCCGACCGCCGCGCGCAGGTGGCGCTTCAGGCGGCGGTGATCGGCGGCGAGGGGCGGGCCGGGGGCGACCGGATGGCCATCAATCTCGATGCCGTTCCCGAGGACAACAAGCTGACGCTCGACGCCTTTGTTAGCGCGCCGACGGGCGGGGTGTTGGCGACTATGGCCGGGCTGACCCAACCGGTCCGCGTGCGGGTGCAGGGCAGCGGCGACTGGAAGAAGTGGGACGGGCGACTGCTCGCCGACATGGCCAACCAGCCGTTCGCCCGGCTGGTGCTGAGCGCGCGCAACGGGACCTTCGGGGTGCGCGGGGCAACGCGGGTGGCGCGGCTGGTCGAGGGGCCGACCGCGGCGCTGTTGGGGCCGATCACCAATGTCGCGGTGCAATCGACCTGGGCCAATCGCCGCGCGGACTTGAACGGCCGCTTCTCGAGCGATGCCTTTACCCTTGTCGCGAACGGCGTCGCCGACCTCGGCCGCGACCGGTTCGAGGAGATGAAGGTCAATTTCGGGCTGCTGAAGCCGCAGGTCCTGGCGCCCAACCTTGCCGGCCGCGACCTTCGCGCCGCGCTGACGCTGAACGGGGCGCTCAGGCGGCCGACGGTCGATTACCGCATCAACGCGGCTTCGTTGGCCTTCAACGACATGGGGCTGCAAGGCTTCGACGCACAGGGCGAGGTTAGGTTCGACAAGAACCAGATGATCGTCCCCATCGCCGCCACCGCGCGGGCGATCACCGGGCTCGATGTCGCGGCGGGCGGGACCATCACCGACGTGCGCCTCGACGGCGATCTGGCGGTCGACTGGCCGCGGATCGTGTCGGACAATCTGCGTATCCGTTCGAACCGGATCGACGCCAAGGCGATCATCCTCGCCGACGTCGCCAAGGGCCTCTACACCGGGGCGATCGACGGCCGGGTCAATAATTACCGGATCGACAGCGTCGGTATCTTCAACATCGTCACCAATGCCGATGTGAAGACGGTGCCGAGCGGCGGCTTCGCGCTGGTCGGGCGGGTCCGGGCGCAATCGACGCGGCTGTTCAACGACGGCGTGCGCAACTTCCTCGGCGGCAATGTCGTGGCGTCGAGCGATGTGGCCTACGGCACCGACGGTCTTGTCCGTTTCTCGCGGCTACGGCTCAATGCGCCGCTGTTGCGGGTGACCGACGGACGGGGGAGTTATTCGCCCGACGGCCGGATCGACCTGCGTGCCCAAGGCGTGTCGCAGCAATATGGGCCGGTCGGCGTCCAGGTCGCTGGCACCGTCAGCAATCCGCGCGCGATCGTCACGGCGGCCAATCCCGGCTTCGGGATCGGCATCGCCGGCCTGACCGCCGACATTCGCAGCACCGGCAACGCCTACGCCATCCTGGCCCGCGGGCGGAGCAATTATGGCGATTTCACCGCCGACGTCTCGGTCCAGACCGCGGCGGGGCCGCTGACAGTCGACATCCGCCGTGCGACGCTGGCCGGGATCAATGTACAGGGACGGGTCCGGCAGACGCCGGCGGGGCCGTTCGCCGGCCAGCTCAATGCGCAGGGCCAGGGGATCGGCGGGGTCGTGCGGCTGGCAGCGGCCGGGCGATATCAGCAGGCGACCATCAATCTGCGGGCGCGCAACGCGCTGCTGCCCGAGCCGGCGGGAATCGCGGTCGGTGCGGCGATCGTCGATGCACGGGTCATTCTCTACGATCAGCCCGAGATCGTTGCCGACGCGCAGATCGCCGACGCGCGTTTCGGATCGACCAATATCGCGGCGCTGCGCACCATCATCAATTATCGCGGCGGACAGGGGTTTGCCCGCGGCGTCGCCGAGGGCACGTCGGGCGTGCCGTTCCGCATGGCCTTCAACAGCGAGCTGACCCCGCAATTGTGGCGTGCGTCGCTAAAGGGCCGGGTCAACGGCATCGACGTGCGCACCGAAAGCCCGGCGCGGATCGTGCCGCGCAACGGCACTTATGAACTGCTGCCGACCCGGCTAGCGTTCGATCGCGGCAGCATGCGGCTCGCCGGCAGCTATGGCCGCGAATTGAAGCTGCAAAGCCGGATCGATGCGGTCGACATGAGCCTGATCAATGCCTTCGCCCCCGGCTTGGGCGTCGGCGGTCGCGCGACGGGAAGCATCGATTTCGTTCAAAGCGGCAATGCCTTCCCGCGCCTCGACACGAGCCTTGCGATCCGCAACTTCACCCGCACCACCGCCGCGTCGGTAAGCCGCCCGCTCGACGTCAATCTGGTCGCCAGGCTGGCGCCGGGCACCGGAACGCTCAACGCCGTGATGCGGACCCGCGGGACGGTGGTCGGACGGGTGCAGGCCGCGATCCAGCCGCTCGGGTCGGGCAGCTGGACCAGCCGCATCGCCGGCGCGCCGTTGACCGGCGGGATCCGCTACATCGGCCCGGCCGACGCCCTGTTCTCCTTCGCGGGCCTTGCCGATCAGAGCCTGTCGGGCTCGCTCGGCGTCGCTGCCGACTTCGGCGGGCGGGTCGACCAGCCGAGCCTGCAGGGCGTCGTGCGCGGGCGCAATCTGACCTACGCCAACGCCACCTACGGCACCCGCATCACCGACATGGCGCTGCAAGGCCGCTTCACCGGCGAGCGGTTGCAGATCGACCAGCTGACCGGCCGCGCGGGCGGCGGGACGGTGGCCGGCAAGGGTTATGTCAGCTTGGCCGCCGCGAGCGGTTATCCGGCCAATTTCGACCTCTCGCTGGACAATGCGCGGCTGGCCGACAGCGATGCGCTGCGGGTGACAGCCACCGGCAACGTGCGGCTGATCAAGGCCGCCAACCAGTCGCCGGTGCTGAGCGGCACGGTGCGGCTGCCCGCGACGCGTTATCAGATCGTGCGGCAGGGGTCGGCACAAGTACCCGAGCTGACCGGTGTTCGCTTCAAGCCGCCTAGGGGTCGCCCGCGGGTGACCGGGGACGCCGCGCCGCAATCCGCCGCCGACAGCTTCGGCGACGTCCGCCTCGACCTCAACATCGTCGCGCCGGGGCAGCTGTACGTGTCGGGCATGGGTCTCGAAAGCGAGTGGCGCGCCGATATGCGGGTGACCGGCACCAGTCAGGCGCCCCGCATCAGCGGTGACATCAATCTCGTGCGTGGCACGCTGGGCTTCGCCGGCCGCTCGTTCGAGCTGCAGGAAGGCACCGTGCGCTTCAACGGCGGCAGCGCGTCGGACGCGACGGTGACGATGAGCGCGACCGAGACGATCGAGGATGTCGACGTGACGGTGAATGTCGCGGGCTCGGCGCTCGACCCGCGGATCACGTTCAGCAGTTCGCCTGGCCTGCCGCAGGACGAGATCGTGTCGCGCATCCTGTTCGGTAATTCGGTCGGACAGTTGTCCGCGATTCAGGCGGTGCAGCTAGCGGCGTCGCTCAACACCCTGCGCGGGTCGGGCGGGGGCGGGCTCAACCCGCTTGGCAAGCTGCGCCAGGTGGCGGGCATCGACCGGCTGCGCATCCTCGGGCCAGACGATACGCAAGGGCGCGGCACCGCGCTGGCGGCGGGCAAGTATATCGGTGACGATATCTATCTCGAGGTCGTGACCGACGCCCGCGGCTTCACCGCGACACAGCTCGAAGTGACGCTGAGCCGGAGCCTGTCGATCCTCAGCCAGGCGGGCGGATCGAACAGCACCAACGTCAACGTGCGCTATCGGAAGACTTATTGATGCGCGTGGTGGCGGCCGTGGCGTGCGCGCTGGTGCTGGCGGCGTGCGGTGACCGGCGAAGCTTCGACGAGCGGTACAACGATGCGGGAAGCGAGCTCGAACAACGCGCCCGCGCGATCGATCAGAATATCGCCAACGAGCTTCCGCCCGAGGAACCGGCTGACGGCAACAGGGCTAGTTGATCAGCTCAGCCATTCTGCCGTGAGCGAGCCGCGATGGCCGTCGGGGGCGAGGGTCGTGCGCAGGGCTTCGAGCAGGGGCGGCAAGGCCTGTGTGAAGGCATAGGGCGGATTGACGATGAACAGGCCCGCGCCGTTGTAGATGCCGGGCTGATCGGCATCGTACAGCCAATGCTCGATGGTCAGCAGCTTCGATAGCCCGATCCGGCGCAGCTGCTGTTTCCAGCGGACGTGCGTGTCGCGGTCCTTCAGCGGATACCAGATCACCGTCACGCCGTGCGACCATTTGCGATTGGCGGCGGCGAGGGTGGCGGTGATCCGCTCGCGCTCGTCGGTCTTCTCGTAGGGCGGGTCGACCACCACCACCCCGCGCGGCGTCTTGGTCGGCAGCATCGCCAGCCAAAGCTCATAGGCGTCGCGCCCGTGCACGGCGGCGGGCGTCCCGCGCATGGCGCGGCGAAGGGCGGCGATGTCCTCGGGATGCTTTTCGTTGACGATCAGCACGTCCTGCGGCCGCAGCAGCTGCGCCAGCACATGCGGCGAGCCGGGGTAGAGGTGATCGTCGGCCCCCCCGTTCGCCGCTCTCACCGCCGCGCGATAGTCGTCGAGGAGGGGGTTGTGGTCGGCCAATGCGCGCATCACGCCGTGCTGGGCCTCGCCGGTCCGCTGGGCCGTGTCGCCTTGGAGATCGTAAAGCCCGCAGCCGGCGTGGGTATCGATCAGCGTCAGTGCGCCGGGTTTCTGCTGCAAGGCGCGAACCAGCGCGATCAGCAGGCTGTGCTTGACCACGTCGGCGCTGTTTCCAGCGTGAAAGGAATGGCGATAGTTCATCGGCGAATTGCCTATAGCCGGGTGCCCGACCGCAGCTAGACCGAGATTTCGGTGACCTCGCCGGGCGCGATACCTTCGAGCGTCCAGTCGCCGACCGACCAGCGCGCCAGCCGCAGCGTCGGCAAGCCCACCGCCGCGGTCATCCGTCGCACCTGCCGGTTGCGGCCTTCGCGAATGGTGATGCGGAGCCAGCTGTCGGGGATCGCCTTGCGCACGCGGATGGGCGGGTCGCGTGGCCATAGCCGTGGGTCGTCGATGCGTTCGACCTCGGCGGGACGGGTCGGGCCGTCGTTGAGCTCGACGCCCCGGCGCAGGCGATCGAGCTGGGCGTCCTGGGGATCGCCTTCGACCTGGACGAAATAGGTCTTGGGCAGCTTGAAGCGCGGGTCGGCGATGCGGGCCTGGAGTCGACCGTCGTCGCACAGCAAGAGCAAGCCTTCGCTGTCCCGGTCGAGCCGACCAGCAGGATAGACGCCTTTGGCTGCGACATAGTCGGACAAGGTCGGCCGGCTGGTCGGGGAGCCGCGATCGGTGAATTGCGACAGAACCCCGAAGGGTTTGTTGAACAGGAGCAGCCGGGCCACCAGTCGGCCTTTATCGAGGGCGCGCGGCAATGTCTTGCCGAACCGATCACCGCCTTGGACGGCGCGACAAAGCGATGGGAAGCGAGCGCATTTCGGCTATCCGATTGGCACGGTCCAGATCGCAATCGTGAGCGCGAGCGCGCCAAGGCTCACCAGCCAGGCAAACAAGCGAAGATTGATTCCTTTGGCGGCGGTGACGACATGCGTTTCCAGACGCTTGTGGACCGCGGACGCCCGTCGTTCCGCCGCGACGATGACGATCACGGAAAGGCACAGGAAACCGGTAGCGATCGCGCGCGGGACCCATTCGGGTGTCATGGTCGGAAACAGCCCCTTGAAGCCAACGCCGATCGCCACGCAGGCGAGGCTGGTGCGCATCCAGCTGCCAAAGGTTCGCTCGTTGGCGAGGATGGTGCGGTCCTCGGCGAGTTCGTTGCGAGAGGGATCGTCATCTGAGGTCATGGAGGCTTACAGATTTCCTTGCAGTGGCGGGCTTTCGCGCTCGTCGATCGAGAGAGTCTTGCGATCCACCGCTCAACTCTGACCCGAGGCGATGCTTGGCTGCGAAGGCGGCAATGGCGACTGCCCCGCTTGCAGCGGGATCGGCGACGCGTACGTCGTGCTGCCGGGCGGCCGCTCGGCGAGGTAACGCTCGAAATTGCGGCGGAGGGAGCGCACTCCGGACTCGTCGGGGTCGAGCCGGCGGCGGCAGAAGGGGCCTGCCACCCCCGCGACGGCGACCGTCTGCCCGTCCTTGCGCAAGGGAAGGAAAAGCCAGTCGGACGCGCCATGCTGTCCCGATCCGATGCCGGCAGGTTCTCCGCTTTCGAGGCAGGCGTCGATGGCCATGATGTCGATCACTTCGAGATGTGCTGGCCACGGGACGCCGGCGATAGGCACCGCGCCCTTTTCGCCCTGTTCGAGATAGACGACGTTGAGCTTTAGCCGCGCGGCGGCCTGCTGACAGATCTGCTGCGGGCTGATCAGCGGCCGTCCGGCAAGACCCAGACGCGCGGCACCGGTGACTTTGGGCGACTTGGTTTTCGATGCTCGCCAGAGAAAAATGGCGACAGCCGACGCGGCTACGACAAGAGCGACGATGGGAAGGGTCATTGCGTCCTTTCTGCTGCTTTCAACGTTCGAGGTGGCCGCAAGTTCGGACGGCATAGGGCTCGCGCGCGGCCGAGGGGATATGGACCGGGTCAGCCGCGTTCATCTTCTATGAGCATCGATACGGTCGCAAACGTCGCAAATTCCATTCGAACGAACCCCGAAATCGCGATCGAGTTAGCGAATGCTTCGGGACTGGTTGCGCTTGCGGTCTTGCTCGGGATCTACCTCGGGCGACGCGCCGGTCCTCCGCTGGCCGATTGGTGGGCACTAAAAGCGGGCGAGCGGGTAAGCGGGTTCGGTCCGCGTTTCGGCGATCTGCTGCGCTATCTTTGCGTGTCTCTGCTGGTCGGCCTGCTGCTGGAAGTCCGGGAGTGGACGCTCCCCGCCAATCTGCTGCTCGGACTGTCGTGGGGCATTGCCACGGCGCTGCTGGTGTGGACGCTGACCAGCGGACTGAGGATGCCGCGCTGGGCGGCGGCAATCCTTTCCGCGGCCGCCTTTGTCGCGGCGCTGACCAGGGCGATCAACGGGATCCGCTCGCTCGGCAGCATCCTCGAAGATGTGTCGCTGCGGATCGGCGGCCGCACCTTCACTTTGCTCGACGTCACAACGCTGGCGATCTCGCTGTTGGTGCTGGCGGCTGTGATCCGGCTGGCACGGCGGATCATCTCCCATTCGATCGCGCGAACCGACAAGCTCGATTCCACGCAAAAGGTCCTTGCCCAGAAACTGGCCGGGATCGCGCTGCTCGCCGCCGCCTTTCTGATCGGGATCGACCTTCTCGGCATCGACCTGACCGCATTGGCGGTCTTTTCGGGCGCTGTCGGGCTGGCGATCGGCTTTGGTCTTCAGAAGACCTTCGGCAACCTCATCGCCGGGATCATCCTGCTGCTCGACCGGTCGATCAAGCCGGGCGATGTCATCTCGGTCGGTGAAAGCTTCGGTGCGATCAGCAAAATCGGGGTGCGCGCGGTGTCGATTGTCACCCGCGATGGCAAGGAGCATCTGATCCCGAACGAGAACCTGATGACGGAGGAAGTGGTCAACTGGTCCTATTCGGACACCAAGGTGCGCATCCACATTCCGGTCGGTGTGTCCTACGATTGCGATCTCGCGCTGGCGCAGAGGTTGATGATCGAAGCCGGCAAACAGCCCGCCCGCGTGCTGCCCACGCCCGCTCCGGCGGTGTGGCTGAAAGGGTTCGGCGACAATAGCGTCGATCACGACATCCTGGTCTGGGTCGCCGATCCGGAAGCCGGGGTCGGCAATGTCCAGTCGGAAGTGCTGAACGCCCTATGGCACCTGTTCAAGGAACATGGGGTCGAGATTCCCTTTCCGCAGCGCGATCTGCACATCCGCTCGCTGCCCGACACCGGCATCACGCCGCAAGCCGAAGCGACGGAGGATCAGGGCTCACCATCGCCGTGACCGGACGATGGGATGCGGTCTTTGTCGCCCGTTATCCGACCGCCTCGGCGTTCCTGAAAATGGTCACCGACGAGGAGTATCGCCGGGCGGTGATCCACCGGCAGGCCGCGGTGCTGACCTCACGGCTGATCCGCACCGCGCCGCGCGACGACGCCGCATCGTCGTTCGGTAAGGTCCTAGGCACCCCATTCGCCGAGGATGCGCGATCCCGAAGCGTCGGTGATCGCCACTCGATCGACCTCGGCGCCGATCATGCACAGCGGACGCTCGTCGATCAGCGTGCCGGTGCACACGATCGCCGTGCCCTGGCGCAACGCGGCCAGGCGGCCCGTGACCACGAGGCGAAGGCCCTTCGACAGATCAATCTCGCCCGGCGCGATGTTGGTGACCACCGTATAGGGCCGTCCGTTGCGCCGGGCGGCGCGGCGCGACCCGGGTTCGAAAAGTTCGACCAGGGCGAGTGTTTTGCGGGCAGGAGCCGGCACATTCGCCGTCTCGCCGCCGACGGGTGCTTCATCAATGGATGCGACGACTGGCGTTGGCGAGTTCTCATTGGCGAATGCGACCGTCGACTCATTGGCAGGATCGACCGGTTCGGCGGGCTGCGCTTGCGGCTGCGCTGGCGCCACCAGCGGACAATCGGCATTGCGAAGCCACGGCCGTTCGATCCAGAATCCTTCTGCCGCCTCATATTCGACGCCCTGGGCCGCCGCGCGCACGGGGGCGGCATCGGTCCAGACATTGGGTGTCACCGACACCCGCAGGGTTCCTTCCGCCGGATCGTAGCTCCAGCGGAGCGGCGCTTCACTGTCGGCGTCGGCCGATCCGGTGCAGCCGAAGGGAAGTTGCAGCGTGAAGCGGCGGCCAACGAGCTTGCTGTCTTCGGATGACACCGCCGCGCCCCTCGCATGCGCATCGGCAGCGCGCGCGGCCGCGTCGATCAGCTCCGCACGGCCAAGGGGGAGGACGGGCGCCGCTGCGACCGGCGGCGAGGGCAGGCGCGCGGGAACGGGCAGCTCCTTGATCGGCGCTTTCTCGGGACGCGCAATGAGAACCGCCGCGATCAGCAGCGCAATGAAGACTCCTCCAGCCACCAGGGCCCGCCAATTCATGAAATCACGCTCATTCCGATCCTTTGTGTCCCCGCCGGCGAACCATCGCCGTAGGGTAGGTTTTTCCCAAGCCGTCGATCTCTCCTTGCCACATCAGGCATGCAGGCTGCAAAGATGCCGGCGATGACGCCGGACCAACTCGTCACCCTTCTGGTGCTTGCCGCCGTCGTCGCGGCATTGATCTGGGACAAAGTGCGCTCCGACGTCGTCGCGCTGGCGGGTGCCGCCGTGCTGCTGTTCAGCGGCGTGGTCAGGCCGAGCGAGGTTCAGGGTGCGTTTGCAAGTCCCGCGCTGATCGCGCTCGCGTCGCTTTTCGTCATTGTCTACGCGATGGAATTGTCGGGCCTGCTCGACCGCATGATCGTGGCGGCGGTGGGTTTGGGGCGAAAGCTCGGCGCCCTTGGCCTGTGGTTGACCATCAGCCTGTGCGGAGCGGCGTCGGCGTTTCTCAACAACACGCCCATCGTGGTTCTCGCGGCACCCGTGATCAAGGAAAGCGCCGAGAAGCTCAATCTCGATCCCAAGCGCTTTCTGATGCCCTTGTCCTACATGTGCATCCTCGGCGGCTGCTGCACGCTGATCGGCACCTCCACCAATCTTCTCGTCGCCGACATGGCGCGCGTTTCGGGTCAGGCGACGTTCGGTCTGTTCGAGATTACGCCCGTCGGGCTTTGCATCGCCGCGGTGGGGGGTCTTTACCTGCTGCTGGTCAGCGGGCGGCTGATCCGGGCCTCGACCACCGAGGAACCGGCGCGCGCCGATTCCAATCAATTGATCGATATGTCCGGTGCGCAGGTCGGCACCCCCGACGTGTTTCGGCCCCAGGTCGAGTTCGATCGGCGCCGCGCGGCCATATCGATGCTGATCTTCATTGGCGTCATCGCCGCGGCCGGTGTTGGCATCGCGCCGATTGCGGCGGCGGCCTTTGCCGGAGCGGTGCTGCTAATCCTGCTGCGCGTGATCAGCGCCGATGAAGCCTACAAGGGCCTTCGCCCCGAGATCCTGCTGCTGATCGCCGGCATGGTGGTCCTCGGTATCGCGCTGGAGGAAAGCGGCCTTGCCGGCGCTGCATCCGATGCGCTCGTCTGGGCGTCGGAACCGCTCGGCCCCGTTCTCGCGCTGGCGCTGTTCTATGGCGCGACCCTGCTCCTGACCGAAGTGCTGTCGAACGCCACGGTCGCCGTTCTTTTCACGCCGGTCGCGGTGGCGCTGGCGGAAAGCCTGGGTGTCAGTCCGCGACCGTTTCTGGTCGCCGTGATGATGGCGGCCAGTGCGGCCTTTGCGACGCCCTTCGGCTACCAGACCAACGTCATCGTCTATCAACTCGGCAAATACAGCTATCTGGATTTCGTCCGCGTCGGATTGCCGCTCAATCTAATCACCTGGGCGGCCGGAATGGCGGCCATTCTCACCTTCTTCCCGCTTTGATTCGCCTTTATCAGGCAAGCAGCACCTCGCTTGACATAACATTAGAAGGTCCTAAATAAGATTCTCCTTATGGAGGATTGTATGGACGTGGCAGAGCTGGCGCAGTTCGGCGCGCAGGCGGAAAAGGCCGTCGGATTGCTGAAGTCGATGGCCAACGAATGCCGGCTGCTGGTGCTGTGTCATCTGGCGGCCGAAGGCGAGCTGTCGGTCGGACAGCTGCAGGATCGCGTCGGGCTTGGCCAGTCAGCCCTGTCGCAACACCTCGCCAAGCTTCGCGAGGAGGGCCTCGTCGCCACCCGCAAGGAATCGCAGACGGTTTTCTACAGCATCTGCGACCCCAAGGCGCAGCAGGTGCTTGCGCTTCTTCACGATCTTTTCTGTCCCGAGCTTGGGGCGATCCAGTCCAGCAGGAGCTAGTCCGATGACCAGCGCTTCGACCACCGATTCAAACCTCGAGCACGCCGCCGCGCAGGTTGCGGACGTGCTGCACGGCGAACTTCGCGCGCCGCAGGTCAAGGCCTTCTTCGACGAGCCGACGTTTACCGTCAGCTATGTCGTCAGCGACGTTGCGACCAAGCGCGCGGCGATCATCGACAGCGTCTGGAATTTCGACCAGGCGTCGGGCCGCACCAGCTTCGACAGCGCCGACAAGATCGTCGCTTACGTCGAGGAGCACGGCCTGACGGTCGACTGGATTCTGGAAACCCACGCCCATGCCGATCATCTGTCGGCGGCGCCGTACCTTCAGCAGAAGCTCGGCGGGAAGATGGCGATCGGGCGCGAGATCGTGACCGTGCAGGGCGTCTTCGGGAAGATTTTCAACGAAGGCACTGAATTCGCCCGCGACGGGTCGCAGTTTGATCGGTTGCTCGACGATGGCGACGTGCTCGACATCGGCGGCACTCCGCTGATCGCACTGCACGTGCCAGGCCACACGCCGGCTGATATGGCGTATGTCGTCGGAGACGCGCTTTTCACCGGCGATACGATGTTCATGCCCGACTATGGCTCGGCCCGCGCCGACTTCCCGGGCGGTGACGCGCGGCAGCTGTATCGCTCGGTCCGCCGGCTGATGAAGTTGCCGGACGAGACCCGCGTCTTTTTGTGTCACGATTACAAGGCACCGAACCGCGACGAGTATGTGTGGGAAACCACCATCCTCGCCGAGCGTACCGGCAACGTCCACATCCACGAGGGGGTCAGCGAAGACGATTTCGTCGCCATGCGCACGCAGCGCGACGCGACCCTGTCGATGCCCAAGCTCATCCTGCCTTCGCTGCAGGTGAACATCCGCGGCGGGCACCTACCCGAGCCCGAGGACAATGGCGTGCGCTACCTCAAACAGCCGATCGACTTGCTGTGAGCGAGATGTTCGCCAACGCGCAGCCGTTCCACGGCCTTGCCGGCGGCGTGATGATCGGCCTTGCGGCAGCACTGATGCTGCTCGGGACCGGCCGGATCGCCGGCGTGTCGGGCATCACCGCGCGCGCCACGGGCCTTACCTACGGCGGGATGTCGCGCAGCAGTGCGTGGATGTTCCTGGTCGGACTGCCGCTCGGGGCGCTGCTAGTCGCTGCGATCACTGGCCAAGTCCAAGCCGAGTTCGCGCCGTGGCCGGTGCTCGTCGTTGCCGGCCTGCTGGTCGGCATCGGAACGCGTATGGGCAGTGGTTGCACCAGCGGCCACGGTGTCTGCGGGGTCAGCCGACTGTCGCAGCGCTCGATGATCGCCACCGCGACCTTCATGGCCGCCGGCATCGCAACCGTCGTCATCACCAACCGCTTGGGAGGCGTTTCATGAGCGCTGCCAAACGCTTCCTCCCGCCTTTGCTGTCCGGCGCGTTGTTCGGCGGCGGGCTCAGCATCGGCGGGATGACCGACCCGGCCCGCGTGCGCGGCTTTCTCGATCTGTTCGGTGCGTGGGATCCGACGCTGGCATTCGTCATGGGAGGCGCGGTGATGGTCATGGCGATCGCCTGGCGCCTTCAGGCGAGGATGGCGCGGCCGCTGTTCGGCGAACGCTTCGCCCTGCCGGACCGAACCGACCTCGACGGCAGGCTAATTGCCGGCTCCGCTTTGTTCGGCATTGGCTGGGGCATCGCCGGGCTGTGCCCCGGTCCCGCCGTCGCCTCCCTCGCGCTGGCGCCAACCGCCGTGCTTCCCTTCGTCGCGGCCATGCTCGTCGGCATGGTCGCTCACCGCCTCTTGCCAGAGCGCCGACGTGCGCTCGCCAGTCAGGGATCATAACCCATGAAACTTGCCGTTCTTACCCCCAACGTCACCGTATTGGCCCAGCCGTCGGCCGAGGACATCGTGGACCTTGCCGCGAAAGGCTATCGCTCGATCATCGGCAATCGTCCGGATGGCGAAAGCGAGGATCAGCCCTCATGGGCCGCGCTCGAGACCGCCGCAGCCGGGCAGGGCCTCGAAGCACGCCACATTCCGGTCGTCATGGGCCAGATCACCGACGATCAGGTCGCCGAGTTTCGCGAGGCGCTGGAAACTTTGCCCAAGCCGATCGCAATATTCTGTCGCACCGGCACGCGCGCCGCGCTCCTATGGGCGCTGGCCAATCAGGCCAACCTGACGGTCGACGAACGCATCGGAATTGCCGCCAAGGACGATTACGATCTCGAGCCGTTTCGCCAGCGCTTGTCGCAGGGATCGGACCAGTCCGGAACTCAACCACCGAGCGAATGATGCTCGACACCGTGCAATACATTCTAGGCCTGCTCTCGGGCAGCCTTGTCGGCTTCACGCTCGGCCTGGTCGGCGGTGGGGGATCGATCCTCGCCGTGCCGTTGATGGTCTATCTGGTCGGCGTGTCGAATCCGCACGTGGCGATCGGCACCAGCGCGTTTGCGGTCGCCGCCAACGCTGCGACCGGTCTCGTCAACCACGCCCGGGCCGGGACGGTGAAATGGCGCTGCGGAGTGATGTATGCCGGGGCCGGGGTCATCGGTGCGTTCGCCGGCTCCACTGCCGGCAAGGCGTTCGATGGGCAGAAGCTGCTGTTCCTGTTCGCGATCGTGATGATCGTGGTCGGTATTCTCATGGTTCGCCGCCGCAAGCATGAAGGCAACGCCAACGCCGAATGCACGTCCAGCAACGCCGGCAAGGTCCTTGGTGCCGGCCTTGGGACCGGCGGCTTTTCGGGCTTTTTCGGCATTGGCGGCGGCTTTCTCATCGTGCCCGGCCTGATCGCTTCCACCGGCATGCCGATGATCAATGCGGTCGGCACCAGCCTCGTCGCGGTGACCGCGTTCGGACTGACCACGGCCGCGAACTATGCGTCGTCGGGCCTCGTCAATTGGACGCTGGCGGCCGTGTTCATCATCGGCGGGATCATCGGCAGTGTCGCTGGCACGCGCGTCGCCAAGAAGCTGTCGGGCTCGGGCCAATTGACCAGCGTATTCGCCGTCCTGATCTTCGTGGTCGCGGCCTATATGCTGTGGAAAAGCGCCGGAGCATTCAGCTAAGAGCTGCCATGCCCTTCCGATGCACTTGAGTTTGCACGGGTTTCGGGATGGAGACGCTTGCGACGGGAAATCCTCGCGATAAACGATTGCTACAGCAGCGAGGACGGTGCGTGCCTGATCATTCGAAAGACAAGCGCCAGATGTCCGTGCGTTTCCGGCTGCGAGACGAGACGGCGGTGTGCCATCAGCAAGTCGACGATCTTTTTTCTGAAATGGATCTAGGGCAGCTGGTAACCTATCGACTGTTTCTGGCTTCCCAGGCGGCCGCTTTCATTCCGGTCGAGAATGCCATCATTGATGGGGGCATCGGGAAAAGCGTGCCCCAGCTGGTCGATCACAGACGCGGGCCGCATCTCCTCGACGATCTGGCGGACCTGCGGACCGATGTGCCCGATCCGCTGCCGCCACCGGCGATGAACAGCGAGGCTGCGCTGCTTGGGGCTGCCTATGTGCTTGAAGGATCACGATTGGGCGGCGCGATATTGCGCAAGGCGGTGCCGGCCGAATTCCCTTCGCGCTTTCTAAGCGCGCCGACGACGCTCAGATGGTCGGCTTTTGCGGACATTCTCGAACGGCGGCTCGTGACGGAAGAGCAGGTGAATGCCGCCGCATCGAGCGCACGCGACGTGTTTGAGATGTTCGAGCGCGCGGCAATCACGAGCCTGCAGAAGCACGGCGGCTCCGGGTAACGCCTGCCTTGCCACCCGCTCGCTTATTGGAGCGTTTGGCCTGACCGTCTGAGATCCGCATTGACTTCCCCGGCGTCGCCCGGGTCCGAGGCGCGCGGATCGAGGATGCCCATGACCCGCGTGCCTGACCCGAGAAAACGGACGCCCTCAGCCGCGAGCACGGCGAGGATCTTCTGGACACTGGCCTTGCGCGGTGTGCTGGACGGCGCGTCGTCCTCGAGACGGCGAATGGTCGAGCGGGCGACGCCGGCCCGCTCGGCCAATTTGTCGGCGGGCCAGTTCAAGATGGCCCGGGCAGCGCGCAATGCGGCCGGTGAGATGTCCTCGAATTGATCGGCCGGCCGCGTCCGCCGGGACGAATCGAGCGAGCGGGAGGGGCGGGACGCGCCCGGAATCGCCAGGATGACGCCGATCCACGAGGTCGTCTCGCCATTGACGCCCTGCACGGGAACGCCTCTTGCATTGAACCAGCGATAGCTGCCGTCGGCGCAGCGCAGGCGGTAATCGGTATTGTAATGCGAGCCGTGAGCGACTGCCGTCTTCCAGGCTGCGGCAACCCTATCCACATCGTCGGGGTGAATGGCGGTCATCCAACCGTCGCCTTCGGCTTCTGCTGCGGTTTGCCCCGTGAGCGCCGTCCATTCGGGAACATCGAGAACATAGCCATCCGCATCCACCGCCCAAGTCGCGGCAGCAGTTTCACGCACAAAGCTGACGAGGTTTTCGGGACGTATTTTGTTCCAAGGCATGTCGACTGTGTAACATAAGAGCTATCCAGTGACAAAAATTCTGCATAGGTTGAGTAATTTGAAGCAAATTGCGCGATTACCTCTTTCACTTGGTCGGAAAAGCGCGCAATGATGACCGATGTCGACGCATCCCGTTCAATCTGACGCACGCGAGCGAGCGTCGAATGACGATCAGGCGATGGTCGACGTGTCTGCTCTTTGCGCGCTGGAGCAGATCCAGTTTCTTGGTGAGGTGCAAAAGCACGGGTTCCTGCTAGAGCTGTCGTCGGATTGGATTGTCCGGCGGGCATCGACCAACATCGGTCAATTCCTGCCGACCGACCATTCCGCCATTCTCGGGTTGCCGGCCTCGGACGTGCTCGGACGCGAGGTTGTCCATGACCTGCGTTCGCAGTTGCAGATCGGCGATGCGTCGGGCGGAGTGGAGGCCGTACTGTCCGCCCATATCGAGGGAGACGACCGGCCATTCGACCTGCGTATCCACCGTTTGTTGGACAATCTCATCATCGAGGGTGAGCTATCGGTCGCGTCGAGCGAGACGATCCAGTCGGACGTTCAGAAGATGTTGATCCAGTTACAGCGGCTGGAAAACGTCCAAGCAGTGGCCAAGACTGCGGTGCGTCAGGTTCGCGCCTTGTCCGGCTATGATCGCGTGATGTGCTATCGCTTCGGTGACGACGATAGTGGCGAGGTCATCGCCGAATCGCGGCGAAGCGGTATCGAGCCGTTTCTCGGTCTGCGATATCCGGCCAGCGACATTCCGCCCCAGGCTCGGGCCCTGTATCTTCGCAATCCCATTCGGATGATCAGCGACGTCACCTGGGATACTTATGCGGTGGAGCCGCGGATCGATGTTCACGGTGAGCGGCTCGATCTATCGATGGCCGATCTTCGGGCCGTTTCCCCCATCCACATCCAGTATCTGAAGAACATGGGCGTCGCGGCCTCCATGTCGCTGTCGATCGTGGTGAACGGCAAATTGTGGGGGCTGCTGGCCTGCCATCACCATTCGGGTCGCGTCCTTCCCGTCGCCACCCGTCAAACGCTGGGTTTTTACGCCAGCGTGCTTTCTTCGACGATCGAATCCGCAAAGCGCGCGGAGGTGCTGCAACGTCAGGCCGATGCTCGTGTCGTTCACATGCGAATGCTGTCGCGCGTGTCGAGCGAAAGCGCGTCGATGGACGATCTCTTTCCGCTGATGGTCGATCTTGCGAGCGCTTTCCATGCCGACGGTGTCGCCATGTACGTCGACGGGCGGCTGAAACTGGATGGATTGACACCCGAACCGATCGAGATGTCGGACCTGACACGCTTTTTGAACGGTGCGGCCGCCAGCAAGGTGTATTCGACCCATCGCTTGGGCGCGGTTCTTCCGTTTGCCCTGCAATCGAAGGACATCGCCGGCCTGCTTGCCATTCCGGTTTCCAGGCGTCCACGCGACTTCGTGATGTTCTTCCGCCGTGAGGTCGTGGACACCGTCCGCTGGGCCGGGTCGCCCGAGAAAAGCGCGACGGCGAGCGCGGACGGCACGCTGCGTCTGTCGCCGCGGGCGAGTTTCGAGGAATGGCGGCAGATCGTCCGCGGCGAATCCGCGCATTTCTCGGTGGCGGACTTGGAGATTGCGGAATCGCTGCGAGTGTCGCTGCTCGAAATCATGCTGCAGGTCACCGATGCCGCGGAAAAGCAGCGCCGGGCGACCAACGACCAACAGGATTTGTTGATTGCGGAACTCAATCACCGGGTCCGCAACATTCTTGGCCTGATCGTCGGGCTGGTCCGGCAATGCGCGGATGGCGCGACCGACATTGCGACCTTTTCGGAAGAGGTGAACACCCGAGTGCTTGCCCTGGCGCGGGCCCACGATCAGCTGACCAGCAGTGGCTGGGGGGCGCGCTCCATCACCCGGATGATCGAAGTCGAAGCCGGCGCCTACCTCGGGGTCAAGGCGGAGCGGGTGCACATCACCGGCGACGATGCCGCGATCGAGCCCGATGCTTTTGCAACGGTAGCGCTGGTGGTGCACGAACTGATCACCAACGCCGCCAAATATGGCGCCTTCCGCGACTCGCATGGGGTGGTCCGGATCCACCTCGAATGTGACGATGATTACGGCTTGTCGCTGACGTGGAAGGAAGAAGGCGGCAAGATCGTGACCGAGCCTACGCGGCGCGGCTTTGGATCGACGATCATCGAACGTGCCATTCCGCATGAACTGGGCGGCAGTGCCGAGGTTTTCTTCGAACCTGACGGATTGCGGGCCAGCCTGTTCATTCCCACCAATTACGTATCGAAATGCGAGCAATCGCTGGCGCCCGAAGTTTTGGCGATCGGGCCGGTAAAGGGAAGCGGTAGCGATCGTTTGGAAGGCGAAGTCCTGTTGGTCGAGGACAATCTGCTCATCGCACTCGAGACTGAGGGGATGCTTCTTTCGATCGGTGCCAGCGAGGTGCAGGTGTGTTCGAACGTAAGCAGCGCACTAGACTACCTTGCGAGCCATCGGCCGAGCTTTGCCATCCTCGATTACAATCTCGGCAAAGAACAGAGCGTTAAGGTGGCCGAACAGCTGGCGGAATTGCAGATCCCCTTCATCTTTGCGACCGGCTACGGTGACAGCACGATGATCGATCCCAAATTCCGCGATCGTCCGATTCTGACCAAGCCCTATTCGGCTGTGAACGTCCTAGGCGGGTTCCAGCGCGCCAGCTGATCGCCGAGCCGGGCGGATGGGCCGTAAAGGCTGCGAGCTGGACACGCTCATTGGAAACTGGCCGCTCGTTTACGGCGATGGTCTCACAACACGGCTGAAAAATGTGAGGCTGCACTAAAGCTGCGCTCCTACAAGAGGGGCCTGTTTGCTTTGCAACGAGGATCATTGGCACAAAGATGCTCCCAGGGCCGCGTCCGTTTGCAGGCGATTGCGCCGATCGCACGGGTAGAACTCACGGAGCCTGCCACAGAGGGGTAAATCAGTGGCCTGCTGGGTGGAGCGGCACCGGGTACAATGAGGACCGGCGTTCGAGATCGCGACAGTCGCATGCTTAAGCAGCTTGCCTTTCTGTTCTCTATACGTTCTCAACGGCATCATGCGGCGAGTCGACGATAAGCACCTGCGCGAGCTTGCGCTCGAAACGATTGAGGAAGCGGCCGCTGCAGCTCACATGGGTCCGGTTCGCCGAAGCAGAGGGATCGCGCTGGCCCTTGCGTGGCTCCGCCACAGGGGCAGTGAAAAGGTTCTGCCGCTCTGGCCGTTTAATGGATTTTGGGAGGGGCTGGGCAGCGAGCGACAGCATGATCGCTGGTCTGCCGTGAACGCTGCTGCCAATGCGATTTATCTGGCGCTCGATGTGCCTCGGCGTCCGGCTGTAATTTCAGCTTTCGAGTGTCAGCTGCGGCACACATCTGGAGGGAGCGAGGCTGCCGGCCCTACCAAAGGGAAAGCCGGTATGCCGGATCGCGACCTGAATCACTCAGGTGAGACCTAGCTGTCTTTCTGCAGCTTCACGACACCAACCTGCCGGGCCGAGCAGGGGCACCATCATCTCCTTGGCTAGGGCAAACGCCGTCTTCGGCGCTATGCCCAGGCGAAGAGCGATTTCGCGGCTGCTGATGTGAATTCTGCTGAGCCTGACAATTTCCGGGAAGTCCACGGCCTTGGAGTCACCGCGCACAGATGCCATCCCCTTAAGTAGCGGCGTGGAGGATTTGGGGGAGAGGTTCAGCACTTCGCCAGCATCTCGCCGCGACATCACGTTGCTAAACTTCGCGCCCTCATAGTTGGAAACTTCGAAGAAAAATGAGCGAAGGAAGCGAATGCAGGTGTGGTCTACAAGAATCTGCTCTGTCAGTGCCCCAGTGCAATGATCGAGTTTGAAGGGCAGTGCACCATCAAGCAGGGCTTTGAAGATCGGTCCCCAAGGCTTCGCTCGGCCGCCAATTGAACCCACGGCGGTTCGCAGCGTGATGGGCTCGCTTGCGAGAGAAGATCGGGATGAGGATCCGATCCTCGCGATCAGGTCGTCAAGGACGGGCCCAGCGATCTGCGGAGCGCCATACCGAGGTATGCAGAAGCAATCGCCGTGAGTTTGCAGCATCTGCATCGCGATCAGCTGTTCAACGCCGTGGTGAGAGATGCCGAGCTTCCACGCTGCGCTCTCCAATGAAACCCGGCACACAATGATTTCGGCCAACTCGTCAATCTCGGCGGCGTCGTAACGGGGTGCTGCCCGACCCTCATGCAGGGCAAAAACAGTTCCAAGCGCACCCTGCCTACGAAGATCAGCGACGCCCTTGGTAGAATATCCGAGGCGAGCCGCCGCATCCTGAGTGCTGAGTGTCTGCCTGCCCAGATGACTGGAGTTTGGACCGTCGAGATCGATAGAGGAGCGGAACTGCTCAATCGTGTCTCGTAATTGGCGTGTAAGTCCTTCGTGACTGGGTAGTCGAAGGAAGCGCATTGTGCTTCCGCCATTGCCGTCTTGATGACGGGTGGATGCGCTGCTTAGCCGGTACGCCATCAGGCCTTGAAGCGAATGGGGCCAGTCCAAAAGCATGTTCCAGGCAGCCGCGATGGCTTCGACCACCACAGATTTAGGCTGATTCCAGCTTGCATTCGTGCCGTATCGGGCTGGCGTGATGCGTGGCTGAATGACGATCGCCACCCTGACGAGCAATTCATACGTTTCAGCTAGGCCAAGATGCTGCAAGGCGGCGGGAAGTGCACCCAGGCTGTGCTGCCGGCGAGCGGTATCCGGGTGGACCAGGCCTACGGCCGCCTCAAGGCTTGGTCGAAGCTCGTTCGGTACGACGTCGGACTCGACCGCTGAGAGATCCTCAACGCACCGATCACAACGAGCGACACCATTGGTGTGGTGCCAACGCTGGATACGCTCACAGCGAGCACAGCAATCTACAAGGTATTGCCATGTCTCGCAGCAGAAGGGGAAGGCTCGGAGCTGCCACAGCGCTCTATGGTGGGGCGAGATAGACAAAGCAGCCGGCGCGAAGCGCCTTACTGCGATGTCGATATCATTTCGCGGAATGGGCACCCCAAAGAACGCACGGCGCCCGGCATTATCGGTCGGATAAGAGCGAAGCTGCAGGTCTTCGACATCGACGCGCAGGCAATCGGCAATGACAGGAAGACCATCCCAGTTCGACGTCGATAACGTCGGCTTATGGCCATAGATCACGCCAGCCAGGCTCGTGATCGTTAGGGCATTCTCGATCCAGTTGGCTGCGGCAACCCTGGCGATGTAGCCGTCCAGCGACTCCCCCATGATGACGGGCTTCGGTGCCTCGATGCGCCATGGTGCTCGGGCATGCTGACTAGCTGTCGCCATGGCCTACTTAGCCCGGAAAGGGTTGTAGGCGATGCAGTGGTTGGCGATCGACCAATCATCAACTGCGTCAGCAAGGTCTTCGCGCCCGATGGCAGCGTCGTCTCGCCGCACAACAGCGGCGAGAGCTGTCTCGATGACGCGGCAGAGCTGGCGAAGGTTTCCGTTGGACGCCTCGCAAAGAAGGCGAGCGAGAGCTTCTTCAGCAAGTCCTGACGAGAGCCGAAGGATGCCTCGATCGACGAGTTCGCCGTCTAAGCCGCTAACGAAGCCAAGGAACAGCTCTCTGTCCTCCTCCACAAGCCAATCGAGAGGATCCATGGTAACCGGAGCATCCAATCGACCGGCAAGATCCGGGCTGCGCTTGAAAACGTCGCGTGCTTCCTCAGTAGCCAGAAACGCCATCGGGACGATGCCGCGATCCATCACGTCACGGAGAGCGGTCGCGATTGCTGAACTCATGGTCGGCCGGCGAGCCGCGCGGTTGAACTCGTCGATGATCAGCAACTGTGTCTCATAGCGCTCGAGAGCGTCGAAGGCCCGCATCCAGAGGACTGGCTCTGCACCATGCTCAGGACGTGGGACACCCATGGCTTTCAAGATGCTCGCGGGAATGGACCGAGTGGTGCCTGAGCCGTCGACCGTCGCGATGACAACAGGCTGGCTTCCTGGGGCATGCTCATCAGCCGCTTCAACGTAGGCTTTGAAACGCTCAGCTCCGACCGTCTTGCCTGAGCCAGTGTTTGCGATGAGGCGGACTCCGCCTTGTGTCTGCCCCTTCGAGAGTTGACCAGTCAATCGAAGCTCGTCGAGGGCAGCGACAAGCTCATCCTGCCGAGGGTAGGGGAGGCGGATCGCGCGAAACGAGGCCCGCGCCTCTGCCACACGACGCGAACGCTCGGAGGGGCGCTCCGCGCGCCCCTCCTTGCCGTTATCGGCCCGGACCGAGGTGTTCATCTGTTCGGCCATCTGACTGACCTCACTCATAGCTGCCGCTCACGCGGCGGGTGCGGGTGGGGCGACGGGCAGGCATCTTGCTCTCCTGACTCTCACTGGGCTGGCCCGCGTCACGACGGTCCCGTTTGTTCTTCGGCTTGCGAGATTGGTCGACAGGAAGTCGAGGAGCCAAAATCTCGTCGTCCAGCATCGTAGTTGCTGAGAGGTCGTGGGCGATGAACTCGTCGAGAGAAATGGCTTCTGGTTCGTCCATGTGGAGGTGGACGAGGTTGCCCGTGATCTGCCGGAGACGCGGGATCTCGTAGAGGCGTGCGACCGTAAGCCGCTCACGATGCTTAGCCTCCGGCGAGATGTTGCGAATGGCCTTGATGCGCCGCGAACGGAAAGCAATCCGCTCTGCCTCTGTGTTGAAGGCGGCCGCCTCTTCACGCGCACGCTCTAGGAGCTGATTGTGAAACCATAGCGGCATGCCGTTTGCATAGGTTTCGTCCGAGCAGCGAAGGATGGTGTGAGTCTTCTTGACGCGATTCCAGACGTGGACCACCGAGATATCTTGAGGGTCGTACTTCACCTTCACGGTGGCGATTGCATCTGCCCGCGACTGCCGCCGGGGTTCCACGGCAACGAGGTCTTCGAGCAAGCTCGGAACGCCGCGAATGCAGTGGTAGCGCAGGTTGAAGAGCCGCAAGCCGGTGTTGGACAGCTGCACGGCTGGTGACACATCCATGATTTCGCGTTGGAAGCCCGCAAGGTCGTGGATCAAGTCGATCCCATGCTTGGCGACACTCTTCTCGAAAACGAGCGCAGGCTGGCGGTCTTGGAGGCCGGAATGTGTCGAGATGTGATATTCCGCGATCGCGGCATTCACCAAGGCCTCCAGCTCGCGCACCGTGACGCATGCTTCCTGCTCGGGGTCGTGGCCGAGCTTACGCGCAAGCGCGATGGGCTTCGATCCGCCTGGAATCAGCTTGGTGACTTTCTCTTGCAGCGTGGGAAAAATGCGCTCGCCGATCGCGCGGTAGCGGGGCTTCTTGATGGGGCAGTGACGGACGGCAAAACCGGCCCCCTTGGCAGCGTCTTCGAGCGCCTGGCTCCGGAACTCAGCTGCGTTATCGACGATGATTTCGGCCGCCTTGCCGCAGATGCGGCGAAGGATGGGGTATCGCTCGATGAGCTTGGGCGGGGGGCGCTTCGGAAGGCTCGCACGCTTCAGCACCTCGCCTACCGTCCAGTAGGAAGGTGGGAGGTAGCTAATAACGTGGCCGAGAATCACCTCGCTGTGAACGTCAATCATGACGGTCAGCCATGGCTTGCCGGCCACCATCTCGTGATCGAGGTCGAGAACGAAGAACCCGTTGATCGGCGTATGGTCGATGATCGCCAGTTCGAGGGCGCGCTTTGCCGTCAGCGGGCGGCCTGAACCCTTCCAGTCGGCGTCGCTAGCGGCTTTGCCGTCGCGAGCTTCGCGGGTAACGGCCCCAATCAGCGCCCGGCAGGCTCGCCGCACGGTAGCGTAGTGCGGAATAGGATAGGGCTTCTCGGGTTTGGGATAGAGCGACGAGTTACCAGCATTGATGTCGCGCAACTCGTTGCTGATTTCAGTGGTCACGTCCGCGTAGCTGAGCTGCTGCGTCCAATTCAGGAGAGCACCCTTCTGAAGGACTTCCTGCGGTACGTCATCGAAGTAGGGAGCGCGGCGGACCCGGCCGGTCATCCGCACCATGTCGCGGATGTTACGGTCGCCTGCGAAACCACGGTCGGTACGCCACCGCTTGATGGTATGCGGATTGTCGTGCTCGCCGTACTTTTCGCGAAGCTCAGGCGTCCAATAATCGCCCAACGCCAATCCGATCGCCTTGACGCCATTCGGTACTCCGTGATCGTCGAGGATCTCGCATTGTGCGAGCATCTTGCGGGCCTTGGGGTCCAGTTCGTCGCAATCAGCGAACGTCCACTCCGCCTCAGAAGCCATCTTACGAGCGATCGATGCCCGCTCGGTCTCTCGTACGATAAGACGGCCTTCCAAGAGCAGCTCATCATAGCCCTCGGGCGTCAGCAACCCCATGAAGCCCTCTTTGTCTTCGATGATGTAGGGCAGGCCCGTTTGGCAGTGCATCAGATGAATGCGGCCCGGCATGGGCAAGCCAACGTACTTGTAAGGCGCCTCATCGATCTCGATGATTGTGTTCAGAGGGTAATTGTAATGCGACATAGCCTTCTCCCTGTTAGGCAATAGTTGTCCAGTCCGCTGAGCGACGGGCTCAGCGGTTAGTTCGCGCTCGAAGGCGCCTCGGTTCTCCTTGAAATGGGGTGGGTCTAGACGATACGCACAGGCGTCTCGTGGAAGATGGGCTGCGTGAGATCGATGCTGATGCGACCTCTGACGAGTAGCGCCTGAAGCACTGCCATGCCGCCTGGCGCGAAGCCGGGTTCGATGACCTCGGCGAGCTCTCCGTAGCTGCTAACCAGTCCGCATTTCAAAGCGAAGCTATCCAGCCGACGGATGTGATCGGGGCTGACCCGTGCGAAGCGACGCGACTGGAAAAGCTCGACGTTGTCACGGTGGTGACGCGACACGAAGATCTCGGGCGCCAGAACAATTTTGAACGTCCAGCCGCAGCGGCGACAGATTTCGGCGACCCCGGCAAGGGTATGACGGTAATCTTCGTCTTCGAGGTCGCGCTCGTTACGCTTGAGTTCGACGATTTCGACCGAGCCGTCCGTTTTCTGGACCTCGACGTCGCAAGTGTAGCGACGGAGCCGGCCATTCAACGGAAACTCGAAACGGCGGCGCTCGCTTTGGGCCCATTCTACTTCTTGATCTACCTCGCAGCGCATGAGGTAGGCGCGCTGCGTCATGCCTTCCCAGTATTGAAGACGGCGGCGCTTGTACGATGGCCACCAACCATTCTCGTGAGCGAGGTTACCGGTAAAGGTGCGCAAGGAACCACCGTGGACGGCTACATGCATGTGAGCCATCGTTACGAGTTCGTCGCCAGCCTCAGGCAAGTTCGTGAGCGGACGCACACGGGTACGATCGGGCGTGATTGCAGGATCTAGAAGCTGGCGAGCGATAGCAAAGCGCGGGTCGACGTGCGTGGCGACCGGTGTAGCTACGATATCGTCGTTTTGCTTGTTGCTGCTCATGCCTGCGGAGCCTGACGGCTGGACACGCGCACCCAGGAACGAGCCTGCCGCCGCCGCCAGCTGAGCCGCCGCATCGCATCGGTGATCACCGGGCGAGGAACGTCAGCCTTCATGCCATGACCCGACAAGTCGACATCTGCGCTGTCGTCAACGAGCGGCTTGATCGCGACTTCGGACTGGCCCTTCCGTGTGTCTGTCATGAAGCGCTCATCCATAATCGTTTCCACTTTTCTTGTCGGTGCGTGGCCATAGCTAGGGTTGAGTTGCGCTGGGCGCAAGCTCGCTGCTGACAAAAAATGTGAAAACGATGATTGCTCGTCATATTGATCCTGCGTAGGGTCGCAGCATGATCTCGGCAGCCGACCTTGAACTCGTGGCCAAGCATTCCGCTGACCGCGCCACCTTCGAGAGCAACGAAGCCACGCTCTTGGCACTGCCGCTCGTCAGCCAATCGGCCGTTCTGCAGCGCCTAAGGGCGATGGATAAGTACGTGGGGATGCCGAGCCCGACTGCTGCGGATGCCGCCACCTTGGCGGCGGATCTCGGCACGTCTGAGCGGAATTTCTACCGGCTGGTCCGAAAGTTTCGCGAGCATGGACCCGTGGCCGGGTTAGCTCCCAATTTTCGGGTGCGTCAGCGGGCATCGGCCGCTGCAGATGGTTTGGGCAAGGTTGCAGAAATAACCTTGGAGCGGATCCTGGAAACCGAAGAGGATGCGCGCTGGAAGGACGTCGTCGATGAAGTGCTGGCCGCCTGCCGAGCAGCGAACGTAGAGCCTCCTTCGACAGCTGCAATTAGGCGCCGTCTGCTAGCTCTTCGCGCCGAAGGCCGCTTGCGGGACGCCGGCGAACGCATTTTCGGTGAAAAGTGGCTTCTGGATCAATCGGCTATAACACTGACCCGTGAGAGCGATGAGGGGGTCGAGTATGTGGTCGTCACGCTGCTCATTGATCGGCAAACCAAGCTTATCGGTGGTGTTGGGCTTTTCAGACGAGGCAACCCGCTATCCGGTGTACTGTCCGCCCTTGTTGATGCCTGGTCTCGGGTGCCTGAATTTGCTGGCGCCGGCTTGAATGTTGCTTCTCGGGTTCGCGAATTCGACTGGGTTTATCCGGAGGACGCTCATGTATCGGGTTTCATGCTGGACTATGGCGTAACGAGAACGTCAGGTCGGGGACCACGCAGGCATGGTGAAAACATCTTTCGAATGATCGGCAACCGCTTGGGTCCGTACACCTTGTTAATTCGATCAACGGCAAACCCTCAGCTCGTCGATGAGCAGCTTGCGACCGCCCCTCTGCCTTTTGCAAAGGCTGAAGAGGTCGTGCGGCACGCCGTTGCGAAGTGGAATGAAGGCATTCTTCAACAGATGAAGGCTGGCCGGTCGCGAGACGCTCGTCGGAAGCGCCTGATCGAGATCATGCGGAGCATGACGGAGTTATTTCTTCGGGCGCTCGACGACTCGTCAGCTGCAATCCTCAAGGATGCCGAGCGCAAGATCACGCACGGACCGGGCGTTCTTGGGACTCACTAAGCCCGCGCATGGCCGGCCTCCTGCGAGCGACCGTCGGGCAAGGAGTTCGCCCACAACTGCTTGAGCGTGGTGGAGCGGAACGGCGAGATCAGGACGAGCCTTCACTCGGGCTCGCGGCGCAAACGGAATGCGCCCGATTTTTCGACCGACGGCGTTTGTCAGCGCAGTGCCGGGCGCGAGGCCAAGGGAAGCAGTGGTGTCGAGACGCAATTTGGCGGCTTGAGCAAGGCTCTCAACAACTGACATGTGCGACTGCAGGGCTGTCGAGACGATCAGTCGTTGACCCCGGTGACGGGAATGGGGCCCGCTTCTCCGATGATCGATGGCGTCCACAAATGCGTGCGCCACCGCTGACGTTTCTACAGGCTGCCCATCGAGGTGGAAGCCAAGCACTTCGCCGCTGTCGACGTGGATGATCGCGGTGAGCACGGCCAATTGCGGTTCGGCAGAAGCAACATGCACGGTCAGGTCGAGGGGGCATGCATCGAGGACGAAATCAGCGTCGCGGCGCATCCGACTCCGTAAATCAGGGTTCAGCACTGGCTTGCCAGTGCGTGTCCGGACCGCGTTCCACGAAGGCGGCGTCAGACCTTGCTCTTTGCATCGCCGGCTGCATTCGGCGAATATCTCGCTGTCACGTGCACCCGGACCAAGATCGGTGATGGTGTCGTCCAAGACGCTCCGCTTGTCGTGCCGAAGTTTGCTTTGCTGTCCCTGCGAGGAAACCTTCGGCGTTCCGCCCGCGCGAAGTTCGCGGACTGCGGCGGCGAGACGGAAGAAGCTGCGCTGAACCAGATTGAGCTCAGCAGCCGATCGATCTGCGTCAGCCGTCGTCGGCTTGTCGAGGGCAAGGTAACGGTCAACTACTTCCAACCTGCGGAGAGACTCAGCCCAGAGATGCGGAGGTAACTCCGCCAACTGCCTGATGATCTCGTCGCCCATTTCTTCCTCCGATGGAGTTCATCGGAGTCCGGATCTTCCTTCTTTTGCTGGCCTTGTGTTGTGCTGGGAACGAACGAGAGAGGTAAGGACTTGAATCAGCGTTCCGAGGATAACCGTTTGATCACGCAACTTCTTCAAAGCTTGCCCTTCGCGGCACGCTCGTCGAGGATCGCGTCGTTGGTCTCAGATGACGCTGGGCTGAGAGCGCGCCAAGCAGCGAAGGCGACGAGCGTCAGCAGCAACGCTAGCAAGGCAACTGCAAAGCCTCCGAGAACAGGACGGTCGTGCTTCATTTTGTCCCTGCCTGCTTTGCCATTCTCCGCTTCGCACGCTCGGTAAGGCAGATGGTGTTCGGCCCCATAGTGATTTCCCCACTATGGTGCATGTTGGTCAGAAGAGAGGGCAAACCGCCAACCTTCGCAATTCGCTCCGAGCACGACGCGTCGGTGGCGATTTCCCGATCGAGCATTTCGCGACTGATCGCTCCTCCGGCGTTGGCAATCCTCTGCCGAATGTCATCGTAGAGCGACCCTTTCGGAGTGAAGATCGGCGGGCCGATCCGGCCGTGATGTACCATGGGGTCTCCTTCTCACTCCACCGGTGATGAAGTGGTCAGAACTTGGTATCGCCGAGTGCCGATGATCAGGGATGAAGGGCGCTCGCATCCTCACATTCTCTCCGCTCAACCTGGATCGTGGAGTGCTGCAGCTCAAACCGGTCGTGCAGCATGGTGGCGATTGCAATCCGCACTGTTTCGAAGTCGGCCCCTTCTTTGAGCTCGACGTGCGTTGAAAGGCTGTTGTCATCGCTGGTGAGCGACCAGACATGGAGGTCGTGGACGCCGGCCACCCCAGGGACATCCGAGATCGCTTTCCGGACCTCGGCGAGGGTGATGCCGCTTGGCACCCCTTCCAAAAGGATGCGGGTAGTGTCCTTGAGCAGGATCCAAGTACGAGGAAGGACCCACAGGCCGATACCGATGGCGACCAGTGGATCAACCCACTGCCAGCCGGTAGCCATGATCACGCCAGCACCGACGATCACGCCCAGCGACCCGAGCATATCCGCCCAGACTTCGAGGTATGCGCCTTTGACGTTCAGGCTCTGGTCCTTGCCAGCCGACAAAAGGCGCATAGCGATGATGTTTACGACGAGGCCGATCGTAGCGACGATCAGCATGCCGGTCGACTGCACTTCGCTCGGTTCGAAGAACCGCCGGATGCCCTCGACGAGAACGTAGGCGGCCACCGCGAAGAGCAGCAGCGCGTTGAAGGCGGCCGCTAGGATCTCGAACCTCCGGTAGCCGAAGGTTCGTTTCTCGTCGGCTGGACGCTGACCGATCTTCACTGCCGCCAATGCAATCGCCAAAGCTGCGGCGTCGGTGAACATGTGCGCCGCGTCGGACAGCAGGGCGAGGCTGTTGAAGACGTAGGCCCCGACCAATTCAGCGACGAGGAAGGTGGTGGTGAGGGCCAGAGCCCAGCCCAGCATCTTGCTGTTGGCCCCTGCCGCATGGTTATGGGCATGTTCGCCGTGACTATGCGCCATGCTGGTTCTCCTGCTGATCGTGCATCACTGCTTGCTTCCGTCATCTTGAGGTCGGGCGAGCCAACGCTCGAGCTGATCGATCTCGCTTTGCTGGTCCTTGATGATCTTCGTCGCCAAGGCGCGAAGTTCGGGATCCCGGCCGAGGCGCAATTGCGCCTCGGCCATCTTTACGGCGTCGCGGTGGTGCGGGATCATCCCCTCCGCAAAGCTCCGGTCCGGATTATCCGGATCGAGGGTCATGCCCATGCCTCCATGCGAGGTCTCGGTCTTTCGCTCCGCCGTCTTCTGCTCGTCACGCTGCGCTTGCGGGGCGCAAGCGGCGAGAAGAAGCGCTGCAAACGCGATTGGTGTTGCCGCTTTCATGTGTTGACCTCTCCTCATCATTCCGCCGGGACCGGTTCGCGGCCGAACGGATCTTCATTGCGGTAATCACCTTGGACATGGCGGGCCCGAGCCTTGTGCAGAAGGAAGTGGCTGATCGCTGGCAGCACGAAGAGCGTGAGGAATGTCGCCACGATCAGACCGGCAATCACCACGACCGCCAGCGGCTTTTGCACTTCGGCACCACGGCCCATGGCCAAGGCCATCGGCACGAACCCGATTGCCGGGACGACACCCGTCATCAGGACGGCCCGAACCCGTTCCATCATTCCTCCCCGGATGCTGGCATCGATGCTTTCGCCCGCGCCGATTCGCTGCTGGATACTGGTCATCACGACCAGGCCGTTCAGAACGGTGACCCCCGACAGCACAATGAAGCCGACGGCGGCCGAGATGGAGAAAGGGAAGCCGGACAGCACTAGGCCGAAGACGCCTCCGGCAAGCCCTAGCGGCACGGCCGAGTAGACGGCGAGCGCCGAGCTGAAGCTTCGCAGAGCCATGTAGAGGATGCCGAAGATCAGAAGGAACACCGCCGGGATGACCAGCGAGAGCCTCGCCGAGGCGGCCTGGAGATTTTCGTACTGGCCACCCCACTCGATGAAGACGCCGGGTGGCAGCTTCACGTCACGCTCGACCGCAGCGCGCGCGGCCTCGACATAGGAGCCGAGGTCGCGACCACGGACGTTGGCCTGAACGACCACGCGCCGTTGTCCGTTTTCCCGGCTGACCTGGTTCACGCCGTCAGCGAAGCGGAAGCTGGCGACCTCGCGAAGAGGAACCGAGGTCCGAGCTCCGGCACCGCTGTTCTCCAGCATCACTGGGAGGGCGCCGATGGCTTCGAGATTGTCGCGCGTCGGGTTGTCGAGCCGCACCACGATATCAAACCGACGGTCGCCCTCGAAGACGATGCCGGCCTCACGGCCGCCAAGGGCTGCCGCGACCGTGTTCGCAACCTCGTCGACCGTCAGCCCATAGCTCGCGATGGCGGGGCGGTTGAACAGCACCTCCAAGGTCGGGAAGCCAGCCGTCTGTTCGGAGCGAAGATCCGCCGTGCCTTGAACCTTGCCGATCGACGATGCGACCTGTGCCGCAACGGTCTCAAGCTTGGCGAGGTCGTCGCCGAAGACCTTGATAGCTACGTCCCCCCGAACGCCCGCAATGAGCTCGTTGAAGCGCATCTCGATGGGCTGACTGACCTCGAAGGCATTGCCGGTGAGCGAACCCATCTTCTCCTCGATGCGCTCGACCACCTCGTCCTTGGTGTCGACGCCTTCCGGCCACTCCTTGCTCGGCTTCAGGATGACGAAAGAATCCGAGATGTTTTGCGGCATGGGGTCTGTGGCGACCTCAGCCGTGCCCGTCTTCGAGTAGATGAAGGCAACCTCGGGAAGCGAGGAGATCGCCCGCTCAACCCTCAGCTGCATGGCCAGGGATTGATCGAGCGATGTTGAGGGAATGCGGATTGCCTGAACCGAGGCGTCGCCTTCGTCGAGTTGCGGAATGAACTCCTGACCCAGGGTCGTGAAGAGAACACCAGCGAGGGCGAAGACCCCCAAACCTGTGCCAATCCACGGCTTCGGCCGCGAGAGCACCTTGCCGAGGAGCGGCTCATACCGTTCCTTGGTCCAGCGGATGACCGCGACATCCTTCTCCGCAACCTTGCCCTTAATCAGCACGGCGACCATCGCCGGCACGAAGGTCAGCGAGAGGATGAAGGCACCAACGAGAGCGAAGATGACGGTGATCGCCATCGGCGTGAACATCTTACCTTCGACACCCGTAAAGGTGAGCAAGGGCGCGAACACGAGAAGAATAATTGCCTGCCCGTAAAGGGTCGGGCGGACCATCTCCTTGGCGGCCTCGAAGACCTCGTGCAGCCGCTCCGAGAGTTGAAGAAGGCGACCTTCGCGGTGCTGCCGTTCTGCTAACCTTCGCAGGCAGTTCTCGATGATGATGATCGAGCCGTCGACAATGAGACCAAAGTCGAGCGCGCCGAGGCTCATCAAGTTGCCCGACACCCCGTAGCGGGTCATGCCGATCGCCATCATCAGGAATGACAGCGGGATCACCAGCGCCGCGATGATGGCGGCGCGGATATTACCGAGCAGCCAGAAGAGAACGGCGATGACGAGAAGGGCGCCCTCGATCAGGTTCTTCTCGACCGTCGAGATCGTCGCATCCACGAGTGCTGAGCGATCGTAGAGGGGTGTCACCTTAACGCCGGGAGGGAGCGATTTGGCTACTTCCTGAAGGCGCTCGGCGACGGCCTCGGCAACGATCCGGCTATTCGAGCCAGCCAGCATCAACGCCGTTCCGACGATGACTTCCTTGCCATTGGTAGATGCTGCACCCGTGCGCAGCTCACCGCCCAATCGAACCGTCGCCACGTCCGACACGCGGACTGCAACCCCGTTGCGATTGGCGATAACCGTGCCGCCGATCTCGTCGATATGCCGGATGCGGGCATCGGCGCGCACCAGGAAGGCTTCACCGGCCCGCTGGATGAAGTTGGCGCCAACCGAGATGTTCGAGCCTTCGAGGGCGTCGGCAAGCTCGGTGAACGATACCCCGTAGGATGCCAGGCGAGCCGGGTCCGGCTGGACGACGAACTGCTTCTCATATCCGCCGATGCTGTCGACGCCGGCCAGGCCGGCCACGTTGCGCAGTTGCGGGCGGATCACCCAATCCTGGATGGTCCGCAGGTAGGCAAGCTTCGAAACCTCGTCTGTGAGCCTCTCCCCTTCGATGGTGAGGTAGGATCCATCGGGCTGAAAGCCGGGGCGGCCGGCGATCTTCGGATTTTTCGCTGTGGCGGTCGGCTCGTAATCGACCGACCACATCAGCACCTCGCCAAGACCGGTGGACACCGGCCCCATCTGCGGCTGAACGCCATCCGGCAAGCTTTCGCTCGCCTGGGCCAGCCGTTCCGCGACCTGTTGCCGGGCGAAGTAGATGTCGACCTTCTCGTCGAACACCGCTGTCACCTGCGCGAAGCCATTGCGCGAGATCGACCTCGTATAATCGAGGCCAGGAATGCCAGCGAGCGTGGTTTCCATCGGGAAGGTGACAAGCCGCTCCATGTCGAGCGGGCTGAACTGCGGGGCAGAGACGTTGACCTGCACCTGCTTGTTAGTGATGTCGGGAACGGCGTCGATGGGCAGCTTGAAAAGCTGGAAGGCGCCATACAGCGCGATCACCAAGGTCAGGCCTATTGTGGCCCAGCGGAAGCGGATCGCAGCGTCGAGAATACGCTCAATCATGTGGGATCAATCCTGATGAGATGGGGCGAGGAGCGGGCAACACGATCAGTGTTCCGCTTCACTCGCTCCAAGCTGCGACTTGAGGGCGAAGGCACCGCGCGAGACGACTGCCTGACCGGGCTGAAGGCCTTTCAGGATCTCGACCCGGCCGCCGCTGCGTTGGCCGATCTGGACCGGAACGGCTTGGAAGCCGCCCTTCACCTGGACAAACACGGTGTCGCGGCCCTCGATCTGCTGGATGGCATCTTCGGGAAGGATGATGCCGGTGACCTCGCTGTTGCTCGGTGTGATGCGGGTACGGACCGCCTGGCCCTGGCGCAGACCGCCAGGAGCACCGGAAAGTTGCAGGACGACTCCTACCGCCCGGCTCTGCGCGTCGGCCGATGGAGTGATCGAGCGAACCCGAGCCTCGACGATGCCGCCTCCGGGAAGCTCCACGACCGCTCGATCGCCCGGTTGGAGCCGCTGCGCTTCGGGCACGGGAACAGCCGCCTCAACCTGGATGCTATTGGGATTGGAGACGTTGAAGAGCTCCGCGCCAGCAGCCACATAGGCGCCGAGCTGCGTGTCCACCTCGGTGATCCTGCCGCCAATCGGTGACCGTACTGCAAGGTAGCGGCCGTCGCCGGTAACGCCGGCTGTCCTGACGGCTGCTTCGGCACGTTGCAGTTCGGCTTCGGCCGTCTGCCGAGCGGCGACGGCGGCTTCCAGGTCTTGCCGGGCGGTCACCTTTGCGTTGAATAGCCGTTGCTCGCGGGCCGCAGCAGCTCGCGCTGCCTGAGCCCGGGCTGCGGCAGCGTTGCGCTCGGCGACGAAGGCTGCCGCTTCACGGCTTTCCAGCAGGGCGATCGTCTCACCGGCGCCGACAGGATCGCCAAGCCGCTTGTTGATGCGGGTGATAGCGCCGTCGGCCCTGGCAGTGACTAGCGCTTGCCCTTCGGGTGGCGCGGTCACGATTGCCTGCGAGATGACTTCTGAGAGGATGGAGCCCGAGGAGACCCGCTCGACGGCAATGCCGTTTGTCGCCAGCTGAACCGGCGTCATGGGAATAAAGCCCTCGGGACCGTGCTCCTCGCCTTCTTCCGCTTCGGCAGCAGGGGCTTCGGCGCTCCTCGCGACGGGTTCGGGTGCCATGCTCCTGCCAATCAGCACGCCGCCCAGGCCGGCGAGTAGGGCGAGCGCGGCTCCGCCAGCCATGAACTTGGAGCGGCCATCACGGATACGGATGGCGGTGGTTGCGCGTTCGATCACGGTCATTGGGGATCCTGTTGTGCTGCGACCCGGCCGAGTTCGGCGGTCGCGAGAGCCTGCGCGAGGCGGGCATCGATGAGGGCTGCTTGAGCTTCGCGGTACGCCGACTGGGCATCGAGCAATTCGACCAGCGAAGCCCGGCCTTGAATGTAGGCTAGGCGCGACAGCCGAAGCGCCTCGGTGGCCTCCGGAATGGCGGACCGCTCGAGCGCTTCCACCCGTGTCGTGGCCGACTGAACGTTGGTCACAGCATTCGCAGCTCTGACCTGCACCGACGCGCGAATGTTGGCGAGATTGGCTTCAGCAGAGCGGATGCCGGCCCGAGCGGCTTCGATATTGCCCCGGTTGCGGTCGAAAACCGGCAGTGGTAGCGACACTCCGCCCACGAGCGCCACGGCGCCCGCCTCTCGCACATGGCGGATACCCAATCCTACGGCGGGGTCGAGCCGGCTGGCGGCCTGCTCTTGTCTCAGCGTCGCTTCGGCAACGAGGCGTTCGGCCTCGGCTAGGCGCACCTCGAGGCTGATCCCGGGGTTTACGAGCCTCGGCGTGAGATCGATGAGACCCCCGCTCAGGCTCTGGACCGGATCGGTAACGCCAAAGAGCGAAACCAAGGTCGCTCGGGAAGACCGCTCCTCGGCACGCGCTGCCTCAAGGTCTGCGGCAGCTTGTGTCGCCGCCGATCTCGCGCGGAGGGCGCGAAGGGGAGGCTCACGGCCATTGTCGACCAAGATCTGGGCGATGCGTGCGAGTTCTCGGGCGCGCTCATTGTTGTCTTCCGCCAAGCGGAGACGGTCGCGAGCCACGATGGCGCGAGCGAACTGTTCCCTCACCGATTGGGCGAGGTCTGCGCGGGCGATGCTGAGCCGGATGCGTTCGGCCGTCAGCGCGGCTTGCGCCGCCGTAACGCGGGCTCGCCGGCGCCCGCCGAGATCGAGGCGCTGGTTCACTGCGACCGTAGTCTCGGTCGCCCGCAACCCGGCCAGATCGCCGGTCCCGAGAAAGTTCTCGACCTCGACGCTGAGCTCCGGGTTGGACCGAAGACCGGCCTGTCCGATGCGGGCGGATGCCGCCTCGACGCGAGCGCGGGCAGCAAGCACTGCCGGTGATCGGGCTTCGGCTTCCTCCAATGCTTGAACAAGCGTCAGCGACGATGGAAGCGGTCCGCTTCGCGGCACCAGCACGGGAAGGTTCGCAGAAGGTAAGGGCGCTGGAGGCCCAGCGCGAGGTGTAGCAGTGGGCGAGCCGACGCGCGGCGTAGCAGGCGTACTCACCTGCGCACCGGCACCCGCCACGGGTACGAAGGCTACGGCGATAGCCGCAGCGAGAAAACGAGACATGTAGAAGGACTCCTGACGGCACTCAAAGAGCCAGCCGGACCGCATCCAGCCAGCGTCAGCGTGTCGTCAGGCGATCGGGGGGCGCAATGCGGTCCCGGGGTCGTTGCCGAAGTGGAACGCGGCCGTGGGCGCGATCACATTCGCGGCGGCAACGTTTGGAAGAGCGTCGCTGGTGTCTTCCAACGGTGTGCCCACACAGTGACCATGGCAGGCACTGTGATGATGCGGTGTCGCCTTGTCGCCGTCTGCAGGGACCTCATCGCTGTCCCCGTCGAAGTGGCCCTCGGCGCTCGCCGACAACTCGGCGCAGCCAAACGCCTCGGCCGCATGCGCTACGCTGCCCGTCCAAAGGACAAGCATCAGCATCAGGGCACTGACCAAGGGTAGAATGCGACGCATCGTGAGCCGGCCTCTACCAGCGATGCTTGGAAAAGGGAAAGCCCATGCCTTTACGGGTGCACTGCAGCTTGGGTCGAAGCCGTTCGAAGCTCCGCCATTGCGAGCCGCACGATCTTCCAGCCGCCGGCAAAACTGAGGGCCGCCATCAAGCCAGCCACGATCAGATCAGGCCACCGCGTGCCGCTTCCGAATACCCCCACTGCGGCGGCCACAACCGCTATATTCGCGATCGCGTCGTTGCGGCTGCAGATCCAGACGGACTGCATGTTGGCATCACCCGAACGCCAGCGGAACAGCATCACAGCGACAGCGATGTTGGCCACGAGCGCCGCGATGCCGACGCCGCCCATGACGAATGGTTCGGGACTGGACCCCTGCAAGGCAGCAACGACGACGGCGGTGACCACGTAAGCGCCGAGCAGAAGGAGGGTGATGCCCTTGAAGAGGGCGGCACGCGCGCGCCAGGCGAGCGCCATACCCGCAACGCCGAGCGATATGGCGTAATTGGCGGCGTCCGAAAAGAAGTCGAGCGCATCGGCCTGAAGCGACTTGCTGTCGGCCATGACGCCGGCGATAAGCTCGATGGCAAACATCCCGCCATTTACCGCCAGTGCAATCCACAGCGCTTGACGCCAGAGCGCATCGGTCGCCGCGTTGGACACCTCCGACGGACAGTGATTGCAAGCCATTTGTCACCTCGACCGAATCGGTGTGATAGGTTTATGGACCTTGTAGCAAGTACAGGGTCAAGCGCCGATCCGAACGTCGGCACCGCTTCATCAACGCCAAGGCTGACACTCGGGCATTTCGATGATGCGTTGGAGATCGTGAAACCCTGAAGCCAAGATTCAGCAAGGAATGAGTCGACGGACTTGGGCTGGGCGTTTTATCGCCGGTCCGAGGGGACACTGACATGGCATTGAAAATCGGTCAGCTCGGAAAGGCGACCGGGACGAACACGGAAACCATCCGCTATTACGAACGAATTGGCCTTCTTCCGAAGGCCGGGCGGACAGACGGAAACTACCGTAACTACGATGTCCGAGACGTTGAACGCCTGACGTTCATTCGCCACGCGAGAGGCCTCGGTTTTGAGATCGCAGATATTCGGTCGCTGCTCGAGTTATCGGAATCCCCGGACCAAGATTGCAGTGAGGCCGACCGGATCGCAAGCCAGCAACTTACGGCCGTCAAACGAAAGATTGGGCAGCTCACTAAGCTACAGGCCGAGCTCAAGCGCATGATCTCGCAGTGTAGAGGTGGGCAGATTTCAGATTGCCGGATCATGCTTTCATTGGCTGATCACGAGCAATGCATGGATGACCACGCTTAGCGCTTAAACCTTGTAGTCGCTATAACCTTTTCTATGTTTCGCAGCTCCATTCATCGAGCAGGGACATGGTGATCAAGCGAGGGACACACCGCGATCTCAGTGGAGCCGGACTGCGAACATTCGGCCGAATCGCTGAAGGTTGGGGTTTGAACGAGGCTGAGCAGACAGCCATTTTGAGCCTGAATCTGAATGATAGATCGGTTGTATCGGCCGCAGATCATGTCCCTCCGCTCAGCGAGGACACTCTTCTCAGACTTTCATACATATTCCGGATCTACCGGGCGATAAACACGCTCTTACCTGCCGAAGGTCGCGCGGCCCAGTGGATGCGTTCGCCGGGGAAGGTGCCGATGTTCGAGGGGCGCTCGGCAATCGAAACCCTTACAACCGGCCATTTAGACGTCCTGCGCATGCTAGCCGAGTACCTCGAAGCCCAATGCCAATAAGACCATGATGGTGGCGCTCATAATGCTCACCCTGTAAACCTTGTAGTTACTTTAAGGTTAACCTACCTTCGTCTGCGGCCGTTCGATTGCGGTCAGACAGGGAGCATAGGATGCAAGATTGGATTGATTGCCCGGCCTCGGCGATGGCGCCTTTTGATCCAGCGCGAGTGCGTCAGCATCATGAGAGCGATGTCCAAAGCATCTCTTTCTGCGATCCGCTCGAGCCAGATTCCCCCAGCGACATCAGGATTACCCTGACGCATCGCCAGCTCGGTCGACTGGTATTCGTTGCGGCGGAGACCGGCTCACGCTTCGCTCGGGAACGTTCGTCCTATGACCCCGCCGCCTGGATGGCGGCACCCAGGAGCCTGTTCGGTGGTCGCAACGCACTGACTGCGTGCGTGGATCGCACCATGTTCATGCGGGCGATCGTTCTGCATGGAGCAACAGCTGTTTATGACATGGCGCCGCAGGACATGTCTGAGCTGCTTTCCTCTTCGGACTGCGATGACGAAGCTCCGATCGTGATCCGACATGCTGACCGCAGCCTCAAACGGGATGACATTGCGCTGATGCAGTGGGGACCGACACTCTTCACGGCGACGTACGCTGAGCAGGGTCAGGACGGGGTTCTTCACGTATTCTTCGCAACGATGGCAACCGACGAAGGTGCTGCAAGAGAGCAGTTGCGGGAACGGCTCGGGGGGCGGGTGTCGAGCATCGCCACCGTCCGGGCTGGATTCGACCCCTCTCAGCCTGTGGCCATTTCCCTGCTCTCCGAGGCAATGGCGTACTTGCTGGCCCAAATCACACATGAGCCGAACTCAGCGCTCGCGGCTGGCTTCAACGTCCTGATTGAACACCGTTTCGATCAATAGCTGCTGAGCCCGGCAGCTTGCGCGCTGATCGATTGCGACTGCTCCTGTGAGGGGAAGGAAGACGGTCGACGCGCAAGCTGCCAATGGGCAATACCTCGCCCGGAAGGACATCTTCGAAATCCCTATACCGAACTCAACTGACAGACCGCCAATCGCCCAACGGCGAACCCTCGACTGGCGGCCACAAGCAATTGCATTCGACTGCTACGACACGCTGCTGACGATCACGAACAGGAGAGGGCCCTATCAGCAGCTCGCGGCACTTGCTGGCGGCCGCTTGGACCCGTCACCGATGACTTTGCCCATGTCGCTTAGGGATGTTGTCGAGCGCAACATGCCTCGGATTGAACTTCGGGCTGGCATACTGGAAAAACTCGAAGCCGATCTGCTGAATGAACTCGCCTCCGTTCAGCCTTTGCCAGGTGCAATCGAAGCGCTGCAGCATTTGCGTGACCTGGGATATCGCCTTGCGGTCGCATCCAACCTCGCCCTGCCGTACTCCGAGCCACTCAAAAACTGGCTGGGCAGTCTGGTCGACGTCCAGATTCTTTCCTTTGAGGTAGGCTCGGCCAAGCCATCAGCCCTCTTCTATGAAGAGACATGCAAGCGCTTAGCTGTAGAACCTTCGGAGGTCCTGATGGTGGGGAACTCGCTGAAGAACGACGTTGTCGCAGCCGAAGCCGCCGGGTTGCAAGCTCGACACCTTCGGCTTGGGGAACGCCTTCAGCAAACCTTGCGAGATCTTCTGCAAGGCTGAAGTGCGTATCGCTTTCCGCAGGCCTCGGGGCTAGGTTTCTTGGTGAAACAGCGGCCAGAGTCCATGACGACCCTCAACCTTCAAGCGAAGCAAGATTTCTTGGAACGGGACGCGGCGACCCGCGATCCGCTCCGGGCGCTTTCTGAGTTCGTTTGGAATGCCCTTGATGCCGACGCCAGCAAGGTCGAGATCCAGCTTGAGCGCAACGATCTAGGTGGTCTGGCAGCGATCCGCATTGTCGACGACGGAACCGGCATCAGCGCTCAGCATGCAGAAGTCGACTTCGGCAATCTCGGCGCAAGCTGGAAACGGGATGCACACCGTACGTCAAACCTAGGCCGAGCCATACACGGTAAGGAAGGGCGGGGACGCCTTCGCTTCTTCTCGCTTGCGCAGCGCGCCCGGTGGTTCTCCACCACGAGGGAGATCGTGCCGGGTGCGGAAGAGGGGCCGCTGACGTCGCGAGCGATCGAGATACACTCGAAATCCCTAGAGCGCTGCGAGGTGAGCGAGGCAGAGAGCCCATTTGCCGAAACGCCCGGCACAAGCGTAGTGCTTACAATGTTGAAGAGCACGTTCGACGAGCTATCCAGCACCGAGGCATTCAGCAGGTTCAGCACGCTATTTGCGCCCTACGTGCTGCAGTACCCAAACGTCGAGATCTGGTACAACGGCTTCAAGGTCGATCCGAACCTGACCATCCGGCGGTGCGAGGACCTTCCGGCCTTAATCGTCCAGCTTTCAGATCGGACGATCAACGACCTCAAGGTGAAGGTCATCGAGTGGAAGGCGGCCACGGACACCCGTCAGATCCATTTCGGGGGCGAAGACGGTATCGTGCTGGGATCGCAGCCGGCGCATGTCACCGCGCCCGGTTTTGAGTTTTCGGCTTATGCGTACAGCGCCTATTTCCAAGAAGTCGCCGACCATAACTTGCTGGAGCTCGACGACCTCAACGAGCCAGATTTCGTTGTCGTCCTGTCACATATTCGGGAGGCTTTGTCCGAGTATTTCCGCGCTCGGCTCAGCGAACAATCCCTCGGCATTATTCAAGATCTGAAGGACCAGGGCGCATACCCCTATGAGGGCGAGCCGCGTGACCAGATCGAACGGCGAGAGCGTCAGGTCTTCGACATCGCCACCTATGCCATCAATTCACATTCCCGCGATTTTTCCAAGGCGGAAGCGTCGCTGAAGAAGATGACGCTGACGCTGCTCAAGGAGGCTATCAAGCGTAATCCCGACGACCTTTCGACCATCCTGAAGGCCGTTGTGAACCTGCCAAAGGGCAAGCAGTCGGAATTCTCCTCGCTTCTCAAGAAGACCGAGCTGGGCAACATCATCGGTGCATCGAGCCTGATCTCGGACCGGGTTACCGCGCTCGAAGTTCTGAAAGGTATCATCTTCGACCCGAGGCACCGGCAGAAGGTGAGGGAACGGGGCGAACTCGACGCGCTGATTCGCGACCATACATGGCTCTTCGGCGAGCGATTTCACATCACCATGGGCGAGTCCGGCCTGAGCAAGGTCATGAACCGCGTGGCGGAGGATCTCGGCCAAAAACGCAATGGGAGGAAGGTCACGAAGAAGGACGGCTCAGTGGCGCGAGTTGACGTGTTCCTCGGCAGGTCAGTGCCACACTCCGACGCTGGCAAGCGCGAATTCCTGCTCATCGAGCTCAAGCGCCCGTCGCTGAAGCTCGGTCGCAAGGAACTCGATCAAGTCGAGGATTACGTCACGGCAATTAGGTCGGAGCCCGAGTTTCTCCACACTGACACCACGTGGAACTTCTTCTTGGTGGCCAGCGAGTACGAGCCAGAAGTCGCTGGGAGGATTCACCAAGCCGATCGCCCGCCAGGGCTGTTCCTCTACGGCGATAACTTCAAGTTCTGGGTCAAGACCTGGGCAGAGATCGTCCGCGAGAATGAGGCTAGACTGCACTTCGTGCAGGAGAAGCTGCAGGTGGATGTCTCGGACGCAGAGATTGAGACAAAGATTGAGGATCTGAGAAGACTTGTGACCCAGTAGGATTCCGAGTGCAAAGATGCGTCTATCTACACTGGGAGGTTCGTGCGACGTGTGCCAGACGGCGCCGAGTGGACTTGAAGGCGAAAGGGCAGGGTTGACCCACTCTCGGCCGTTCAGCCCTGCACCGAGGCTGCCGGACAGAGGACGGTCGTTCAGGTAAGGCGAACGCCCGCATCTGGCCGACAGAAGACCGTCTGCTTATGAGGAGCTAGCAGTCACATGCGGACGCTTACTGCGCTTGCTGCCGCTTGGCGAAGACGGAGTCCATAAGCCTGCACTGACTCGAAACCGTTATCGCTGCCAGTGCTTGGGCTTGCGGGCGATTGCGAGAGCGGTCCTAGCAAAATCATCGTGCCTAAATAGCACATGCGGAGTTGCTCGAAATGAGTGCTGGCAGAAACTACGTTGAGCACGCCCCGCTGCGCCCGCGCGTCCTTACGACTTGCGCACGCGCCCGAAGACGAGCAGGCCGACTGCCAGGCTACCGCTTACCAAGCCCAGCAGCGGTTCGGTTCCTGCCAGAATGGCTCCGGCGACGATCAAGGCGGCGGGCAGCAGTTGGGGATCGGACCGCACGTGCGAGGAGCGTCGCTGACCAAGCTGTTCGATCGTTTGCGGATTGAGGCTGACCGGCAGACTGCCGGTGCGGGCCACCTTCTCCACCTGTCCGATAAGCTCGGGCGCGCTGAGCGCCGCCCGGCCGAGCGCAGCCGCCAGCTTGCGCCCCTCCCTGGCTAGCCGGGCGGGGCTGGTGCGCTGGCTCACCAATTGGCGGGCGATCGGCGCCAGCTCGCCACCAATGTCGAAGGCTGGGTCGATACGACGGACGAAGCCCTCGGCGGTGAGCAGGGTCCGAAGCACAAGCGCAAGGTCGGGCGGAAGCGCCAGTTCGAAGCCCCTCAGCAGGCCGAACACCTGGTTGAAGATGCGGGCGAGGTCGACCTGCTCCAGAACCACGTTGCGAAATTCGTCGATCAGCGCCGCCAGCTCGAATTCCAGCCGGATGCGGTCGACCGGCGGATCGCCGGCCCAGACCATCAGCACGTCGACCACTCCGGCCGGATCGTCGGCCGCGATGGCGAGGGCCAGCCGGACCAGTTCTTCCCGCCGGCGGGGAAGCAGGGTGCCGACCGCTCCGAAGTCGATGAACCCGATGCTTCCGTCCGGAAATATCAGCACATTGCCGGGGTGCGGGTCGGCATGGAACTGACCGTTGAAGATGATCATCCGAAGCACGGCTTGGGCGTAGGTGCGGGCGACTTTTGTGAGGTCGATTCCCCGCTCTCGCGCGGTGGCAAGGTCGGTGGCGGGGATCGCCTCCAGCCGTTCCTGGACGTTGACCCGGCGCCCGGTCAGCTCCCACTCGAACCGCGCCGTCCGCACTCCGAGGCCGGCGAGGAAGGCGCCGATCGAATCGCTTGCCCGGCCTTCGGCGGACAGGTCCATTTCCCGGTCGAGGCTTTCGGCGAAATAGCGCAGCAGTTCGTCCGGCTTCATCCGGGCGATTTCGGGAACGCGCTTCTCGGCGGTGCGCGCCAGGCGGCGGAGCAGCCGCAGGTCGGCATCGACCGTTCGCTCAATCCCCGGCCGGCGGACCTTGACGATCACGCGCTCTCCAGACGGCAGGGTGGCCGCGTGGACCTGGGCGATCGAGGCGGCCGCGATCGGTTCGTGGTCGAAGCTTGCGAAATAGCTGTCGAGTGGCCCACCGATCGCCTCCTCGACCGCAGGCCGGACGCGGTCGAAAGGCAGGGCCAGGACCCGGTCCTGAAGGGTGGACAGCGCCCGGATCCAGTCTGGACCGAGAAGATCGCTGCGCATCGCCAGGATCTGGCCGAATTTCACCGCCACCGGACCGAGGTCGCGAAGCACGGCGACCACCGCTTCAGGGCGGGCTGTTTCCATCTCCTCGTCGCGAGCACCGCCCAAGCCGAGACGGGATGCCAAGCCTCTCAGCCCGTGCCGTCCGAAGATCCCGACGATCTGGCCGAAACGCTCCCGTTCGCCGATCGCCCGGCTGATACTGGTCTCGGAGGGAGTTCGCTCGTTCATTCTCGCTCCCTGCCCGACCCTACGCAATCGCTGGCGCGTGTGAGCTCGGCTTCCACGGCTTCGATCCGCTGAGACAGCTTGCACAAGGCGGCATCCAGTCCGGCCAGTTCGGACTGTTCCAGCGTTCCCACGGTTTCGGCGAGCAGGCGCTCATATTCCGGCTGGGCTCGGTCGAGCACCTCGCGTCCGGCAGGGGTCAATTCCACCAGCTTGACCCGGCGGTCTTCGGGAATAACTCGGCGTCTTAAATGTCCTGCCGCTTCGAGCGCATCTATCGCCTCGGTGACGGTGCGCGGCGCATGACCGAAGAAGGATGCAATGTCGGTGGAACGCTTGGGTCCGTCGGCAACGTAGGCGAGCAGCCGCACCCGCGCGACCGACGCCTCCGATCCGGCGAGACAGCGATCCAGCATCCGCTGCAGCCGCAGGTAGGTCCAGGCGAGCTGCTTCGAGATTTCGATAATGGGGCGATGCTGAGGTGCCATATGAAATGGTATTGCGGCAGAATGGAGTTTGGTGCAATGCGCGGCTTCAAACGAACGAGTCTTGATCGAGGACCCACATGGACATGGTGACCCAGTCGGGTGACGTTGCGGCCGACACTGGGGAGGAGAAGCGCAGCTCGCCCTTGTCGAATCCCAAGGTGCGTCTCGGCCTGCTGATTTTGGCTGTCATCGTGGCGGGCGGCGTCCTGTGGTGGTATCTGCGGAACGAAAGCTACGGCAAATACCAACAGAGCACGAACGACGCCTTTGTTCAGGCCGACAGCGTGATCGTTGCGCCCCGGGTCGGCGGTTACGTCGAGCGGGTGTTTGTCCAGGAGAATGCGGAAGTCCGTCGGGGCCAGCAGCTCGCTCTGCTCGACAATCGTGATTACCGTGCCCAGACCTCGCAGTTGCAGGCTCAGATCGAGGCGGCACGGGCGAGCGCGAACACCGTCCAGGCGCAGATTGCCGAACAACAGGCATCGGCGGAGCGGGCGCAGGCCCAGTTGGCGGCAGCGCAGGCTGACCTCGCTTTCGCCAATCGTGAAGTCGCGCGCTACCGCCCGCTGGCGGCCTCCGGCGCGGAGCCGCGCGAGCGATTGGACCAGCTGGTTCAGCAGCAGCAGCAGGCTCGTGCACAGCTGGCGACACGACAGGCCGACCTGCTGGCGGCGCAGCGCCGTTTCGGCACCCTGCGCACCCAAGTCGAGCAAGCCCGCTCGCAGGGCCGCGCCGCTGAGGCTCAGCTCGAAGCGGCCAACGTGACCCTGGAATCGACAGTCTTGCGCTCAAGCATCGCGGGCCGAGTCGGAGATCTGGCGGTCCGCGTCGGTCAATTCGTGCAGCCTGGAACGCGGCTGATGACCATCGTTCCGACGCAGCAGCTCTACATTGAGGCGAACTTCAAGGAAACGCAGGTCGGGCTAATGCGGGCGGGCCAGCCGGTCCGCGTTGAAGTGGACGCCCTTCCGGGCCTAGAGCTGACCGGCCGGGTTGCCAGCTTCGCGCCCGGGACAGGCGCGCAATTCTCCGTGCTTCCGCCGCAGAATGCGACCGGCAACTTCACCAAGATCGTGCAGCGAATTCCGGTGCGGATCGCGATCCAAGCCGGGCCGGAAGTCCGCCGGCTGCTGATACCGGGCATGTCGGTCCACGTGACGGTGGATACGCGCGGCGCGAAGGGCGAGCTGGAACGCGTGCGTCAGGCGCAGGAAGGGCGTCGCTAAACCCGATGGCGACCGCCGCCGCCTCCTCCATTCCTGCCCGACGGGGAGAGGAACGGGCCGACCTATCTGCCTGGCTCGCCGTTGCGGCAGGCAGCCTCGGCGCGCTGCTCGCCACCCTCGACGTGTCGATTGTCAATTCCGCGCTGCCCACCATTCAGGGCGAGATCGGGGCGTCCGGCTCGGAGGGCACCTGGATCGCGACGTCATTCCTGGTCGCGGAGATCATCATCATCCCGCTGAGCGCCTGGCTGGAGCGATTGCTAGGCTTGCGCACGCTGCTGCTGATCGCCGTCGTGATGTTCACCGCCTTTTCGATGCTGTGCGGAATTGCCACTGACCTCACCACCATGATCATTGGCCGGGCCGGCCAGGGACTGATGGGTGGCGCGCTGATCCCAACCGCCATGACTATCGTCGCCACCCGTCTGCCTGCCCGGCAGCAGCCAATCGGCATGGCCTTGTTCGGAGTCACCGTCATCCTGGGTCCGGTGGTGGGCCCGCTGTTGGGCGGCTGGCTGACCGAGAACCTCAGCTGGCATTATGCATTCTTCGTCAACGTGCCGGTTTGTGCCGTGCTGGTGCTGCTGCTGCTGCTCGGCCTGCCGCACCAAAAGCCTGACTGGGATTATCTGCGCTTCGCCGACTGGTTCGGCATTGCCGGGATGATCCTGGGTTTGGGCGGCCTGACCGTCGTGCTAGAAGAAGGACATCGCGAGGAGTGGTTCGAATCCACCCTGATCGTTCAGTTGACTATCATGACCCTGCTTGGCTTCGCCATGCTGGCCTGGGGCCAACTGACTGCCCGCAAGCCGGTGCTGAAGCTCAGCCTTATCTTCAACCGGCAGTTCGGCAGCGTGGTGGTGATGGGTCTCGTGCTCGGCATGGTGCTGTACGGCACGACTTATGTCATTCCGCAGTTTCTCGCGATCATTGCCGACTACAATGCGCTTCAGACCGGGTGGATCATCTTCTACATGGGGCTTCCAGCGCTTCTGCTGATGCCGATCGTGCCCTTCCTTATTCCCAGGCTCGACATCCGCATTGCAGTGGGTGGCGGCCTGGCCATCATTGCATGGAGCGGCTGGATCAGCGCCGGCCTGACGGCCGAGACCGCCGGCTCTCACTTCATCCCGGGCCAGCTGATGCGGGGCGTGGGCATCGTCTTCTGCATGCTGTTCCTGAACCAGGCGACCGTAGCATCGGTCACCAAGGAAGATGCCGGTGATGCTTCCGGAATCTTCAACGCCGCGCGCAATCTGGGAGGGTCTTTCGCGCTTGCAGGGCTGGCGACCGTGCAGGACCAGCGCAGCTGGCTGCACAGCCGGCGGATGGAGGAGTCGCTGAATGCCAACGGTTGGGACGTCCAGTCCTACCTCGGCGGGCTCCAGCAGTCGCTCGGCAGTCTCGAGGCCGCCTTTCGGACTCTTGCCGGTACCATTCAGCGCGAGGCCTTTGTCATGTCCTACAACGACATCTTCTTCGGCATGACCATCATTACCACGCTGTCGGTTCCCCTTGTCCTGTTCCTGCGACCCCTTCCCAAGGGAATGTCGCTGTCAATGCATTGATGCCCAAAGGATCGAGATGCGCTTCCCGCTGATTGCCCTTACTGCCGCCCTTCTGCTCGCCGGCTGCACCTCGGGACCTGACTACAAGGGTCCGGGAACTCTTGGTGCGGCAACACCTTCCGCAAACTTCGTCCGGGGAGCGGGCTTGGTCACCCCAGAGTCGCCCAGACTGTCTTCGTGGTGGACGCAGCTCGGCGACCCAGTCCTTACCGAGTTGCAGACGCGGGCGCTCAGCAGCAATCCGTCGCTCGAAATCGCGCGGGCGCGGATTGGCCAAGCTCGCGAGTCGGTGCGTCAGGAACAGGCGAACCGCTATCCTACCGTCGCGGCGCAGGGCACCTACGTGCGCGCCGAGTTGCCGGGCGTCGACCTTGGCACGGACAACAACGGCAGCTCTGCCGGCGCTCCGCCAGCGGAGGGCGGATCAGACGACATCTCGTCCCTCAACTTCTTCAATCTTGGCCTGAACGCCAACTGGGAGCTGGAGTTCGCCGGCGCCTCGCGCCGCCAGATCGAGAGCCTAAACGCCCAGCTTGGGGCGGCCGAGGCAAACGCGATCGACGCTCAGGTGCAGCTGACAGCGGAGGTTGGTCAGGCCTATGTCAATCTGCGCGAACGGCAGAACCGGATCGACACTCTGGGCCGCGCTCGGGCGCTTCAAGAGCAAGCCGTTGCGACCGCCCGGCAACGCTTCCAGCGTGGGACCACCGCTGCCTACGAGGTCGAGCGTGCGCAGGTCGCCCTCCGGAGCACTGAGGCCGAAGTCGCAGCCGCCGAAGCCGAAAGGGACGTGTATCTCAACGCCTTGGCGACCCTGACCGGCAGCGCCCCCGGCAGTGTCGACGGGCTATTGGCTGCTCCGGCCGAAGTGCCGCTTCCGCCGGCGGTCGTGTCGGTCGGAAATCCTGCCGAATTGCTTCAGCGTCGCCCAGACGTGCGCGCCGCCGAGCGCAACCTTGCCGCAGCGACAGCGCGGATCGGGGTCGCCGAAGCCCTGCGCTTCCCCCGGATCAGCTTCATGGGGATCCTTGGGCTTGGTGGCACCAAGCCGGGTGACTTGTTCGATCTCGGCAACATCAGCGCCATCGCCATTCCGCAGATACAGTGGCAATTTCTCGATTTCGGTCGCAATGCGTCTCGTGTGAGGCAGGCAAGGAGCGGTCTCGAGGAAGCCGAGGCGCGCTACCGGCAGGCAGTGCTCGGTGCCCTTCAGGATGCGGAAAACTCCCTTGCCCGCTTCGGACAGCAGCGACGCCAGGTGAAAGCGCTCGCGAACGTCCGAGCTTCCGCGGAGCGCCAGGCCAGGCTGACCCGGCAGCGGTTCAAGGCCGGAACCACGGCCCGTGCCGAACTACTGGAAGCAGAGCGCCAGTTGAGCCTTGCTGAGCAGAACCTGCGAGGCGCCACAGCGGCGCTCACCGGCAGTTACATCGCCGTGCAGAAGTCGCTTGGACTAGGCTGGGCACCTCCGGTGGTGCCCGCGAGACTTGGCAACTGATGGAAACACGGTCCAACCGTTTGCTCGTCGTCATCGTTTGCGGGCTGTTGGTTGTCGGACTGGTTTTCTTCGCCTGGTACATCGGTGCCGGGACAAGCACCTATGGTGCGAAGTACAGGATCTCCTTCAACCAAAGTGTTTCGGGCTTGGCAGTCGGAGGGCCGGTGACCATGTCCGGGGTTCGGGTCGGCCGGGTAGATAAGATCTATCTGTCGGCCGGCGAAGTTGGCGGGCCCACCGTCGAAGTAGCGCTCGACACTGATCTGCCGGTGCACGCCGGCTTTCGAGCGGACATCAGCCGGTCACTGCTCGATGGCTCCGCAGTCCTGGTGCTCCTGCCATCAACCGACGGACCGTTGATCAACCCGCCTGATGAGGACATCGTCGGCACGATTGCCGCCGTTCAGGGCGGGACCGCCACCGATCCTGCCGCGAAAGCAGTGCAGGTGTCGCAGACGCTCGACCGTGCGGTTCGGGCGCTTGATCAGACGGGCCAGGCTGACGCGGCAAGGAAGCTGGACCAGACCCGGCGTTCGACAGCAGAATGGCAGCAGAGTGTAGAGCGGCTGTTGGGTAGCGTGCGCCCTGAGCAGGTGCGCGGAGCAAGCGAGGGTATCAACAGCTTTGCTCGCAGCGCCGAAAAGCTTGAGCGCGACGTGGTCTCGAGCCGTGACGACATCGCAAATGTCAGGCGTTCGATCCGCAACGCCGGCAATCAGGCCGATCAAGTAGGACAAGCAGTCCAGCAGCAGCGCAGTTCGGTCCGCCGACTCGACGAACAAGCCGATGGGGTAGAACGGGACATCCAAGATATCCGTAAACCGGTGCAAGACCTTGGCGAGAAAGCTGACAGATTAGAACGAAGATAATCTTGCCTGTGGCGTCGTGCGGCGGTGTAGGCACGACAAATTGTGAACGCTTTTTTCTCGGCAGCACGCGGATTGAGCGCCCTTCAGCGGCAGTGTGCATGCCCTCAATCCGGCACCTCCAATCTTAGCGGCGAGGATTGCAGGGTCTGCTATCGGGTGCCCTTAGCGATTCTATCAACGACCTGCATGGGCGCTCAACCGACGTATAGGTCCGCCTGAACGAACGGCAGCTAAGCACCATTGCTTACTCGAAAGCTGCCAGTCCGCTTCCCACCACCAGTTGACGGCGAGATCTGGCCTAACCCTAGCGGCGGAAAGTGGCCGAACGCAGACGGTCTGCTTCCCTTCAGTTCTTGGCCAATCACGGACCTTGGGCGAAGGATCACCTGCCCGCCCAAACCAAAACTATCGAGTGCCCGCGCCCGAAGGAGTTCCCCTGGAAAACTTCAGCCATGTGAGATCGTGCCGCCACATCGTACGGAACAGCAGCCAAAAGCCTGTCACCGCCAACCATGCCATAGCTATGCCAACGGTCACTATGAGCGGGTGGTTGAAGCTGGTGCGCTCGGCATAGTCCATGTTGTGGAGCATCCAGAAGAAGTCCCACCAGCGCCAAGTGTCATTCCTGCGTTCCAGGACCGCGCCGGTAGTGCCTGACACATAGTAACTGCTGTGTCGGTCGTCGCGGAATGCGACCTGCCAAATCGGTAATTGGTGTTCTCGAACAGCCAGCGTCAATTCGGTGAGCGGCGTCACATGGGCAACGACTGCGCGATCCGGATGAGCAGCGGCAGCAATTAGCTGAGCCTCGCGCTTCCCTATCTGGACTGGCAAGCCGGTAGCAGCGTTGAACAGGCGGACACCCGCGCTTGGGGAAGTCACCAGTAGGTGCTGGCCCCAAGGCAGCGGCTGGAGCGACACCTTGGTTACAGACTGGCCAGCAAGCGCCTGCTGGACCCGTGGCCACGCGACTGGCGTGGCTCGCAGCCCCGGCGTGCTCTGTCCGCCTCGCTTGCCCCCGGCGACCTCCTCCATGTTGAGCAACGCCATGGCAGTGCCACTGATTGCCCACAGCAGGAATTGAACGCCGATGATCAGGCCAACCCATCTATGGATGCGACGGAGCCAGATCGACTTGATGGTCATGCTCGTGCCGCTCCCTTCTTCTTTTTTCTCGGGAAGGCATAGAGCAGAAGCCAGGCACCTGAGAGGGCGAGCAGGACGGTGCCCCAGGTGAAAACACGCAGCACCAGGTTGTTGACGTTCTCGCGCTCATCATAGTCCATGATGTGCAGCATCCAGACGAAGTCGAAGATACGCCAAAGCTCATGACGACGTGAAATCAACTCGCCGGTCGTCGGCGAGAGGTAGAGCGTCGGCTTGTTCCAGTGCGCGAACTCCACGCGCCAGAGCGGCGGCTTCCGGCCCCTTATCTCGCCCGGAATGTCGGTGATCAGCCTCGCAGACGAGATTGGCTCGGGGCCGGTGTAGTATGAGCGGGCGAGCGCCCGGACCTGCTGCTCCATTGGACGGGCAACAGCCTTCCCGTTTCTAGCGTCGACAACTTGCTCACCAGCTTGACCGGTCAGGACATAGACCGGTCGGCTATCGATCCACGCCAAACGGACATTCTCGGCACCGGAGGACGAAGCCATGGCGATCGGATCTCTCAGCGTTGCCGCATCTACGCCCGGTGGCTGCTGATGGCGCACGAAGTGATCGCCATGGATCGTGTCGATGTGGATCGAGGTCATGTAAAGGCCGCTGAGCGACCAAACGACCACTTGCAGGCCAAGGAAGAGGCCAAGCCACTTGTGAGTTTTTCGGGCAATCACATGGCTGCGCATCAGTTGATGATCGCTCCCCCAGCGAGTTTGGTGGCGGGCCGGCAGGTCACTGCCAGCCCATTCCTTCTGAGGATGACGGAAGGGATAAGCTCGCGCCAATCGAGCCCCATCACCTCCTCATCCAATCAGCAGTGCCCTGCTGCGCGATGCTCCGGAGCGCAAGTCGATGCCGCAGGGGCAGGTTCGGCCTTTGCAGGAGGCGCCGCCCTTGCCTTCGGCTCGGCCGGACGGGCAGCTGATGTGGCTTTCGGCTTATCCTTCGGTTCGGCCTTATCCGTATCTGCCGGTGCGGGTTCTGCCTTGGCCTGCGCAGCGGTCTTCGCTCCCGATTGCTGCATCGCGCTCTGCATCGGTTCGCCCCGCAGCATGGCTTCAACCATGGCGATTTCCTTCTGCTGATCCGCACGAGTCTTCTGGATCTGGCTGCGAAGCGTGCCTGTCACTCCGTTCGCGAGGGCCACGTCCGACATCGCCACAGCACCCTTATGGTGCTCCAGCATTTTGCGCATGTAGGTCTGCGAGACGTCCGAGCCCGACGCCGCCATCATCTTCTGGTGCATGTCCATCATAGCCGGGCGGTACAGCTCAGCGCTGCGCTGGTCGGGCGCACCCTCCTGAACGAGTTTCTGGAGATCCTCGATCTCCTTACCCTGCTTGGCGATCGTCTCGCGCGCCATCTTTGCAACATCGGCGCTAGGGTTCTGGTCCAGAACGATGCGGGACATGTCGATCGCCCCCTGATGGTGCACGATCATCTTCTTTAGCCAATTCTGGCCAACGTTGCTCCCGACCGCTGCCATCATCTGCTCGTCCATGCGCATCTCGGCCTCCGCGAACGGCCCGCTCATCTGCATGGAGTTGCCGGCTGCCATGTTGGCATCCATCGCCGTTTCGTTAGCGGCAACCTGATTGTCCGCTTGTGATCCGCATGCGGCCAGCGCAGCGGTAGCCATCAGCAGAGCCGTGAATTTCGTTACCTTGTTCATGTTCGTTCTCCCTGAGAGCCGCCCCGCTCAAGTTTTCTATGTCTCGGCCGATCAGCCCTTCACTGATCGGTAGAGGCGAGTTTGGCCGTTCGCCCCGAAGGCGACCACCTCGAATGGCTCCTTCGTGCCATCCGGACTTTCCATGCCAGGTGACCCAGAAGGCATTCCTGCTACCGCAATCCCCTTGATGTCCTTCGGACGCTCGCGAAGCAGCCTGTCGACATCCTCAGCGGGAACGTGACCTTCGATAACGTAGCCGCCAACGAGGCTGGTGTGGCAGGAAGTTAGGCCCGTCGGCACGCCATAGCGCTGCTTCACCGAAGCCATGTCTGGCCGATCCGTCACTCGCACATCGTACCCGGCTTGGCGGGCTCGCTCGGCCCAGAGCGAACAGCAGCCGCAGTTCGGGTCTCGGAAGACGGTGATGACTTCAGCCTTCGTCGGCGCAGTTGCTTGAACTTGAGTTGCTGCCGACTCACCCGTCGCTGCCTTGTTGATGACAGGTTCCGAAGTGCCGCAGCTCGCAAGCAAGGCACTCATCAGGGCGCACGATGCGGGGGCCTTCCAGCGCCTCCTCGCTCCATCGTCAATTTTCATGACGAACCTCCATTAGGCTACTTACATTCGCGCCATGATCTGCTTCATCTCGTCGATCTCACGCTGCTGAGCAGGAATGATTTCCCCGCATAGACGCTTGATCTCAGCGTCTCTGATCGTCGCCTCGCGGCACATCAGGATCGCACCGGAGTGATGAGGAATCATCGACCGCAGGAACTGCTTGTCGCCAACCAGCCATTGCTGACGCGTCGCCAGGAAGGATAGGACGAGGACAAGGGCAAAGATTGCGTGCAGCGCCATGTTCAGGCGCTTGTTCTTATACATGCCCCCCATCATGATCAGCATGAGCGAGCCCATCGGCGCCCACATCATCAAAGCCATGTAGAAGAAGTTCACGTTCTGGATGAACTCGCCAAGCGAGTTGATCATCGCGAACATGACAAAGTACATAATGGCCAAGCTGATCGCGAGATTCAGCGCGAGCATTCTGTAGTGGCTTCGCATCATGGCCGCGTCGTCCATCGAGTTGCCGGCGGTCTGATGGTGCTCATGTCCCTGTTGCATGCTTCTCTCCTCAAAACATCAGATGTTCGATGCCGTGCGTGATGCTCGCGCCCAGGAAGCCCTGAACGGCGATTGCGATTGTCATCACGGTGAGCGCCAGGATCATGCCAGCGCCCCGATCTTCCCACGGACGACGCCACGCCCACACGGCCAAGGCAGCGCCGCCAACTCCAACGAGAACGCCGAGCCAACGATGGTAGCTTAGGATAGGGTCCGGTTCTGATCCCATGCCAGCCAGCCAACCTGCGGCGGCAGCAATGGGAGCGAAGATACCACCAGCGACCACCAAGAATTGCACAGGCGCAGAGAAGGCTGGCCGCCGGCGGCCGACGATTGCGGTGAACAAAGCGGCGGGGAAAAAAGCGATCGGAAAGTGAACGACGAGCGGATGGAAGCGCCCCATCCATTCGTAAAGACGCTGGAAAAAGGGCATGTTGGAGCGGTCGGTCTCCATATCCATGCCCTCCATCATCCCGTGAGAAGGCTCTTGAGCGGCACCTTTTGGAACGCTGCCAGCGGCGCTCAAGACGCCCGGTTGTCCAGGTTGCATCTGTTGCGCTTGCGTCGCCTTCCCATGCTTCTCGCCTTTATGCGCGAGGGCGGGCGGCGACGCTGCGAACGCAACAAGGACTAGAATAGCAGCCACCCAACTGCGCAGCAGGACGCCAAGGCGCCTAAGTTGCTTGTTGTTCATGATGCCCTCGGCTTGCGAGCGGAGTTGTGCATGGAGACAATCTTCCACTGCCCACCGATCTTCTTCAGCACGCTCGTTGCTACACCGCGTCGCTGGGCGATTTCACCGCTCTTTGTCTCGATGCGATAGTTGTATGTCTCAATGGCGTGGGCTGCCGCTGGTCCAATCAGGTGAACGTCGACCTTGTAGTCTGAGAAACGAAATGACCTGAACTCGTGCAGCTCCGGACCAAGGTGATGCGCAAGGTAGTTGGCGTATGTACCCTCCACACCACCTGTCTCGAAGATGGTGGAGTCCTTCGCGAACAAGCGCTCGGTGTTTGTCGCGTCCAATTTCTCAATCGCAGCCTTGTACTGCGCAAGAACGGCCTTGATTGCCGCGACTTCAGCGCGCTGGGCTGCGGCCGGCAGCGCTTGACTGGGTTGAGCAACCGCTGGGGATGCAACGAGCAGTGCGACGCTGAGCAAAAATGCATGCTTCATCTAGCCTCTCCTCAGAACCAGGTTCGTACGCCGATGAGCAGCTGGAGAGCGCCCGCCTTCTCGCCCTCGGCTCGCCTGTAACTGGCGGTTCTGCCGAAAGCGCGTTCGTACTGAACACCGATGTATGGAGCGAACTCACGCCTGATGTCGTATCGAAGGCGGGCACCGAACTCAGCCTTGGACAGGCCAGCACCAACCCCGATCTCGCGGCTATTCTGAGCGGCAAAGTCGAACTCGACCCTTGGCTGCAGGATGAGGCGCTGCGTTATTCGCTGATCGTAATAGCCACCAACGCGAGCGGAGAGCTCGCCCTTGTTCGACAGGAAGAGCGCGCCCTCAACGTCGAAGAAGCTGGGGGCAAGTCCCTCCAACTGCACGGTGGCGTACACGCGCGATGGGTTCGGCTTGAAGTCATAGCGAAGCCCGCCTTGCACATTCCAATATGGGTCTATTGCGTGACTGTAGAGGGCCTGGACTTCGGCGCTCTCAATGCCCTCACCGAAGACGCCTTCACCTTCGGTCTTGAGCCAAAATCGGTTTATGTCGCCGCCGTACCAGGCTTCGCTTTCCCAGCCGTAGCCATCAGCGCCCTTCCCAGCTCGATATTCAGCGATGTTGTTCAAGACTTGGAAGAACTTCTGGTCGCCATGAAACTCTTCGAGGTGGTGACGGCCCATGTCCATGGCCGCCCGGCCGTAGAATGCGTCCGCTGCATTGGCGGTGGGTACAGGCGGCGGTGGCGCGTTTCCGGCCGGAAGGTTGGTGCCCTCGAGCGAAGCACTGGATTGACCCGAGCCTTGGTCCGGACTCGGCGTGCAGTGACCCATGGCTGCATGCTCAGGCGGACAGGCCGCCTGAGCTGGCGCAGACTGGGTCTTGGGGCTGGCCACCGACTGAGCCTGTGGCGCCGAGGGCGTGCAGTGCCCCATCGCTGCATGCTCGGGCGGACAGGCCGTCTGAGCTGGTGCAGACTGGGCTTTGGGGGCGGACACTGACTGAGCCTGGGACGCCAATGGTGTGCAGTGACCCATCGCCGCATGCTCGGGCGGACAAGCGGTCTGACCCGTTGCAGCTGCAGGAGCAGCTGGGGTCGTTCGAGCAGGCGCTGCCTGCACCGTTGTTGGAGCTGCGGGTGTGCAATGTCCCATCGCGGCATGTTCTGGCGCACAGGTCGCCTGCGGAGGCGTCGATCGAGCCGGCGCAGCTCCCGAAGCCTGTTGCTGCGGGGGCAGAGTTGGCTGAGGTTGGGGGGCCGGCGTACAATGGCCCATGGCTGCATGCTCGGGCGGACAGGCAGACTGTGCGGTTGAAGTCGACGCAGGCCTTGTTCCTGCCCCGGGCTGCTGTCTTTGCACGGGTCGAACCGGCGCGGGCGTGCAGTGGCCCATGGCGGCATGCTCCGGAAGGCAAGCAGACTGCGCTGACGTCCTTGCGGCAGGCTGATTGCTGTGCCCTGCATGTTGCGCTGCTGCAGGTGCTGCCGGCACGACAGCCGCTGCGGCCCCAAGCAGAGCCAGCTTAAGAGGCGAGGTCATTTTGCATGTCTCCCTGCAAGGGGCGCACGGTCACGACCCGCATCATCCCGGCAGTCATGTGGTAGAGGTTGTGGCAGTGGAACGCCCAGTCGCCGGCCGCATCGGCGGTCACGTCGAACGTCATTTTGCCTCCTGGCGGCACGTTCACGGTGTGCTTGCGAGGGGCGTAAGCACCATGACCAGTGACCAGTTCGAAGAAATGCCCATGCAAGTGGATCGGGTGGGGCATCATCGTGTCATTCACCAATGTAACACGCACCCGTTCGTTAAGCCGGAACGGAATGGGATCAGCGGGATCGCTGAGCTTCTTGCCATCAAAGCCCCACATGTAGCGTTCCATGTTTCCGGTAAGGTGGATCTCCAACTGGCGGGTCGGTGCGCGGACATCGGGATTGCGCTGAAGGGCCACTAGATCACGATAGGTGAGCACCCTGTGATCCATGCCCTCAAGGCCCTGCGGTGGCTCGCCAGTTCGATCCATCGGCATCGGCGAGATCGACTGGACACCAGGGTTCTTGTCGACCTGAGGGGCGTTCTTGAAATCACGCATGCTCATGGATCCGTGATCCATGCCCTGCATGGCGCCACCCTGCGCCGGAGAGCCATGTCCCATGGCCGAATGGTCCATCCCTGCCATCGAGCCAGCCGCAGCGGGTCCAGCCGCGCCATGACCCATGGCTGCGTGGTCCATGCCGGCCATAGAGCCTTGCCCCATGCCGCTCATCGTGGCTGCTACGGCCGCTCCGGCGGCAGCCTTGATCGTGCCGTGTTCGGTGGGCTCCTTCCAGCCCGTCAGCTTCCACAGATTGCGGGACGCGTTCTGCTCAGCCGAGGGATCGACACCTCGCCGAACGGCAACGTTCGGCACGTTCGGTCCATCCATGGCCATCCCGCCATGATCCATCCCCGCCATGCCGCTCATATCCATGCCCATGTCTTTCATGGTGAGCAGGGGACGCGGGCGGAGTGGTGGAACGGGCGCGAACATCCCTTCGCGCGGCGCAAGCGTGGCTCGACCCATTCCAGACCGGTCGATCGCCTCGCTGACGAAGCTGTAGGCGCGGTCCCCGGGGGTGACGACGACATCAAACGTTTCAGCGACGCCGATCTGGAACTCATCAACGGTAACGGGACGGACATTCTGACCATCCGCTTGGACGACCGTCATCGGCAGGTCAGGGATGCGGACATTGAAGTTCGTCTGGGCCGACGCGTTGATGATGCGAAGCCGCACGCGTTCGCCGGCACGAAACAAGCCCGTCCAGTTGTCGTAAGGTCCGTGGCCATTGACCGTAAAATTGTAGGTCGATCCAGTGACGTCGGCGATGTCGGCGGGGTCCATCCGCATCTTGGCCCATTCACGCCGCTCCTTGGCAGGCATGTCGCGGCCGGCAAGCGCACCCGAGAGGGTCAGGCGCTGGTGGTTGAAGTAGCCACCGCCCATCTGCTTCAGCTTCTTGTAGACCGTGGCGCCGCTCAGCGGCGTGTGATCGGAGAGGACGAGCACGTGCTCGCGGTCGTAAGCGACAGGATCAGGCCCAGCCGGATCGATCACGATCGGGCCATAGAGGCCATCCTCCTCTTGGTAGGCCGAATGCGAATGGTACCAGTACGTCCCGTAGTGAGGGACCGCGAACTCGTAGGTGAAGGTCGAGCGAGGCATGATGCCTGGAAAGCTGACGCCTGGAACCCCGTCCATCTGGAAAGGCACGAGCAGCCCGTGCCAGTGGATCGAGCTCTCTTCATCAAGCGTGTTCTGCACCCGCAGGCGTACACGCTCACCCTCCTTGAGGCGGACAAGCGGAGCTGGCACGGTGCCGTTCACTCCGATGGCGCGGCTAAGCTTGCCGTCCACCTTCACGGCGACTTGGCCGATCGTCAGAGCGATATCAGAGCCGCTAACGGTAGGTAGCGGCCGAGCGATCCCGCGAGACACGGTCTGTGCCCAGGCGGGCATAGCAGCAGCGAAGCCGACGCCGGCACCGCCAAGGGCGGCGGCGCGCAGAAACTGGCGCCGCTCGAGAGCGAGCTTATCAAACATGTAGGATCCTTGCGGAGTCATGGCGCGAAAGGGTGCCGGCGGCGGCCCTAAGGCGCACCGCCGGCTTCCTCAGAGCGGCTTAGTGCTGGTGACCGCCAGGTGCGGCAGTCTTGGACATGTCGTGGCCCGCGTGCGGATCGGTGCCAGCCTTCATGTCATGGCCCATCTTGGAATGGTCCATCTTGGAATGGTCCATGTCCTTGCAGCAGTTGGACTTCATGTCCTTGCAGCAGGGCTTGTCCATTTTCTCGCAGCAGGTGGCCTTGGGAGCAGGCGCAGGAGCAACCTGAGCCTGAGCAACCGCCGGAAGAGCAATCGACAGAGCGATCGCCCTCAGAATCTTGTTCATGTGAAACTCCGTGAAATCGAGGATTTGTTCGATTTCACGCAGATCGTGGAGGAGGTGTAGCAAGCTCGCGCGGTGAGCCAATCAGGACGATTGATGGCGACGATGTGACGTCCGCATGGATAACCATGTGGTCCGCAGCGGGAGCTGTCGGTGTCACTGCAATACCCATGCACATCGATGCACAGCAGTTCTTGCCGGGCACCTTCTCGGGCTTGGAGCCCTCATCAGATGCCCCATCGCAATGCGCGGATGCACTCGTCTGCTGGTAGTGCGAAGATGTGGGAGCTGAATGCTGCTCCATTGCGTTCGCCGCCACCGGGGCCACAAGCACGGCCAGCGCCAGAAGCGCTTGCAGAAGCCCTCGAAGGCTCGTGATGTGACGTACCAAGTGCATAATATCGGCTAGTAGGCCCAATCCGTTCTAGGCGCTTCCGTTCCCTGCCGGGCCAAAAGCCATCCTGAACAGCCCATATAGGGTTTGACACAGTGTCAGGGTCAAGCTCCTTTTGGCGTACGCTCTTCAGACTCAAGGCATGCCAAGATGGGGCAATCAGGCCGATCATCACCGCTACAAGCGTCGGCAAGGCCCTGCAGAGTGGCGCGCATCTGCTCCAACTGGCGGGCCTTACGGCCGAGTTCTTCTGCCCTGGTGAGAGCCAGTGCCTTCACATCAGCGCTAGAACGGGACCGGTCGTGCCAGAGCTGGAGAAGCTGGCGGATGTCTTCTATGGGGAAACCGAGGTCTCTCGCGCGGCCGATGAAGTGAAGAGTGTGAAGGTCACGCTCGTCGTAATCGCGATAGCCGGACTCGCGCCTGACTGCCTGCGGTATCAAGCCGATATTCTCGTAGTGTCGGATCATCCGCTGACTGACGCCACTAGCTGATGAAATCTGACCGATCTTCATGCGAATGGACTCGCTCCGACGCTCTTCGAGGAGCCAGCAGACAAGGACCGGGCAGAGAGAGAAGTCCCGTCACCACTCCTCGTACAGCCCGCATTTTCAAGTCTTCTCACAGCTGCAAACTCCGGAGCCGCAGGGCGTTGCCGATCACTGATACGGAGGAGAGGCTCATGGCCAAGGCGGCGATCATAGGAGAGAGTAGAATACCGAAGACGGGATACAACACGCCGGCGGCGATGGGCACCCCAAGCGCATTGTAGCCGAAGGCAAACATGAGGTTCTGGCGAATGTTGGCTGTCACCGCTCGGCTGAGCCGCCGCGCGCGCACAAGGCCGGTCAGATCACCCCTCACCAGAGTTACGCCCGCACTCTCAACCGCAACGTCTGCGCCCGTTCCCATCGCGATTCCGATATCGGCTCGGGCAAGAGCAGGAGCATCGTTGACCCCGTCTCCGGCCATGGCGACCACTCGGCCCTGCTCCTTCAGTCGCTCGATCGCTGCATCTTTGTCGGCAGGCAGCACGTCGGCGACTACCTCGTCGATCCCGAGCCTCCGAGCGACTGCTTCAGCCGTACGGCGATTGTCGCCGGTCAGCATGATGATGCGCAGGCCCTCTCTATGAAGACCGGCGATGGCCGCCTCGGTGGTTTGCTTGACCGGATCGGCGACTGCGATGAGCCCTGCGGCTTGCCCATCTACCGCGACAAACATCACGGTCGCGCCTTCATCCCGGTGCTTGCCGGCAGAGGCCTCTAGCTCCTGGGCATTTGCGCCTTCCGCCAGCATCAGCGCGCCATTGCCGATTGCTGTCCTGCGGTTCTCGATCTTCCCGACCAGTCCCTTGCCGCTGATCGACTGGAAGTCGGTCACTGGCGATGGGAACAAGGCACGCTCCTCAGCGCCCCTGACGATTGCGTGAGCAAGCGGGTGAGCACTGGAAGCCTCTAACGAAGCCGCAATTCGCAGCAGCTCCTCCGGGGACAAGGTCGTGGAAGGCTCAACTGCCACCAGAGCTGGCTTACCTTCGGTAAGCGTGCCGGTCTTGTCGACGACCAGGGTATCAACGCTGGCAAAACGCTCCAGAGCTTCGGCATTCTTGATGAGCACGCCTGATTGCGCGCCCTTCCCGACGCCAACCATGATCGACATGGGCGTGGCCAGTCCCAGAGCGCATGGACATGCAATGATGAGGACGCTGACCGCAGCAACTAGCGCGAAGGCAAGACGGGGCTCCGGCGCGGCGAAGGACCAGATTGCGAACGCAATCACTGCAACGGCAATCACGGCTGGTACGAACCACGCTGAGACTTGATCGACCTTACGCTGAATCGGCGCCTGGCTGCGCTGCGCCTCAGCAACCATCTGCACGATGCGTGAGAGCATGGTCTCTGATCCGACCCGGTCGGCGCGCATGACGAAGCTGCCGTCGCCGTTGATTGAACCGCCAGTGACCGCAGATCCGGTCTCCTTGGCAATCGGAAGCGGCTCTCCGGTCAACATCGACTCGTCCACAGAAGACGCACCTTCAAGTACTTCCCCGTCGACAGGGATTGCTTCGCCAGGTTTGACCCTGAGCTGGTCGCCACTCCTGACCATATCGAGCGGAACATCGCGTTCCTTACCAGCATGGATCAGGTGCGCAGTCTTAGGCGCAAGGTCGAGCAAGGCTCGGATCGCTGAGCCGGTCTGTTCACGGGCGCGCAGCTCCAGAACCTGACCGAGCAGCACCAAGGTCACGATCACTGCCGCCGCCTCAAAGTAAAGGCCCACGCCGCCATCGTGTGTGCGGAACGCAGGTGGGAAGAGTTGGGGGGCTACGGCTCCCACGATTGAGTAAGCCCAGGCAATGCCGGTCCCAATCGCGATCAGGGTGAACATATTGAGGTGGAGGGTCTTGAGGCTCTGCCAGCCGCGTACGAAGAACGGCCAGCCACCCCACAGCACGACCGGGGTCGCCATGACGAGTTCGACCCAGTCCAGCGTGCGACCGCCAATAAACTCGATTGTCGTTGGCCAGAAGTGCCGAAGCATGACGAGGACAAACAATGGCGCGGACAAGGCGGCCGACACGACGAAGCGCCGGCGCATATCGAGATACTCTTCCGAAGGCCCGTTGTTTGGATCGAACGCCTTCGGTTCCAGGGCCATGCCGCAGATTGGGCAGGTGCCAGGTCCGATCTGCACGATTTCTGGGTGCATCGGGCAGGTGTACTCGACGTCGACCAAAGCCGCGTCCGGGGTTGCTTGCGCCGGATCGAGATAAAGCTCCGGCCTGAGCTCGAAGCGCTCCCGGCACTTTACTGAGCAGAAATGATATTTCTGTCCGCCGTGCTCAGCATGATGCGGGGTCGTCGCCGGATCGACCGTCATGCCGCAAACGGGATCAATGAACTTTCCTGCTGGCGCATGCTCGTGAGAGGCATTGGACCCATGATTGTGGCCGCAGGCAGAGCCGGTTGCGTGAGAATGTTTTTGCATGGCCGACTCCAGATGCACCCTGACATCATGTTAGGGTCAAGAGTGGTTTATCTGGAACGAACGACGCGCCTTGGTGGGCTCGCAATGTCGGCTTGCGGCACGGCCAGCTGTTTGCTCGAAGGACCGAGATGGGCGCGAAGCCGCCGCTTGGACCCGCATTAACGGACGTCCGTTATCCGCAATCCTCACCCAAGACCTGCCGTTCCGTTTCCCACCAGAGATCACCGCTAAAAGAGGCGCAAGCGCTTGCAACAGAGGCGCAAGTATACTGCAGCCTCACAAAAAAATGGCGCGCCCGGCAGGATTCGAACCTGCGACCACGAGCTTAGAAGGCACGTGCTCTATCCAGCTGAGCTACGGGCGCGTCGGGGTTGTCGCTAGGACGGAGCGGGCTCCGGCTCAAGCATTCATCTTTCATTCACGGCACAGGCCGTGTATTAGCAGCGCAAGACAGGGGTGTTCATGCGCGCTTTTTCGAGCTTTTGCGTCGCCGCCATGGCGTTAACAGCGGCTCCGGCCGAGGCGGCCAAGATCGTCATTCTGACCGATCCCATGACGCTGGAACGCCGGGTCGTGGTAATCGAACAGGCCGGACCCGACCGAATCTATGTTTGTGCGACCCCGCCCGCGACGTCGGGTTGCCGCGACGTGACGCCGCCGGCGCGCTAGGCTGCGGCTAGCGCTTCGATCAGGCTTTCGAACAGCTTCCGCCCATCCTCATTGCCATGCGCCGGTTCGGCCGCGCGTTCGGGGTGGGGCATCATGCCGAGCACATTGCCGCCCGCATTGACGAGACCGGCAATGTTGTTGGCCGAGCCGTTCACCGTGCAGGTGTAGCGGAACACCACCTGGCCTTCGCCTTCGATCCGGGCGAGCGTGTCGGCATCGGCCTGGAAGTTGCCGTCGTGGTGGGCGACGGGGATGTGGATCGTCTCCCCGGCCGAATAGGCATTGGTGAAGCGAGTGCGGTTGTTTTCGACCGTCAGCGCCGCATCCTTGCAGACGAAGGTCAGCGCGGCGTTGCGCATCAGCGCGCCGGGCAGCAGGCCGGCTTCGGTCAGGACCTGGAAGCCGTTGCAGATGCCGAGCACCGGGCGGCCCTTGCCGGCTTCGTCGACCACTGCCTGCATGATCGGCGACCGCGCTGCCATCGCGCCCGACCGCAGATAGTCCCCGTAGCTGAAGCCGCCGGGCACGGCGATCAGGTCGAGCCCCTCGGGAAGGCTGGTATCGCGATGCCAGACCATCTCGGGCCGGCGGCCGGTCGCGCGCTCCAGCGCCACGGCGAGATCGCGGTCGCAGTTGGAGCCGGGAAAGACGAGAACCGCGCTTTTCATCAGCCGAGCCGCTCGATCTTGAAATTCTCGATCACCGTGTTGGCGAGGAGCTTGCGGCACATTTCCTTGATCGCCGCGTCTTCGGTGCCGTCAACAAGGTCGAGCTCGATCAGCTTGCCCGCGCGCACGTCGTTGACGCCGTCGAAACCCAGACCTTCCAGCGCGTGGTGGATCGCCTTGCCCTGCGGATCGAGCACGCCCGGCTTCAACGTCACCAGAACCCGCGCCTTCATGGCCTTACTCCCGCGTTTGTGATCTTTTTGGTGCTTTGACACGCGGCCTATGGACAAGGGATAAGAGTCTAGCAAGCATTGCAGGGGCAAGAGCAAGCGTCCTGCGGGTCAGAGAGAGCGTGCCGATGTCCTATCTCGCAACTGCCATCTTCCTCGGCCTGTTTCTGGTCGGACCGACCTATTTCGGTTGGTCCGATCCCAGCGGCAAGGTCAGCCTGGCACTGTTGACCACCTTCCTCCTCGGCGCGGTCGCGGGCTACAAGGCGAGAGGCTAGAGCCAGCCCTGCCGCTCGTACCAGCGGGCGGTCTGGGCGAGGCCGTCCGGGGTGGCAATCATCGGCTGCCACAGGGCGGCGGGCGGCCGCCGGGCCGGGTCGACGGTCCAGTCGGGGTGGCAGAAGTAAGCCGCGCGGTCGGCGGTCAGCTTGGCCTTGTCCCGGCGCAGCAGCCCATCCACGCGGGCGCCGAACCGGACCAGGCCGGCCGGAACCGATAGCGAAAGAGCGCGGCGATCCTGGGCGGCGGCGAGGGCGGCGGCGAATTCGCGGTGGGTCCAGCCGTTCGGGCGGCCGTCGTCCGGCTCGACCAGCAGTTTGGAAGGAGCGCTGTCCGCCGCCAGCGCGAGCAGGAGCCGCGACAGGTCGTCGGCGTGAATGAGGCTGAGCCGACCCTTGGGAGGCAGCGGCACGATGCCCAGCCGTGCGGCCTTGAACAACTCCAGCGTTTCGCGGTCGCCGGGGCCGTAGACGGCGGGCGGGCGAACGATCGCCCAATCAAGGCCGCTGCGCTGCACAAGCTCTTCGCTGCGGGCCTTGGACGCGCCGTAGAGCGATAGCGACGGCTCGCGCGCGGCGAGGCTGGAGACGTGAACGAAGCGGTGGACGCCGCTGGCCGTGGCGGCGGCGAGGAGGGCGAGGGTGCCTGTGACGTTGCCCGCTTCGAACCCTGCTGCGTCCGGTGCGCTGATGACACCGGCGACGTGAATCACCGCATCGGCATGGTCGACCAGCCGTTGCAGCGCCTGCCGGTTGTCGAGCGATCCTTCCACCCAGGTCACGCCGCGCCGTTCGTTCTGCGAGCGGCGGGTCAGCGCGACGACCTCGTGGCCCTGTTCGACCGCGAGCGCGAGCAGGCGGGCACCGACGAAGCCGGTGCCGCCTGTAATTGCGAGTTTCACAGGGGCGACCAGCTTTTTGCCGGCTCGTCCGGGTCGGCCTCGGCTTCCTCAAAATCACCGTCGAGGCGGCCACCGACATGCTCGGACAGGGCGTCGAGCACCGGCTCGAGGCCGATCTCGGCCGCGGCCGAGAGCGCCAGCACGGGCAGGCCGCTCGCCTCGCGCAGTTCGGCCGACAGCGCCTCGACCAGTTCCGCGTCGATGGTGTCGACCTTGTTCAGGGCAAGCACGACGGCCTTGTCCTCGAGCCCGGCGCCATAGGCTTCGAGTTCGTCGCGGACGATGCGGTAGCTGGTGGCGACATCCTCGTCCTGGCAATCGATCAGATGAAGGATCACGCGGGTGCGTTCGATATGGCCGAGGAAGCGGTCGCCGATGCCGGCGCCGTCGGCCGCGCCCTCGATCAGGCCGGGGATGTCGGCGACCACGAATTCGCGGTCGTGGTGGCTGACCACGCCAAGCTGGGGGCGCAGCGTGGTAAAGGCATAGGCGCCGACCTTGGCATCGGCATTGGTGACGGCGTTGATAAAGGTCGATTTGCCCGCGTTGGGCAGACCGACCAGCCCGACGTCGGCCAGCAGCTTCAAGCGCAGCCAGACATACATCTCCTCGCCCGGCCAGCCTTTCTGGTGCTGGCGTGGCGCACGGTTGGTGGAGGTCTTGTAGGTGGCATTACCGCGCCCGCCGTCGCCGCCTTTCAGGAACACCAGTCGCTCACCCTCGGTGGTGAGGTCGGCGAGCAAGGTGCGCTCTTCGTCGTCGGCGAGGATCTGGGTTCCAACCGGCACCTTGATGACGAGATCCTCGCCATAAGCCCCGAAGCGATTGGACCCCGCGCCGCCCTTGCCGCGAGGGGCCCGGAAATGCTGGGTGTAGCGAAAGTCGATCAGCGTGTTGAGGCCGGGCACCGCTTCGAACACGATGTCGCCGCCCTTGCCGCCGTTGCCGCCGTCGGGTCCGCCATATTCGATGTATTTTTCGCGCCGGAAAGAAACAGCGCCTGGCCCACCCGCGCCCGAGCGGACGAAGATCTTGGCCTGGTCAAGGAAATGCATGGGAGCGCCCTTAAGCTTTTACGGGCGGAAAGGCCATCGGGGCGCAAACGGGCGGAGCAATCGCGCTTGTCATTCGTCCGGTATCATGAGACGTTACATTGTTACGTCCGAGTCAGAAGGGGTGTGCCATGGTCAGTCTTGCTTCTGCCGTTCCTGCCGCCGCCGAGCCGATGATGGAGCTCAACACCACGCCACTGATCGACATCATGCTGGTCCTGCTTATCATGTTCATCATCACCATTCCCCCGCAAAGCCATGCGGTAAAGCTGGACTTGCCGGGCGAGGTCGAGGTCGAGCCGAATCCGATACGCAACAAGGTAGTGGTGACCGACACCGGCGATCTGCTCTTCAACGGCGCGGCCGTGACCCCGCTCGAACTCACCACCGTGTTCGAGCGCATGGCGCAATTGCCACGCCAGCCCGAGCTTCAGCTGCAGCCGGCCGCAGCCGCACCTTATGGGGCGGTGGACGACGTTCTCGTTCGCGCCAAAAAGGCCGATCTGACGCGCCTCGGCTTTGTCGGCAACGAGGCCTACGAGCGTTTCTGAGCGACTGTGCTCAGCTCTTGCGGGCGCTGGCGACGAAGCGGCGGGCGATCTCACGCACCGCTTCGTCATCGCCGGTTCCGTCTTTGGCGGGGTCGCCGAGGTGATCGATGCTCCCTTCGATCCGGTCGAGCAGGCCGGGATGCTGGGCTTCAACGTGGGCGACGACCTGGAACAGGATATGTTCGGCCGCGATCTCGCGCTGGCGGGCTTGGATGGCGCTGTCGGATGCTGTGGTCATGGGTGAGGGAGCGCGTGGCGGAAGGCCGGGTTCCGCGCCCGGTCTTTGGGACAGGTGATTAGGCGAGCAGCCGCCACAGGCCCCAGGCGCTGGTCGCGGTCAGCACGGCGCCGACCAGCACCAGCAATCGGTCCGCCTCGACCCGCTTGGCGATGATTGCCCCCAGCGGCGCGGCGAACACGCCGCCGATCAGCAGGCCGATAATGGCCGTGCTGAATGCTTCCCAGCCGATGGTGAACAGAAAGGTCCCCGAGATGGTCAGGGTGACGACAAATTCGGCGGTGTTGACCGTGCCGATGGTGAACCGCGGCGCGGTGCCCTGGACCATGAGATTGGAAGTGACCACCGGTCCCCAGCCGCCGCCGCCCGCTGCATCGAGGAAGCCGCCGACGAGGCCCAATGGCTCGACAATCCGGGCCGGGCGAATGACGTGGCGATGGGTCCACCCGCGCCACAGCAGGATCAGGCCAAGCGCGGCGAGATAGGCCAGCACCACCGGACGGGCGATGTCGGCATGGATGTTGCTGAGCACATACGCCCCAAGCGCGCCGCCGATCGCGCCGGGAATGACGATCCGCAGGAACAGGCGCCAATCGACATTGCCGTGCGCGATATGATTGGCGGCGCTGATCCCGGTGGTGAAGATCTCGGCGGTATGGACCCCCGCGCTGGCGACCTTGGGCGGAACTCCCATGCCGACCAGCAGGGTCGAACTGATCACGCCGTAAGCCATGCCGAGCGCGCCATCGATCAGCTGGGCGGCGAAGCCGATCAGGATAAAGGGCAAAAGGACCGTCGGGTCGGCGAGAAGGTCGGCGAGGATGGAGGTCGTTCCTTTCCCTGTTGCGCAAGGCTCCCATGCACCAGCCCGAGCGGCGCGCCTAGTGCGCCTGCCTTTGCAACCGGGGCGCGAGGACATACATTCAGGCGAAACGATCATGGCCTCGAAGGACCCCTAGTTGGCGCTCGCCCTCCTCCAGTACCTCGACAGCGTAAAGGAACGGGATCCCGCCGCGCGCAGTCGGTGGGACGTGATCCTGTATCCGGGGGCCTGGGCGCTCCTTTATCATCGGGTTGCCCACTGGCTGTGGGGCGGGCGGCTGTTCTGGCTGGCGCGGCTGGTCAATCACTGGAGCCGGATGGTGACCGGCATCGACATTCATCCGGGTGCGACCATCGGCCGCAATTTCTTCATCGACCACGGCTTCACCGTGATCGGCGAAACCGCGCTGATCGGCGACAATGTCACCATCTACCAGAACGTGACACTTGGCGGGACCAACCCGTCGACCGGGGTCGGCGGCAAGCGCCACCCCACATTGGAAGACGGGGTGGTGATCGGCTCGGGCGCGCAGGTGCTGGGGCCGATCACGATCGGCGAAGGTGGCCGGGTGGGGGCCAATGCGGTGGTGACCAAGGACGTGCTGCCGCGCACCACCGTGGTCGGCATTCCGGCGCGGCCGGTGCCGGTCGATCTCGTCCACTACAGCCCGGGCTTCATTCCTTACGGCACGCCGTGCGGGGAGGACGTCGATCCCCTTCGCGCGCGTCTGACGACGCTGGAAGAAGAATTGTCCGCGCTCCGGGCCGAGCTTCAGACGATCCGGGCGCGGGGAGAAGCCCTGCCGGAGAGCAAGGCTTCGTGAGCAGTGTCACCCCCTTTCCGGTGCGTCCCGACCGGAAGGCCGTCGCTACCTTCGACCGGGTCGAATTGCAGCGCATCCTCGATCTCTACGGACGCATGGTCGCGGCCGGGCACTGGCGCGATTATGCGATGCAGTTCGCGCCCGATCTCGCCACCTTCGCCGCCTTCCGCCGCGCCGCCGAGCGGCCCGAGATCCGCATCGAAAAGCGCCCCTCGCTTCGGCTGAAGCAAGGGGCGTGGGCCTTGGTCGGGGAGCATGGGGCCGTTCTCAAGCGGGGCGGGGAGCTTCACGGCATCCTCGCCCCGCTCGAGCGGCGCTTGCTCAGGCTGGTTGAGGACTGAGGCTCGGCAGGTGGCCGCGCAGGCTGCCGGGCAGGCGGCCAACTACGGCGGCACGGGCCTGGTGCCAGAAGGCCGACAGCAGGAGCAGTGCCGAGCCGATCACCAGCGCCGTCAGCGCGATGTTGAGGCTGACCGCGCCGAACGTCTCGAACAGATTGTTGAGCGCGTAGAGGACGTAGGCCAGCGCCGAGACCAACAAGGCGCGGCGATCGATCGCGAGCGCGGCGATGCCGAGCGCGATATAGATAGCGACCACCACCAGTCCTTCGCCAACGCTGGCATTGCCGTCGTTGAGGCCGAGCAGGGTGAAGACCGGATGCACGATCATCGGCGCGGCGAGCAGGTGGAGCCAGAAGGCAACGTCCGAGCGGCGTGAGATGCGGGCAGGGTCCGAGCTGTCCCAGCGCATGGCGTAGAGGAAGACGCCGAGCCCGAGGACAAGGGTCAGGCCGAGCAGGATGTTCCCGGCGTCCTTAACGCTGCCGCTGATGAGAATGGCGACTAACGCCAGCACAATTCCGCAGGCGGCAAGGGCGCCGGCCGCGATGGTCACTGGAACACGGAACCGGCGCCAGTGCAGATAAGCAGCCCCTGCAGCAGCCGAGAAAGCGATTGCGCCGAGAACGCCAATCATGATCAAGGGCGCACTTTCGTTCTTGCCGACATATTGGTCGATCCTCACCGGGGCGTCGCCAAGTGCCATGAGAACAGTCGCTTCGAGCAGTATTGTGGCGGCGAGGATCGAACCGACGAAGGTCAGCACCAAAAGGATCGACGGCAACGCCATTCGGCGGCGCGCGGTGAAGAAAAGGGCGAGACCCCATGAGGTCGCGGCGACAAGGGTCGGCGCAAGCGGGGAGGGGCCATCGCCATCCACCACGAAGCCCAAATTCTGGCCGATGCTCTGACCGATCCAGCCGACCGCGAACAGCAGAATGGCTGCGGCGATCGAAACGAAAATGTCGTTGAAGCCGGTAATCAGCCGGAAATGCTCTTCATCGACCGCGGGCGAACTTCGCTGGCGGTCGACATAAGCGCGAAGTGACGCCGCAGCCTCGGGCGTTACCGCCCCGGCGGCGACCGCCTCGTCGAGATCGTTCTGGCTGTACATAGAAAACCTCCCTGTTGCCGGAAAGGCTACAGGGAGGTGTCCTATTGTGTCAATACACTAAGCTGCCGTTCGGTGGCAGCGGCGCAAGCGCGCGTTTAGCGGCAGACGTAACGCTTGCGGCTGCGCTCGACTTCGCGGCCGATCAGCGCACCGGCGGCGGCGCCGAGGATGGTGCCGGTGGCGCGGCTGCCGCGGGTGTCGATCGCACGGCCGATCAGCGCACCGCCGGCGGCGCCGACGATCAGGCCGGTGGTGCCGTTATTCCGCTTGCAGCGAAGACGGCCCTGGCCATCGTACCAGGTCTTGCCGTTGTAATAGCGCTGGGCTTCGGCAGGGGCGGCCACGGTCAGGGTGGCGGCGGGAACGGTAAGACCGGCGGCGGCAATTGCCATCATCATTGTCCGCATGACTATTCTCCTAGTTTCTCGTTGCGGTATCGCTTGAACTCGTTTGCACCTCTCAACCTGAACGGGCAGGCAATGGTTTGACGGGTTAAGCGAGGAATAACGGCTTAACGGCGAAACGATCATTCAGGTCCGACGAGGCGAGGCGAAACGATGTGCAATCTGTATTCGATGACCGCGACGGTGGACGAAATGAAGCGGTTGTTCGGGTCTTTCGAGGGCGATCGCGACAATCTGCCGGCGTTTGACGAAATCTATCCTCGCAAGCCGGCGCCGGTGCTTCGCCGCACCGAGGCCGGGGCGCTCAAGCTCGACCTCATGGAATGGGGTTTTCCCGGTCCCGCGGCGGCCAAAGGGCGGCCGGTCACCAACATCCGCAATCTTGCCAGCCCGTTTTGGCGCAGTGCGCTGGGTCGCACCGATCGCCGCTGCGTGGTGCCTGTAACCCGCTTTTGCGAATGGGAGGGAGAGAAGGGGTCGAAGCGCAAGGTCTGGTTCGGGCTTCACGAACGCCATGAACCGTTGTTCGCCTTCGCCGGGCTGTGGCGGCCGGGGGAGGGCGGGGTGTCGTATATGGCCTTCCTCACCTGCGAACCGAACGAGGTGGTCGGCGCGGTTCATCCCAAGGCGATGCCGGTGATGCTGCGCGCCGCCGATGTCCCGACCTGGCTCGATAGCGAGGCCGTGACCGCTTGTGCGCTTGCGGTGCCTTATGCAGATGCCGATATGCGTCGTCTGCCGTAACCAGAACACAGGGGATATCATGGCCAAGGACAAGAAGCCGAAGAAGGCCCGCAAAGGCGACGAGGCCGATGCGCCCAAGGTGAAAAAAGCCAAGGTGAAGAAGCATGACGGCGACGGAGGCGCGCGCGCGCATCCGCTGGAAGCGCTGTCCAAGCTCGCCGACCATCCCCTGGTGTCCGAACTCCTCGCGGCGGGCGCGCTGGCCGCGGTGGCGGCGATTGCCGATGCCGGGGCGAAGAATCCTACTGCCGTGAAATCCGCCGACAATGTGAAAAAGGCCGGCAAGGCCGCCGCGGCAGCTATCGGAGCACGGCTGCTGAAGGAACTGGGCAGCGCCAAGGGGGCCGCCAAGGACGTCACCGAAAAGAAGTAAGGGCGTGTTTTAGCCCTGCAGAATGGTGAGGCGGGCCGGTCCGGTGTCGCGTTCGGCGTCGAGGCGCAGCGTGCCCGGATCGACCGGATCGCCCCGCGCGGTTTCGATCGCCAGCCGGCCGCCGGGCGCCAGCCAGCCCGCCGCTTCCACCGCGGCACGCACCGCATTGCCCGATCCCGCCGCATAAGGCGGATCAGCAAAGATGAGGTCGAACGGCGCGGCAACCGGCGGCAGCTTCAGTGCCGAGCCAGCCAGCAACTTGATGTCGGCGCCGAGGATGGCTGCGTTGGCAGTGATCGCCTTGCGCGCCGCCGCGTCGGTTTCGACCAGCGTCGCATGCGCAGCGCCGCGCGACAGGGCTTCCAGCGCCAGCGCGCCGCTGCCGGCGAAGAGATCGGCGACGGCGAGATCCTCAAAGCTGCCGATCCGGCTCGCCAGCATCGAGAAAAGGGTTTCGCGCGTGCGGTCGGCGGTAGGGCGGGTGGAAAGCGACGGCGGCGCGGCGATGATCCGGCTGCGCCATTTTCCGGCAATGATCCTCATGGCCGCTGCCTAGTGCCTTCTGCGACGTTAGTCCCGAGCGAAGTCGAGGGACGTGCGTCGACTTCGCTCGTCACAAGCGATTCCCAGAAGCCGTTTCCAGCTCAATACTTCACGCGCGTGGTCTTGATGCCCGCTTTGGCCAGGTAATCCTGAACGCTGTCCTTGCCCGCGAGATGGCCGGCGCCGACCGCGACGAACACGGTGCCCGGCGTCTTCATCCGCTCCTCGATCCACTTGGCCCAGGTCGCGTTGCGGCCGGTCAGCATCAACTGGTGCATCGCCGGGCTTTGCGTCTGCATCTCGTTCATCATCGCGGCAAGACCGTCGGCGTCGCCGTCGTTCCACGCCTTGGTCATCTTGGCGAAGGTCGATTCCATGTCGCCAAAGGTCGCGGCGGTATATTCGAGCATGCGAATCTGCTCGGCTTCCGGCAGCTTGTCGAACAGCTGCATTTGATATTCGAGAGTCTCGAGCTGATCGACGGGCTTGTTGTTGGCTTTAGCGGCAGCGGTGATCACCGCCTCGGCCCCCTGCTCGCCGGTCTTGCCGACTTTCTGCATCCCGAGCGCCGCGAGCACCATCGAGGCGGCGAAGGGCTTCATCGGCTCGACCATCGCGGTGGTCCCCCCGACGCTGGCCAGCGCCGCGGCAAGATCCTTCTTGCCTTTTTCACTGAGCTTGGACGTCAGCGGCTTGCCGTCGGTCGCGATCCAGTATTTCTGGACCAGCGGCGCCATCTCGGCCTGGTTCTCGGGCTTCACGATCTCGAAATAGACCTTGCTCGACCGGTCGAACGCAGCCTTTACCTCGTCGTTGAACCAATCGGTCTTGCCGTCGAGCGCGTGAAAGGTGCCGAACAGATAGACGGTGGTGTCGCTATCCTTGACGACCCACAAAGCGGGATCGGTGTCGGGCAGCGTGGCGGCGGCCGGCGCGGGCTGCGCCGTCTGCGCAATCGAGGGCGAAGCCAGTCCGATCGCGGTGCCGAGCAGGATCGAGCGGAAGAGGCGGACCATGAAATTCTCCGGTTAGATGGCGCAATGTCAGAGGTATCCGAGCAAGGCTCGAACCGTACAGTTGATGGCGAAAGCAGCAAGCAGCGGTGCCTCAAAAGTATATGACTGTCGCTTTTATGCCAGACACCTTGAGCTGGTTCGGGGTGCGCGTTGCCGGTCCGTCGGGAAAACGCGAACCGCTTACTGCACGCGCGTGACGTTCAAGCCTCGCTTCTGGAGCATCGCCTGCACCGAATCCGCACCCGCCAGATGCCCGGCGCCGACCGCCACCATGACGGTGCCGGGCTGACCCATCCGTTCTTCGATCCAGCGGCTCCAATTGGCGTTTCGCTGCTTGAGCAGCAGTTCGGACATCGCCGGACTTCCCAGCATCTCGGCGTTGAAACTCTTGGCGATGGCGGCGACGTCGCCGCGCCCCCACGCGCTCAGCATCCCGCCGAACTGCTTGCTCACCTCAGCCGGGCTTTCGAGCGTGCCGAGCAACAGCGCCTGCTGCGCGCTTTCGGGCAGACGGTCGAAAAAGCGCAGTTGCTCCTCATTGGTCTCGAGCTGCCCGATCGGCTTGCCCGCAGCGGCGAAGCGCGCCTTTAGCTTCATCTCGACGCCTTCTTCTTGCTTCAAATCCATCGCTCCGAACTGCGGCCCGAGCAGCGAAAGCGCGACCGCCCAGGTCTCCATCCGGTCGAGCGCTGCGGGCGAGATACGCGCACGAGCGATCGCGCTGGCGAGCGCGGCACGCTTGTCCCTGGGCACCCGGTCGAGCACCGGCGGCAGACCCGGCGTGTCGGTCGCCATCCGCATCATGGTCGCGGCAAAGGAGGCGGGGTTGGCGGTATCGACGATGGTTTCGACCACCAGGCCCTGCGATTCGTCGGCGGCGCGGGCGAACAGCGGACTTTCCCAGCGGGTGCCTTGCGGCAGGAGATGGATAGTGCCGAACAGGTAGATGGTGGTGTCCTTGTCCGCGACTTTCCACAAGGCGGGCTTGGGATCCGACGGAACCCGCGCATCGCTCGCGCCGGACGTGGCAAGACCGAGCGCCGCGAGGCCCTTGGCGATCCAGTTGAACTTCAGACCCACATTCGTCTCCTGCTACGCATCCGCGCCGCGACGGCGGGTTGGCCGGGTGGCACCGGTCCGGCGCGCAACCAAGATGGGTCTCCCTTGCCCCCCTGCCAAGCTCCGGCCTATGGCCCGCGGCCATGACCGCGCCAGCGCCCCTCAGCTTCCAGGACCTGATCCTGACCCTTCATCGCTACTGGTCGGAGAAGGGCTGCCTGATCCTCCAGCCCTATGATCTGGAGATGGGCGCCGGGACCTTTCACCCGGCAACCGTGCTGCGCGCGCTCGGCCCCGAGCCGTGGAATTGCGCCTACGTCCAGCCGTGCCGCCGCCCGACCGACGGCCGCTATGGCGAGAACCCCAATCGGCTCGGCGCTTATTACCAATATCAGGTGATGCTGAAGCCAAGCCCGCCCGACCTCCAGCAGCTGTATCTCGACAGCCTGACGGCAATCGGGATCGACGTCATGGCCCATGACATCCGTTTCGTCGAAGACGATTGGGAAAGCCCGACTCTCGGTGCCTGGGGCCTCGGCTGGGAAGTATGGTGCGACGGGATGGAAGTGACCCAGTTCACCTATTTCCAGCAGGTCGGCGGCTTCGACTGCGCGCCGGTCGCGGGCGAGCTCACCTATGGGCTCGAGCGGCTGGCGATGTACATTCAGGGCGTCGACAACGTCTACGACCTGAAGTTCAACGCGCCCGGCCCCGGCGGCTGGCAGGCGACCTATGGCGACGTCTTCCTCGCCAACGAACGCCAGATGAGCGAATGGAACTTCGAAGTCGCGGGCACCGACCGGCTGTTCGACGCTTTCCGCAAGGCCAGCGAAGAATGCCAGAACTGCCTCGACAGGAAGCTCGCCATTCCGGCCTATGAACAGGCCATCAAGGCCAGCCACATCTTCAACACGCTGCAGGCGCGCGGGGTGATCTCGGTCGCCGAGCGGCAGGCCTATATCGGCCGGGTGCGCGACCTGGCGAAGGCGGCATGCGGCGCCTGGCTTGAGAGCCGCGGGGAGAAAGCGGCATGAGCGAGGGTTCGACGCGCGAGCACGCCAAGCTCGATCCGACGCCCGCCGCGCCGACGCGGGCCGACTTCCTGCTCGAGCTTCTGTCGGAGGAGATCCCGGCGCGGATGCAGGCTCGCGCCCGCAACGACCTCGCCCGGATGTTCGGCGAGGAACTGGCCAAGGCCGGGCTCGAGGCCGACGATATCGAGACCTTCGCCACCCCGCGCCGGCTCGGGCTGATCGCGCGCGCCCTGCCGCTGGCGACGGCGGCGGTGAGCGAGGAACTGAAGGGCCCGCGTAGCTCGGCACCGCCGCAGGCGCTTGAAGGCTTCCTCCGCAAGACCGGGCTTGCCCAAGACCAATTGGTCGAGCGCGACGGCGTCTATTTCGCGGTGATGGACAAGCCAGGCCAGCCGAGCGCGACAGTGCTGGCCAGCGCGATCGAGCGGATCGTTCGCAACTTCCCCTGGCCCAAGTCGATGCGCTGGGGCGCGGCGTCGACCTCGACCTCTTCGCTGCGCTGGGTCCGCCCGTTGCAGGGCATCGTCGCCCTGCTCGGCGACGAAATCGTGCCGGTCACCGTGGAAGGCATCGAGAGCGGCGCGACCACGGTCGGGCACCGCTTCCACCATCCCGGCCCGATCACGCTCGGCGGGGCGCACGACTATGCCGAGAAGCTGCGCGCCTGCCACGTCATCGTCGATGCCGACGAGCGCGCCGCGATCATCCGCGACCGGGCGCATGCGCTCGCCGCCGAGGCCGGCCTGACGTTGATCGAGGACGAAGGGCTGGTGGCCGAGAATGCCGGGCTGACCGAATGGCCGGTGCCGCTGCTCGGCCGGTTCGACGCCGACTATCTCGACGTGCCGCCCGAGGTCATCCAGCTCACCGCCCGTACCAACCAGAAGTATTTCGTGCTGCGCGACGACAGCGGCGCGCTCGCCAACGCCTTCATCTGCACCGCCAACATCCAGGCGTCGGACGGCGGCGCGGCGATCGTCGCGGGCAATCAGCGCGTACTCGCCGCGCGGCTCAGCGACGCGCGCTTC
>Ga0310813_10000038_pt1 | contig 100869 bp, 93 predicted proteins | sample YN3metagenome_FD_203086 | JGI IMG/M metagenome (GOLD analysis project Ga0310813, IMG submission 203086) | Soil microbial communities from experimental microcosm in Duke University, North Carolina, United States - YN3 | ecosystem: Engineered > Artificial ecosystem > Soil microcosm >... | reverse complement strand
TGCCGTCCGGGTCCCGCAGGGCCCGGGCCCGCAGTTCGAGCCAGATCCACTCCCCCGTGCCGAAGTGGCGGAAGCGGATGCGATGGACGTAGGTCCCGGCCTCCGCGACCGCGCGCTCGGACTTGACGCGGAGCCCCGGGACGTCGTCCGGGTGGATGTTCGCCCAGGCGCTCTCGATCTCCGGGTCCTTCCAGTTTCCGATGACCGCGAGGGCGCCGTCGGAGAGCTGGACCGCGCCCGTCTCGATGTTCCAGTCCCAGGCGTACATCCTCGCCGACCCGAGCGCGCTGCGCAGGAGTTCCTGGCTGCTCCGGCGGGCCGACTCGCTCTCCCGGCGGCTCCGCGCGTGCTTGAGCTGGGCCGTCACCCGCGCGATCAGCTCCTGCGACGAGAACGGCTTGATGAGGAAGTCGTCCGCTTCCCAGTCGAGCCCCTCGATCCGCGATTCGTCGTCCGTGCGCGCGGTGAGCAGGATGACGGGGATCGTGCGGGTCTTCTCATCGGAGCGCAGCGCTTGGAGGAGCCCCAGGCCGTCGAGGCGGGGCATCCGGACGTCCGCGAGCAGCAGGTCCGGCGGGTCCTGGCGGATGCGCTCCAGCGCCTCCCGGCCGTCGGCGGCCGACTCCACGGTCCAGTGTCCCTGGAGCTGGCGTTCGACGGAGGCGCGAAGGTCGGCGCTGTCGTCGGCGATCAGGATTCGTTCGGGGGAGGGCGCCGTCCGACGAGCGGTCGGCGACACGGAGGGTCCGCTTGCCCGTCGTGTCACCATACCCCCCTCCAACTCGATGCCGCAGCCGCGATGATCTACCCGAGGCGCATTCTAAGCAACGCCCGCGAATAAAAAAGATAAATGAACGGTATTCAAAAAACTTATCCCCCAGTTCCACCGCCCGGGAACGAAACGTTGATGAGCCAGAACCACAGCCGTTTGTTACGCGAATTCCGACGATTAGGAAACTCTTTACTTCAAAGAGCGTTCATATTAACACTCACTCATATAAACCACCCTTCAGGACGAGCCTTATGAAGAAAACCGTCGACCAGGACGCGTGCGCGGACATTCTGCGGGCCCTCGGCGACGCCACCCGGCTGGGCGTGCTGCAGGCGCTCCTCGAGCGCCCCTACCACGTGAACGACCTGATGGAGAAGCTCGGCGTCGAGCAGAGCCTCCTCTCCCACCACCTCAAGGTCCTGCGCGAGGCCGGCCTCGTCCTCGCGACGCGCGACGGCAAGGCCGTCCGCTATGAAGTCGCCCCCGCGATCGCCGGCGCCCGGCAAGGCCAGTGCATCGACCTCCAGTGCTGTCAGGTCGTCTTCCGTCCCTCGGTCAAATCGAAGAAGGCATGACCGGGAAGCACGTCGCCCTGCTCTCCCTGCTCCTTGCCCTGGGCTGCTCGCCGAAGGAAGCACCTCGGAAACTGGTCCTCACGGGCTCCAGCACCGTCGCGCCGCTGGCCGCCGAGATCGGCAAGCGATTCGAGTCCCTCCACCCCGGCGTCCGCGTCGACGTGCAGTCGGGCGGCTCGGGCCGCGGCGTCACCGACTCGAGACAGGGCCTCGCCGACATCGGGCTCGTCTCGCGCGCCCTGAAGGACGACGAGAAGGACCTCACCCCACACACCGTGGCCCTCGACGGCGTCTGCGTGATCCTCCACAAGGACAACCCTATCGCCACCCTCATGGACGACCAGGTGGTCGCGATCTACACGGGCAAGGTGACGAACTGGAAGGACGTCGGCGGCAAGGACGCCCCCATCACGGTCGTCAACAAGGCCGAAGGCCGCTCCACCCTGGAGCTCTTCTGCCACTACTTCAAGCTGAAGAACGCGGACATCAAGGCCCACGTCGTCATCGGCGACAATCAGCAGGGGATCAAGACGGTGGCGGGCAACCCCGATTCGATCGGCTACGTCTCGATCGGGACGGCGGAGTACGAGGCGGGCCACGGGAGCTCGATCAAGCTCCTCCCCTGCTCCGGCGTCGCGGCCTCGATCGAGAACGTGAAGAACAAGACTTTTCCGCTCTCCCGGCCGCTGAATCTCGTCACCAAGACGGCCCCGGTGGGCCTCGCCAAGGAATTCCTCGACTTCGCCCTCTCGGACAAGGTGCACGACATCGTCAACGAGCACTACTTTGTCCCGATCACGCACTGACGGCATCCTGGTCTGGAGTCTTCGCGTCGCCGCGGCGGTCGCCGGAGCGATCGCGCTCCTGATCGGCGTCTTCCTCGTCCTCGAATCGATGCCGGTGCTGCGGAGCGTCGGCCCGTGGCGCTTCTTCTCCGACCCGTCCTGGCACCCCACCGATAACCTGTACAACCTCGTCCCGATGCTCTGGGGGACGCTCTTCGCGATGGCGGGCGCCGTGCTCGTCGCGACGCCGCTGGGCATCCTATCGGCGGTCTTCTGCCAGTATTACGCCCCGGCGTCGATCGCCCGCGTCTACCGGAGCCTCATCGAGCTCCTGGCCGGCATCCCCTCCGTGGTCTACGGGCTCTGGGGCCTCATGGTGCTCGTGCCGCTGATCGGCGCCATCCGGCCGCCCGGCCCCAGCCTCCTGGCCGGCGTCATCGTCCTGGCCATCATGATCCTGCCGACGATCGCCCTCTCGGCCGACGCGGCCCTGAGGAACGTGCCTGCCGACTACGCCCGCGGCGCCGCGGCGCTGGGGATCTCCCGCTGGGGCACCGTGCGGCACGTGATCTTCCCCGCCGCCAAGTCCGGCCTCTTCACGGGCGTCATCCTCGAGACCGGCCGCGCCATCGGAGAAACCATGGCGATCCTCATGGTCTGCGGCAACCAGATCCAGACGCCCCGGAGCATCTTTGATCCGGTCCGGACCCTCACGGCCAACATCGCGCTCGAGATGGCGTACGCGATGGGAAGCCACCGCTCCGCTCTCTTCGTCAGCGGGCTGATCCTGCTCCTCCTCATCGTGGCGCTGGTCACGGCGGCGGAGTGGATCAGCCGGGGACGGATCTATGGCTAGCGCCGCCGCCCGGGACCGCGCCGCCACGGTCGTGATGTGGTCCGTCGCGGCCTTGATCACGGCCGTCTTCGTCTGGCTCCTCGGCGACCTGCTCTGGCACGGCGTCGGCCGGATCTCGTGGGACTTCCTCGTGTCGCTGCCGAAGAACGCCGGGCGCGACGGAGGCCTCTCCTCCGTGCTGCTCGCCACGTTCCTGATCCTCCTGGTCTGCATGCTGGCCTCCATCCCGCTGGGCGTCGCCACGGCCGTGCTGCTGGCGGAGTTCTCGGGCGAAGGCCTCTTCGCGCGCCTCGTCCGCCGGAGCCTGGACGTCCTGGCGGGCGTGCCGTCGATCGTCTTCGGTCTCTTCGGCAACGCCTTCTTCTGCAAGGCGCTCGGGATGGGGTTCTCGATCCTCTCGGGCGGCCTGACGCTGGCCTGCATGGTCCTGCCGATCTTCATCCGCGCCACCGAGGAGGGCTTGCGCTCGGCGCCCAACGAGTACCGTCTGGGAGCCGCCGCGCTCGGCATCTCGCGCTTCTCGACGCTCGTCCGCCTCCTGCTCCCGGCGGCGGTCCCCGGCCTGATGGTCGGGTTCATCCTGGGCCTGGGCCGCGCCATCGCCGAGACGGCCGCGCTGATCTTCACCAGCGGCTACGTCGACCGCATGCCCGAATCGCTGATGGATTCGGGCCGCGCCCTCACGGTCCACGTCTACGACCTCTCCATGAACGTCCCGGGCGGCGACCGGAGCGCCTACGGCTCCGCCCTGGTGCTGATCGTTCTGCTGCTGCTGATCAATTCCGCGGCCTGGGGCATCGCCCGCCGCTGGCAGAGTCGGAGCCTGCTGCGCGTATGACGGACCTGCTGAACGTCGAGAACCTGACGCTGCGCTACCGCGGGAAGGCGGCGTTCGAGAACGTCACCCTGGGGATCCCCCAGGGGAGCATCACGGCGCTCGTCGGGCCTTCCGGCTGCGGCAAGACGAGCTTCCTCACCTGCCTGAACCGGCTGACGGACCTGATCCCCGGCGCCGTGCTCTCGGGCTCCATTCTGCTCGGAGGCCTGGAGATCACGGACGGCACGACCGACGTCGTCTCTCTGCGGCGCCGCGTGGGCATGATCTTCCAGAAACCCAACCCCTTCCCGCTCTCGATCCGCAAGAACCTGGAGTTCCCGCTGCACGAGCACGGTCTGCGCGAGCGGGAGGAGATCGAGCGGACGATCGAGAAGGCGCTGCGCGACGTGGGGCTCTGGGACGAGGTCAAGGACCGCCTCTCGGCGCCCGCCCTCTCGCTCTCGGGCGGACAGCAGCAGCGGCTCTCGATCGCCCGGGCGCTCGCCCTGAAGCCCGAGATCCTCCTGCTCGACGAGCCCTGCAGCGCGCTGGACCCGATCTCGAGCGGCGTCGTCGAGGACCTGATCAAGAGCCTCCGGCCCCGCTACACGATGGTCGTCGTCACCCACAACCTCGCACAGGCACGGCGCATCGCCGACCGCGTGGCCGTCTTCTGGGTGCAGGACGGCGCGGGCCGCCTCATCGAGCAGGGCGAGACGGCGCAGGTGTTCGAACGCCCGCGCGACCCGCTCACTGCGGCGTACGTCAGCGGCAGCCGCGGCTAGTACCCGCCGGCCTCATAGCGCACCTGCGCCGGAATCTTGTTCGACAGCGGACTGACGTCCGGCCCGATCGGCGGCCAGGGCAGCGACGAGCCCCACCACGAGGGCTTCCCCGACAGGTAGAGCGATGCCGGCAACGTGTGATTCGAGATCGCGGGATCCCAGACGACGCCGTTGGTGACGCTGTCCCAGTTGCCGTGCCGCAGCAGCGTCGCCTTCACGTTCGGGTCGATCGCCCAGTTCGGCCCCGCGAAGCCCAGGCGCCAGACCACGGCCGCCGCGGAATTGTCGGACCCGGGAGGAGCGAGTTCGTACACCGTCGTCTTGCCCGTCGTCCCGAGGACGCATCCGATCACGCTGAAGGACGTGTTCTTGTAGTTCAGCGTGATGGCGCTGTTGCCGTAGACCATCGTGGAGTTCATCCAGCCCGTCGCGCGACTGCGGAAGACGGTGTTGTGGCTCGACGACCCGTGGATGAAATCGGCCGCCAGTCCGGGCCCGATGTTCCCCTCGAAGAGGTTCATCGACGGGTGCGGGGCGTGATTGATGTACGGGCCCATGGGGTTCCAGGTCGGATCGTCATACCTCATGTCGAAGAGGTAGTTGTAGGCGACCACGTTGCCGACGGCCCCGCCGCTCGTCATCACCCCTCCCGCGCCGATCGTACGGAAGATGTTGTTTTCGACCAGCGTCGCGGTGGTCTGCCCGTCGAGCTGCACGCCGTAGCCGTGATCGTGCCCGTAGCCGCCGATCGAGTCGCGGATCGTGCACTCGCGGACCTCGTTCTGGAGGGCCAGCACGGACCAGACGCCGCGGCGGTTCATGCGGCTGATGTCGACGCGCTTGAGCCAGCAGTACTGCGCGCCCTGCACCTCGATGAGGTACTCGACGTTGGCCTGATCTTCGGTCACGCTCAGCTCTTCGACCCCGCACCAGCGCAGCCAGCTGCTGCCGCGGACGCGGACCGCGACCGGCGAGAGCGCCGGGTTGAGGGTCCAGTAGAGCGGCAGGTTCAGGCCGAGATTGTTGCCGCTGACCGACGTGACCTGCGCGAACATGCCCCGCGCGCGGGCGCCGTTCTCGCGGCTGCAGTAGGTGCAGGCGCCCTCGAACCCGTTGATGTCGACCAGGACCCCGTCGTTGAGCTGATCGATCAGGACCACGTCGCCGACGGAGAAGCCCGAGGCGCTGCTCAGGGTGATCTGCCGCGAGTCCTTGGCCATGCCGCCCGTGACCGGGACGATCCAGCGGACCGAGTCGATCTCGCTCCAGACGTAGCCGTACATCTCGAGCACCGCGCGGGCACCCGTGCCCTGGTAGCGGATCGTCGTCTGCCCGGGACCGGCGCCCCGGAGGGTGATGTTGCTCTTCAGGTTGATCGGCTGGGTCGTGACGTAGGTGCCCGCGGGCAGGTAGACCACCTGCCCGCTCGGACAGGCGTTGATCGCGTTCTGGATGGCGGTCGTCGCGTCCGTCGTGCCGTTGCCGTAGGTGGACGCGCTGAGCGTGGCTCCGATGACGCTGCGGGTGGCGATGCCGCCCGGGATGCCGGCGAGGTCCCAGTCCGTGCTGCGGTCCGCCGGCAGGATCTGACCTGGCGCGGGCGCCGGGGCCGGAGACGTCGGCCCCGAAGGCGGCGTCGATTTCGCGGATTTGGAGCCGCCGCCGCAGCCGAAGAGCGGCGGCAGGACCAGGACGGCGAAGGCGACCCGGGCCAGGATGCAGAGCTGACTGTTCATCCGTCACCTCCTCTTGAAGGTCATCCAAGATTCGGAGAAGAAGTGAACGCCCCTTACCCACGTTCACCACCGGGACGCGTCCGCGTCCCGCATGGCTCGCCCGGTCCTTGTTCCGCGCGGACGGAGAAATGCCCCTTCGAAATGGAATTATTTTTCGGCGGGCGGGACCCTCAGGCCCGGGCGCCCAGCGCCCGCTCGCGCAGCGCCGCCAGGAATTTCTCCTCGTCGACGTGCTTCAGGCCGCAGGCCATGCGGACCGTGACCTTCCGCGCGAGGGTGTTCCGGAGGATCGGATTGCGGAGCTCCTTGAAGCCGAACTCCTCGAAGACGTCGAGGGTCTGCGGAAACTCTTCGGCGATCGAAGCCACCCGGCTCTCCGCCGTGATCGGCCCGCGGGTCGCGTCCGGCACGGCCCGGGCCGCCAGGAGCCTCCAGAGGTGGACGCCCCAGATCGCCAGCCCCGCGACCTCGAACGCGCCGCTGATGCCCATCAGCGGATAGGCAGGACCGGGAACGAGGTCGGTCGCCACCTGCGAGAAGACCCGGAGCGAATTCCCCGCGTTGATCAGCAGGAAGGGCCACCAGAGTCCGGGCAGCCCGCGGACGTCGATCCCCTGGAGGATCGGAACGACCTTCGAGCTGACGCCGAGGATCATCAGGGAGATGAAGCCGACCGTGAACGCGTGGCGGATCGCCCCGTGATAGGCGTGCGAGAAGCGGAGGCCCAACGCGCGGGCGTAGAACGGCTCCGCGAACACCATCACGCAGGCCAGCGCCATCCACCAGAACGCGGCGCGGATGAATTTGGCGGAGCGATCGTCGGCGCCGCCGCGGGTGAATCCCCGGAGCCCGACCGCGATCAGCAGCGCCCCCACGGCATACGCGGAAGTCCCCAGCCAGGAGGCCAGCGCCCATCCCGGGGAGCGCGTCGCCCGGAACAGGATCCAGCCGACGATGTCGAGGCCGAGCCCGAACGAGAGCAGGAGGAAGGCCGAGCGTCCGAGGCGCTTCCCCACCTCGCGGAATCCGAAGGCCGTCGGCAGGATTCTCTGCCCCACCCCGAGGATCAGGACGCCCGCGAAGCCCAGGAGCTGAACGTTGCGATACGGGGCCATGAAGCCCGAAATCCGGGGGATCAGGAGCGCCGGGTCGACGCCCGGCCGGGTCAGCCAGAACGCGAGAGGTTCGAGCAGGGCCACGACGGTGAAGCAGGCCAGGGAGAACCAGACGTAGCGGTCCCACTCGTCCCGCTGCGGCGCCTGGGCCAGCGTCCGGGTCATCACGGTCGCGAAGAGGACGACGGACGCGGCTTCGAGGACGCCTCCCGCGAGGCCGAGCGGCGTCGCGCCGGCCCAGGGCCAGCCGGCGGCCATGCGGAACGCGAGGCCGAGCGCCATGCCGACGAAGGACAGGTTCGCCAGGTCGGGCCGCCACAGGCGCACGTACTTGAAGCGGGGGAATCCCTGGCAGGCGAAGCCCATCACGAAGAGCCCCACCCACCCGAAGACCTGGGCGTTCGCGTGGGCCTGGATGGGCGTGAAGAGATCCAGCGACGTGAAGGAGCGGCGCAGCCCGTAGAGGAACAGCATGGTCGCGCCCAGGGTCGCCCCCGCCGTCAGGATGACGACGATGGCGGCCCGGAAGAAGCGGCGATAGAGCGCGTCGCCGAGATCCTCGCGGTACGCCTCGGCCGGCGTCTCTTTCGCGGCATCGAGATCCGCGAGCAGCTTCTCGAGCGGGACCCCGTGGACGCGGGCGAAGAACTCCACGGTCTCGTGGGGACCCTGGGGCCCGCCGCAGCCGTGGAGTCCCGCGTCGTCGAAGACCCGTCGCGTGCCCGGATACCTACCGATGATCTCGGGCAGAGTCGATTCTTTGCTGATCATGATGTCCCGTTGCTTGATGGAGGTCGGCGAGGAGGCGCTCCAGATCCAGCCCGTGCTTCGCCGCCACCTGCTCCAGCGAGTGGCGTCCGCCGCAGCACAGATCGATCCGGTACCTCGCGAAGACGGGCAGAGCCGAGGGATACCTCCAGATCTCCTGAACCGTCATCTGGGGCTGAATCCTTGCCGTGTCCATGGAAGGAGAAGAGCAAGGGACGGGCCATGCATGACGGCGCGAGAAAACGCCCCGGAATGCGGAGTTTTCCGCAGTCGCTGCGGAAGCTTCAGAACCCTCCCTCGCCTCCGAGGTCGAAGCTCGGCGGCTCGACCGCTTTCTCGGCAGGCTTCGGACGCCGGTTGCGGCGGATCAGGCGGCGGATCGCGGAGCGCAACGCGTCGTCGTCCCACGGTTTGTGGAAGAGGAAGTCGACGCCCGCACGGACGCCCTCGACCATCACGGCCTGGCCCGGGTAGGCGGTCAGGATGACCCGCCCGATGCGCGGCCAGCGCTGTCCCACTTCGGCGAGGAACTCGGCTCCCGTCTGGCCGGGCATGCGCTGGTCCGAGATGATCACCTCGACCTTGTTGCGCCGCAGGGAGGCGAGCGCGTGCGCCGCGTTCGACGCGATCAGCACGTCGAAGGGCTCGACCCGCAGGACGCGGCGCAGCGCCGACAGCACCGCCGCGTCGTCGTCCACGCAGAGCACGGTGTGCCGGGTCGGAAGCGGAGTATCGGACATGGAGTGTCTCCTGAAGGTAAAAGGGACGACCGGAAGGATGCTTCGGGAACCGCCCTGCTGCCGAAGGCACGCACGGGTCGGCGGAAGCACTCTTACTCTAGCCCAGGACGCGAGGTCGGCGCAACAACAAAACCCGCGACGACGCCGGGGCTACGCCTGGGGCCGTTGGGCGTCCATGACGCTGAGGAAGGCCTCGGTGTAGCCGCTGGACTCCCAGAAGTTCACGGTGCGGGGGTAACCCACGAGGAGCCTTGAGAGGCCCTTGATGAGCGCCATGACGGAGTCGCGGAGCTTGCCCAGGTCCTCGAGGACGATGAGGGGGTCGCGATTCTGGATCTCGGCCTCATCGAGTCCCGCCTGGATCTGGCTGAGGGCCTGGTCGGCGGACTTCCCGGCGCAGGCGATTCGAATCTGGAGCTCTTTGGTCAGGTCGCCGATCGGCCGCGCTGCCCGTTCCAACTTACCCATGGGTGAATGACTCCTATAGTCTCCAATACTATAGAAGACGAAGAATCCGCGGTGTTACATCAAAAATGGGCGTTCACCGGATTTTATAAACTCGGATTTCGGCCCCTTGGGCCCCCCGGTGAGGGACCGCCAGGAAGAGCTTCCCCAGGTCGGGGACGTAGAGGCAGGTCCGCGCTCCAGGGGCCGTCGCCACCTTGGCGACCCGCCTCGGAGCCTCCGACGCGTCGAAGACGTCCAGAAATCCCGCGCCGCAGGAAACGAAGATCCGCTTCGACGCCGCATCGTAGAAGACGTCGTCCGTGTCCCCGGAACACTCCACCGAGGCCGTTTCCTTCCCGCTCTCCGTATCGAGGACCAGGAGCTTCGCGGGCTGCCGGCAACCGACGAAGAGACGCCGCCCGGCTTCGTCGAGTGCCATCGGGAAGTTGGACGCCGCCGACAGCTTCCATTTGGCGATGACCGCGCGCTTCTCTCGGTCCACGACGGCCACGTGCCCGGCCTTGGGGACGTTGACGAAGAGGCGCTTCCCCTTCGACTCGAGCTGGAAGGATTCCGGATGGGCCTCGAGGGCAATGTCTCCGACTCTCGCGCCCTTCTCCGGATCGACCACGCCCAGAGCCCCGTTTCCGTATCCCACGTAGATCAGCTTCGCATCGGCGTCGTATCGGACATTGTCCGCGTCCTCCTTGCAGCTCACATTCCGGGTCTGCTTGAACGTGGCGCCGTCGTAGAAACGGCAGGATCCGTCCCCGCCCGAGGCCACGACGAACTGGCCGTCGAGGGCGAGGATCCCCTGCGGCTCCTGAAGCCCGTCGATCCGATGAAGGACTTTGCCCTGCCCGACGTCGATCACCTCCACCGTGTTGTTGCCCAGGGCCGCGACGGCGAGCCGGCCCGATTTGGCATCGAAGGCCAAATGATCGATCCGCCCCTCGACTTTCGGCATCGGGATCGTTTGCACGAGTTCCGGCGCATTCCCCTCCTGAGGAAGCGCCAGCAGAGCCGCGACGAGCAGGACGTTCCTCACGGATTGCCGCTCGCCTCGAGGTCTTCGAATTCCGTCACCGAATCGGCCTTGGTCCAGAGACCGACGTAACCCGTCGAATAGGTCGCGTCGTCGTGATCGATCAGCAGCTTGCCGTTCAGATACGCCTGGATCTTGGATCCTTTCGCGACCACGCGCATCGTGTGCCACTCCCTCAGCTTGGGCGCGTCGACCTTGGTGCTGGCGAGCTGGTTGCGGCTGCCGTCCTTCATGGTGTAGAGGCGGAAGTTGTCCTCGAGCCCGTTCGCCCGCACGAGGTAGTAGTTCTTCGCGTCCTTCGCGCGGAAGATGAGGCCGCCCGACGCGTCCTCCTTTCCGGAGATCGGGCGGAACTTTACCGAGATATCCACGTCCGACAGCTTCTTGTCCTCCAGGATGGCGACCGCCCAGGGCTGGGTCTCGGCCGTCTGGGCCAGGACGCCGTCCCGGCGCACCCACGTCCCCGCGGCGAACTTCCACTTCGGGTTGTCCTTCTCGAAGTCGTCCTTCACCTTCTCCTGGGCCGACACCACGCTGCGCGGGGTCTCGTCGCCCGGAGGCTTGCCGTTGCAGGCCCCGAGCAGGACCGCGACGATCATGAGGGTCTTCATCGCTCCTCCTATTTGGCCGCCTTGACCCGACGATCGACCTCGGCCCAGTCGATGTGCTTCGGATAGGCGCCCACGTAGTCGCCCTTCTTGTTCTTGTAGTCCACGTAGAAGGCGTGCTCGTAGCAGTCGATCACGACCAGCGGAATGCCGAGCACGGGGATGCCCACGTCGTGGACGTCGCTGACGAAGTTGTAGAGCTTGCCGCTTACGGGGTGCAGGGCCAGGATCGCCCAGCCGCGCGCCGAGACGGCCGCCGCCTTGAAGTCGTCGACCCACTTGTCGACCGAGCCGAAGCGCTTCTTGAGGACGTCCTGCGCGGCCTCGCCGGGATCGCCGCCGGCGGCCGACATCCCGTCGAAGTAGAGCTCATGGAGGATCACGCTGTTCATCGCGTGGACTTCTTCCTTCTTCATCTCGCGGATCGCGGAGTAGTTCGCGTTGGCCTTCGCTCGGTCCGCGCCCTCCATCTCGGTCTCGAGCCCGAGCAGGCTCTTGAGCGCGCCGCCGTAGTGGGCCTGGTGGTGCGGCGTGAGCTGCTCCCTGGAGAGGAAACCCTTCAGTTCCTCGTACTTCATCGGCTTGAGCTTCCCGGTCACCAGCGCCGAGCCCGACGAGGCGTCCTGGGCCCGGACGAGGTCGTTCCCCAGCAGCGCCGCGCCCGCCGACAGCGCCATGAATTCCCTGCGGGTGGCCATCGCTCATCCTCCTTTTCGTTTGAAGTATTCGAAGAGCGCGTCGAAGACACTGCTCCCCCGTCGGAGCCGCTCCTCGTCCGTCTTCTCCGCCATGCAGATGCCGGCGATCAGCCGGTCAACGCCCGGCGCTTCCTCGCAGCGGAACTTCCGATCCTTCAGGTCGATGTCATGGACGATCTCGGCGATCCTCCGGAGCGCCGGCTCCCGGAGCCCGAAGCGGTTCAGCAGGGTTTCGAAGCTGCAGTCTTCGCCTTCGTGCGTGAACTCGCCGTCGGCCATGTCGAAGCGGAACGTGCCCTTCTTCGGGTCGCAGGTGCGCCCGGGCACGAACTTGAAGCGGGCGCGGGGGTCGATGAAGCCGCGGATGAGCCAGGCGCTGGCGATCCGGTCGACGTGGATCCCCTGCCGGGTGACCCAGGTCTTTCCGCGGACGGCGCCGAGCGACGCGATGGACTTCTCCGGCCCCGTCGAAGGCTTCCCCGCGAGCCGGCGGAGCGCCGTCTCCGCGGCCCCCCGGCCCCGGGCGCCGAAGAAATCAATCTCGCGGATCTCGGCGAGCCTCTGCCGCAGCCGCTCCAGGTCCTGGCCCCCGTCCGCATCCTGGACAAGGCGGCGGTAGTCCTCGTCGCGGGCGCTGTTGAACATCCGTCGGACCGTCTCATCGGTCAGGCCGTCGACGAACTGGGCCCGGCAGACGGTCGCCTCTCCACCCCCCTGCACGATCTCGCCGGAGACCCACTGGAAATCTTCGTGGCTCGACGCCCCGGCCGGGAGCACGTAGACGCTGTTTTTCACCGGCACGGCCCCGATCTGCTGCAGCCGCCGGCCGATCTTCGCGCGAAGGTACGCCGGCTTGGGAGGAATCTGGTGGATCAGGAGAAGCCAGCCGCGGTCCTCGGCAGGGGGCATGCGGCGAATATAACATCTGTAAGATCAATGAACTACTATTTGTGGCAACTGCTATACGCGCTTCTGTTCTTCCGGCGGCTTGACCTTCCGGAAGGCGACGTAGAGGGCCACGTCGTAGACGATCTTCAGGCCCGCCCCGACGTAGAGCGGCGCCGCCTGGGTGAGCACCCGGATGAAGAGGCCCGCGAAGGCGGGCGCCACGGCCCAGGCGCCCGTCCGGACCAGCCCCGTCACCCCGGACGCGAAGGTGCGCTCCTCGGGACGCACGACCGCCATCACGAAGGACTGGCGGGTCGGCACGTCCATCTCGACCAGGCCCTCCCGGAGCAGGAAGAGCAGCGCCGCGACCCCGAAATTCGGCGCGAACGGCACGGTCAGGAGGAGCAGGCTCGACGGGATGTGGGTGAAGACCATCGTGTTGACCAGGCCGATCCGCTTGGCCAGCCACGCCGCCCCCAGGTGCGAGGCCGCGTTCATCGCCCGGGCGCCGAAGAAGAGGAGCCCGAGGGTCCCCTGCTCCACGCCGAAGCGCTTATAGAAAAAGTACGCCAGCAGCGCGCTCGTCAGGAAACCGCCCCCCAGGCTGTCGAGCGCGAAGAGCGGGGCGATCTTCCAGAGGATCCGCCGGCTTTCCGCGGAGACGGCCTTCGGACGCGCGGGCGCCGCCGCCGCGGTCGCGGCCGAGAGGCGCAGGTAGAAGAGGACGATCGACAGCATGAGGCCGGAGTAGACCAGGATCGAAACCCGGAAGGCCTGCTCCTCCCGCGCGAGCCCGACGCGCTCGAGGACGGACGGGAGGCCGGCGAGCAGTCCGCCGAGCGCGTGCCCCGTGTCCTGCAGGATGTTGTAGACTGCGAAGACCTTCGTCCGGCCCTCGTCGCTGGTCGTCGCGGGAAGCATCGCCTGCTCGAGGATCAGCGCCGCGCCCCGATCCCGTCCCATCCCGTTGATCATCCCCAGGAACGCCGCGCCGATCATCAGCACGGGGTCCCGGGTGAGCGAGAAGAGGACGCCTCCGCCCGCCGTCAGGAACGCCAGGCCGATCAGGAAGCGCTTCGGCCCCCAGCGATCGCCCCGCAGGGTCGCCAGGAGCGCGGCCGCCGCCCCGCCCGCGAGCCCGGCGCTGACGACGGCGCCGCCCAGGGTCGGATCCAGTCGGAGCTTGGCGATGTAGACCCCGAGGAGGACCCCGATCATCCCGGTCGCGAGCGCCCGGAGGAAGGCGGAGCAGTACAGGACGCGGCGGTCGATCATCGGTCTCGACCTAGACTATAGGATTGCCCGGCCGCTTTGAAAATCGGCACAACAAGTCGGCGCGGATGGTGTAATGGTGAAAGACCCTTTCTCAGGAGATTGATCATGCTGACGAGACGCGATGTGCTCAAGGCCGCGGCGGTCGGGGCGGCGGCGACCTGGCTCCCGGCGTGGGCTTCCGAGGATAAGATCCGCCTCGGCGTCGCTTCCTACTCGCTGCGCAACCTCAAGCGGCCCCAGGCCATCGAAGCCGTCAAGGCCTGCGGCGTCAGCTACGTGAACATTAAGCCCGACGCCCACCTGCCCTACACGCTGTCGGCCGACCAGCTGGCCGCCGGGCGGAAGGAGTTCGAGGACGCGGGCCTGAAGATCGTCGGCTGCGGCAACAACAGCATCGGCAGCGAGAAGCAGATCGCCTCCCTCTTCGAGTACGCGAAGGCCGGGGGCTTCTCCCTCCTGGTCATCGCGCCGAAGCCCGAGCTCCTCCCGGCCATCGAGGCCGCGGTCAAGCAGAGCGGCATCGCGGTCGCGATCCACAACCACGGGCCGGAAGACAAGATGTTCCCCGCGCCCAGCGACGCGCTCAAGCTCATCAAAGACATGGACCCCCGCGTCGGGCTCTGCATCGACGTCGGCCACACCACCCGCACCGGCAAGGACGTGGTCCAGGAGATCGCGGACGCCGGCGCCCGCGTCCTCGACATGCACATGAAGGACCTGAAGGACCTGATGAACAAGAACTCGCAGTGCCCCGTGGGCGACGGCAAGATGCCGGTCGCCGAGATCTTCAAGCAGCTCGTGAAGCAGAACTACGCGGGCTACGTGAACCTCGAGTACGAGATCGAGGCCAACGACCCCGTCGCGGGCATGAAGAAGTCCTTCGACTTCATGAAGAAGGTCGCCGCGGACCTAAAGTAGCCAGCCCGCGGGGATCTCCGGCGAGCGCAGCTTCCCCTTGAGGTGGAGCAGGCGGGCCGTCACCCCGGCAAACGCCCGGAGGATCGGCGCCACCGCCTCGCGGCCCTCGAGCAGCTCCAGCGCCTGGACGGCCGCCTCGAAGGTCGATTTTCCGTCCTCGAGGTGCTGCGAACGCACGCTCCAGAACGAGCGGCGCCCCGGCGGCAAGCTGACGCAGGGGAGCGACGCAATCCCCGGCAGGCGCCGGCGGATGTGCGAGCACTGCGGCCAGCTTCCGTCGAGCAGCACCAGGCCCAGGCGCCGTCCGTCAACGACGGGCTCGCGGACGTCGACGACCGGCGCCCCCTCCTGAGGGAAGAGCAGGCGCCAGTCGACCGACGGATCCTGGAGCGGCGTGGGATCAAAGGGCGCTTCGCGCATTCCCCAGGGCAGGATCGGCGTCCCCTCCACCATGCGCGCCAGCATCCGTCCCGTGTTGGTGGGCTTGTGACGCTCGCGGACGTGCTGCACGATCGCGATCGGCGTGCGAAAGCGCAGGCGCGGGAACGCGGCGCAGGCGCAGGTCCCCGGATGCAGGCCGCAGCCGAGACAGCGGACCTTGCGCTTGCTGCGGAGATGGCTCACGCGGCCATTTTAGTCAACGGGCGCCCCGCGGGGGAAGCTCCTGGGCCTTCCGCTGGAGCGCCGGGTCGCTGCTCGCCTGGAAGAACGCCCGCAAGTACTCGACCTCGCGGTCCGACAGGTAGCGGGTGTCCGGCAGCAGCATGTTGGCGGCGAGCATCCGGAGGGCGGGGTCGGACTGGGCCGGGATCAGCTCCGCCAGCCGCTGGCTGACGCTCCGGGCGAAGGCGCCCCCGTACGCCCCGAAGCCGCCCGCCTTCTCGCGATCGCTCAACCAGAGCACGTCCCAGAGGGCGACCATCTCCTGGGGGTTCAACGCCGGGAGGTCCGCCAGCAACGCCGCCTGGCCGGCCTCGGTCTTCAGCAGCTCGCGGGCCCGATAGTCCCGCGCATAGAAGCAGCTGCGCTTCATGGCAGCGTCCCCCGGGGGCGGCGCGAGGGTCAGGAGATCCTTCACCCGCTGGGTCGCCTTGAGCTGGCGCTGCCAGTCCGGCGGCGCCGGCGGGCCCCACACCGACGCTTTCGGAGCGGGAGCCGGCGCGGTCGGCGCTTCCGTCGCCTCCGGCTGGGGACGTTCCGGCGGCGGAGCCGGGGGCGGCGCTTCCGGCTCGACGCGGACCGGCGGACGGGGTGCGGGCGTGGGGAGGACTTCCGCCGGCCGGCGGAGCGCCGTGATGCCCCAGCCCACGACGGCGCCGAGCAACGCGGAGAGGAGGTATCCGGGCACCGACGACTTCATGCCCTAGTAAACTCGACCTACCCCCAAAAAGCTTGCAGTTTTTCGGCGTCCGTCACGCCCAGCGGGAACTGCTTGCTGAAGGCGTGCTGGTCGATGCCCGCCAGCTCGCGCAGCGCCTGGTGGAGGTGCTCCGGCCGGACGCGGATGCCCTTCTCCTTGTCGGTCTGATGCGACTTCGGATCCACCGGCACCAGGAACTGCTTCTCGTCGGTGGCGCCGATAAGGCGGTCGCCTTTGATGCCGCGGCCCAGGAACATGATCGACCCGACCGACCAGTGGTCCTTCCCGTTGCCCTTGTTGTAATCCGGCGTGCGTCCCATCTCGCTCTGAACGATGACCACCAGCTTCTCGCGGATCTTCAGCTCCTCGGCCTTCACCATCAGGTGGTCGATGGCCGCCAGGAACTGCGGGAGCAGCTTCATCTGGTCGACGTCGTTGTTGTTGTGGCTGTCGAACTGGCCGTAGGTCAGGTTCGCGGAGACGCAGACGCCGCCCTTGAACGCGGCGAGCGCGATGTCGACCTCCTGGAAGAGCGGCTCCTTCGGCGTGGTCTTGGGCACGTAGGGGACGACCCGCTGCAGCGTCTTCGAGTTGAGTTGGGCGGCGTAGAGCATGCTCTGAGCGCGCTCGACGCGCGGCAGGCGGTCGTCGCACTTGCAGCGGTCCTCCGCCTGCTCCTTGAGCGCCTTCTCGATGCGGTCGAGGGCGAACGAGTCGTGGTAGGGGCTCTTGGGGTTCCCCTCCACCGAGTCCGCGTTGGACACGATGTTCATCGAATGGAGATAGGGGATCCGCGCCATCGGCACCAGGTTGCCGGTGTTCGAGTAGTTCCCGAAGGTCAGGAAGGCCAGCGGCTGCTGCACGCCCTTGCAGGCGGCGACGAGCGCGGCGAAGGTCGGGTACGCCAGGCTGTCCAGCTTGCCCGTGGCCATGTAGCGGGCGCAGGGGTCGTGGTTGTTCACCGAGTAGTCGATGCCGTTGAGGACCAGGAGCTCCTTGGTGTACTTCTTGAAGAAGTCCTCGTTGCTCATCCCGCCCTTCACCTGGGCGGCGTTGGGGGCGTACTTGAGCTTGCCCTCCGTCTGGATGTCGCCTTCCTTATAGAGGCGGTTGATGCCGCCGACGCCCTTGGGGTCCATCAGGTAGGTCGTGTCCCAGCCGCCCGACGCGTTGAAGACGATGTAGAAGGGACCGTCATAGGGCGCGGGCTCGGCCTGAGGGGCACCCCAGGCGCCCGCGCGCGGCAGGCCCAGCGGAATTGCGAGGCCCAATCCCGAGGCGCTGCACAGCTTCAGGAAGTCGCGACGGTCCATGATCGTCCTCACTCGTACAAGAAGTCGTCCTGCCGGAGCAGATAGGTCAGCACGGCCCGCCAGGCGCGGATCGCGTAGGTCGCGTCCGGCCGGCTCCGGCTGGGGCCGCAGAACCAGTTCTCGCTCGGGTTGACCCCCTTCTTCGCGTGGGCATCCTCGAGGATGCCGACGAAGAGCTGGTAGGTCCGTTCGATTTCCGGATGATCCGGCGGCCGCTCCCGGCCGAGCACGTGGCGGTGCAGGTGGACGATCGCCTGCCGGATCTTCAGCTCCGCATCCGGGCTCGACCCCGGCACCACGTCGGGCTCGATCCCCGGGAAGAGCCGGCGTTCGGCCGCGGGCTTCGTGAAGTCCGCGCTCACGTTCTTGCAGGCGACGTCGTTGGACATGATCCTCTGGATCGCGCCCATGGCGCCGCTCGGGTCGCTCATGCGCTCCGTCACGGCGTGAGAGTCGATGCCGCCGTAGAGGATCCGGTAGTCGGTGGACTCCAGGCGGCCCCAGCGCTGTCCGAAGACCGCGTTCACCTTCCGCTCGAGCTGCTCGGGCGTGAGCATGCGGGTGATGCCGACGTCGTCGAGCTCGGCCTTGCGGGCGGCGCCGCGCGGCGCCTCGGTCAGGCCGTCCACCCGGTAGAACGGCGAGGCGGCCCAGGCCTTGAAGACGGTCTTGAGGTTGAAGCCCGTCGCCGCGAAGCGCTCGGCGATCGCGCGGATCTCGTGGCGCTGCTCCTGGTAGGCCCGGCGCTTGGGCGTGAAGAGCGGGTCGTCGATGTCCAGCGGGGCCGTCAGGACCTTGCGGCCGAAGAGGAAGTAGTAGACGTGTTCCACCATCGCGACGGGAAAGCGCGGGTCCTTCGCGGTCTGCTGCCCGAGCCACTGCAGCGAGCGCCACTTCTGCTCCGGCGGCAGGGCCGTGCCTTCCCGCCCGGGGCCGAACATGTCCGTGAACCAGCCTTCCTTGCGGGGCCCGTAGTGCCCTTCCTCGTTGAAGTAGTCCTGGAAGAGGCCGGCGACCGGGTCGATGGTCCGGTGGCAGACCACGCAGTCGGGGGCCTGCAGCGTCGGAACGCTGAACTTCTTGGCCACGGCGGCCGCGTCGGTCACGCGCGGAGCGAGGGCCATCACGTCGACGCCCAGGAAGTGGCGGTAGTACATCCGCGCGCGCAGCCGGTTCCGGTTCGTCACCGTCGTCGGGTAGCGGCGGAGGTACTGGAACATCGTGAGGATGCCCGCGCTGGGATAGATCCCGTCGGCCGTGGGCTGGACCCTCTTGTCGCGGCCCTTGAGGGCCGGCAGCTTCGCGGGGATGTACTCGAAGGGGTCCTCGGTGTTCTTGAACTGCCCGCGGATCTGCTCGAAGACCCCGTAGCCCTTCGAGGTGTAGGGCGACATCATGATGTAATCCGCGGTGACGAGTTCGGTGAACGGCCGCTCGTTCATGACGATGTACTTGATCAGCTCCAGCGGCTCGCGGAGCAGCGCGTGGCGGTAATCGTCGGCCAGCTTGTAGCCCGCCTTGGTGCGATCCTTCTCCGGCAGATTGCTGAAGTCGTGCTTCTGGTACCAGTGGCGCGTGGTCTCGAAGTGGTCATAGGACAGCACGTCCTCGCCGTTGCCGTTGTAGCCCAGGGTGAGGAAGAGATCGTTGAAGCCTTCCTTCAGCCGGTCGTAGAAGGCCTCCTCCTTCAGGAGGCCGTCCAGGAGGCCGTCGATCGCGGCCGCGCCGCCCTTCTCGATCGCGGCCCGCTCCGCCTCCGTGGGCAGGCGGCCGCCGAGGGAGAGCGTCAGGCGTCGAAGCAGCCGGTCGGGCGAGGCCATGCGGACGCCCTGGAAGAAGGGGGGCGGCGCGGGGTCGGCCTTCCCCTTTCCTTCGGGGGTCCCCTCGAGGCGCCCCACGAAGGCCTCGAGGATGCGGTAGCCCGTCGAGCCCGGCTTGAGCTGGATGCCGCCGCCGTGCTGCAGGCCGCCGCTGACCTTCACGAGGAGGCGCGACTTCCCGTCCTTCTTGAGCGCGGCCATTTTCTCGAAAGAGCGGCGGTTGTGCTGGAGATTCTCCGGTTGCAGCGAGGTGTCGCGCAGGAGGAACTTGCTTTCCTCCGCGTCGCCGCCGGCCGAGTGGCAGTTCAGGCAGGTCCGCTCGCCGACCTTGGCCCAGACCTCGTCGGCGAAGTAGGTGTCGATGGACTCGCTTCCCTCACGCTCGGGGAGGGACAGGAACTCCGTCGGGAAGGACGCGGGCTCGGGCCGCAGGGCCGGGCAGAGGGCCGGCTCGCCGGCGGCTTCGCCGAAGGATCCGCAGCGGATGCCGGGCAGGAAGATCAGGAGGGGAGCGAGAAGGATCAGCGTCCGTGCGATGAATCGACTCGCCACGCGAAGGCCTCCCCTTCAGGACCATGACTACCGCCCCACTATAGAGTGCCCCGGGCAGGCCGCATCCGGTGCACTGAATGATTATGTCCCCGGCGCCCGAATTGTGGCTTGCATTCCGGGGATAGGTTAGAATGCTGCCGATGAAGGACGAGCCGGCCAAGCCATTGCAGAAGGTGTCCTGCCTCTGCGGCGGGACCGTCCGGGTGGACCCGCTCAAGCAGGACCGCCGGGTGACCTGTCCCGACTGCAAGAGCACCTTCGACTTCGTCGTCACGGTGGACGCCGCGAAGAAGAAGTCGATGATTTCGCTCGTCCTTCCCAGGGCGGCGATGAAGACCGAGGGCGAGAGCCTGGCCTTCCTGGGCGAGCACTCTACGGCCCCGGCGAAGGCGCAGCCCGATTACCAGCCGGATCTCTTCGCCGAGACCAAGAGCAAGACCGCCAAGCCGGCGGCGACCCCCAAGGCGCCTCCCGCCAAGGCGGTCACGAAGGTGCCCCGCAAGGGATCCGGGAAGACCATCAGCGTCCCGATGGCCACCTGCGAGTGCGGCGCGGTCTTCCCGCTCGAGGACAACGGGGAGCTGACCTCGCTCCAGTCGTGTCCCCAGTGCAACCTGGTCTACCACGTCGTCTTCAAGATCGAGCCCGGGACGAAGAGGAAGACGGCGATCCTCGTGCCGGAGAAGCCGGTCATCCGGGGCCGGATGAACACAGTGGCGCCGCCAAAGGCACAGGCGCGGCCGGGCGACGTGACGGACTTCTTCACCAAGAAGGGCCGGACCCGCGTCTCCAAGGTTTCCGTCAAGCCGAAGGCGCCGCCTCCCGAGATCCCCCCCGGCGCCCAGGGCGTCCCCTGCAGCTGCGGGCAGATCTTCGTGGTCCGCCGCCGCGACCTCGGCCAGGAGAAGACCTGCGAGGGCTGCGGCAAGGTCGCCACCTTCGAAGAAGGCCGGGACCCCCAGACCCTGGCCCCCGTCATCCGCATCAAGAAGTAGCCGGAAAACTAATCCGGTTCATTTCACGGCCCGAGAATTCAATCCGGTCGATTTCTCGGCCTCTGCTAATTATTTTTGCCCCGCTCGCTCCCCGCCTGCCAACAGAAGGTCGGCCGGCCGAGGAAACGGCTGGAGGGGGGTAACCGGGACGGAATCCCCCGCTATTATTAGGCAGCAGGAAAAAGTGAAAGGACGCCGACCATGCCCACGCTTTCCCGCCGCACGTTCCTGAGTGGCGCCGGCGTCGCCGTCGCGCTGCCCCTCCTGGACGCCATGCTCCCCGCGTTCGGCGCGACCCCGAAGGTCGTCCGGCGCTTCGTCGGCTGCCAGACCAACATGGGCATCCTGCCCCAGTTCTTCTTCCCCGAGAAGGCCGGCAGGGACTACGTCGCGAGCCCCTACCTCGAGAAGCTCGCCCCCCACCGGAACAACATGACGGTGTTCTCCGGCGTGAGCCTCCCGGGCGTCACCGGCGGCCACGCGGCGGACCGCTGCTTTCTGACCGGCACGCCGCACCCGGAGCGCGGCGGCTTCCGCAACTGGATCTCGATCGACCAGTACGCCGCGGACTACGTGGGCGGCGACACGCGCTTCCCCTCCCTGGTGCTGGCCATGACCAGCGAGGGCGGCATGACGCTCTCGTTCACCCGCAGCGGCGCCGCCATCTCGGCGGAGCGCAGCCCCAAGAAGCTCTTCCAGAAGCTCTTCATCCAGGGCAAGCCCGACGAGGTCGAGGCGAACGCGGAGGCCATCCGCCAGGGCCGCAGCATGCTGGACTTCGTCGGCGACGCGAGCAAGCGCCTGAACAAGGCCCTCTCCGCCGCGGACCAGCAGCGCATGGACCAGTACCTCACGTCGGTCCGCGACCTCGAGAAGCGGCTGCAGAGCGCCGAGTCCTGGGAGCACAAGCCCAAGCCGAAGGTCAGCGCCCAGCAGCCCGTGGACATCGAAGACCCCAAGGAGATCGGCGCGCGCACGCGGCAGATGTTCGACCTGATGAAGCTCGCCCTCGAGACCGACTCCACGCGGATCATCACGCTGCAGATCGACACCACCGTCATCCACAACATCACCCACCACGGCAACCGGCCCGAGGTCCTCGAGGAGCTGCGCGGCAAGGAGGAGAGCCAGTTCGACGCGCTCCGCGCCTTCCTGGACGGACTCGCCTCCGTGAAGGAGGAGGGCCAGACGCTGCTCGACCGCACGATGGTGCTCTACGGAACCAGCATGGGCTCGGCCAACTCGCACTCGAACCACAACCTGCCCGTCTTGCTCCTCGGCGGCGGCTTCAAGCACGGCCAGCACCTGGCCTTCGACCAGAAGAACAACTACCCGCTCTCGAACCTGTACGTTTCGATGCTCCAGCGCCTGGGCATCGAGGCCGACCAGTTCTCCACCTCGAAGGGCACCATGACCGGATTGGAGCTGGCATGAGCGGCGCGCTGGCCGGACTGCTGCTCGGGTTCCTGGCCGCGCAGGCGGAACCGCGGGCCTTCCTCGAGAAGTACTGCGCGGAGTGTCACAACGCCGAGACCAAGAAGGGCGGCCTCGACCTCTCGGCTCTCAAGCCCGACTACGCCAAGACCGAAGAGTTCGCCCGCTGGGTGAAGCTCTACGACCGGGTCGAGAGCGGCGAGATGCCCCCGAAGAAGCAGCCCCAGCCGCCCGCCGAGGAGCGTCGCGCGCTGCTGGCCCGCCTCAAGCAGGAACTCCTGCAGGCCGAGCGGGCCCGCCTCGACCAGCAGGGCCGGACGCCCGTGCGCCGCCTCACCCGCGAAGAGTACGAGAACACGATCCGCGACCTGCTCGCCCTGCCGGGCATCCCCCTGGCGGAGGGGCTTCCTGCCGACGGCATGGCTCACGGCTTCGACAAGAACAGCGACGCGCTCGACATCTCCCACGTCAACATGGCGAAGTACGTCGAGGCCGCCGACGCGGCGCTCGACATGGCCATCGCGACGCAGCCGAAGCCGCCTACCCGCAAGGTCCAGCGCGTCAACCTGGCCCGGGAGGTCGGCCACATCCTGGGGAACGGCGACGCCATCCTCCTCAAGGACAAGAAGCCCGACACGTTCTTCCCGCCCCCCGGCGAGGAAGGCAGCCACCTCGACCAGGGCGCGCACGAGCGGATCGGCGCGTTCAACCGCGACCTGGCCGTCGGCGTCTTCCGTCATGAGGACGAGTCGTTCAAGCCCCGCTTCCAGGAGTTCACGACCCTCTACCCCGGCCGCTACCACCTCCGGGCGTCCTTCTGGAGCTTCCAGTGGGACAAGGGCCAGGTGCTGCCGTCGCGGGGCACCGAGGCGGCGCGCCTCACCATCGTCCACCTGAGCGAGGACGGGCGCGGCGGCCTCCACCCCAGCCACGTGCTCGGCTACTACGACGCCCCGTCGCTGAGCCCGCTCGTCCACGAGATCGACACCTGGCTCAACGTCAAGGACACCATCGGCTTCAACACCTCGTCGCTCGCCCCCACGGCGAACTACTCCCGGAAGGGGCGCGCGATGGCCTTCACGGGCCCGGCCATCGCGGTCGACTTCCTCGAGGTCGACGGCCCCATCCACGACGTCTGGCCGCCGCTGAGCCACAAGCGCCTCTTCGGAGACCTGCCCTTCGCGGAGTTCAAGGCCTCCGAGTACCCGGGCATCCGCGCGCCGAAGCGGACGCCGGTCCGGGTGGCGGTCGCGCACGCCCTGAACCGCCCCGACCTCACCAAGGAGATCTGGACCATCGCGAGCGTCAACCCGCGGGTGGACGCCGACCGCTTGCTGGCGGACTTCCTCCCCCGCGCGTTCCGCCGGCCCGTCGAATCGGCCGTGCGCCAGCTCTACGTGGCGCGCGTGGAGGACCGCATCAAGGCGGGAGACAGCTTCGAAGCCGCCATGCGCTGGGTCTACCGGGCGGCGCTCTGCTCGCCGGACTTCCTCTATCACGTCGAGCCCTCGGGCAAGCTGGACGACGCCGCCCTGGCCTGCCGCCTGTCCTACTTCCTCTGGAACTCGATGCCCGACGACACGCTCATGACGCAGGCCAGTTCGGGCAAGCTGCGCGACCCCCGGGTCCTCCGCTCCGAGATCGACCGGATGCTGAAGGACGCGAAGTGCGACCGCTTCCAGGACGACTTCCTGGGCCAGTGGCTGCGCCTGCGCTCGATCGCGGCGAACGACCCCGACAACAAGCTGTACCCCGAGTTCAGCCCCTACCTGCAGGACTCCATGGTCGCCGAGACGAAGTCGTACTTCCGCGAGCTGCTGGAGAAGAACCTGCCCGCGCGCTACCTGGTGAAGTCGGACTTCGCCATGCTGAACGAGAAGCTGGCGGTCCACTACGGCATCCCCGGCGTGACCGGCTCGTCGATCCGCCGCGTGGCGGTCCCGGCCGACTGCCCCCGCGGCGGCTTCCTCACCCAGGCGGCGATCCTGAAGATCACGGCCAACGGGACCACGACCTCCCCGGTGCCGCGCGGCGCCTTCGTGATGGCGCGCTTCCTGGGGCAGCCCCCCGAGCCGCCGCCCTCCAACGTGCCCGCCGTCGAGCCCGACGTCCGCGGCGCGACCACGATCCGGGAGCAGCTCCAGAAACACCGCGAGAACGCCGCCTGCGCGTCCTGCCACGCCAAGATCGACCCGCCGGGCTTCGCCCTCGAGGCCTTCGACGTCATCGGCGGGCAGCGGAGCCGCTACCGCTCGATCGGGACCGGCGACAAGGCCCCGCGCGGCTCGATCGACCCCTTCATCGGGATCGGCTTCAAGCTGGGCCCCGCGGTCGACGCCTCCGGCGCCACCGCGGACGGCCGGGCCTTCAAGGACATCCTCGAGTTCCAGTCGATCCTGGCCGCGGACGGCACGAAGCTGCTCCGGAACATGGCCGAGCAGTTCGTCCGCTACGCGATCGGCCGGGAGATCGAGTTCAGCGACCGCGACGAGATCGCGGGCCTGGTGGAGCGGACCCAGAAGCAGGGGGGCGGCCTCCGAACCCTGGTCCAGGAGCTGGTGGCGAGTTCCCTCTTCCAGACCCACTGAGGAAGCCATGATGAACATCGTCCTCGTCCTGGCGCTCCTGGCCGCCCCGGAGCCCCAGACCTTCAAGTACCGGGTCACCGGCCTCTTCGACCGCGAGCGCGAGAACGACCTTCGTGAAGCGGTGAAGAAGATGACGGACGTGTCGATCGTCTCGATCGACTTCGAGTCCGCCGAGGTCAGCTTCTCCTACGACCCGGCGAAGTTCTTCGAGAAGGGGACCAAGGAGAAGGACTGGCTGGAGCGCTTCGACGGCCGGCTGAGGCAGGCGTCGTCCCACACCTTCGGGGCGAAGGCGCTCTGCACGACGCCCAGGGAGAAGCTCACGCGGATCGAGATCGGCGTCATCGGCCCCGACTGCAAGGGCTGCTGCCTGGCGGCCTACGAGTACGTGGCCAAGATCGAGGGCGTGGAGCAGGCGACGGCCAGCTTCAAGGACGGGCTCGTGACGGCACTGATCGACCCGGAGAAGACCAACCGCGCGGCCCTCGAGGACGCCCTGAAGAAGCGGCAGGTCCACCTGAAGACGGCGAAGTAATCAGGACAGCTTCGACCACTCGCCGCAGATCGACCTCGCCGTTTCCAGGAACGCCGTGTTGGTGACCGGCTTCACGTAGTACGCCAGGATCCCCAGGGACTTCGCCCGCTCGACGTCCCGGGTCTCTTCCGACGACGTCAGCACCACCACCGGAAGCTCCCGCAGCATCGATTCGCGTCGGAGCCATTCCAGCACCTCCAGGCCGCTCTTGCGAGGCAGCTTGAGGTCGAGCAGAACGAAGTCGGGCAGCGGGTGCCGGCTCCGGTCCTGGTACGGCCCGCGGCCGCCCAGATAGTCGATCGCGACCTCCCCGTCCCGAGCCACAATCAAGTGCAATTCGGGGCAGATCTTGGCAAAGGCACGCCGCGCGAAGAGCTCGTCGTCGGGATTATCCTCCACGAGGAGGATAATCCTCTCCCCCGGTCTCTGTTTTCCCATCTAGTCCTCTTCCCAACAGAGATGTGGGTATTTACGACTTCGCTGAGGAAACTTTCCGCGGGGATTGAACGGATTCGTCGGAGCTGAAACAAGTCGGGCAAAACCTCGTAGATGGCCTAGAGGCAGTGAGGCAATTAATGAAGAAGTCGGGCGCGGCGAACCCTTTCCGGAAGAAGCTGAAGCTGGTCCGCGGCCGCCCGGAATCGGGCGCCTGGCTGAGGGCGGTCAAGCTGGACCAGGAGCAGGAGCTCCAGAGCATCCTGGGGCTGATGGCGCGGGGAGGCCGCTTCAATCCCCCGGGCCAATTCCCCATCCTGCACGCCGCGGAGGACGACGAGCGCTGCCGCGAACGCATGCTCCGCTGGATCCGGGAGGAACAGGAGCCCGACGGCACGATGGCGGTCATCGTCCTGAAGGTCAAACTCCAGCGGGTCCTCGACCTGACCAGCGGGGCCACCCGGCGGAGGCTGGGCATCACCCTGCGGGCGCTGAATAGTTCCCGCTCGTCCAAGGCCGGGCAGCAGATCGGGGCGGCGGCCCACGACGCCGGCTTCGAGGGGATCATCTACCCGCGGCCGTTCAAGCCGACCCGGCGGAACCTGGCGCTCTTCATGGACCGCATCAGCGCCCGGAAGAGCGGGGTCTTGGGCCGGATGGAGTCCGACGCGGCCTGAGTCCCACCCCCCGGCGAAAAAAGCGTTCGAAATCGACCAAATTTCGTAACCGCTCATTCCATTTGTCGTAGGTACCGGCGCGGCAGTGATGTTTGGGGAGTTCGACCGACGGTTCCGAAGCGGCAAGGGGGGAATCATGAGCGCCACCCGGACGGTGAATCTGAAGGTGCACTTCGACGATCGCAGCGAGGCCGCCTCCTGCCTCCAGGGGCTCCACCGGCTGGCGGGCGCCACCGTCAACGTGCTCCGCGGCCGGGTCACGCCCGAAGCGGCGGACTACGACCTGGAGATCAAAGGCCGCGAGAAGCCGGTGAAGCAGGCGGTCTGGACCCTCTGGAAGCTCGCCAACCTCCCCAACAGCGCCCTGGCGGAGTTCGAAGACGCCTGAGCCCCGATAAATTAATCCGGTTAATTTCTCGTTCCGGAGAGATGAATCGGATTCATTTCTCCGGTATTTTATAGTTGGAATCAGCCGGAACGGCGGATACCCTCTCATTCCTGACCGGGGGGTGCGGCCGCTTCTCCGATTGGCTGTAACTCCCGGCCCACCCTTTCTTCTGTTCTCCTTCGTAAGCCGTAACTGTCCGGGGTCGCATTCCAGAGAGCGCGTCCCCGATTTTCGGTTCCAGTTCCTTCAAGGAGGGTGTATGGCTCGGATCCTGTCGTTCATCACGATGGTGGCGCTCTGCTGTTCGTTCACGGCCTGCGGGTTCCTGCCCTTCGGCGGCGGCGCGAGCGCCTACAAGCCGGCCGAGGTGTTTGACAGCGCCTTCACGGGCGACCTCGCCGACGCGAAGCCCGGCAAGTCGGTCACCTACGGGATGGCCGGCGACATGAAGGTCACCGTGAAGGTTGTCGGCAAGGAGGGAGACCTCGTCCTGGTCGAGCATTGGACGGAGTCGCCCAACATGACCTACGGCCTCCTCTACAAGGTCGGCTCGGACAAGAAGGTCAAGGAAGCCTTCGCCGCGGCCAAGGACGACAAGGAGTGGACGAAGATCACGGTGAAGGAGACCCCGAAGCCCCAGGGCGGCGCCCAGGGCGAGAAGCCCGAGATCAAGGAGAGCGACGAGAAGAAGGAAGTGAAGGCGGGCAACTTCGCCAGCCGTCGCATCGACACCAAGGGCAGCAACTACAGCATGACCGCGTGGTACTCGAAGGACGTGCCCAAGCTGTACATGTTCTCCCCCGACCACGGCGGTCTGGTGGCCACGGAAGTGTCGGGCACCAAGACCACGCTCGAAGCCAAGGCGGACGACGCCAAGGCCAGCGCGCTCGAGATGCCCAAGAAGTAGTTCCGCGATCTCATCGCGGGAGGGGCGGAGCGATCCGCCCCTCCCGCATCCCACCCTCAATCGGCCACGGAGGACACGGATCAGAGATCAGGAGATGTCCTCTCTGTGTCCTCTGTGGCCAATTCGAAGAGAGTTGTTGGACGCTGAATTAGCGACGCTTCTCGGCGTCGAGTTCCGACTGCACCATCCGGAACTCCGCATCCAGGCCCCGCAGGAGCTTGGTCGCGCGCGTCCAGTCGCCCGCATGGCCCGCCGCCTGCAGATCGACGCACATCCGCGACATCGCCTGCGCGCCGAGGTTGCCGCAGCTGCCTTTAAGCGTCAGGGCCGCCCGCTCGAAGGCACGCGCGTCGTGGGCCGCCAGCGCATCCCGGAGCTTGCCGACCAGGGCGAGGGCCTCCTTCAGGAACTGGTCGATGAGCTCGACCAGGAAGCCGGGCGTTCCGGCCTGGATCGCGCGGAGCTCGGCGATCACCTTCGGATTGATGGCGGCCACGCCGTCATTATTCGTCGCCCCGTTCCCCTTGTCAAAGGGCGGAGGCACGGGTACGTTCGTGGGATGAACCGCGCCCTCCCCCTGCTCGCGCTCCTCGCGGGCTGCTGGTCCGGCGGCTCCTCCATGCGAATCGAGACCGACCGGCTTCGGCTCCAGTCCGCCGAGCCGGGAACCGAGATCGCCGTCCGCCGCGGCGGAGCCTGGAAGGTCGTGGCACGGCTGGGCGCCGTGAAGAGCGGCCCCATGACCGTCGAAGGGGACCGCCTCCTCCTGCCGCTGAGCGGACGGATCGAGGTCGAGGTCCCGGCGAAGAAGACGCTCGCCCTCTTCCCCGGCCTCGAGTTCCTCGAGGGCGACGAGTTCTCGTCGAGCGATCGCGATGCGCGGGGCCCGCTCGCCGAGCGACGTCGACCGGAGCGATCCAAGATCACCGTTCCGCTGATGGCCTTCGAGGTGGAAGGGGCGCTGGTCGCCCTGCTCTGGAAGGGCGAGGCCCACCCGTTCTTCGAAGCGCGCGAGCAGAACCGGATGTCGATCGAGCCCGAGGACCGGGCCGTGCTTCTGGTCGAGCCGGGCGCGACGATCTACGACGCCGTCCCGCGCTGGGTCTCGGTCTTCGGGCTGCCCGAGCCCGAGCCCTGGCCCCGGACGATCGAGGAGGAGCTGGCGCTCTGCCGGGCGGGCTTCGCGTCCGTCGCGGCCCCGCGGGGCAAGCACCGGCACGCGGCGAGCCAGGACTGGCCGGCCGAGTGGACGCCCGGCTTCGGAGTCCTGCGCCACCTCCTGGGCGAGAAGGTCGACTGGTTCGACTATTCCGACCTGCTCTCGACCGTCAACTGCCACATCCTCCGCTGGGAGGCGCCGTTCTACGCGGGCGAGCCCGAGACCACGACCAAGCTCCTCGAGCGGATGAAGCTGATCACGGACATGCGAAAGCAGTCGGACGGCGAGTGGGGCTTCCACCCGATCAACGCGGAGCAGCGGAAGCTGGGCAGCGCGGGTGACAGCGTCCTGGGGACGAGCGCCGAGAAGGCCTACTCGGTCGCCAAGGCCGCGCGCATGACGGGCGACCCGGAACTGAAGGCGATCGCGCTCGACGTCCTGGCGCGCCTGCGGCGCCACCGGGTGCCGCGCGGGGGCCAGAGCTGGGAGTGCCCGCTCTACGAGCCGGACCTCCTGGCGGCGGCCTTCGCGGTGGGCGCCTATGTCGAGGCGTGGAAGCTCAGCGGCGACCCGGCCTGGCTGGCGGACGCGGGCCGCTGGGCCCGCGCGGGGCTGCCCTTCCTCTACCTCTGGGAGTTCCCCGGCCGGAAGGGGATGCGCTACGCCTCCATCCCGGTCTTCGGGACGACGCAGTTCACCCACCCCTGGTTCGGCGTGCCCGTACAGTGGAACGGCCTCGTCTTCGCCTACTTCCTGCGGAAGCTCGCGCCCCACGAGCGGAGCGTCGACTGGCTGCGCGTCGCGGAGGGCGTCACGGCGAGCGCGATCCAGCAGCAGTACGCGGACGGCCCGTCGAAGGGCTGCTACCCGGACGGCTTCTACGACCAGTGCACCCGCCGGGCGCCCCCGGACATCAATCCCGAGGACATCCTCGTCAACGTGCTCACGTCGATCGGCAAGGACCCGGACCCCGACCTTTCCCTCCGGAAGTAGCGCCGGAATAACCCGGTAGTTTTGTGACATCCGGCGTGGAAACAGTTATAGTTACCAGTCCCCAATGGAGGCTTTGAGCATGAACACCCTCATTTCCCGGCGGGATATCCTGAAGTGGTCGGCCACGGCCGGAGCGGCGGCGATCGTCGCCCCGCGCGCCCTGGCGGCCCAGGACAAGAAGCGCATCCCCATCGCGCTCCAGCTCTACTCGGTCCGCGACGTGGCGGGCAAGGACTTCGACGGCGCCCTCAAGCAGGTCGCCGAGATGGGCTTCGACGGCGTCGAGTTCGCCGGCTACGGCAAGTACGCCAAGGACCCGGACGGCCTGAAGAAGCTCCTCGACGACCTCAAGCTCAAGGCCGCGGGCACGCACATCGGCGCGGGCTCCTTCACGGGCGACAACCTCAAGAAGACGATCGACTTCCACAAGGCGATCGGCTGCCACTTCCTCATCGTCCCGGGCGACGGCCGCTACACGCACCCGGAGAAGAGCAAGGAGTACGCCGAGTTCATGACCAAGACGGCCGAGGCCCTCAAGGGCGAAGGCCTCTTCACCGGCCACCACAACCACACCCAGGAGTTCGCCAAGGCCGAGGGCGACAAGACGTACTTCGACCTCTTCGCCGAGCGCACCAGCAAGGACGTCATCATCCAGCAGGACATGGGCCACACGATGGCCGCGAACGTCGACCCCACCGCCATCGTGAAGAAGTATCCCGGCCGCATCAAGACGACCCACATCAAGAACCGCCCCGCCAAGAGCAGCGGCAAGAAGCCGTTCGTCGGCGAGGACAACTTCGACTGGAAGTCGTACGTCACGGCCTGCTACGAGGTGGGCGGCACCGAGTGGTTCACCCTCGAGCAGGAGGAGTACCCGGACGGCAAGACGTCGATGGAGTGCACCAAGATCTCCCTCGACGGCTTCAAGGCCGTCCTGAAGGATCTCGGCAAGTCGTAGTCCCCGCGAAACCCGCGACGGGCGCCGGAGGAACCCCTCCGGCGCCCGTTTTCGCAGATATACTCGTAGCGTCCCGATGAACGCGACGCGCTACCGCTGGATGGGCGAATCCGCCGCCCTCCTCCTCCCGATCCTCGCCATCTCGGCCCCCTTCCTCTTCGGGTCGCGCAGCCTCGACGGCCGGGAGTTCCGTTCGTCCTTCCGCAGCCGGGCCGTCTACGCCCAGGAGATGGCGGCCCGCGACGGCGAATGGCCGCGCTGGAACGGCCGCCAGTACGCCGGAACCCCCTTCCTCGGGGACCTCCACGGCAGCCTCCACTACCCGCCCAACCTGCTCTACCTCCTGCTGCCCCCCGAACGCGCGTTCGGCTTCCTCTTCGTCTTCCACATGATCGTCGCGGCGATCGGGATGTACCGCCTGGGTCGCTACTTCGAATTCCGGCGCAGCGCCGCCGTGCTTGGCGGCCTCGCGTACGGGATCTCCTTCTCCGTCGCCTCCCACATGAGCGCGGGAAGCCTGGGCCACTACGTGACCCCGGCGATGGCTCCCTGGGTGCTCCTCCTCATCCTCCGCCTGCTGAAGCGGGTGTCGATGGTCCGGATCGTCCTCCTGGCGGTCGCCATCGGCGCGGTCCTGCTCGGAGGCAATCCCCAGGACTTTCCGTTCCTCCTCCTGCTCTGCCTCGGACTGATGGTCTGGTCCGCCGTCGATGCGGGCCGCCGGAAACGGCCCTGGAAGAAGGCGGCGCTGGGGCCGATTGCCCTCTCGGCGCTGCTCGGCCTGGCCCTCTCTCTGGCCGCGACCCTTCCCGCGGTCGAGGTCTTCCAGCACTCCCACCATCTCTTTGCTCCGGCCGAGGTGGCCCGCGACTGGAGAATCCTCTACGTCGGCGTCCTTCCGACGCTCGTCGCGATCCTGCCCTTTCAGGCGCCGAAGCGCGGCCCGACGCTCTTCTTTGCGTTCGCCGCCGTCGCGGCCCTGCTGCCGGCGTTCCTCGTTCCGCGCCTCGCCGTCTGTTCGTTCTGGGTGGTCGGGCTTTGCCTCTGCGGGCTCGCGGCGCTGGGCTGGGACGGGCTGTCCCGCGGCCGCTACGCCCCCCGCACGCTCGTCCGGATCCTCGCAGGGGTCGCGGTCCTCGCGCTGCTGGCCGCCGGGCTTGTCTGGTGGCGCTCCCGCATCCTCGTGGAAAGCGCCGCCCTGCTCGCACTCCTGGGGATCTCGGGCTTCATCGTGACCAAGCTGCACGCCCGCCCGTCCGCGATCGTCGCCGCCGTCGTCCTCACGGCGGCGGATCTGTGCTTCTTCGACGCGCGCGAGATCCGGACGCTCGAGGAACAGGACTTCGCCTCGCCGCCATGGTATGCCTCCCGGATCGGCCCCGAGCGCTGGGAGTACCGGCTCGTGGATACCACGACCGACGACCCCACGCCGACGATCTACGGTTTCCGGCTGCTGAGGGGCTACGGCTATCCCCACCTGAAGTCACCCTTGTTCATGACGGACGTGATGGACGAGCTCAATGTTCGCTGGTTGGTCACGAAGGAGCCCCCGGAAGGGTTCCACTGGAACGAGATCGCCCGCGAGGGCGATCGCACCCTCTTCGAGCGAAAGTCGCCGCGGCGCTCCGCCTACCTGGAAAAGAATGGCAACCTGGACTCGCCGCTGAAGATCCTCCGGACCGCCAATTCCATCGAGGTCGAAGGGCGCACCTACGAGCCGGGAAAGCTCGTGGTCAGCGAATCCTGGATGCCGGGCTGGAAGGCCTACGTGGCCCGGCACGAAGTCCCCGTGCAGCGCGTCGGGATCTCCCTGCTGGGCGTCGATATCCCGGCGGGCGACTGGTACGTCACCTTCCGCTACGAGCCCGACGCGTCCCGCATCGGCCGCATCGTCTCCTCGTCCGCGGTGGCGCTGCTCCTCGCGCTCCTGGTGGCGGGCATGAAGCGGAGCAAGATCGCCATCTCGTAGCTCAGATGGAGCCGTCGTCGTACCAGCGGTCGCTCAGCAGCGGCCCCGCGCGGCCGGCGCGCGTGATCCGGGTGCCGCAGTGCCGCGCGAGCTGCTCCACGAACTCGTCGAATACGCGGTCCAGCGCCAGGCCGTGCCGGTTCGTGTAGGTGCGGAAGACCAGGATGCCGTCGGGCGTCAGCGCCAGCAGCCTCCGTCCCACGACGTTGCCTCCCGGCTCGCGGGCCCAGACGATCGCCTTGTCGATGTCGATCGCGTTCGAGACGGCGCTCCACGCGTTCGAGCCGCGCAGCGAGAGGCACGACGCGAAGCCGTATTCCCCCATGAAGAGGATCTCGAAGGGGTCGGTCTCGACGCTCAGGTGGATCGTGCCCTCGTAGTCGGAGTCGGGCGTCGCCTCGGAGAGGCGCACCCGCTCCAGGTTCATCGCGGCCTCCTGCAGGAGAGCGGGGTCCGGGGCGGGCGGAGGAGGAGGCGCCTTCTCGTCGCCCTCCTCCTTTTTCTCCGGCGCCGGGGGATTCTTCAGCGCCGCCAGCGCTGCGGCGAGATCATCGTAGGATTCCGACGCGATCCCTTTGGCGCCCGCCTTCTCGAGCAGGGCCCGGGTCTGCGCGAGGTCCGCCTTGATGTTGCGGCGCTTCTCCGCCAGGGCGTCCGCAGGGCGGTACTGGAACTCCTTCGCGAACGGGGCGCGCCAGCGATCGAGCTGGATACCCGGCTGCGCCTGCCGGACGCGCTCGGCCCACTCCAGCACCGGCGCCTCCGTGCGCAACCAGTCGTGGGGCCGCTTCTCGATGCGGTCCTCGATCAGGCGCTTGAGGTACTTCGTGTTGTTCCGCAGGCCGCCGATCGCGCCGAACCAGAGGAAGGCCGGCAGGATTTTCGGCTCGACCTCCGCCAGGTCGATGTCGCGCCCCAGCGCGTCCTTGAGGCGAGCGCGGTAGAGCTCCATCCGCGAGTGCTCGACCGCGGCGATCGCGATGCGGATCGCCTCGGCCCGAAGGACGTCCCGAAGGTTCTTGCTGAGGTCCTTGACCTCCCTCCGGAGCAGGTCCCGGGCCGCTTCCGGGAGTCGCTTCGCGGCTTCCGGGTCCCGGAGCGCGGCCGCATAGTCGGGGTCCCGCCAGAAGGCGATCTGCTGGTCCAGGGTCTGCCGGCGCTTCTCCAGCTTTCGGCGCCGCGACGTCGTCGCCCTGCCGCCCTTCTCCCCGATCACGCGGAGCTCGCGCTCGGCCGACTCCACGCGGCCGGCGAACTCGGCGAACACCGCGATGCGCGGCTCCGTCCGGAAGCGCGCTCCGAGCTCCTGGACCAGCGCGTACAGCGAGGCCAGTTCGGCGTCCGCCTCCAGGAATTCCAAGCCCGGAGGAAAGGCGTGCTTCGGCGGATGGCCGATGTCCAGACGGTTCAGGAACTCCACGTGCTCGGCAGGAACGCGCCAGAGGTAGCTCAGCTGGAAGGCGCCTTCCAGGAAGCGCTCGGCGGCGGCGGTCGAGACCGCGTCGTCGCCGGAGTTGTCGATGATGAACATCACGAAGTCCCAGACCGGCGAGAACTGCTCGGAGGGCTCCTTGCGCCAGAGCACCTGCCCTCCGGCGTAGCGCAGCCCTTCGAGGAGGACGTGGCGCCGCGCGCGCAGCTTCTGGCGGAACATGATGGCCATGAGGGCGCGGGCGCGCCGGGACCCGACGCGGGGCGGCTCGCGCAGCGCGTTCTCCAGACCGGTCTTGATGTGGGCCGCCTGGGAGACCGCGATGATTTCCCGCATCTCGTCGTCGCGCATGTGGGCCCGGTAGACCGGCTCGTGGGCCAGCGCCTCGAAGAGCGCCAGCGTGCATTCCCGGGTGAATTCGGGGCGCCGCGTCGCGAGCCGGCGAAAGAAGCCGAAGGCGTAGTTGGTCGCGTATTCGATGTTCCGCAGCGCCGCTTCGACCTCGGGCGCTCCGACGAGCTCGGGCCGCTGCTCCACGCACTGTCCCAGGAACTCGTAGGCGGGGTAGGCGTCATGCTGGAACCCGTCGCAGACGGCCTTCACGAGGTCGGGCCGCAGGAGCTTGGTATCCTCCCGATGGAAGGAGTGGCAGGCGCTGTAGATGCCCTTCTGGGGGTGCCGACGGACCAGCGCGACGTAGCGGTCCATGAGCGAGGGGATCCGCTCGGGCTGCTGCTCCATCAGGTGGCGGAGGATGCTGAAGATCTTCCCGTCCCCCGAGTCCCCCCGTCCCGTCAGCGCGTCGAGCAGCGTGTCGTCGAAGAGCGAGGGCTTGGCCCGGCAGGCCCCGTCGAAGAACTCCCAGGCCTTCTCGGGCTTCGCGTCGAAGTGCCGCCGCACGGCCGCCACCAGATCCGGCGTCAGGAGCGCTTCTTCGCCGCTGGCCGAAAAGCACGCCCCCTCGATCGTCTCGGCAGGGTGCGCGGCGAACATGCCGAGGACGCGCGCCGGCAGCTCGGGGTATCGATGGCCGAGGCTCAGCATGCAGACGGCGTACTCGAACGGCCTCGCGTTGCGCCTCGCCTCGAACACCGCGAGAAGCTCCGGGGTGATGAGGTGGGACTCGTACATCGAGGCCGCCTTGAAGAGGTCCCAGGCGCCTTCGGGGCTGTGATCGAAGAGGCGGACGCCCGCGGCCAGCCATTCCGCGTCGAGCAGCGGGTGGTACTCGTGGAGATTCGTGCCCGCGCAGTCGAGCCCCTCTTTCGGATGCGCATCCAGCAGCGAGCGATACCTCGCGATCATCGACGCCTGTCGCTCCGGGTCCCGGGCGGCGATATTGAGGAGCAGGTAGAAGACGGAGCCGGGGCCCTCCGCGATCCGCTTCACCGCCCATTCAATCGCCTCCTCGTCGACGGTTTTCGGGCTCTGCCGGGCCACGTCGTTCAACCGGTTGAATGCTTCCCAGCCGAACTTCTCGAAGTACTCGTCCAGGGAATGGACCTCCGGGGAGCGGTGGGACCGCATCCAGGTGAGGAGATGTTCGTGGGACATGCCAGCGCAATAATACCCCGCGCGGCGCCCGGGATCACAGGGACGGCGGGTGATTCAGCGAGACCCAGTACTGCCGGATGGAGAGGAACATCTCGAGAAGCCCCTCGTGGCTGTCCGGCCGGGCCAGGCAGGAGTTCGCCCCGAGCTCGTACGCGCGGTCGGTCACGGCCCCGTCCCTCGCGGCGAAGAGCCCGACCTTCACCATCTTGCGAAGCCGGGGCTGCAGGCGCAGCCACTCGAGAACGCCCAGGCCGGCCTCGCCTTCGAGATTAAGCAGGAGCAGCGAGGGGAAGGCGTGGTCGGGGGTGTCGCCCAGAGCGGTCAGCAGGCGCGAGAAATGGTCGACGGCCTCCGCGCGGTCGCGGAGCACCTGGAGGCGACCGCCCAGGCGCGCTTGCCGGACGGCCCGCACGATCCCCGAAAGTCGGGCCGGATCGTCTTCCAGAAGTAGTAGATGAAAGTCGGTGAGCCGCACGGCAGCGTCTCCGGCTTAGAGCTACGGTTAACTTCGGTTAACGGAAGCGCTAGTGCAAATCGTGTGCCAATCCGTCCCTCCGGAGGAAGGCCCGACTCCTGCCAGATTGACGCCGGGCCCCGTTCCAAGAGTTGCAAAACTGACAGGATCGACTTGCGATCAAGGAATCCGTTATCTTGTCGCCGCCGCGTTCAGGGCTTGCGCGAGGGCGCGGCGCAGGCGCTCCTCGGCTCCGGCGGCCACCCAGCAGTACCCGTGCTCCTCGACGTAGCCCTCCGCCCGGGCCGCCTCCGTCGGGATGTAGCCCGGGCCGCACTCGCCGTAACCGAGCGTCACGATGAACTGATCCGGCCGCAGGCGCTGCGCCGCCAGCTGGTACTCCACGAAGGCCTCCGCGGGAAGGAGGACCAGCTGCGCGGCACCGAAGTCGATGGCCGGGACGTCGATGGGCCGATCCGCCGCGACCCGCCGGGCCCAGCTCAACCCGAGCGCCGCGTTGAGGCGCTCGGACTTCGGCGCCGCGGCGTCCGCGAGCGTCTTCTCCATCGCGGGGACCGACGCGGGCCCGGACGCCGGGACCTCGAAGCGCAGCGGCGCGGAACGGACTTCCCACTTGGCCAGCGGCACCCGCCGCGACCCCTCCCAGGCGCGCGCCATCGCGGAGCGGAGCCGCTCGGCCAGCCGGACGCGCGACTCCTCGTCGGCGTTGTTGTACTTGGCCGCCGTCACGTCGCCCGCGCAGCCCGAGGCGTAGATCTGGAAGACATCGGTCTTCTGCTGATGGAGGGTGCGCGCCAGGCCCGGGAAGTCGGCGGACACCGCGCCCGTGTTGTAGTAGCTCATCGGGTGGACCGCGTAAACCGAGAGGGCCGCGATCGCTCGGTCCCCATCCCAGAAGCTCAGCGTCTTCAGACGCGAATCGATCGTCCCCTCGGGCGCGTTCTTGATCGCCGGGTCCGCCGTCTTACTGTAGCGCTTGAACGTGACCCGCCCGTCCGGCGCCACCACCCGGCGGTTGCAGGCGACTCCTTGGACCTCGCCCTCCCCCATCCCCAGGTGGGTCACGGGCCGCGGCGAGCGCCACGCCTCGCGCAGCGCGGCGACGACCGTCTGCAGCGCGCGCTCGTGAAACTCGGGATCGACGTGGAAGCCCTTCAAGCCCTGCCCGTCGAGAAGCCGTTGCGTCTCCAGGTCGGCGTAGGGCGCGTCATGCTGGTGGACGCAGGACAGGAAGACGCGCCGCGGCGACGTGCCGACCGCCCGGGCGAGCTCGCCGCGCCAGCGGTCGTAGGCCTCGTTCCGCAGCTCCGTCCAGTCCAGCGCGAGCAGCACCACGGGCTCGCCGTCCCCCTGGAGGACGAGGCCGCGGGCGGAGAGCGGATCGGCGACGCGCGCCGCCGGCTTCACCATCCCCCCGCAGAGCGCGTGGCCGATCGGGGGCGTGATGTCGGCGCTGAAGACCGCGATCCGGGCCCCGCCGGCCGCCGGGCCCGCGGCACCCGAACAGCCCGCCAACAACACTCCGAGAGCGAACCATCGCATGGAGTGAGAATAGCCGATTGCGGCGAGATCTTACTTCATTCCATGAAGCGCCGCAGGTGCCGCAGCACGTCGTCGGGACACTCCTGGTTCGGGACGTGCCCCGCGTCAAGCTCGATCAACTGCGCATCCGGAAGGTCCCGCACGAGACGGCGCCCCAGGCGTACCGGCACCGTCTCGTCGGCGGTCCCCCAAATCAGAAGGGCGCGGGCGCGGATCGATTTCAGACGGGCCTCGAACTCCGTCGTGTCCGGAGGGACCACGTCGCGAACGGTCCGGATGATCGCGCTCCGCCGGCCGGGGGCCCGCAGCTCCTGGATGTAGGTGTCCAGCTCTTCGTCGCTCAGCTTCTCCACCGTGCGATAGCTGCCTCGCAAGACCCAGCGGGTCATCTTGCCCAGGGGGAGAACTTCGGCGACGCACTCGGCGCAGGGCGCCTTGGCGAGTCCGACGTAGGTCGGAACGTCTTCGGCATAGCAGACGGAGTTGATCAGGACGAGCTTGTCGACGCGCTCCGGCCAGTCCTGAGCGAGGCGGAGCGCGATCCCGCCGCCGTACGAGTTCCCCACGAGCGTGGTCCGCGGCACCCCGAGGACGTCGAGGACGCCCTTTACCCGGCGAGCCTGGGCGGCGATCGAGAAGTCCTCCTTCTCAGGGATCTCCGACTCCCCCGCACCGAGCAGGTCGATCGCGACGACCCGGTGGTCCGCCGACAGCGGACGGAGCAGATGCCGCCAGTCGTAGAGCGACCCGCCCAGCCCGTGAAGCAGCACGATCGGGGGCCCCTTCCCCAGGTCCGCGACGCAGTAGCGCCGCCCGTCGACGCTCAGCTCGCGCAGAATACCTTCCTGCTGCAGCGCCTGGCGGAACGGCGTCAGACGGGTCTGTTGCTCCTGCAGCGCCGCGCAGGCGCTCCCAACTAGCCAGGGGAATGTCAGCCAATAGGATCTCATGGCGGTAAGGGGCCGCAATCCTCATGCCACGCGGATTCCGGTGATTCCGCAGCGCCGGCTGTGCAGCTTGCTTCTCGGAGGACTTACTTCGACCCGGCCTTCTCGATGGACTCCTCGCTGCGCCGGAGCAGGTCCTCGAGGAAGGCCGTCCCTTCCGCCCGGCCGCCGTGGCCGGTGAACACCACGTCGGGCCGGAACGGCAGGACCTTCTCGCGCATGACCGAGACCACGACCTTGGCCTTCTCGACGTCGCTCCAGCAGCGGTGCAGGATGTCGGAGGGCGCCTGGAAGCCGACGTCGCCGGTGAAGACGATGCGCTTCCCGTCGAGCTCCATCAGGTAGATGACGGAATCCATGCTGTGGCCCGGCACGAAGACCGCGCGGATCGAAAGGCCCGCCACCGAAAACACCGTCTCGTCGCCCGGCTTTTTCAGCGCCAGCGGCACGTCGACGGGCCGCGGCACCCACACGCCGTAGTCCGTCAGCATCGGCATCAACCACGACATCGCGAACGCCGCCGACTCCGGAGCCACGATCTGAAGTCCCATCGAGCGCCAGAGATAGGCCGCCCCGCAGTGGTCCCCGTGGCTGTGGGTGTGCAGCAGGTGCCGGAGGCTCCCGGGATCCACGCCCGCGGCGCGAATCTTCTTCAGCGTGAAGGGAATGCTCGAGGATCCGCCCGCATCGATGAGGAAGGCGCCGCGCTCGGTCTTGATGAGCCAGGTGTCCCCGACGTACGCGTGCTCCTTCCCGGTCCGCCCCACCGCGTAGACCGGGATCCCGTCGAAGACCGGTTTGAACGGCGCGGGCAGGTCCGGCGGCTCGGCAGAGTCGAGTTTCTTCCGCCACATCGGCTGCGGCCCGTCCCCCAGGGCCAGGACCTCGCCCTGCTCCGTCCCGGCCACCGCAAAGCGGCCGTCCTTGCTCCACACCACCCGGGCGGGTCCGCCGACATCGACGATCAGCGGAGCCCGTCCATCGCGGTGCATGAGCCTCAGACGGCCGTCCCAGCAGGACACCCAGGCCCGCTCGAAGTCGGGATGCAGGGCGACGTCGGCCACCGCGTCTGGAAACTCCCAGACGCTCCGCCAGCTTCGGCGGGCGACGTCGAACGCGTAGACGGTCCGGGCGCCCCCGTCGGTGGGCAGCCAGGCCGACCCCGCCATGCCGCGAGCGAACCAGCTCATGGGGATCGCCCAGACCGTCGCGCCCTTCGGATCCATGCGGAGCTCGAAGAGGCCGCTTTCGGGCAAGTCGACGTGGAAGGACTCCGTTCCCGGCGAGGTGACGACGCGCAGCCATCCGCGTTGCCGCGGCACGAACGGGATGGCGTGGTACGGCGGATCCCACTTGCCGATCGCCGGTCCCTGGCGCGTCCAGAGCCAGCCCCCGTACTCCGCGACCGCGACGATCGAGGCATCCAAGTTCGGGGCGAGCGACGCCGCCACCCGGAACGAGACCAGGGCGTCCGGATCCATCTTGAAGCGTTCGGCAAGGGCCGGAAAGTCCCGGGAAGGACGGGGGAGCTCGGGGACCTTCGGCGAGAACGGGGAGGCCACGTAATTCCAGAGCAGCGTTCCCCCGCTGGATTCCATCACGTTGAAGAGCGGAAATGCCGGAGCGCTCGGCGTCATCGGATTCGGAGCAAGGTAACCCCAGACCAGCCGACGTCCATCCGGACAGGCCGCCATGCGATAGGGACGCTCGCCTTTCGAGGGATACTTCTGGCGCTCCCCGTCCGGGAGCAAGCGGACCGCCCCGTTGTGTCCGCGAACCGTGATGACGGAATTGCCCGCCCGCACGAGGAGATCCCCCATCAGGCTCGTCATCCAGCCGCTCCGCCAATCCCCCTCCCCGTAGCGGAGCCAGCCCCGTTCTCCCTGGGAATCCTCCAGGATCGTTTCCTCGTCCTTGTCGACCGTGAAAAGGGAGATGGTCGGAAGGGGCGAGGTGACGCGGGAGTAGGCGAGCCCGACGCCGAACGCGCGCCCGCCGTCGAGCGCCGCCACCTGCTGCGGGGCCCAGGGCGCGATGCTCCGCTTCGAGACGACCTCCCCTTCCCTCGACAGCACCCAGAAGTTGGGATCCTGGCGGAAGGCGAGGGTCGTGACCGCGATGAAGCGGCCGTCGTCCGTGATGTCGAGCGCGCTGACCGCCTGGGGCGCCGGCAGCCCCCGCGGCTGCGTCGCGTCCGGCACGCGGGTCGAGCTGCAGGCGGCGGCGAACGCGACGAGGACGACCGCGAAGCGCTTCATCATCCAGAGATGAAACGGCACGCCGCCGCGACTCGGTGCGCGCTAGGCCAGGATTTCCCGGACCACGCGGCCCCCGACGTCCGTGAGCCGGAAGTCGCGGCCGCCGTGGCGGTAGGTCAGCCGCTCGTGATCGATGCCGAGCAGGTGGAGGATCGTCGCCTGCAGGTCGTGGACGTGGACGGGATTCTCCGCCACCTGGGTGCTGTAGTCGTCCGTCGTTCCGTAGACCATCCCGGGACGCACGCCGCCGCCCGCCAGCCACGTGGAGAAGGCCGACGCCTGGTGCCCGCGTCCCGCCGAGGCGGGAGCAGCGCCGTCCTCGAAGGGCCGCCGGCCGAATTCCGAAGTGAACACCACCAGCGTCTCGTCGAGCATGCCCCGGGCTTTCAAGTCCTTGAGCAGCGCCGCCGAGGGCTGGTCGACGTTCCGGGCCACGCCGGCGAGCTGCGTCTTGATCTTGCCGTGCGCGTCCCAGCCATGCTTCGAATCGATGAGCTCGATGAATCGCACCCCCCGCTCGGCGAGCCGACGCGCCACCAGACATTGCCATCCGAAGCCCGAGGTTTCCCCGCGCTTCAGGCCGTAGAGATTCAGCGTCTCGTCGGACTCCTTCGACAGGTCAAACGCCTCCGGCGCTTCGCGCTGCAGGCCGAACGCCGTCTCGAAGCTTCGGATCCGCGCGGCCAACGCGGAATCGGAAGCCCGTTCCCGCAGATGGCCGCGGTTGAGCGAGTCGAGCAATCCGAGCTGGATCTCCTGGATCTCCTTCGACGGCGCGCGCGGCAGCAGGTCTTCGATCGGCTCCGGCCCCGGACGGACCATCACGCCCTGATGTTCACCCGCGAGGAACTCCGACGAGATCACCAGAGGCCCTCCCCAGGGCAGCGTCGGCGCCAGCACCATGTAGGAAGGCAGGTTCCGGTTGAACGTGCCCAACCCGTAACTCACCCAGGATCCCATGCTGGGCCGCGGCGCTCCGAACGAGCCGTTGTGCAGGCCCAGCACGGCCTCGGGATGGTTCAGATGATCCGTCTTCATCGAGCGGATGACGCAGAAATCGTCGACGCAACCCGCGAGGTGGGGCAAAAGATCGCTGACTTCGGTTCCCGAGCGACCGCGAGGGCGGAACTCCCAGGCGGGCGCCATCAGCGTCTGGAGGGGCGTGTCCTGGAGGGCCTGCTGCCCCAGCGGAACCGCCTCCTTCCAGGCGATCTTCTTCCCGTGATCCCGGATCAACCGAGGCTTCGGGTCGAAAGTATCGACCTGGGAGAGCCCCCCGGCCATGAAAAGAAAGATGACCTGCTTCGCCCTTGGACGGAAGTGCGGAGCCTTCGGCGCAAGAGGATCGCTCCCGTTTTCGGCGAGTAGTTCCGACAGCATCCCCGGCAGGAGGAGGGAGCCTCCCAGCATCGACCGGATCGCCACCCGACGCGTGCACTCGGAACGGTCCACGATCAGCCTCCTAATCGACGAACGCGAATTCGTTGCTGCAGATCAGCACCTGGCAAAGGGCGGCCCAGGCCTTCCGGCCGTGCTCTTCCGTCGGAACATCCGTCGTCTGAAGCTTCTCCCGGACGAGAAGCATCTGCGCTTCCGCCAGCCGTTGCTCCTCGCGGCTCGGCAGGCGGGCGAACGCGAGCTCGAACGCGAGGCGAACCCGTTCTGGATCGGACGGCCGGTCCATGCGGAGCCGCGCCGCAAGCTTCTCGGCCTGCTGGACGACAAAGCGGTCGTTCATCAGGTAGAGCGCCTGGAGGGGACTCGAGGAGAGGGATCGCGCGCCCGTCGGCGCATTCGGATTCGCGCCGTCGAACAGCGTCAGGTAGGCGTTCTTCTTCAGCCGTCCCTGGTACAGATAGATGCTTCGGCGCCGCGTGTCATAGCTCAACTCGAAGGGAGCGGACGAACTGATCTTGTCCCACTCCTTCTCCGGCGGGACCGGATGGGCGCCGCCCATGCTGCAATCGAGATCTCCGCTGATCGCCAGGATGGCGTCTCTCAAGGACTCCGCGTCCAGGCGCCGGCGGCGGAAGCGCGAGAGGTAATCGTTTTCCGGATCCGCGTCCGGGTTCCGCCCCTCCCCGGAGCAGGACATCTGATAGGTGCGGGAGCCCATCAACAGCCGATGCAGCTGCTTGATCGACCACTTCTCCTCGACGAAGCGCGCGGCGAGGAAATCCAGAAGCTCCGGATGGGTCGGGCCGCTCCCGCGCGCTCCGAAATCGTCCGCCGACCGCACCAGACCCCGTCCGAAATGCTGCATCCAGATGCGGTTGACCATGACCCGCGCGGTCAGGGGGTTCGACGGATCGCTGAGCCATCCGGCGAGCTCGCGGCGGCCGCTGCCGGTCTCGGTCGCGGGAAGCGTCGCCCCGCCCAGCGCGGAGAGGAAGCGGCGCGGCACCTCGGGGCCAGGAGAGAGCGGGTCTCCCTTTTTCTGGATCCGGGCGTTCGAGGGCGTCCCCTCGGCCAGCGCGAAGGCCTCCTCCACGATCGGCTTCTGCGCGAGGACCTGGATCCGCTTGCGGAGTCCCGCTCTGGACGCCGAGCGCTGGGCCCGGATCTGCTCCACTTCTTCTTCCACCGCGGCCAGTCGCTGACGCCAGGGACCCAGGAGCGCGTCCGCCTCGGCCGCCGGCATCAGGGGGACCAGGTCCCGCTGGTAGGCCCCGCCTTCTTCGTCCTCGGACCCGGGAAGCGAATAGCGCGTGCTCTGGAAGATGCCGTAGAGGGCGTAGTAGTCCGCCGTCGAGACGGGATCGAACTTGTGGTCGTGGCAGCGCGCGCAGCCCAGGCTCAGGCCGAGCACGGAACGGCCGAGGGTTTCGAGCGTATCCTCGATCGTCAGGTGGAGCTCCCTCTCGGGATAGAGCCCCGGCCGCCGCGAAAGGGCGATGAAGCCCGTGGCGACGATCTTCTCGTACTTCTCCTGCTCGCCGCTGCTCGGCAGCAGGTCTCCGGCGATCTGCTCGCGCAGAAACTGGTCGTACGGCTTGTCGCGATTGAAGGCGTTGATCACGTAATTGCGATAGCGGTAGGCCTGCGGCACCGGAAAGTCGGTCGCATTCCCCGCCGAGTCCGCGTAGCGGGCCGCGTCCAGCCAGTGCCGTCCCCAGCGCTCCCCGTAGTGGGGCGAGGCCAGCAGCCGCTCGATCACCCGCTCGAACGCGTTCGGAGACGAGTCCGCGAGGAACGCCTCGATCTCTTCGGGCGTCGGGGGCAGGCCGATCAGATCGAAGCTCGCGCGACGGATCAGCGTCCGCTTGTCGGCGGGCCCGCCCGGGGCCAGTCCCTTCCGCTCCAGCGCGGACAGGATGAAAAGATCCACCTCGTTGACCGGCCAGGCGCGGTCCCGGACGGACGGCAGCTCCGGACGCCGGACGGGACGGAAGGACCAGGGCGTCTCCGCGGTTCCGGGACGGGATGCCGGCGCGACGTCCCCGCGGGGATCGGGAGCGCCTTGCCGCACCCAGGACTCGAGATCCTTTACCTGAGCCGGGGAAAGCGGCCGATCGGGAGGCATCTGGAGATCGGGCGTCGTCCGCCGGACGGCCTGGACGATCAGGCTCCGCTCCGGGTCGCCGGGCACGAGGGCGGGACCCGACTGCCCTCCCCGGAGGACGCCGGCCCGGGTGTCCAGGCGCAGCCCGCCCTTGGGTTTCGCAGCGGATCCATGGCACTTGAGGCACTGCTCGGCCAGAAGCGGGCGGATCCTTTTCTCGAAGAAGTCGGACCCGTCCGCGCTCGAAGCGGCCTCCTGAAGCGTCAGGGCCAGCAGCAGGGTCGCAAGCATCGCAAAGAACCTCCAACGGGCACAAGGGGTTGTGCACCCTTCCCGATCCCCCGCGGAGCTCCTGAAAAAAAGTGCGCGAAGAAACGAAAAAAGGCCCGGCCGCTTTGTTGGGTAGAATGGAGGCGTCTGCGGATCGCCGATGAAGACCCAAGACACCAGCCTGGGAGGAGAACAGCGAGAGTTCCCTCAGACCCTCTGGGACGTGCTCTCCCGGGCGAGGGACTCGGACGCGGGCACCCGCCGCGAAGGACTGGAGGAGCTCTGCCGGCACTACTGGAAGCCGGTCTATCGCTACGTCCGGGTGGCCTGGGCGAAGACCAATGAGGACGCGAAAGACCTGACCCAGGCGTTCCTCCTCTGGCTGATGGAGGGGGACGCCCTGCAGCGCTACCAGCCCGAACGCGCCAGCTTCCGGGCCTACCTCAAGAGTCTCCTGAAGCATTTCGTGCAGCACCAGGAAGACGCGCTTCGCCGACTGAAGCGCGGGGGCGGCGTCCGGATCCTCGACCTCGACGGCGCCCTTCCCCTGAAGGAGCTGTTGGCGGATCCCTCGAGCGCCGACCCCGAAGCGATCTTCGACGCCGCGTGGCGCACGACGCTCGTCGCCGGGGCCCTCGCGCGAGTGCGCGAACGACTCCAGTCCCGCGGACGGGCCATCCAGTTCCAAGTCTACGAGGCCTACGAACTGCTCTCTCCCGCGGAACGGCCCACCTACGCCGATCTCGCCCGGCGCTTCGGCATCAAGGAGAAGGACGTCGACAACCACCTCCTGGCGGTTCGCGAGGAGCTGCGGGCCGACGTGCGGCGGGAGATGGCCCGCCTAAGCGGGGACCCCGACGATCTGGAAAGGGAGTGGCATGCCCTCTTCGGACGTTGACGACGGCGCCCGCTGGGCCGCCGACGGGCTCCGGGAGCACGAGGCGCGGCGGCCGGCGGAGACGTTTCCGACGTTCGCGCGCTACGAGATTCGAGCGCGCCTCGGCGAGGGCGTCTCGGCGGTCGTCTACCGGGCCTGGGACCGGGAGCTTCGACGCGAGGTGGCGCTCAAGGTCCTTCACGAGAGCGCGGTCCTGAACGACGTGGGCCGCGAGCGCTTCCGCCGCGAGGCGCAGGCGGCGGCCGGGCTGGCCCACCCGAACGTCGTCGCCGTCTACGACGCCGGAGAGGAAGCCGGACGGCTCTACTGCGTGATGGAGCTGATCGACGGGCCCCTGCTCCGCGAGGCCCTGAAGGACACGGCGCTTTCCGTCGACGCGCGGCTCCGCCTGGTGGAGGGAGCGGCCCGCGGGCTGGCCTCGGCGCACGCCCGCGGGATCGTGCACCGCGACGTCAAGCCGGCCAACATCCTCGTCAGCGCGTCGGGGGACCCCAAGGTCACCGATTTCGGGCTGGCGCACCTGATGCATCAGGAGCTGACCCGCAGCGGGGCGACGCTGGGCACGCCTCAATACATGAGCCCGGAGCAGGTCCGGGGAAAGCCGCGCGACATCACGCCGGCGACGGACGTGTACGGGCTGGGCGCGGTCCTCTATGAGGCGCTCACGGGCGCGCCGCCCCACGCCGGGGAGACCATGATCGAGCTGTACGAAGCCATTGCGACCGACGAGCCGCGGCCGCCCCGCCGGCGCAACCCCGCGATCTCGCCGGCGCTCCAGACCGTGATCCTGAAGGCGCTCCAGAAGGACCCGGGTCGGCGCTACCCGGACGCGGGCGCCTTCGCCGAGGACCTCCGCAGCGCCCGGGAGGGGCGGCCCATCACGGCCCGCCCGGATTCCTGGGCCGACCATCTGCTTCGCGCGATCCGCCGCCGCCGGACCGCGCTGGCGACGGCGGCGATCCTGGCCCTGGCCGCGCTGCTCAGCGGCTCGCTCGCTCTTCGAGGAGCGCGGCTTCGCGACGCCGCCGTGGACACGATGCGGGAGTCGGCGCGCATCTCCCTCGACGCCGCCCTGAAGCTCCGGCGCAAGGGCGCGGGACGGGACGAGCTGCGACCCTACCTCCAGACGCTGCAGAGCACCTACGACAAGGCGGTCGCCCAGGCGCCCGACGTCGCGGAGCTCGACTACCTCATGGGTCGCCTCCAGCGGGCGCTCCTGAAGGACGAGAAGGCGCTCGACTACCAGCAGGCCGCGCTCCGCAAGGATCCGGACTACGCGCCCAGCCTTTATGAGCGCGTCATTCTGCTCTCCCGGAAGTACAGCCTGGACCTCGCCCGGATCTCCGAGGTCGCCGTCCCGAAGTACGGCCTGGAGCTCGCGAAAGAGGAAGCGCCGCCGCGCTTCGACTTCGAGGAGCTGTACCGGATCGCCCGCGAGAAAGCGGAGCGGGAGCACCCGGAACTCCAGTCCGTCCGGGCCGGGATCCTCGCCGACCTTTCGAAGGTGCTGCAGGCCTCCGGGAAGGAGACCGCGGGACGGGCCCTGGCCGCGCGGGGCATCCAGGCCTTTCACCTGGGCGCCTTCGCGGAGGCGCGGAAGATTCTGGAAGAGTGCGTGGCCCTGGATCCGCACCTGGAGGAAGCCTGGGAAACGCTGGCGGCCGCCGTCGAAGCCCGCTGCCGGGAGGCGAAGACGCCGGCCGACGTCGACCGCATCCTTCGCGAGGTCGAGGACTGCACGACGCGGGCGCTCTCGCAGGACCGCGGCTACGTCCCGCACTGGATCCGCCTGGCGAACGCGCGCTTCCACGCGGCGGATGCCCGGCCGGCCTTCGAGGCGGCCGAGCGGGACCTCCACGAGGCGCTGCGCCTGGATCCGGAATCGGCGGACGCCTGGTACGCGCGGGGCGTGCTCTTCACGAACCGCATGAGCGAGGCGGACTGGGCGGAAGCCGATCGATGCTTCGGCGAGGCGACCCGGCTCCGTCCGGATTCCGCGGACACCTGGATGTGGCGGGGCATGGCGCTGCGCTACCGGGCGCAGACCGTCCTCAAGCACGGCGAGGATCCCCTCCCGTTCTGGCGCGAGGCGGAACGCTGCAGCGACGAGGCGATCCGGCTCAACGCCGCGTACTGGACGGCCTGGAGGAATCGGGGGCGGATCCTCAACGGCCGGGCCGCGTTCCGGGCCTCGCACGGAGAAGACGCCCGCGACGAGTTCGGAAGCGCCGACGTCGCCTTCGTCCGGGCCGGCGATCTCATGCCAACCGGTGACCTCTGGCTCTGGCGCGGGGACGGGTGCTTCCGCTCGGGCGCCTGCGCCGAGAAGGCCGGCCAGATTCCGGAGGCCCTCGCCGACTATCGCCGCGCGGTGGCGCATTACCGGGACGCGGCGCGCCTCGATCCCACTCTCAACGCGAAGGTGGATCCCCTGCTTCAGGATGCCGAGCGGAAGATCGCCGAGCTCGCACCGAAATGAAGGTCGCTCAGGCCTTCCCCGCGTAAGCCTTCTTCAACGCCGCGATGTCGATCTTCTTCATCTGCAGCATGGCCTGCATCACGCGCTTCGCCTTCGCGGCATCCTTGTCGTGCAGCATCTTGATCAGGATGCGGGGCACGATCTGCCAGGAGACGCCGAATTTATCCACCAGCCAGCCGCAGTGGCTTTCCTCGCCGCCGTCCGCGGTCAGCTTGACCCAGAATTCGTCGACCTCCTTTTGCGTCTTGAGGTCGACGATGAACGAAATCGCCGGGGTGAACTGATAGTGCGGGCCACCGTTGAGCGCGAGGAACTCCTGGCCCTCGATCTGGAACGCCACGGTCATGACGCCCCCTTTCGGCCCGGGCGCTCCTTCGCCGAAGTGGTCGACCTTCCGGATCCGCCCCCGCTTGAACACGGAGACGTAGAACTGCGCGGCCTCCTCGGCCTTGCCGTCGAACCAGAGGCAGGGAGTGATCTTCTTCATGCCGGGGATTGTAGCAGGATCGCCCGCTACTGGGACGGGAAGAGACTGTCCAGGCCCACGTCCTCGGAGGCCGCCGGGGGCGGGTTGTCTTCCAGGCGGCGCATCGCGTCCATGAGGAGCGTGAGGGTGGGCCGCGTCAGGCTTCTCTTCTCTTCGCGGCGCATGCCGTTGAAGGCCCACTTGGCCTTCGTCCAGCTCGACAGGGCGTAGAACGCCTCCTCCCCTTCCAGCTCCTCGGTCCACGCGTGGATCGCCTCGCCGTTCTCGAGATAGATCGCGCCGGAGAGGTCGTTGTCCCGGATCCCCAGGACGCCCGTCTTCCGGCCGACGTTGAGGACCTGGATGACGTTGGCGAAGGCCATGGTGTCGAAGGTGCCCTTGAAGTCCGACTGCACGATCGTGGTCGCGCGCGCGGTCATGACTTCCTTGTGGCGGCCCATCAGGGACGACAGGTGCTTGTCCAGGCTGGGGTGCTTGCGGAGGAGCTCGGAGAGCCGCGTCCTCGAGAGCGAGGCGGTGAGGACGAGGCCCTTGGCCCGACAGGTATTGAGCGACGGCTCCGACATCATGAACGAGAACTCGCCGACGGGGTCTCCGTCCTTGATGGTCTTCAGCGGCGCGCCGCTGGCCCCCATCAGGACCTCCACCTCCCCCTGGGTGACGATCTGCAGCGCATCGGAGACCTGGCCCGCCCGGAGGAGGATCGCTCCGGGCTCGAAGCGGCGCGCGTCGGCGGTCTTGAGGATGTCGTCGATCATTGCCGAGGGCAGGCGGAGCAGGAAGGGCATCGTGATCTCCGTCGGCACCTTGGCGCCGACGGGCGTGACCTTCTTCGAGCTCGGCGCCTGCTTCGTCGCGGCAGCCTTGCTGAAGGTCTTAAACTTCTTCTCGAAGACTTCTTCGGTAAAGGGCCGGTCGATGGATTCGCAAAGCCCGGGCTTGGCCGCCGGGACGAGGGTCCGCTGCTGGCGGTTCACGCTGAGGAGGACGGAAACCTTGTCGTTGAGGCCGAGGCTCTTGAGCTGACCCATCAGCTGGAGTCCGTCGAGTCCCGGCAGGTCCCAGTCGAAGATGATGACCCCGACCGGATCGGCGGGGTTGCGGAAGGCGGCCAGCACCTCGCGGCCTTCCTTGGCTTCGACGATGTCGCTGCTCGCGTGCCCGAGCTTCTCCAGGACCCCGCGGTACAGGGTCCGCATCGCCGGAGAATCATCGGCCAGAAGGATTCTCATCGGCAGGCGCGAGGCAAGACCTGGTTGCGCGTCATCGACCCACCCCCCTTGGCAGCCCCTCGCAGGGCTCGACCGAGATTATACATCACAAATGGGCCATCGGTTGCGGCCAATTCGACCGCATGCTCGATTATGGGCTGAGGAGGGGCCCCCACCACCCCCCTACGACGGAGTCCCGGCGCCCCGGATCACCCATGGCCTCCCGGGCACGCGCTAGGATCTGCGGCCACTGGGCGTCGGAGGAGAAGCGGACCAGGAGTCCCACGTCCGCAGTCGCAACGACGTCGTCGGGGATCGGCGTACCGTCAACGGCCGAACGTAGAAGCGCCGCATGGGGCGACGGATCGCGGCGCAGCGCGTCCTCATCGGCGAGGGCCTTCTGGAGCGCGCGCGGGAACCCCAGGCAGGTCTCCGTCCAGCCCCACCCCCCCAGGATGCGCTCAAAGCTGTCGGCAACCGGCTCCAGGTGGAAGAGCTCGCGGAACTGGGAGGCCTGCGAGAGTAGAAATCCGGCGAGGGTCAACTCCCGGACGGCCGGCGCCAGGTCGCGCTTCAGGTAGAGGTGGACGCTGATCCGGCCTCCCGTGGCGCGATCCTTCAAGGACGGGAGATCGAAACGGACTTTGTAGTCGTCCTGCCGCTCGCGACGGCGCTCGCGATCCAGGTGCGCCACGTGTCGCCGCCACGGATGGGCGCCGTCGGCGAAGCGGTCATAGATCTTCTGGAAGACAGGCTGAACGCCGGCGAGCGTCTTTTTCGCTTCCTTCTGCCGCTCCCGGAAGGCCCGGGCCTCCGCGTCGTGGTCGCTCCAGTAGCCGACGGAGCAGTCCTGGCTCGCGGAGTATCCCCGGAAGACGCGGGTGCCGCTCCCGTAGGTTCCCATCGACTCCGGATTATAGCTTCTCGTCGACGACGTCCTTTGCGTGTTAGGATAGACGGCGTGACCAGACTTTCCCAGGACGAGCGGAAGGACCGGATTATCCAGGCGGCAGCCCGGGCCTTCGCGCGCACCGGGTTCCGCGGAACCCGCACGCGCGACATCGCCCGGGAGGCCGGGGTCAGCGAAGGCCTGGTCTTCAAGTACTTCCCCGACAAGAAGTCGCTTCAGAAGGCGATCCTGGAGTACCGGCTGCGCCAGAGCGGCCCCCTTGTCTCCGAGGACGTCGCCGCCCTCGCGCCCCGCGAGGCCCTCCGGACCATCGCGGCGGCGATCCTGCGGCGGACGTCCCAGGACCCGGACTTCATGCGCATCCTCTTCTTCTCGGCGCTGGAGGGGGAGCCCCTGGCCGAGATGCTCTACCGCAAGCGTCACACGCGCGGGATCGGCGCGCTGACGAAGCTCTTCCGGTCCTGGGCATCGAGCGGGAAGATCGACCGGGGCACCGACGCCAAGTTCGCGGCCTGGCTCTTCATCGCCGGCATCTACCACCTCATGGTCTCGCGCCACATTTTCCACGTCTCCGACTTCGCCGATCAGAAGGGCGATCTGGCCGAGAAGGCGGCCGATCTCTTCCTGAACGGCATCGGACGCTGACGACCCATTCGTTTGCGGCATCGGCCGGGTCGATTGCGGTACCATAAGATCATGGGACAAGCGCCCCGCTACATCCTCGTCATCGACATTGGCGGCACCAATGTCAAGATGATGACCCCCGGACGAAAGCATCCGCTGCGGATCCCGTCGGGGCCGACGATGACGGCGAAGCAAATGGTCGAGGCCGTGCTACGGGAGACCGCGGGATGGAAGTACTCGGTGGTCTCCATCGGCTACCCCGGGCCCGTGCGCCGGAACCGGCCGGTCCTCGAGCCCCACAACCTCGGACGCGGCTGGGTCCGTTTCGACTACGCCAAGGCCTTCGGCCGGCCCGTCCGGATCATCAACGACGCGGCCATGCAGGCGCTGGGCAGCTACCAGGGGGGCCGCATGCTCTTCCTCGGCCTGGGCGCCGGTCTCGGCGCCGCGCTCGTCCTGGACGGCGTGCTCCAGCCGATGGAGCTCGCCCACCTCCCCTATCAAAAGGGAAGGACCTACGAGGACTACCTCGGCCTCCGCGGCCTCCGGAGGATGGGCAGGAAGAAGTGGCGCAAGCACGTCCGGAAGGTCATCGAGATCCTGAAGGCGGCGCTCGAGGTCGACTACGTCGTCCTGGGCGGAGGCAACGCGCGGCTGCTCAAGACTCTGCCCGCGGCGACGCGGCGCGGGCACAACCGCCTCGCCTTCCGGGGCGGCTTCCAGCTGTGGTGCGACCCCAGCGATCGCGGATAACGTTTCCGGGCCCCGCGGATCTCTAAGCCCGATCCTCGTACGAAAGGGCTTCGACATGAAAGCAGTTCGCATCCACTCCTACGGCCATGCCGATCAGATGAAGGTTGAAGAGACCCCGCGGCCCTCGATCCGGGGCAACGAGGCGCTCATCCGCATCCGCGCGGCCGGGGTCAACCCGGTGGACTGGAAGATCCGGGAGGGCTACCTCAAGGACGTCCGGCGCGAGACCTTCCCCCTGACGCTCGGCCAGGACTTCGCGGGCGACATCGTCGAGATCGGGAAGGACGTCCGCGACTTCCAGATTGGCGACAAGGTCTTCGGCTTCGCCCACGGAGCGTACGCGGAGTTCACGACCCTGCCGGACAAGGACCTCGTCCGCACGCCCAAGTCCACGGACGACGCGACGGCGGCGTCGCTCCCGACGTCGGGGCTGACCGCGTACCAGCTCGTCTTCAACGCCGTCCAGGTGGCCAAGGACATGCGGATCCTGATCCACGGCGCCGCGGGCGGCGTGGGCTCCCTCGCGGTGCAGTTCGCCCGCTCGAGGCAGGCCCGCGTCTTCGCCACCGCTTCCGCCCTGGACACGCCCTACCTCATGAGCCTCGGCGTCGAGCAGGTCGTCGACTACCACGCGGAGCGCTTCGAGCAGAAGTTGAAGGACATGGACGCCGTGATGGACCTGATCGGCGGCGAGACGCTCGCCCGCTCGTACCAGGTCCTCAAGAGCGGCGGGGTCGTCGTGAGCGCGGTCGCCAAGCCCGACGACGCCGAACTCGGGCGGCGGAACCTCCGCGGGCAGAGCTTCCTGATGAAGCGCGACTCGGCCCAGCTGGCGGATCTGGCCGCCCTGGTCGACGCCGGAGTCCTGAAGCCCAAGGTCAGCCAGGTCCTGCCGCTCGCCGACGCCTCCAAGGCGCACGAGCTCAGCCAGAAGGGGAGGTCCAAGGGCAAGATCGTGCTCCGGGTGGCCTGAGGGGAAATCCCTCCGGGTCGGAATAAGTTCGGGGCGCGACCGTTCGCATGAAGAGGGACCGCGAATGAGTCTTGCGCCCGATCCTCAGAGCTCCCAGGTCCTGGACCGGAAACCCCGGCGTCGCCGCGTCCGCGCGGGCGGCCTGCGCTATCGCCTCGTCCTCCTCGGGATCTTCGGTCTCTTCTTCGCGTACTTCGTCTTCGGCCTGGCCCTTCCCTTCCGGGACCTCTGGGCTCGGGGTCTCGTCGCGGGGTTCCTCGGCGTCGGCGTGGGCGCGATCCTTTGGGTCCCCCTGGCCTTCTGGCAGCGGGACAGAGAAGAGACGACCCGGCGCGAGCGGGCCTTCCTCTGGGTCGCCTACGGCGCGATGGGCGTTCTCAGCTTTGCGCTCGTGCTCCTCGTCGCGCGCGACCTCGCGTCGCTCGTCGTGACGACGGACCTGCGGACGGAGACGGTCAGCCTGATCATCCTCTCGGCGGCGACGGGCCTCTTCCTGCTCGGCTATCTGAGCGCCCACTTCGGAGTAAAGCTGCGCCGCGTCGAGATTCCACTCGAGAACCTGCCGCCCGAACTGTCGGGATTGAAAATCCTTCAGATCACCGACCTTCACGTGGGGCCGACCATCCGCAAGCGGTTCGTCGAGAAGGTGGTCCGGCTCGCTATGCAGGCCGCTCCGGACCTGATCGTGGTGACCGGAGACCTGGCGGACGGCCGGGTCCGCGAGCTCGAGGACGAGGTGGCTCCGCTGTCCCGCCTGCGCGCGCCCCTGGGACAGTACTACGTCACCGGCAACCATGAGTACTACTGGGAAGCCGGCCCCTGGGTTGAAAAGGTGAAGGAGCTCGGGTTCGAGCCGCTGCTCAACGGGCACGCGGTCGTTCGAAAGGACGGCGCGGCGTTCGCGATCGCCGGGGTTCCCGACCCGGCGGCGGAACACTTCGGCCAGGCCGGACCGGACCTCGATCGGACCTTCGCCGACATCCCGGCGGACGCCTTTCCGAAGATCTTTCTCTGTCACCAGCCGAAGTTCGCCGCCGAGGCGGAAGAGCGCGGCGCGACGCTGCAGATCTCGGGGCACACGCACGGCGGGCAGTTCTTCCCCTGGACGCTCGTCGCGTCCTGGGTGCACCGCTTCAACTACGGGCTGCACCGCCTGGGCTCGATGTGGATCTACGTGAGCCGCGGGACCGGCTACTGGGGCCCGCCGGTGCGGGTGGGCTCGCCCGCGGAGCTGACGCTCCTGGAACTGGTCGCCGCCGGATAGGATTGCGCCGCCAGGGCGTAGTATTCATATGATTCGCGCCCTCCTTCGCGGCGCTCTCGGCCTGGGCGTGGTCAGCGTGGCGGCCTTCGCCGTCTGGGCCTTCGGGACCCCCTGGTTCAAGCAGCACGGCGGCGAACCCGCCCTCTATGCGGGCGTGGCGGCCGTCTTCGTGGCGCTGACCGGGCTGACCCTTCACCCGCTCGTTCAGGGTCCGCGGCGCCTCCTGCGCTTCTACGTCGTCTTCGTCCCGGCCTTCCTGGCGTACACGGCGGCCTGGTGCGCGATCTACTTCAAGCTGGGTCGCGGTCTGGGCGAATGGCTGGCCTCGGGCGGCGGAGCGGCGGCCTTCGCGGTCGTCGCATGCCCCATCCTGGGCAGTCCCCGCGCCATTCCGAAGGCAACGGTCGCCCTCTTCATCGGCCACTCGCTGGGCTACTTCCTGGGCGGCCCGGTCTACTACTCCATGAAAAGCGCGCTCGGCCAGCTCCTTTGGGGAGCGCTCTACGGACTCGGATTCGGCGCCGGCATCGGCTATTGCTTCCTCGCGGCCCAGGCGGGGGCCAAGCCGCGCAACGGCGCCGCCTAAAGGAGGTCCCGTTGCTCAAGAGACTCCCGATGGGGCTCGCCGCGCTGGCCGCCGTCGTGCTGGCCGCCGCGGCCCAGGATCGGAAACCCGATCCGATGTCGCCCGATCCCGCCGCAGCCCGACCGATCGCTTCTCGCGAGACGCTCTTCATCGAGGAGATGACCTGGATGGAGGTGCGCGACGCCCTCAAGGCCGGCAAGGACACCGTCCTCGTCGCCGCCGGCGGCATCGAGCAGAACGGCCCCTACGTAGTCACCGGAAAGCACAACGTCGTGCTCCGGGCAACCACGCAGGCGATCGCGACGAAGTTGGGCGACGCGCTCATCGCGCCGATCGTGCCGTTCGTTCCCGAAGGAGACTTCGATCCGCCGACGGACCACATGAAGTATCCGGGAACGATCGGCGTGACCGAGGAGACGTACCGGCGGCTCCTCACCGACCTCTGCTCCAGCCTGCGGGCCCACGGGTTCCGTCACCTCATCCTGTTCGGGGACCACGGGCCCGACCAGGACGGCCTCGAGCAGGTCGCCGCCGACCTCTCCCGAAAGTGGGCCGGAGGGAAGACGAGCGTCCACTACATCCCCGAGTATTACGACGATGAGGTCGTGGCTCCCTGGCTGGAGAAGCAGGGCGTGAAGCAGGTCGACGAGGGCTTCCACGACGATTTCATCATGGAAGCGCAGATGATGACCGTCGATCCGACGACCGTGCGGATGAAGGAGCGGGTCGCGGCGGGCAAGTTCCGCATCAACGGGATTGATCTGGCTCCCGCGGAGAAGACGATCGAGTGGGGCCGCAAGATCGTGAACTACCGGGCGGACCTGACGGTCGCCGCGATTCGAAAGGCGACGGGACGCTGAGCGCCGTCACTTCAGCTGCTTCAGGTATTGCTGCAGATCCTCGTCCACCTGCGCGCAGGATTTGCCGACCATCGCCTCGAACTGGGCCACCCCATCCTTGCCCGACAGCACGCCGGTCACGTACGCCGCAAGCTGCTCCCGGGTGACGCGGGTGCTGAGATAGTGGACCAGCGCCCAGGACTGGGCGTAGTAGAGTCCGGCACGTCCGATCTCGGTCGCGTGGCTGATCGAGTACCGGTCGCCGCCCGCCTTGAGGATCGACTCCACCGGGAGGAGCCCGTGGGCGGGCATCCGGTACCGGCACGACTCGAGGAACTGGGCGTGGGGTGCGCCGTGCACCAACTCGTCTCCCTCGACGGCGCTCTTCTCAAAGTAGCAGGCCATGCCCTCGTGCAGCCATCGGGGGAACTCTTTCCGCTCCGAGCCCTCCCAGAGGTAGTTGGCCGCGAACGCGTGGAACGCCTCGTGGAAGAGGCCCTCGTACATCGCGTTGCTCTGAGCGACCAGGACCCGCTTGTTTCGCTCGACGACCTTCCGGTACTTCGCGGCCTCCTCGCCCGCTTTCTTCCGGAACTCCTCCAACTGCCGAGTAAGGTCCTGCTCGACCTTCTTCAAGTCGTCCAGCTTCTCGTCCTTCCACTTGTCGACGTCGCGGAGCCGCCCGTCCTTGTTGCCGGCGCCGTCGTCGAGGACCTCTTCCTTTCTCGCGGCCGCCTCCTCCAGGATCTTGGAGCGGAACTGGCGGGCCACCCCCGCGACGCGGGACTCTTCGGCCTGGAGGTCGACCTGCAGACCCTGGAGGGCCCGCTCGGCCTCCAGAATCTCCAGGCGGATGCGCCGCGCTTCGTCCTTCTGCACGCAGTCGAACGCGGCGATGTGATTCCGCTTGGGATCGAAGAACGCCGGATTCAACACCACGCCGCCGTACATCTTCTCCTGGAAGCGGTCGAACTCGGCGCGCGAGGCGAAGAAGTACACCTTGAGCTTCCGGTCCCCGTTCCGCGTGACCTCGAAGAACTTCCGGTAGGCGGAGAAGATCTCCCCGAGGCAGAGGCCGACGTCCTTGACCAGGGTTTCCTCGCAGGTCGAGACCAGCTCGAACGAGGCTCCGGCAATCCGGAACCCTTTGGCGCCGTCGATCTCGGTCGGGACCGGCACGATCCGCGACAGCGCTTCCGCGCGGCGCTTGGCCCGTTCGCCGAAAGAGCGGGCGCGTTCCAGGGCCTTGCGGCGGATCTCGTCCGAGGTGCGATCAATCCGCGAGATCTCGCCTTTCGGAATCGACACCCGCGCCGTTCCGATGACCTGCCCCTTCAAGCCCAGGAGCATGTTCTCCAGGATGACTTCGGAGGGGTTCTCGGCGGCGATCATCCCGCTCCGCGTGGTCTTGTCCTTGAGAACGATGACGTCGGAACCGGGGTCCTGGAGGCAGAGGGCAAGGAGGATGGCGCCGACAGTGGGCATAGTTCTAAATTGACTATACCTTACTCCGCGCCCGATGGTGGGACTACTTGACGGCGGCCGAGAGGCGCTCGAACGCCTGCTCCGCTCCCGCTCCGATCCGCCCGGCGACCTTCGGGTCGTACACCGACAGCCAAGCGCCTGCGTGAAACCTTTCCGTTTCGGGGTGAATCCCACCGAGCCACCGGGTACCGTGGCAGAAGCGGAACGGAGGATGTCATGGAAGATTCCATCAAGCCTAAAGAAACCAAGCCCCGCCTCAACAGGGCCCAGGAGAAGTTGCGCGTCTGCTGGGAGAAGCATCTCGAAGGCGAATTCACGACCCGCGACCCTGAGGCCACGCTCGCCACCATGGTGACGGAAGCCTATGTCAACCATATTCCCGTGATGACCGGCGGCGTGGGTCGGGACGCGCTTCGGGAATTCTATTCCAGGAAATTCATTCCGCAGATGCCACCGGATACCTCGATGACGCCGCTCTCCCGGACCATCGGGAGCGATCAGATTGTCGACGAGCTGATATTTTCGTTCACGCACACGATTCCAATGGACTGGATGCTGCCGGGCATCGCGCCGTCAGGACGGCGCGTCGAGGTGCCGCTGGTGGCAATTGTCCGGTTCAAGGGCGGGAAAGTGGCGCACGAGCACATCTACTGGGATCAGGCATCCGTACTGGCCCAACTCGGCCTGATCGATCCCCGGACCCTGCCCGTCGCGGGAGTCGAGAGCGCTCGGAAGGCGGCCAACCCGGCCCTTCCATCGAACGAGCTGATGGTTCGGGCTTCCCCTGGTTCCGGCCAGAATCCATCCTCGTAGGACCGCCCTAGACCCGTGGAGATTGTTTCGAGCGTTAGAGGATTCGCCTCGCCAATTGAAATCCTTGCGATGAGCGAGCGGACTTACCCGGCGGAGCTGGGGAGCTCCGCGAATCGAAATGGTCGGGCCGGCGAGATTTGAACTCGCGACCTCTTGCACCCCAAGCAAGCGCGCTAGCCAGGCTGCGCTACGGCCCGATAAGTCGAGAAGTCTACAATTTCGCCCGGAACCTGACAACTTCCATTTGGAGGGACGCCGACTCCTGCTCCTTGCCGTTCAGGTACTGGCGGCTCTCCCGCCGCACCACCCGGCCCGGAACCTCGTTGGAGCGCCACTCCCGGCGCACCGTCCTGGCGCCCCCCACGCTCTCCACCGTCGCCTCCACCAGGACGCAGGACAGCTCCCGCTCCCCCACCTTCAGCTTCTGGCCGACGTCGAGCACCCGCTCCTCCTCCGAGGTGTTCGGCTTGCCCTTCAGCAGCGTCTCCACCCGCCAGCGCACCGCCCAGTAGGGAACCTCCGGCGACTTGCTGATCGTGGTCACCTGGCCGGCGTCCTTGTCGACGTCCAGCGAGATCGTCGTCACCTGGCAGGTGTGCTTCACGCCGCCCACGGTGAGCTCTTCGCTCCCCTTCTTCTCCCCCTTCCCCCGCGCCCAATTCGGTAGCGTGAGGAAGTACGGGATGAGCGACTCCTGTCCGCCGCCCTGGATCTTAAACGTCGCCTTCTCGCCCGCCGACTGCACGACCGTCCAGGTGACCTCGGTGGTGACGTCCTTGTAGACGAGGTTCCCCGACGCGTCGATGTCGGGCCGCTTCGTCGTTTCCCGCATCGTCACCGTCGACGAGTCGCCGAAGTCCGCCCAGGGATGCTTGTAGCCCTGGAGCGCCTCCGCAGCGACGGGGTCGTCCTGCAGGAGCAACGGCGCGAGCAGGATCAGCAGCAAGGTCTGATTCATAGGAAGGGGCATTCTATCGGCCTCCGACCGTCGCCGCAAGGCGGCGCGTTACCCCTCATGTTACGAAACGTAACGCGCCCGCGCCCGTCGGCGCGACCTTCCCAGCGGCGCCGCCGTGGCACGCCCCTTGCTCTTCATGCCGCCGCTCTATGAAAGGAGAACTCATGCTGAACCGAATCCTCGAACGGATGCTTGGAGGCGATTCGCCGGCGTGCTCGGAGGACGGACCGCTCGATCGCCGGCCCTCGGACCTGGTCCTTTCCCTACCCTCGACGCTCCAGAACTCGCTCGTCACTCAACTCCCCCGCGTCTGCTCGACCGACGAGACCTTCCGCGCGCTTCTCGAATCCGCAAAACGGTCGATCAAGATCTTCTCCCCGTACGTGGACAACTCCTTCACCGGGATGGCTCAAGTCGCCCGGGCGCCCATCCAGATCGTCACCACGCTGCGCGACGCGAAGATGAAGTCGAGCCTCGTCCTGGAACGCTTCGCCACGACGCGGCCCCTGGCGGTCCGCTACCTCTGCGAGAAGCAGGGCAAGTCGCAGCTCTACCAGCTTCACGCCAAAATGATCCTGTCCGACGGGGAGAGGGCCTACGTCGGCAGCGCCAACTTCACCGACACGAGCCTCCATTACAACTTCGAGCTCGGCCTCTACCTCGAGGATCGCGACGCCATCTCGCGCCTCAACGCGCTCTTCGATTACGTGTTCGACCACGCGGCCAAACCGGCGGGCCAGCTCTAGGAAAGTTTCGTGGGGGCGTGGTGTAGCTGGTAACACAGGCACCCGCGAAGTGCCAGTTGCGGGTTCGAGTCCCGCCGCCTCCACGGATTCGAAGGGGGCCGTCCTGATTCGCGGTCAGGACGGCCATTCCTTGATTCGCCTCGGGAAGGGCGCTAGCATGAAGTTACTTCGCGGGTGCCAGAGCTACACCACGCCAGGGGCAAGGCGCAAGCCTTGCCCCTTCGCGTTTCCGGACCTAGAATCCATCCCCCATGCGCCTCGGGCGGTACTGCGTTGCCGGCTTTCTCAACAACTCGCTGGCGTTCATCTTCTGGACCGTCGTCTACATCCGCGCGGCCCAACTCGGCGCCACTCCCACCCAGCTCGCGCTCCTCCAGACCTCCTCGTCCGTCGTCTACGTCCTGACCGCCCTCTTCAGCGGCGGACTGTCGGACAGGGTCTCCCGCTCTGCGCTGGCCCGCTGGTCCACCGTGATGAGCATCGCGGTGTGCGCGGCGACGGTCTACGCCCAGTCATTGAGCCTCCTCTACGTCATGGCGCCGTTGCTGGGCCTGGCAGGGAGCATCTATTGGCCGAGCATCCAGGGAGCGGTCGGCGCCGAAAGCGAGCCGTCCCAGGTCGAACGATCGATCGGCTGGCTGAACGTGTCCTGGTCCATCGGGAAGACCCTCAGCTTCGCCGTCGCGGGATGGCTGGTCGAGACGCGGGGCCCGGGCTTCACCCTCTGGCTCGCCGCCGGGGCCGGACTGCCGATCCTGCTGCTCTACCCGGGGGACAAGGTCACCCGGCGTGAAGAAAGCCTCGAAGCAGGCCGAAGCGATACGGCCGTCTATCGCATCATTGGCTACGTCGCGAACTTCCTGGCCTTCGGGGTGGGAAACGTCTTCTCGAGCCAGTTCGTCCGCTACGCGAAGGACTCCGGAATTGGCGGGGACCGTCCCGGGACCCTTTACGGGCTGGTCCTGGGCGCGATGTACGCGACCCAGACCCTCATGTTCGTCCTGCTGCAGCGGGGCTCGGCCTGGACCTACAAGCGCAGCCTGCTCTACGGGACCCAGTTCCTCGCGGGGGCGGCCGGCGTCGCGGTCACGTTCGTGACGAGCGATGGCGCCCTCATGGCCGCCGCGGCGCTGGTGGGCGTCGGTCTCGGCTTCGCCAACGCCTCGAGTATCTACTACAGCCTCCACGGGCCTGCCGATCATGGCAAGTACGCCGGGGTGCACGAGGCGGTTCTGGGGGCGGGGTCGTTCCTCGTCCCCCTGGCGGGCGGGGCGCTCGCCGACCTCCGGCACGACCTGAGGATGCCCTACTGGCTGGCGGGTGGGCTGACGCTGGTGGTGCTCGCGATCCAGGAAATCGTCTACCGGAGAAGGCTCAAGAGCTGATCGAAGCGGTCGATGCGGAAGTCCGCGTCGTCCAGCTCGCCGGGCTTGAAGTAGCCGTAGGTCACCGCCACCACCGACGCGCCGCCGTTCTTCGCCGTCTGGACGTCGGTGCCGCTGTCGCCGATCATGAGCGGCCGCGCGGCGCCGTTGACGGCGCGGCGCCAGCACTCGGCGTCGGGCTTCCGCACCGGAAACGAGTCGCCGCCGTAGACCGCGTCGAAATGGCGCGCGATCCCCAGGCCCTGCACCACCTTCTTCGACATCGCCTCCGGCTTGTTCGACAGCACGATCTTCCGCCCCGGGATCCGTTCGAGCGTCTCGGCCACGCCCGCGTAGAGCTTCGTGGCGTCGAGCAGGTGCTCGGAATACTCCTTCATGAACGCGTCCATGACGGGCTCGATCGGGGGCGTCGTGGTGCGCTCGATCAGCTTGCGCACGCCGCTCCCGATGGCCGCGACCACCTTTTCGTGGGAAATCGGCTCGCGCCCCATGCGGGCGAGGGTCCGGCGGAGGGACGCCGAGATGTCCGGCGCGCTGTCGCAGAGCGTCCCGTCCAGGTCGAAGACGAGGAGGTCGTACCTCATGGGCGGGTCATCTTAGCGGCTTTCGTGCACATTGGCAATCTGCCCCCGGGGGCCATTTTCGTTTGACTTGCCTCTAATGGGCGGGATAATCTTTTTTGATCGCACGGATTCCGACCGACGCAAGGTGAGGGTCCAGCTGCCGTGGAAAAAATCACGCTCTCGATCGTCAAGGCGAACGTCGGCGGATTCGTCGGCAACACCGACCTCCACGAAGACGTCCTCGAGAAGGCCCGCGAGAACCTCGCCAAGGCCGCCTCCAAGGGCCTGCTCCTGGACTCCTGGACCACCCGCACCGGCGACGACCTGGCGCTCCTGATGACCCACGAGAAGGGCGTCGAGAACAAGGAGATCCACAAGCTCGCCTGGGAGACCCTGACCTCCTGCGCCGAGGTCGCCGAGAAGCTGCACCTCTTCAGCCCCGCGCAGGACCTGCTGTCCGAGACCTTCAACGGCACGCTCCGGGGCCTCGGCCCCGTCGTCGCCGAACTGGCCTTCCGGGAGCGGCCCAGCGAGACCTTCATCGTCTTCCTCGCCGACAAGTGCGAGCTGGGCGCCTGGAACCTGCCGCTCTACAAGATGTTCGCCGATCCGTTCAACACGGCCGGCCTCGTCGTCGACCCCTCGATGCACGAGGGCTTCGCCTTCGAGATCCTCGACGTCGTCGAGAACAAGACCCTGACGCTCCAGTGCCCCGGCGACATCTACGACCTGATCATGTTCCTGGGCTCGCGGGGCCGCTTCGTGGTCAACAAGGTCATCCGCCGCGTGGACGGCATGGTCGCGGCCATCAGCTCGTGGCCCCGCCCTGTGGCGATCGGGCACAGCGCCGGGACCGACGACCCGGTCCTCGTCGTCCGCTGCCAGAACGGGCTCCCCACGGTCGGCGAGGCCACCGAGGCCTTCGCGTTCCCCCACCTGGTGAGCGGCTGGATGCGGGGCACCTACCAGGGGCCCATGATGCCCGTCGCCGTCAAGGACGCGCGCTCGGTCCGCTACGATGGCCCCCCGCGCGTCACCGCCTCGGGCTTCCAGCTGGCCAACGGCGAATTCGTCGGACCGGTCGACCTCTTCGACGACCCCGCGTTCGACAACGTCCGCCGCCAGGCCATCACGGTCGTCGAGTACATGCGGCGCCACGGGCCTTTCGAGCCCCACCGCTTCCCGCACGACCAGATGTCCAACACCCCCTTCCCGCCTCTGCTGGCGCGCCTCGAGGACCGCATGGTGCGCAACGACGACAAGAAGAAGAAGAAGCAGACCGCCTCGGCCGCCGAGGACGGAGAATAAATGGCGCGGGCGCTGCCCTCGCTGACCGACTCGCCCGCCGGCATTGACACGCTGGTCCGCATCGCCGTTTTCGCCGTCGACCCCGCCGAACGCGACCACGCCCGCCGCGTGATCCGCAGCGTCTGCGTCGAACGGGGCATCTTCACCGCGTCGATCCAGGGGCTCTACGAGGCCGTCGCGCGGGGCCGCGTCGCCGGCTTTACCGTCCCGATCTGTCATCTTCGCGGTCCGGTCTACGACGCGGCCCGCGCCGCGTTCCGCGCCGCCAAGGCCCTGCAGGCCGCCGCGTTCCAGTTCGCGATCTCCCGGAGCGAGATGGAGGACGGGTGCACGCGGCCTGCGGAATACTCGGCCTGCGTTCTGGCGGCCGCCCTGCGCGAGGGCTGGACGGGCCCGGTCTTCCTCCGGAGCGACCTCGCCGTCCGCGAGGCGGTCGACGCGGCCTTCTTCAACCTCGAGCTCGACGCCTCGCCCTTCATCGCCCCGGACCCGCCCACCCCGGAAGAGCGGCAGCGCAGCGGCGCCGAACGCGCCGCCGACACGGCCAAATTCTTCCGCTCGCTCCAGCCGCCCGGCCTCGAAGTCTCGGTGTGCGGTCGGCTGCGGGGTCAGCAGTGCAGCGTCGAGGAGGCGGAGGCCTTTCTCGTGGCGTGCCAGCGGCGGGCGGAAGGCCCGGCGATCTCGACCTTGAGCGTCCCCTGGGCGGCGACGTCGACCAACTTCGAGGTCCTGCGCGACATCGGCGCGGCCTGCCGCGCCCGAGGCGTCGCCGGCGCGGGGCCCGCCGTTGAAGCGACCCTACCCGAGGAAAAGTACCGCGAGTTCCCCAGGAACGACGCGGTCGAGGTCCATCTCGCGGCCGCCCTCCAGCAGGTCGTTGCCGAGCACCCGAAACTGCCGGACGCGCTCCGCAAGGCGTCGGCGGCGCGCGCCTGGGGAACCCACAAACGGGACCTGTGGGACCTGCCGCCCGCGGCGCTCCAGGCGATCGGCGAAACCCTCGAATCAAAATTTTTGCGCACTTTCTCATTGCTCGCGGTGAAGGGAACCCGGAAACTGATAGAGGCCTACGTGAAGCCGGTTCCCGTCCTTTCACCTCTATCTGCGGGGCTTTGAGACATGGGCATCCCGGTCACCCTCCAGCGCCATCTCACCGAGCAGCAGAACCTCCACCCGGCCGCCTCCGGGCAATTTTCGGCTCTGCTCTGGGAGTTCGTCCTGGCCGTCAAGATGATCGCCCGCGAGGTGCGCCGCGCGGGGCTGATCGACATCCTCGGGGCCGCCGGCCACACGAACGTTCACGGCGAAAAGGTCCAGAAGCTGGACGACTACGCGCAGGAGCGGATCGAGGTGGGCATGGGCCGCAGCGGCCTGCTCTGTGCCATGGCGAGCGAGGAGCGGCCCGAGATCATCCCGATCCCGCGCGAGCACCCGCGCGGCAAGTACGTGCTGATGTTCGACCCGCTCGACGGCTCCTCGAACATCGACGTCAACATCTCGATCGGCACGATCTTCTCGATCCACCGCCGCGTCACCCCGGGCACGGGCGACGGCCGCCCCGAGGACTGCCTGCAGCCCGGCGCCCGCCAGATCGCGGCGGGCTACGTCCTCTACGGCTCGAGCGTCATGCTCGTCTACACGACCGGCAAGGGCGTGCACGGGTTCACGCTCGACCCGACGGTCGGCGAGTTCCTGCTCTCGCACCCCAACATCACGATGCCCAAGCGCGGCAAGAGCTACTCGATCAACGAGGGCAACGCCGCGTACTACGACGAAGGGACCGAGCGCTACGTGAGCTACCTGAAGGAGAAGGACGTCGAGACGCAGCGCCCCTACTCGCTGCGCTACGTGGGCACGCTCGTGGCGGACTTCCACCGGACGCTCATCAACGGCGGCATCTTCATGTATCCGTCGACGCCCAAGCCCAAGCTGCGTCTGCTCTACGAGGCCGCGCCGCTCGCGATGGTGGCCGAGCAGGCCGGCGGGATGGCGACCACCGGCAAGGAACGCATTCTCGACATTGTCCCCACGGAGCTGCACCAGAAGGTGCCGCTCGTGGTGGGCAGCACGGAGGACGTCGAGCGCTACCAGGACTTCTTCCTGGGCGGCGACGGTCCCCAGAAACCGACGAAGGGAAAAGCCTGACCATGATCATCAGCGACGACCCCGAGGCGATCCGGCGCGTGCTCCTGGGCTCGAAGACCATCGCCGTGGTCGGCTGCTCGAACAAGCCGGACCGGGACAGCTACCAGATCGCCGCGTCGCTGATCGACCGCGGCTTCGACGTGATCCCCGTCAACCCGGGCGCGACCGAGATCCTCGGCCGCAAGTGCTACCCCGACGTGAAGTCCATCCCCAAGAAGGTGGACATCGTGGACGTGTTCCGGGCGCCGGAGCACATCCCGCCGATCGCCGACGATGCCATCGCGGCCAAGGCGGAGTGTCTCTGGCTGCAGAGCGGAATCGTCAACGACGCCGCGGCCAAGAAGGCGAGCGACGCGGGCCTCTACGTCATCCAGGACCGCTGCATCGCCACGCTGCTGCGCACCCTCGTGCGCCAGTAGCCGTCCCTACGCGACCGTGACGTCCTTGCAGAGGTAGACGTCCTGGATCGCGTTGAGGAGCTGGGCGCCTTCCTTCATCGGGCGCTGGAACGCCTTGCGGCCCGAGATCAGGCCCATGCCGCCCGCGCGCTTGTTCACCACCGCCGTCATGGTGGCCTCGGCGAAGTCGTTCTTGCCGGAGGCGCCGCCGCTGTTGATGAGGCCCGCGCGGCCCATGAAGCAGTTGGCGACCTGGTAGCGGCAGAGGTCGATCGGGTGGTCGCTCGAGAGCTCCGTGTAGATCTTCTCGTCGAGCTTGCCGTAGCTGGAGCCGCCGGTGTTGAGCGCCTTGAAGCCGCCGTTGTTCTCCGGCAGCTTCTGCTTGATGATGTCCGCCTCGATGGTGACGCCGAGGTGGTTCGCCTGGCCGGTGAGGTCGGCGGACACGTGGTAGTCCTTGTCCTTCTTGAACGCGCTGTTGCGGATGTAGCACCAGAGGACCGTGGCCATGCCCAGCTCGTGGGCCTCGTGGAAGGCCTTCGCGACCTCGACGATCTGGCGGCCGCTCTCCTCGGAGCCGAAGTAGATCGTGGCGCCGACGGCGGCCGCGCCCATCTCGGCGGCCTCCTTCACGGTGCCGAAGAGGATCTGGTCGAACTTGTTCGGGTAGGTCAGCAGCTCGTTGTGGTTGATCTTCACCAGGAACGGGATCCGGTGGGCGTACTTGCGGGCGACCATGCCCAGGACGCCGTAGGTCGACGCGACCGCGTTGCAGCCGCCCTCGATCGCGAGCTTGACGATGTTCTCGGGGTCGAAGTACTCGGGGTTCTTGGCGAAGCTGGCGCCGGCGGCGTGCTCGATGCCCTGGTCGACCGGCAGGATCGAGAGGTAGCCCGTGCCGGCGAGGCGGCCCGTGCCGAAGAGCCGCTGCAGGTTGCCCAGGACGCGGTTGTTCCGGTCGCTGGGGGCGAAGATGCGGTCGACCCAGTCGCCCGTGGGAATATGGAGCTTTTCCTTGGCAATCTTGGGGGTCTTGAAGCCGAGGAAGTAGTCGGCCTTGTCGCCGAGGTTCTTGACGATTCCGTCGATCATGGCGTCTCCCAAAGGTAGGTGGTGGAAGAGCAGACTCTAAAACATGCTAACGGTTTTAGCAACTGGTTTCACGCGGATATACTCGTTAAGTGGGGCGTTGGAAGCGACGACTTGCCTTTGCAGCGACAACAATCCTCCTCGTCATCTTCACCGTCGGGGCGTACGTGGTCTACCTCCGGTGGCGCGGGAACGTCCTGACGGCCAACGAGCGATCGGCGGCGCTTTACCTCAGAATCTTGTGCACGGCTGAAGCGGATTACCGCGCCAATGACCTCGACGGGAACGGCATCAACGATTTCTGGACCGCGAACCTCAGCGAATTCAGCCGTCTCGGACTTCTGCCGAAAGAAGTCGCCCTGGCCGACGCGCGTCCGCGCATTCCTCTAGCTCCGAAGCCGGTCCCGTTCAGGGGCTACTATTTCGAGGCCTTGGAGACGGACTATTCGGTAAGCCCTCCGGAGCCCTACCAGCAGGACACCGACCGGAAGTCCGGCAAAGTCCATCATCTCCACAAGTTTGCGTTCATCGCATACCCCGCAACGCCGGGAGTCACGGGCAGATTCGTCTTCATCATCAACGACAACAACAACTTGTATTACAACCACGACGCGACCCGGCAACTATCGGGGTGGCCGAAGGACGATGAACTGCGAAGCGTGTGGCCTCATGCCTGCGATTATTAGGCGCCGATCGTAGCGCCCTACTTCGGCGTGGCATTCCAGCTGCAGCGAAAGTGGAAGGTGATCCATTTCCCCTCGACGCCCTCTCATCAACTGGTTTCACGCGGATATAATTCGGACGTGGGCGACGAACGCCGGCCCCGGCCGCTCTGGTTACGATTTCTTCTGATCTTCGTCCTCCCTCTCGCCATCTTCCTGGTAGCCACCTGCGTGATCTACCCACGATGGCATGAGGACGTGATGACGAGCAACGAGCGATCGGCAGAGTTTTCTCTTCGGACCTTGTCCACGGCCGAAGCGGATTATCGTGCCAACGACCGCGACGGTAACGGGATCAACGACTTCTGGACCGCGGACGTCAGCGAATTCAGCCGACTCGGCATTCTCCCGAAGTACGTCGGTCTGGCCGACGCCAGTCCCCACACCCCTCTGGTCCCCAAGCCGATCCCCCACAATGGATACTATTTCGCGGCACTGGAGATGGATGACTCCGAGCGTCCGCCGGAATCCTACCGCCAGGACACCGACCGGAAATCCGGCAAGGTTCATCATCTTCAGAAGTTCGGCTTTGTCGCATACCCGGCGACCCCGGGCTTCACGGGCCGCTGGGTCTTTATCGTCAACGAGAACAACTCCATGTGGTACAGCCGGGATGCAACCCGCATGCCCCAGGCGTGGCCGTCCGACGATGAATTGAGAACCCAATGGTGCCGGGTCTGCGGAGGATAAGCCGCTACTTTGGCGCGACGTTCCAGCTGCGGTGCAGGTGGATGGCCAGCCACTTCCCGTCGACGCGACGGAACACGTGCGTCACCGCTGCGATCGCGTGCATGCCGCCCGCTGAGGTCTTCACCTGGTAGGTCGCGTTCGCCAGGTCGCCCGAGACCGTGACCTTCATGCCCTCGATGGAGGACTCCCAGACCTCGCCGGGCTTGTGCTGCGACAGGATCGCGCCGAAGTGGTCGAGCACCGCCTGGCGGCCGTGGAGCAGCACGCTCCGCGTCGCGTCGTAGCAGGTCGAGTCGGCCGTCATGAAGGTCCCCACCTTCGCGAGGTCCTTCTGCTGGAACGCGCCGTACATCCCCATGATCGCCTCCGCGACGAGGCGCTCCGAGTCGGCGCCCGACGCCGAGGGCTTCGGCTCCGCCCCGCCGCCCGCGCAGGCGCTCAAGGTCGCGATCAGGAAGGCCGCCGGGATCGTGCGATTGATCATCTCAGTACTGTACGATCGAATAGAAGTCCCGCTCGCCGAGCTTCTTCAAGCCGTTGAGGAAGGTCAACTCCAGCAGGCAGGTCGTGCCTGCCACCTTGCCCCCCACCTTTTCGACCAGCTTGCAGGCGCCGATCAGCGTCCCGCCCGTCGCCAGCACGTCGTCCACGATCAGCACGCGCTGGCCCTTCTTCACCGCGTCCTTGTGGATCTCCATCGTGTCGGTGCCGTACTCCAGCTTGTAGCTCTGCTTCACCGTCTTCCACGGCAGCTTGCCCAGCTTCCGGATCGGGATCAGGCCGACCTCGAGGCGCGCCGCCACCGCCGCGCCGAAGAGGAAGCCGCGCGACTCGATGCCCGCCACGAGCTCCGTGCCGCGCTTCCGGCCGTAGGCCTCCAGCGCCCCCACGATCCGCGTGAAGGTCGTCGCGTCCTTCAGCACCGGCGTGATGTCCTTGAAGATGATGCCCTTCTTCGGGAAGTTGGGGACGTTCCGGATCAACGTCTTCACCTTGTTCGCCAGGTCGGTCATTTAGTCGCCCTCATTGGAGGAAACCAGTTTCTTGTTCAGCTTGCGCAGCGCGATCTTCTCGATCTGCCGCACCCGCTCGCGCGTGATCCGGAGCTTCTTGCCGATGTCGCCCAGCGTCATCGGCTGCCCGTCGTAGAGCCCGTAGCGCAGCCGCAGCACCGCCGCCTCGCGCTCGTTGATCGACTTGAGCAGGACGTCGATCCGCTCGTTGTCCATCTGCGTGAAGACGGCGGTCTCGGGCCCCCCGTCCTCTTTCCCGTCCGCCACCTCGCTGTTGGGCCACATCACGTCGAGGCTCACGGGGCGCGAGAAGTTGTCCGACGCGTTGATCGCGCGCTTCAGGATCTCGATGCTCTCCTTGCCCAGGTCCATTGCCTCGGCGATCTCGGTGATGTCGGGCTTGCGCCCGTGCTTCTGCGTGAACTCGTTCGCCACCGCCTTCCACTTGGCGATGATCTCGACCATGTACGAGGGCACCCGCACGGTCTTGGCCGTGTTGACCAGCGCGCGCCGGATCGCCTGCCGGATCCACCACGTCGCGTAGGTGGAGAAGCGGCACTTGCGGCGCGGATCGAAGCGCTGGACCGCGCGGAGCAGGCCCAGGTTGCCCTCCTCGATCAGGTCCAGGAACGCCAGGCCCTTGTTCAGATAATTTTTTGCGACGCTGACGACGAGGCGCAGGTTGGAGCGGATGAAGAGCTCCCGCGCGTCCCGGGCGTCCTGCGCCTCCGCCGGGACCTTCGACTTCATCTTCTTCATCCGCCGGGCGAGCTCCTGCTCCTGCTTGGCGGTGAGGAGCGGGACGTTCTGGATTTCCTTGAGGTACTGCTCGACCCCCGACTCCTGGCGGATCAGAGTCATCGCCGACATGGAGGTCTAATCTAACCCGGGGCATGAGCCGCCGTCAATTCAGAGTACAAGGTTTCATAGTCCCGGATCAGACGCTCGACCCCGAACTCCGCGGCGGCCCGCTCCCGGCCCGCGGCGCCCAGCCTGGCCCGCAGGGCGGGGTCCCCCGCCAGGCGCCGCAGCGCGGCCCCCAGGGCGTCGATGTCCTCCGGTGGGTGGAGCAGCCCCGTCACGCCGTCGAGCACCACCTCCGGCGTGCCCCCCGAGCGCGCCGCGATCACGGGCTTCCCCGCCGCCATCGCCTCGAGCAGCGCGTTCGGGCAGCCCTCGCCGAAGCGGGAGGGCAGCGCCACGATGTCGGTCGCCGCGAGGATCTCCGCGACGTCCCGCCGCGGGCCGGCCAGGATCGCGCCGCGGTTCTCCAGGGTGCGGCGATGCGGGCCGTCCCCGACGAAGAGGAGCCGGAACCCGGCCCCCGCTCGGATCAGGTCCTCGTGCCCCTTGCGCGCCACCAGCCGCGCCAGCACCGTCGTCAGGACCTCGTCGGGACGGATCCCGAACTGCTCCCGGATGCCCGCACCGGACGCCGCCGTCGGCGTGACCGCGCTCCGGATGACCCGGATCTTGCGCGCGTCCAGGCCCAGCTTCCCATAGAGCGAGCGGTAGTACTCGGAGTTCGAGACCACCGCGGCGGCCCGGTCGAAGGTCGAGCGCTCCAGCGTCAGCTTGAGCGACGGTCCCGTCTCGTAGTCGTCCGAGAGCGACCCCTGCAGACCCGAAACCACGATTCCCTGCCCGATGCGGCGGCAGAAGATGTTCTCGGTGAAGAGGAACGACTGGACGATGTCGGGCTTTCGGTCGAGGAGGACCCGCTTCAGCGCCAGGTAGGTGCCGAGGGACCACTTGCGCCTCCGACCGAGCGAGACGAGCTCGACGTCTCCCAGGTCGCGCGCGAGCGGGCCGGGGTCCTGGAGGGTGACGACGAAGGGGCTGAAGCGGGCACGGTTGAGGCCCCGGGCGAGGCGAACGAGCTCGGCTTCGGCGCCCCCGATGTTGAGGCGACCGATAACAAAGGCAACCCTAATCATTGCGGATCGCGGATTCCGGATTGCGGATCAGGATCCCCTCTCTGCCCCCCCGGGGGAGAAGGAGGGGGACGCTCTCTTCAATCCGCAACCCCCAATCCGAAATCCGAAATGGTCAGGCTGGGATTGGGGCGAGATAGGAGAGAAGTCGGCTGATCTCGTCCTTCATCTTGCGGCGGTCGACGATCATGTCGATGAAGCCGTGCTCCAGGAGGAACTCCGAGGTCTGGAAGCCCTTGGGCAGTTCCTGCCGGATCGTCTGCTCGATGACGCGCGGGCCCGCGAAGCCGATCAGCGCCTTGGGTTCGGCGATGATGACGTCGCCCAGCGCGGCGAAGCTCGCCATCACGCCGCCCATGGTCGGGTTGGTGAGAATCGAGATGAAGAGGCCGCCGGCCTCGCTGTGCCGCGCGATCGCCGCCGAGGTCTTCGCCATCTGCATCAGCGAGAGGCAGCCCTCGAACATGCGCGCGCCGCCGCCCGAGCCCGAGACGAAGACGACCGGGAGCTTCTTCTCGGTGGCCAGCTCGAAGGCCCGCGTGACCTTCTCGCCCAGCACCGAGCCCATGCTGCCCATCATGAAGCGCGAGTCCGTCATGCCGACGACCGCCTCGCGGTCCGAGATCTTGCCCGTGCCCACGACGCAGGCGTCCTTCTGGCCCGTCTCCTTCTCGGCGTGGGCGAGCTTCTTCTTGTAGGACACCTCGCCCTCGAACTTCAGGGCGTCGACGGACGCCAGGTCCGCCCAGAGCTCCTGGAAGCTGCCGGCATCCACCATCAGGTCCAGCCGCTCGGCCGGCGTGATGGTGAAGTGGTACTGGCACTCGGTGCAGACCTTCTTGCGGTCCTCGACCTCCTTCTTGAAGATCATCCCCTTGCAGTCGGGGCACTTCATCCAGAGGTCGCCCGGGATCTCCTTCTTCCGGGCGATGAACTTCTTAATCTTTTCGAATGCCATAGGCCCTCTCGGCTTTCTCCCGGAGCGCCCGCACCGTCGCGGGCACGTCCGGCGAATGGAACACGGAGGTCCCCGCCACCAGCACGTTGGCCCCGGCGGCGGCCGCCTTCTCGACGTTCGTCAGGTCCACGCCGCCGTCTACCTCGATATCGACCGTGGCGGACATCTTCCGCAATTTTGCAACCTTGGGGATCACGGATTCAATGAACTTCTGGCCTCCGAAGCCCGGCCAGACCGTCATGGCCAGCACCATGTCCACCCGGTCGATGAACTCGACGACCTCCGCGTCCGTGTCCGGGTTGATGCCGACGCAGACCTTCTTCCCCTTCGCGCGGATCTTGTCGATCGTGGCGTCGAGACGGCTGCGATTGTAGAAGTCCTTGCAGACGAGCTGCATCGCCCAGCCGCGCTCCTTGTACTTGCGGGCGAAGTCGTTGGCGACCGCCTCCGCGTGGAAGGTGATCGAGTCGGCGCCCGCGTCGGCGAAGCGCTCGACGTAGAGCTCCGGCTCCATGATCATGAGGTGCAGGTCGAGGGGGAGCTTCGTGAGCTGCCGGATCCGCGCGACGCAGTCCGTGCCGTACGCCAGATTCGGCACGAAGTGGGCGTCCATCACGTCGATGTGGAGCATGTCGGCGCCGCCGGCCTCGACCTTCCGGATCTCGTCGCGGAGGCAGCCGTAGTCCGCCGCCAGCATGGAGGGCGCGATGCGGACCGATTTCATCCTGGCCGTAGTCTACTTCTTTTCGGTCAGCGCCGCGATACCGGGAAGCTCCTTCCCTTCCAGGAACTCGAGGGACGCGCCGCCGCCCGTGGAGACATGGGACATCTTGTCCGCCACGCCGAACTTCTCGACGGCCGCGGCGGTGTCGCCGCCGCCCACGACGGTCGTGCAGCCCTTGAGGCCGGCCAGGAAGGTCGCGATCGCCTTGGTGCCGCCTGCGAAGGGGTCCATCTCGAAGACGCCCAGGGGGCCGTTCCAGAGCACCGTCTTGGCGCTCGCGAGCTCCTTCTTGAAGAGCTCGACGGTCTTGGGGCCGACGTCGAGGCCCATCCAGCCCTCGGGCACGTCGGCGACGACCTGGGTCTTCGCGGCCGCGTCGAACTTGTCGGCCGCGACGTGGTCGACCGGAAGGATGATCCGGGCGGAACCGAGGATTTTCTTGGCCAGGTCGAGCTTGTCGGCCTCGACCTTCGAGTTGCCGACGGGCTTGCCCTGCGCCTTGAGGAGCGTGTAGGCCATGCCGCCGCCGACGATGATGGCGTCGACCTTCTTGGTGAGCTGTTCCAGGATGAGGATCTTGTCCGAGACCTTCGAGCCGCCCATGATGGCGATGAAGGGCTTGTCGGGGTTGCTCAGGATCTTTCCGAGGTACTTGATCTCCTTGTCGATCAGGAGCCCGGCGGCGGACTGCTTGAAGTACTTGGTGACGCCCGCCGTTGACGAGTGGGCCCGGTGGGCGGTGCCGAACGCGTCGTTGACGTAGACGTCGCCGTACGCGGCCAGCTTCTTCGCCAGAGCGTCGTCGTTCTTCTCCTCGCCCGGGTCGAAGCGGACGTTCTCGAGCAGCGTGACCGCGCCGCCCTTCGGCTCGCCGAAATCGACCGGCTTGCCCAGCAGCTCCTGGAGGCGCCCCGCGACCGGCTTGAGCGAGTACTTCGGGTCCGCCTTGCCGTCGGGCCGGCCCAGGTGGGACACGAGGACGGCCTTGCCGCCCTTCTCCAGGATGAGCTGGATCGTGGGCAGCGACGCCTTGATGCGGGTGTCGTCGCCGACCTTCCCGTCCTTGACGGGAACGTTGAAGTCGACGCGCACTAGGACGCGCTTGCCCTGGAGGTCGAGATCGCGGACCGAGAGCTTGCTCATCGTCCGGCCTACCGCATCTTCTCGATCATGAGCTTGGTCAGCTCCGACACGCGGCAGGAATAGCCCCACTCGTTGTCGTACCAGCTGACGAGCTTGAAGAAGTTCTTGTTGAGCTCGATGCAGCTGCCGGCGTCGAAGATCGACGAGCGGCTGTCGTGGATGAAGTCGGTCGACACGACCTCGTCGTTGGTGTAGCCCATGATGCCCTTCAGGTACGTCTCGGAGGCCTTCTTCATCGCGGCCTTGATCTCGTCGAGCGAGGTGTCCTTGACGGTCTTGAAGGTCAGGTCGACCACCGAGACGGTGGGCGTGGGCACGCGGAAGGCCATGCCGGTGAGCTTGCCCTTGATCTCGGGGATCACGAGCGCCACGGCCTTGGCGGCGCCGGTCGTCGAGGGGATGATGTTGAGCGCCGCGCTGCGGCCGCCCTTCCAGTCCTTCTTCGACGGGCCGTCGACGGTCTTCTGCGTCGCGGTGTAGGAGTGGACCGTCGTCATCAGCCCTTCGGAGAGGCCGAAGCCTTCCTTGAGGATGACGTGGACGAGCGGCGCCAGGCAGTTCGTCGTGCAGGACGCGTTGGAGACGATGTTGTGCTTGGCGGGATCGTACTTGTCCGCGTTGACGCCCATCACCATCGTGATGTCCTCGCCCTTGGCGGGCGCGGAGATGATGACCTTCTTGGCGCCGGCGGTCAGGTGGCCCTTGGCCTTCTCGGCCTCGGTGAAGAGGCCGGTGGACTCGATGACGAGCTGGACGCCCAGCGCGGCCCAGGGGAGCTCGGCCGGCGTCTTGGCCGACACGACCTTGATCTCCTTGCCGTCGACCAGGAGGACGTCGTCCTCGGGCTTGTCCGCGGCCGACTTCTTGGAGCCGACCTGGCCTTTGAAGGCGCCCTGGGTGGAATCGTACTTGAGCAGGTAGGCCAGGTTGTCCGCGGGGACGATGTCGCCCACGGCAACGAGGTCGATGTCCTTGGAGAGCAGCCCCTGCTCGTGCAGGGCCCGGAAGACCAGCCGGCCGATCCGGCCGAAGCCGTTGATCGCCACCTTGACGCCCATGGGAATTCCTCCTGTTTCTGTGCGGGTGAAGGGCGTATTCTAGGCACCCCCCACGGTAAGTCAATAGGAAAAGTCCGTCCGGGGCGCCGGGACAAAAGTGAAAAGCTTGCGCGAACGACGGGGCGCCCTATAATACGGCCCATGCCCGCGGTGGAAACTCCGATGAACACGAAAGAACTCCTGCTGCAGTCGTCGCCGGGCCGTTCCCCTCATCCGCTGGAACTCTACGTGCGGCTGGAGGGCTCCGACGAGTCCCACTTCTACACCCAGGGCCTCACCCTCAGCGACTTCGGCAACCTCTTCGGCGGCGAGATGCGGCCGCTCGACGTCTTCGTCACCCGCATGCCCTCCGAGCTGCTCAACCCGAACTACTGGGAGCCGCTCACCAAGGAGGCCGAGAACGTCGTCCGCGAGAAGATGTCCGGCATCGTGACCCGCAGCGAGGGCGACAAGGCCCTCCTGTTCCGCGCCGACCGCGTCTCGCGCGGCCGCCTCCTCCGCGACGGCCTCGACGCCCCCGTCGAGCTCCTCAACGGCTACATCTTCCGGACGACCGGCGAGGGGCTCCTCAAGCTGGGCCAGGCCTGGAGCGGGCGCGACCGCTTCGAGTGGGCCGGCCTCGCGGGCCTCGCCAAGGGCGCGACGCCGCCGGACATGCTTTCGACGGTCCACCACGACCTGTCCCAGTCGCGCCTCTCGCTCCGCGAGGAGCTCTTCACGTTCGCGTCGTCCGAGGACGGCCTGGCCCGCGTCCTCTTCTCGCGCCGCCCGCACCTGAACCGCGCCATCGAGGCGCTCGTCCGCGGCTTCGTCCACGGCGCCGCCGGCGTCCACGTCGGCCGCATGAGCCGCGCGATCATCGAGGAGCTCGCGACGATGTCCGACGGGCTCGGGCTCTCGGCCGATCCGCTGCGCGACGTCGTCAACACCGGTCGCACCGTCGAGGTCCGGCTCTCGATCGGCCGCACCCCCTGGGGCGTCTCGCCCCGGCCCGGTCGCGAGGCCGTGCTGGCCAAGGAGAAGGCGCTGCTCTACTACGACAGCATCTCCGGCCTCTGGGATCTGGCCTTCTAAGCCGCCGGAACAGAGTCCATCCTTACCGGCGGCTTACCCTGAGCGAGCGCAGCGAGTCGAAGGGTCGGCCCTCCGGAAATCCCGCAGATCAGAGGATATAGTTCCTCCATGCCCCCGGACATCTTCTGGATCAAGGCCGCCGGCCGCGGCCGGCTCGCCGTCATGCCCCGCCCCCGCGGCGGCGACTGGCTCGAGGACGAGATCCTCCACCTGAAGCGCTCCGGGATCGGCACCCTGGTCTCCATGCTCACCCCCGAGGAGGAGGAGCTGCTGGACCTCGGCGACGAGGGCGAGTTCGCGCGCCGGCACGGACTGGAGTTCATCTCCCACCCGATCCCCGACCGCGACGTTCCCCGCTCCGCCCGGGAGATGTGGGCGCTGGCGCGCTCGCTGGCCGAGCAGTTCCGCACCGGCCGGCAGATCGCGGTCCACTGCCGCATGGGGATCGGCCGCTCGCCCCTCCTGCTGGCCTGCATCCTGGTCAGCACGGGACTGGTGGCCGACGAGGCCTGGGAGGCCATCGGCGAGGCCCGCGGTTGCGTGGTGCCCGACACCGCCGAGCAGCGCGCCTGGCTGGAGCGCACCGCTCCGGGCCGCTGATCGATCGCCGGAGTAACGAACGGCGTTTCGAGACCGTCTACTCTATATGTGGCCCCCGGGGGGCTTGCTTGATAAATCCTCGTCTTCTGGTATCCTTTGAATAGATGGCCAGGTTGACGTTGTCCGAGTTTCTCAACAACCGAAACCTTCTGGCCATCAAGATTTCATCGCACGACCTGAGCGGCTTTTTCCGCAAGTCCATCACCATCCCCCTGAACACCACGGGGTTGGCGCTTTTCCACGACGGGACCAGCGGACTCATGAACGAAGGCCAGGAAGTGTCGGGCCACTTCGACCTCGTGCTGGCCAAGCGCGGCGAGACGCAGGTGCGCCTCGTCCTCGCCGACCTCCGCTCGTCCGACGGGCTGCCCCTCTCGGTCACGGCGTCGCTCACGCTGGAGCTGGCGACGACGCGGCTCGACCTCTTCCGCGACTTCTGCCGCGCCTTCTTCAACTTTCCCGGGACCTTCGCGGTGCAGGATCTGAAGAACCTGGTTTCGCCGGAGGTCCGCCGCCTCCTGGGCGGCTACGTGTCGGGCCGGCCGGCCGCGGAGCTGCACCGCGCCGACCTCTCGGGGCCGATGGGGATCCTGCTGCGGGAAGGCCTGGAGCGCTTCCTCTTCGACGGCGGCGTGCGCGCCGGCAAGGTCCTGGAGATCTCGCAGGTCTCCAAGGAGTTCGAGGAGCGCGCGGCCTCCGAGAAGCGGCGCGCGGACGAGCAGCGTCGCTCCGCCGAGGTGATGGAGAAGAAGGAGGCGCGCCTGCGGCGCGTCGCCGGCATCCTCAAGGACCAGGACGTCCAGGGCCTGCTGACCAAGGTGCCCGACGAGCGCCTGCGCGGCCTGCTCTACGCCAAGCTCATGGAGGACGACTCCGTCCAGCTCACCGCGGAGGACCTCGTCTCCAAGGCGAAGGACTGCGGCGAGGAAGTGGTCCAGGTGATCTACAAGGCGATGGAGAACCTCCTCTCCAACGGCGCGACGGTCGCGCCCGAGGAGATCGCGACCGCGAACGCGGACCGGATCTTCGCCGCCACGGGCAACCGCGTCCTCGAGCTGGATCCCTCCGGGGTCGTGCAGCCGCGCGTCTACTCCTTCAAGGATGCCCTGCGCTCGGTCCGCACGGTGGAATCCCCGCAGGGGCCCTTCCTGGTCGGCGGCTCGAAGCGCGGGGTCTCGACGGTGCGGCTCGACGACTCGATGGAGGTCCTCGAGTACCCGCTGCCCCCGCTCGCGCAGGTGCGCGGCGGCGTGAACTCCATCGCGATGGCCGGCGACGCGATCTACGCGACGCACTCGGAGTTCGGGCTGGCGCGCTGGCAGGCCGACCGCCCCGGCGACGCGCCCGACATGATCTACGAGGAGATCACCAAGCGCAGCAAGACGACGCGCGCGGTGCAGATGCAGGAAGGCCGCCTGCTCTTCGCCAGCGGGCAGCACGTCTTCACGGCGCCCGCCGACGCGAGCGGCGACCCGCTGAAGTACGTGTCCAGCATCGAGAGCCCGGTGACGTGCGTGGCCGCCGCCGCGCGGACGATCTTCGCGGGAACGGAGAACGGATCGATCGTCTGCTGGAAGGTGGACGCGCCCGACCAGCCGGTCGTGCTCGTCCGCAAGCGCGAGCCGATCGTCAACCTGCGGCTCGCCCGCATCTGCGCGATCCCGCACCTCATCTACAGCGCGCGGGACCTCTCGGTCCGGGCGCGCGTGATCGGCCAGAACCTCGAGACCTCCTACGAATCGGAAGGGGCCCCCGTCGGGGTCCTGGACGCCGCGAGCGACCTCATCTGCGCCACCGAGGGCGACGGCCGCCGCGTGCTCCTCTGGAAGTCCACCGCGCCCACGCGGCCCGCCCGCGCCGTCGACGTCTGGAAGCACTCGGACAAGCCGGTCCTCGACCTCTGGATGAGGAAGACCCTCGCCAAGAGCGCGTAGAGGCGGCCCGGGGCGAGGAAGCACGGAGCGGAATTGACAAACCCGGCGTTAAACGACTGAATGGAGTAAGCAGGGCCGGGAGCCCTGAAGACAGAACTTATGGGGACCACGAGAACCAGGAAGGCGCCCGCCGCCGAGGTCGACCGCAAGGCCGCCCGCGTCGCCGAGGAGAACTATTTCGAGCGCCTCGCCGCCAACATGAACCTGACGGCGGGGCTTTTCGACCCCCTGACGAACCGCACCTACGACTCCTCCCCGCGAAACCGTGTCACGAAGGCCGTCGACGACCGGTCTAGTGAAGTGAAAACCCTCATCAAGCGCTTCGCGGAGCGGGACCTGATGAGGGCCTACGAGGAGATGCCCAAGAACGAGACCGTCCTTTACGAAATCGTGCACAAGGAACTGCTCGGCCGTCCGTCCGTAAGAGTGGTGGTCGCGGGGGCCGCCTTCAGCCCCGTGGAGGACCTGGTCCGCTCGGGCGCGTCGCGCGGGCGGATCCCCGCGGCGGAGCTCAACCGGGTGAAGGACCAGATCGTGAGGAGCGAGCACGTGTTCTACTACGTGAACGCGTTCTCGACCACCGCCTGGGAGGAGGACGCGCGCCGCGTGCTGGTGGGCAACAACTACCTGATCTCGCTGTCGGACGTGGTCCAGGGCGCCTGGAGGACCTACTACGCGCCCGACCCGCGCTGGCGCGCCGCCGCCCGGATCTTCGACCTGTCGAGCGAGGAGGAGAAGGTCGAGGCCGTCCGCCGCTGGGTGACGCGGCATACCTTCGAGCTGCTCATGGACGAGCTCACGGAGGACACCGTGTTCGACGCCCTGGGCTACGCGATCCCCATCATCCGAGAGGCCTTCGAGCAGATCGCCGCGGAGGACCGGTACGTCCGGTTCGACACGACCGCGCGGCCCTATCGTCTGACCCGAGTCTACGGATAGCGCATGCTGGAAAAATTCCGAAAACTGCTGGGCGTGAAGGACCTCCCCGAGGAGGTGACGCCGCTCTACCGCGGCGCCCGCAACGAGCGCGAGGCCCTGGTGCTCCTCAAGGAGGCGCGCCGCCGGGACGAGTCCCGCCGCCGCCGCGCCATGGCCGACCTCGAAGAGCTCGACCGCGCCGAGGAGGAACTGCTCGAGGAGGGCAAGGGCGACATCACCGAGTCGCGCAAGCTCATGCTCGCCCGACGGATCAAGGAGATCCGCTGGAAGATGCAGGAGCTCAACAACCGCATCGAGAACATCTACAACAAGCGACTCAAGGTCCTGAACGAGCACGTCGCGTCGCTCGAGACCATCCTCGAGCTCACCAGCGAGGCGCTGCCCGACAAGAAGACCATGGAGGACATGGCCATCAAGGCGAAGCAGCTCCTCGAGGACCTGGACAAGACCAAGGAGCTCGCCGAAGGCATCGCGCTCGCCCCCGAGACGGCCCAGCCCGACGACGAGGAGAAGGAGATCCTCCGGGAGATGGAACGGCCCGTCGCGGAGGAGCCCGTGCGCGAGAAGGCCGTGGAGAAAAAGGAAGAGCTCCGCCCCGTGAAGGAGAAGGAGCGCAAGACCGAGGCTCCGGTCCGCGAGAAGGAGCCTCCCGAGATCATGTTCGAGGAATGAAGAGCTTGGGCCCGACCGTCCTTTGCGTCCTGGCGACGGGATGCTCGACCCGGCCCGATCGCGCGGAGCTCGCGTCCGACGTCCACGCGACCCAGGGCCTGCGGGTCCGCGTCCGGGACGTGGACGGCCGCGTCCCCGGGCTCGACCCGGACGACCTGCGGCGCGCCTTCGTCGAGCGCCTCGGCGAGATCGGATTCCCGGCGTCGGGGCCCGCGCGGGCCGAGCTGGCGGTCTCGATCGTCCCCTCGGGGCGGACGCTACCCCCTCCGGACGTGGACGACTGGAAGGGCAACCGGGATGCCGCCCCGCGGCCGCCCGCCCGCTGGTTCTGGATCCGGGTGCGGCTGACGGACGCGGCGGACGGACGGGTGCTCTACCACGGCGAGTCGGAACTTCGGGAATCGAATAGCCTGCGGCCCCGGGACCTGGCGTCCCGGATGCTCCGCCCCCTGGAGGAATAAGGATGTCGATCCTGGGCCAGATATTCACGAAGGGCAAGAAGGGCCTCACGGACTTCGGGCTCGAGGAGATCCGGGTGGAGGAGAAGCGCCTGGAGATCCGGGAGAACCAGCACCTCCGGCAGATCGAGAAGTACGACAAGCTGCGGGAGGAGGTCTTCCACCAGGGCGCGAAGAACAAGTCCCCCGCGCGGCGCCGCATCTACGCCCGTCGCTTCGGCGACTACTCGCAGCGCATCGGCATGATCGAGCGCGAGCTCTCGCGCGTCGTCAAGGAGCTCATGACGCTGACCCGCGTCCGCGGCATCCTCGAGCGGCAGCGCCAGATCCCCGCCGCCCAGAACGTCCTCCAGCGCCTCAAGGAGGAGGACCTGATGAAGCTGACGACGCTCCTCGAGGACGACAAGATCTCCGAGGAGGTCTACAGCCAGAAGCTGGACCTCCTGCTCGGCGTGGTCAACGACCCCGCCTACGAGAGCACCGACATCGGCAACGAGGGCCTCGAGGTCCTCAAGACCTGGGAGCAGATGGACGAGGGCGAGCTGGAGTTCGGCGAGGGCCTGAAGGAAGCCACCGACCGCGAGAAGGCCGGCGGCCAGAAGGAAACCAAGGAAAAGGAAGCGGAGGCGGGCGAAGCCGAGCCTGCGTAAGATGGGACTCTTCGAGTTCATCGGGATGAAGAAGAAGGAGCTCACCCTCGAGCAGGTGAAGCGCGAGGAGATCAAGCTGGGCATCCGCGAGACCCAGACTCTCTCCAAGCTCGAGAAGCTCGAGAAGGAGCGCGAGGAGATCTTCGCCAAGGGGCTGAAGATCAAGTCCCCGCCCCGGCGCCGCCAGCTGGCCCGGCTCTACGAGCTGAAGTCCTCCGGCGTGAAGACCATGGAGCGGGAGCTCAGCGTCCTCTCCAAGGAGATCACCACCATCTCCGCCCTCAAGCTCGCGCTGGAGCGCCGCCACAACAGCAAGGAAGGCGTCTCTCGCATCCTCGAGCGCGTCGACGAGGCGAAGCTCATGACGTACCTGGAGGACGACAAGATCTCCCAGGAGATGTACCTCGAGAAGCTCAACGGCGTGCTCTCCACCGTCACCGACGGCGCCAACCAGATCACCGAGGACCTCGGCAAGGAAGGCTCGGAGGTCATGGACGTCTGGCAGAAGATGGACGAGGGCGAGATCGAGAACTTCTCGGACGGCCTCAAGCTCGCCGACAAGGCCGTGCGCGAGAAGGAAAAGCGCGCCGACATGGAAGCGGAATGAGTGCCATGGAAATCGACGTCCAGCTCCCCCTGAAGCAGGCGCTCGCCAAAGCCAAGACCTACTCCGAGGCCAAGGATTGGGTGAAGGCCGCGTCGGCCTACGAAAAGGCCGCCAACCTCATGTCGACCTGGGCCGAGCAGGCCCACGGCCGCGAGGCCGAGGAGCGGCGCAAGAAGATGGCGATCGAGTACCGCCAGATCGCCCAGCGGCTCCGCAACGGCGAAGGCGGGACCGACTCGTCCATCCGCTCGGAGGAGTCCGGCGGGAGCAAGGAAGCGCCCCTCAAGAACGGCGGCGCCGGCGGAGAGATCAAGTCGATCGTCTCCAACCTCTCCCACGCGTCGAAGATCACCTGGGACGACATCGGCGGCCTCGACGAGACCAAGAACGAGATCAAGTTCGCGCTGGGGATGACCCTCGCCCAGCACCCCCCGGGCGTCAAGATCGCCGCCTGGACGCGCATCCTGTTCTACGGGCCGCCCGGCACCGGCAAGACCCTTCTGGCCGCCGCCACCTCCAACGCGGTGAAGTCCACCGAGGGCGTGCCGAGCGTCTTCTACAACGTCAAGGTCTCGAGCATCCTCTCGAAGTACTTCGGGGAGAGCTCCAAGATCGTCAGCGAGCTCTACGGGACCGCGCGCGACACGTCGCCCTCCGTGGTCTTCCTGGACGAGTTCGAGTCGCTCGCCGGCCAGCGCGACGCCAGCGACTCGGGGGCCGAGCGGCGCATCCTCTCGACCCTGCTCTCCGAGCTCGACGGCATGGACTCCAAGGGCCGCGGGGACATCTACGTCCTGACGATCGCGGCCACCAACCGGCCCTGGGATCTCGACAGCGCCGTGCTCTCCCGCTTCGAGAAGAAGATCCTGATCCCCCTTCCCGAGGAGCGGACCCGCGAGCGCATCCTGCGGATCCACCTCGAGCGGAAGGGCTTCCCGGTCGAAGTCCCCTACCCCGAACTGGCGGCGATGACCGACGGCTACAGCGGGCGCGAGATCGAGCGCTTCTGCAAGGAAGTCACCACCGGCATGGTCGAGGAGGTCAACCGCGACATCCCGTCGCTCGTCGACCAGGGCCTCGACACGGTGAAGAAGTACAAGATCAAGGTCCGGCCGCTCACCCGCGAGGACTTCGACTCGGCGGCGCGGCTGATCCACCCGCAGACGACGAAGGAAGAGATGCAGAAGTACTACAATTGGAAAGAGAGCGCGGAGGAAGAGTAGGCATGGGCATCTTCAAATCCAGCGAGGAGAAGCGGATCGAGCGGGACATTGAGGTCCGCAAGGGAGTCAACTCGCTCAAGCGGAACATCCGCGACCTCGCCAAGCACGAGGGGTCGTACATCCTCAAGGCCAAGAAGGCCAAGAAGATCGGCGACAACCAGCAGTACGAGTTCCTCAAGCGCCAGCTCAAGAAGACGGCCGCGCAGAAGCGCATGCGCGAGCGGCAGCTGCTCTCGATCGAGACCGCCGTGCAGATCAAGAATCAGGCGGAGAGCGACGCCGACTTCGCCAAATCGATGGGCTCCGTCGCGAAGGCGGTCAGCGAGGTCTACGGCTCCGTCGACTTCGCGAAGACGCAGAAGAACTTCGAAAAGGCGATGATGCAGGCGGAGACCCTGCAGCAGCAGATGGAGATCTTCCTCGAGATGACCCAGGAGCACGTCATGTCCGGCGAGGTCGAGGGAGAGGACGCGGTGGTCAGCGACGCCGAGATCGACAAGATGCTGGACGAGGAAGTCGTCCACGACGAGGGCGGCGCGCTCGACAAGGACATCGAGAAGGGCCTGAAGGACATCCAGGACGAGCTGGACCGGGAGCGCTAGTCCTTGGAGGCTCCGGCGGGCCGCCCCCCACGCTCCTTCAAGTGGCTCGTGGCCGGCTGCGGGGGGCTCCTGATCGTGGGGCTGCTGGGGATCGGAGTCGTCACGATCATCCTGTACGTCGTCAACAAGAGGGCTTCGGAGATCGCCGACGTGGGAGCAGAGTATCTGAGGCAGGAACCCCGGGTCCTTCGGGCCGTCGGTTCCGTCAACTCCGTCAAGCGCCGGCTCTTCGGCTGGAACGTGTCGGTGTCGAACGGCGTCGGCACGGCCTACTTCAGCTACACGGTTCAGGGCACCGATTCCAACGGCGAGGCCGAGGTCTGGCTGGACCGCCCTGCGGGCCGCCCCTGGGAAGTGACCGGCGTCGACCTGCACCTGAGCCCGTTCCACCCGGCACGATCCCCCGGCCGCGTCCGCCTGGGCACCCCGGGACCCTGCCGCTTCGAGAACTAGCCGCTATGCCCAAACCGTTCCTCCTGGAGTCCTTCGAGAAGCACAAGGCCAAGGGGATCGCCCGCTTCCGCATGGGCGAGCTCGAGGAGGCCAAGTACCACTTCCTCAAGGCGGCCGAGTACCTGCTGCAGCTCGCCAAGGAGAGCGAGGGCAAGCTGCGCGCCGCCCGGATGAAGCAGGCCCAGGAGCTCGTCACCCTCGCCAAGACCGTCAAGGAGCGGCGGGAGAAGGTTCGCGAACACGCGGCCGCCGCCAAGGCGGGCGCGCCTCCGCCCGACGAGGACAACAACGCCAAGGGCATCCCGAAGGACTGGGTCCTCTCCGAGAAGCCGAAACTCCGCTTCGACGACATCGCCGGCCTCGAGGACGTGAAGGAGCAGATCCGGATCAAGATGATCTTCCCCTTCTCCTTCCCCGAGAAGGCGAAGAAGTACAAGGTCAAGACCGGCGGCGGCATCCTGCTCTACGGTCCGCCGGGGACCGGCAAGACCATGATCGCCAAGGCGGTCGCCGGCGAGCTCGACGCCACCTTCTTCGCCATCGCCCCCTCCGAGATCCTCAACAAGTGGGTCGGCGAGAGCGAGAAGAACATCCGCAAGCTCTTCGAATCGGCCCGCAACTGTCCCAAGGCCGTCGTGTTCATCGATGAGGTGGAATCGCTGATCCCCAAGCGCCGCGACGCCGAGGCGGGCAGCGTCATGGCGCGCGTCGTGCCGCAGATCCTCGCCGAGCTCGACGGCTTCGAAGCCCGCGAGGGCCAGAACGTCATGTTCATGGGCGCGACCAACGAGCCCTGGAACATCGATTACGCGATGCTCCGCCCCGGCCGCCTCGACGAGAAGATCTACGTCGGCCTCCCCGACCCGGCCGCCCGCAAGAAGGTCCTCGAGCTCAACCTGAAGGACATCCCGCTCTGCGAGGACGTCGACCAGGCGGCGCTCGCGGCGCGCCTGGAGGGCTACAGCGGCGCCGACATCGCCTACCTCTGCCGCAAGGTGTCCGAGCAGACCTTCCTCGAGTCGGTCGAGCTGGCCCACGAGCGGCCCGTCGCCGACGCCGACTTCCAGAAGGTGCTCAAGACGCTCCGGCCGTCGGTCACGCCGGCCGACCTCGAGCGCTTCAAGAAGTTCAAGCTGGGATGAGGAAGCTCTTCGTCGTCCTGACCCCGGTCCTGGCGTTCGCGATCGTCCTGCTCGTCCTCAACCTGCGCGAGTCGGACCACTACGAGTTCGGGTCGGAGGCCCCGCCGCCCCGCGGCAACAACGTCGACGGCAGCGACGGCGCGTTCGCGCGGATCTTCCCCGAGCTGCGCTTCGTCCACGTCTGCGCGGGCTGCGGGGAATGCGTCCACCCCTTCGACGTGGTCGAGAACCGCCGCGTCCTCTCGATCCACGACCACGACGGCTGGTACAAGCTCTTCTGGGCCGCCGACGAGGACTACCACTACGCCGACCCGATCCACCTGCTCGCGGACTACGGGCAGAACCGGACGGCGGAGACCCCTCGCGGGACCTGGACGATCCGCCTCCGCTCCGGCCCCGCAACGCACCGCTCGGCGCCGGCCCACGACTGCGGCCAGATTCCCCGCGACATCGCTCTGCGCTACGAGCTCGTCCTCTCGGAAGATCCCCTCGAAGCGACCTTCCACTCGGGCGACGGCCCGCTCAAGATCCCCAAGCAGTTCTCGTGGCTCGTGAGCAACCCCGGGCAGCAGGTCTGCCTGGGGTGGCGCCTCGTCGACGCGCCCGCGGTCGACGCCGGGCCCTGTCCCTGCGCCAAGCCGTAGACCGGAAGCAGGAAGCAGGAACCGGAAACAGAAGAAGCGTCCCCCACCTGCCCTCCCCCGGGGGGAGGCACTGGACGGCGCGCGGCGCCGATGCTAGCCTTGAGCTCGTGACCCGGATCGCGCTGTCCCTGGCGGCCTTGCTGCTCGTCGCCTGCGAGACGAGGATCCAGGCGCCCCCGCCCAAGCCCGCTCCTCCGCCTCCCAAGATCGGGGTGTTCTCGCCGCCGCCCGCGGGCTACGAGCGCCCCGGATGCGCCGTGGCGGCCTTCGAGGACCGGACCGGGCAGAAGCTGGAGGCGGAGGCCGCCGAGCTGCTCGACGGCCTGCTCCGCGACAGCGGCCGCTTCGTCGTCATGCAGCGCCAGGAGTACCAGAGGCGCCTGGACGAGCCCGGGAGGCCGCCCAAGACCGCGGTCCGGGGCGCCGAAATCGTGTTCGAAGGCACCCTCCACCGCTACGTCGTCTCGGTCACCCGCACGGAGAAGGCGCAGCCCGTGGAGCTCCAGGTCATCCTGGAAACCGAGGTGCGTTGCATCGACGCCGCTTCGGGCGAGGTCCTGGTCCACCAGCGGGGCAACCGATCGCGGCAGCGCAACGTGAAGTCCTGGGGACTGCGCCTGCTCCGCAGCGGGGATGCTCCCACCCTGGACGACGAGAGCCGCGCCAAGGTGCTCCGGGCGGACCTGGACGAGTCGCTCCACAGCATGCTGCCCTCCTTCGACGAGAAGTTCACGAAACCCAAGTGAGGGGAGACTCATGAGGACCTTCGCCGCGTTCCTCCTGCTCGCCGGCTTCGCGTTCGGGGATGTGGTCCACCTCCGCAACGGCGGCAAGATCGAGGGCAAGGTCAGCGATCTGGGCGACAAGTACGAGGTCGAGAACGCGAACGGCAAGGTCACCGTCGAGAAGGACCTCGTCGAGCGCGTCGAGAAGAAGGACTTCATCCTGCCCAAGGGGATGCTGGGCAAGAAGCCCGTGAAGCTCGGCACGAGCTTCGGCCACCCGTTCTTCGGATTCAAGCTCTCGCTGCCTCCCAAGTGGCAGCACGGGAAGGCGTCGGGCCAGTCCACGGCGAGCTTCTGGGGGCCGAAGGACCAGCTCTACCAGCCGCGCATGGACGTGAAGTACCTCTCGTCGAAGAAGGACCTCGTCGAGTTCGTGACCGCCTACAAGGACGCCTTCCGCAAGACCGTGAAGGACGTCACCTTCCTCTCCGAGGAGGCCTTCGCGATCCGGGACCGGCAGGGCTACCAGTTCGTCGTCTCGTTCACCGACGGCGACCTGCCCGTCGTCCAGCAGGCGCTCTTCACGTTCATCGCCGACGGCGACCGCAAATTCATCCTGAGCTTCAACACCAGCCAGGCCTGGTACGAGCGCTACGGTCCCATGCTCGACGCCTCGATGCGCTCCTTCCGGATCCTGCCGGCGACGCCGGTATCGGTCGAGGACCAGAAGCGCTTCCTCACCCGCTACCAGAGCGGCGAGCAGTACTACAAAGAAGGCAAGCTGTCCGAGGCCCTGACGGACTTCCAGGCGGCCTCCCAGATCTGCCCGGACTTCGACAACCTGCACTCCACCCTCGCCACCATCGCGATGAAGCAGTCCCGCTTCACCGACGCCGAGAAGGAGTTCCGGAAGGCGGCGGAGCTCGACCCCGACGACGCCGCGCACCACTTCAACCTCGGGATCTGCCTCCTCAAGCTGTCGAAGAGCGACGAGGCGATCCAGACGATGAAGAAGGCCGTCGTCCTTGATCCCGCCTACGAGCCGGCCTGGACCAACCTGGGGGCCGCGTACCTCGCGAAGGACAAGAACGAGGACGCCCGGCAGGCGCTCGAGAAAGCCGTCGCGGCCGACCCCGAGAGCGCCCCCGCCCACTACAACCTGGGCCTCGCCCTCGAGCGCCTGGACCGCAAGAAGGACGCCGAGCGCGAGTACAAGGAAGCCCTCTCGGCCGACCCGAAGCACGAGGACGCCAAGAAGGCCCTCGACCGCGTGAAATCGAAGAAATGAGGCGCCTACTGCGATAGAGTTCGCGCGTCCGCCTTGACAGCAGGATCAGCCCTCCGTAGGTTCCAGGTGCAGGATGTACACGTTGGCCGTTCTCCTCGGACTCGCGACGGACCTCGCCGGCGGACAGGGTCTCCGCATCGCGGTCGGGATCGGCAGCACCCTCCTCCTCATCGCGATCGCCGCAAGGATCCGCCGGAAGACCCAATCCGAGGTGGCGCGGGTGGAAGGCCGCTCGGTCTACTCTTACCGCGGCGGGCCGGACCCCGAGCTCCCTGAGGACCCCTGGACCTTCCTCAGCCTCGAGAAGATCGACCGCGCCATCGAATGGTTCCGCCACGAGGAGGGCGTGAAGGGTCAGGACGAGGCCATCACCATTCTCCGCGACGAGCTTTACATGGCCCGCGCGCGGCTCTCCGGCGCGGAGAGCGGCGTCTCCACCCGTCCCAAGATGGTGCTGTTCTTCTGCGGCCCCACGGGCGTCGGGAAGACGATCACGGCGCAGAAGCTGGCGAAATTCCTCTTCGGCACCGAGAACCGTTTCTTCCGCCTCGACATGACCGAGTTCAAGGAGGAGCACACCGTCCACAAGCTCGTCGGGGCCCCGCCGAGCTACGTCGGGTATAACCAGGGCGGTATCCTGACCAACGCGGTCAAATCCCGGCCCCACCTCGTCGTCCTGATCGACGAAGTCGAGAAAGCCCACCCGAAGGTGCTCGACATCTTTCTCCAGATCCTCGACCACGGCCACCTGACGGACGGCCGCGGGCAGGCGGTCTCGTTCAGCGAGACCGCGATCATCTTCACGTCGAACCTGGGGACGCGCACCGAGGACGTTCGAGGGAAGCCCATCGGGGAGCGCGACAAGCTGGAGCACGTCATGTCGATCGCCAGCCCCGCCATGCGCCGGATGGCGATCCGCGAGCACTTCATCCGCACGGTCGAGCGCTTCTTCACCCACGAGATCTCGCGGCCCGAGATGATGAGCCGCATCGGCGACAACATCGTCCCCTTCAATTTCGTCGACAACGCCGAGGTCCAGAAGGAGGTCGTCCGCTCCATCCTGGTCCGGCTGAAGCAGCAGGTGGAGGAGACCTACGCGAAGGCGGGCCAGCAGATCGAGTTCGGCGAGGCGATCCCGTCCTACATCGTGGCCAAGGAGTCGGAGGCGATCAACGAGTTCGGCGCCCGGAGGATCACCCACGCGGTGCGGCAGGAAGTGCTCCGCCGCCTGGCCCCGGCGCTGCTGCGCGCCGAGCAGGCCGGCCGCTCCCACCGCCTCTTCCGCATTGTGGTCAACGCCGACGGCGACAGTCTCGAAATCGAAGAGCTCGCGCGCTGAGCTCCTACCGGAGTCTTATTGCAGAGTCCTCCCCCGTTTGATACTTTGTCCCGCCTATGGTCGACCTTGACACCATCGTCTCCCTCTCCAAGCGCCGCGGCTTCATCTTCCAGTCCAGCGAGATCTACGGCGGGCTGGGCTCCGCGTGGGACTACGGTCCCCTGGGCGTCGAGCTCAAGCGCAACGTCAAGAACCTCTGGTGGCGCGAGAACATCCAGAACCGCGAGGACATGGTCGGCCTCGACGCCGCCATCACGATGCACCCGACGGTCTGGAAGGCGAGCGGCCACGCCGACAACTTCGCCGACCCCTTCGTGGCCTGCAAGGACTGCGAGAAGAACTACCGTGCCGACCACGTCGACGGCCTGTCCCGCAACACCAAGTGGTTCCTGGCGATCGCGAAGCTGCCCGAGACCCCCTCGGCCCAGAAGAACGGCTTCGTCAAGGCCCTGCAGAACTGGGCGCAGTCCGACGGCAAGAAGCTCGCCCCGAACCTCGCGGTCGTGAAGGACCCCAAGCTGGCCGAGACGGTCAACCCGGAGCAGTTCAAGGGCGACCAGGGGGCCCGCGCGCTCGGCGCGAAGGATGCCCCGTTCCCCGTCCCCTGCCCCAACTGCGGCGGCCGCCTCTCGGAACCCAAGCCCGCGAACCTGATGCTGACCACCGTCCTCGGCCCGGTCGAGGCGACGGGCGTCCGCGTCTACCTCCGTCCGGAGACCGCGCAGGGCATCTTCGTCAACTTCGACAACGTCCTCCAGTCCTCGCGCAAGAAGCTGCCCTTCGGCATCGGCCAGGTCGGCAAGAGCTTCCGGAACGAGATCACGCCCGGCAACTTCACGTTCCGCACCCGCGAGTTCGAGCAGATGGAAATCGAGTACTTCTGCAAGCCGGGCAGCGAGGACGAGCACTTCGACAAGTGGGTGAAGTCCCGCTTCGACTGGTACGTGAAGTTCGGCATCAAGCCCGACCGGCTGCGCCTGCGCGACCACGACCTCGACACGCTCAAGCTCAAGGACGGCACGACGATCAAGGCGAAGGCCTTCGACCGCGGCGACCACTACCAGGCCGTCGCCCGCGGCATGGACAAGAAGATCCCGAAGAGCGACGTCGCCTCCTTCGAGCGCGGCGAGCTGGCCCACTACGCCAAGGCCTGCACCGACGTCGAGTACCTCTTCCCCATGGGCTGGAGCGAGCTCGAAGGCGTCGCCAGCCGGACGGATTACGACCTGACGCAGCACTCGAAGTTCTCGGGCAAGACGCTCGACTACTTCGACGACGAGACGAAGCAGCGCTTCATCCCCTACGTCGTCGAACCCGCGGCCGGCGCCGACCGCGCGGCCCTCGCGTTCCTCGTCGACGCCTACCGCGAGGAGGAAGTGAAGGGCGAGAAGCGCGTGGTGCTCGGGTTCCACCCCGAGGTCGCGCCCATCAAGGTCGCCGTCCTCCCGCTGCTCAAGAAGAACGACAAGATCGTCGCGACCGCGAAGTCCATCGTCACGAAGCTCCGCGAGCGCTGGTTCTCGGTCTACGACGACACCGCCGCGATCGGCAAGCTCTACCGCCGCCAGGACGAGGTCGGTACCCCGTTCTGCTTCACGGTCGACGTCCAGACCGTCGGCGACGAGCAGGCCGCGGCCGACAACAAGGTCACCATCCGCGAGCGCGACACGATGCAGCAGATCCGCGTCCCGATCGCGGAGCTGGAGTCGCTCATGCCCGAGCTGATGGCCGGCAAGTGGGAAGAGGTCAAGAAGCGCTACCCCCCGCAGGCTCCTCCCGCCGGGGCCTAAGCCGGACGGATCCTCAGTTCGTATCGCGGGTGATGATCCGGCACTTGGGAAGCGCCCGACGAATCCGCTGAATCTCGGCAGCCCCCACCCCGCTGTTCGCCAGCGTCAGGCGCTTGAGCCGAGTCAGCCGTTCGATCCCGGGCAGCCGCGTCAACTTCTTGCAGAACCAAAGGTTCAATTCCTCAAGCCCCGAGAGGCGGAGCAAGGCGGGAGGCAGGCCTCGAAGGTCGCCATTGACGGCCAGCGAGAGCCGCTTCAGTCCGCTCATACGGCCGATGGAGGGCGGCAGCGCCGTCAGCCCCCGGGAGCGCCGCTCGTTCCGTTCGTAATGGGCGATCCTCAGCTCCTCCAGCCGGCTTAGACCGCAGGCGGCGACGGCGACGGATGCAGGCATCTTCCGGTCGTCTACAGTATCGGTATCGCCGCTGATGTCCAGGACCCGCAGGGACGGCAGCCGGGAAAGGACCCTCGGCAGATGCTGGAGCCCGCTGTTCGACAAGTCGAGCTCCCGAAGCCGGCCCAGGCGGGCCAGCGAGTCCGGCAGCGTCGTGAAGTCGTTCCCCGACAGCACGAGCTTCTCCAGCGTGGGGATGCGGGAGACGACGGCGGGGAGCGAGGTGAAGGTGCGTTCTCCGTACTGGGAAAGGTCGAGCTCCCGGAGCGGACAGCGGGCCAGGGCTGCCGGAAGACTCACGATCTCGGAGCGGCCGCAACGGAGGACCTCCAGCGACGGCAGCCGCGAGATCCAGGATGGAAGCGCATGGAGGGGGGTATTGCTGAGATCCAGCTCGCGCAGGCGAGTCAATCCCGCGAGTGCGGAGGGGAGCGAGCGGATCGGATTCCCCTGCAGGATCAACACTTCCAGCGTCCGGACCCGGGCCAGGGCGGACGGCACCTCTTCGATGTCGTTCTCGGAAAGATCGAGAACGCGCAGGGTCTTCGACGAAAGGGCCTTCGCCGGCACCGACGTCAGCCTCTTGCCCGTCAGGACCAGCTTCTCGTTCGCGACCGGCGCCGCCTCCGCCTTCTGACGCTTGTTCTGGGGATCCTTGCGGATGAACTCCCGTCCCTGCGAGGCCCAGCGGATCACCTTCCACTCGTCCAGGATGGCGCGGCCGTCGACGCGTTTCAGGACGCCGTCGACGAAGACCTGATCGAGCTCGTCGTCTTCAAAGTCGGGGTTCCCCGGACTCCCGCCGTGGGACACGGAGACGATCGTCAGCCCCTTCAGGCCCGTCGTATCGAAGGTGTGGCCGTCGTCGATGATGACCCGTGCCTTCACGCCCCTCGCGTCGAGCACGTCGTCGCCGCTCGAATTTCCGAAGAGAAGATTCTGCACCTCGAGGGATCCCTGGATGACGCTCCAGGCGCGCGTGACGAAATTCCGGGCGCGCACCCTGCCGGTGACGACCATCGGGGCATGCTGCGTGAGGGTTCCCGATACCTCGAGGGGACCGTCGATGATGTAGCAGCGATCGCCTTCCAGCGAGAGATGGCCGGATTTCCGAAGGCCGCCGCGGCAAAGCACGAGCGGATAGCCCTGCGCAACCTGCTCCAGGCCTTCTTCATCGAGGCCGGTGATCCTTTTCGCAAGAGCCTCGTCGATCGCGGCTGGAGTCGTCATGCCGGCTATCTTAGGCCGCTCCTTCTTCCTTGGCAACGTTTCAGCCCCGGGGGTCGCGCCCCGTCCGTTGCCTTAGTCCGGGAGCGTCAGGAAGGGGCCGTTCCGCACGTGGTCGAAGCTGATCGTCAGCGTCCAGGTTCCCGCCGCCCCACTCAAGGTTTTCGGATAGGGAGTACCCCAGGTGACGGGTCCCGTGTAGGTCTGGTCGAAGACCACCACGTCGGCCGGATCCCAGATCTGAATCCGCAGGCTCCCCGATAGGCTCGGCGCATTGATCGCCGCGTCGATCTGCAGCGTCTTCTCGCCGGAAGGCCAGCCCACCGCGTAGGTCAAGGACCCCGAGTCCTGAGCATAGCCCGGCCCCAGACTGATCGTGTCGGGATCGGAGGCAGCGGCGGGGCGAGCGCGGAGATCCACCGTGCCGGCCAGGTGGAAGGTCGAGAACGTGAACCGAAGCGTCCAGATGCCCGGCACGCCTCCCGGCCGCGTGACCGCCCGGACGCGGGCGTTCAGGAGAGCCGCCGTGTACGTATTGTCGTGGACGAGCGCGCCCGAGTGGTCGAGGACTTGCAGGCGGAAGGAGCTGGCGAACGTGTTGAGGTACGTGTCCGCCTGAATGTCGAGCGTGGCCTGAGGCGCGATGCAGGTCCACTGGTACTCGCGCTCCGAGTTCAGGAACACCCCGGTCCCCTTGATTTCGAAGTGGTCCGGATCGTTGTCCACCGTCTCGTGCTGGATCAATAGAGTCGCCGCCAGGGGGATGATCAGCGGGGCGAAGCCCCCGTCGCCGCAACCCCCGACGGGCCCGAGCAGGAGGAGCAGAAGGACAGGCAGACCGGTGCGCCAACGCCTCATGACACCCTCCCGGGCACCGGTGTTCCTCGCTGGACCGGCGCTTGGACCTCCCCTATTCCCCGGGCGGAGTTTTCCCAACAGAATAATCGAACAATTTCTTTCCCGGCCGCCGGGTTTCCTCGCCGGACCGGCGTTCTGCCCTTCCCTGTCCGGAAGTCGGAGTTTCCCTTAGAGAAAAGTAAGAAATGGGATCGATTCCCCGCGCGGGGCGCTGCCGAAGCGTCAGAACCTCAAGCTGATCCCCAGCAGCGCGGCCACTCCGGACGCCTTTGCTTGCGTATCGCCGGAAAGGACCGTCCCCGACCAGTCGTAGGAGACGCTGCGGTACTGCAGGGAGACATCCAGGGAAAGGTAGGGGGTCAAGTCCACGCTCGCCGAGAGCCCGGCTCTGAACCCGACGCCCGAATCGAAGTCGCCGAAGTCCGAGTCATCGACCTTGAGAGACGACAGCAGCACTCCGGCCTGAGCTCTCAGTTCCCCGTCCCCGACGAGCATGGAACCCCGATAGAACCGGACACCGGCATCGGCGCCGAAGGTGGTAATCGACGCGTCCTTGCCCAGCGCATACTCTCCCGACAGTTCGACGAACACCGGGTCCAGCACGCTCGTGCCGACGCTGAGTTGCATCACGCCCATGGTGCCCGACTTGAGTCTCCGGGGGCCGAGGGAGGTCACGGCCTCGAAGTCCAATCCATTTATCCACGGGCCGACGCTGAAACGCGCCTCGATGATGCCGGGGCGGGATTTGGCGGCCGGGGCTTGTGGCGCTTCCAGGACGAGTTCCCGCTCCAGGAAGGCCAGGTCCGCCGTGTATTCGACCTTCGCCGCGTCCCAGAACGTTCCCGAAATCCGGTGTGCGGTTCCGGCCTTCACGATTCTCAGCTCCAGGGTCGGCGAGAATTCGGCTCGCGGCTGCACGACGACGCCGTCCACGGAGACCTCGGCCTCGCTCAAGCCTCTCGCCTGGACGGCGATCCGGATCAGATAAACATCATCCTTTCGGGCCGCATGGATCAGGTCCATGCTCTGCACCCCGGGCTTGTCGTCCGGAGCCGCGTCCGGCTTCACGTCCACGGAGACCTTGGCCGGCTCGGAGACGTTGCCCGCTTCGTCGCTGTATCGGACGTAGATCTCCTTGCGACCCTCGCCCACCGAGAGCGGGATCGACTTGAAGCGCGCGTAGGGCTCCCAGGCGCTCCAGCGCTCGGGATCTTCGGTGAACTGCATCGCCACGGCGTCGGGGACCTTGCTCGTCAGCGTGACGACCTCGCCCGGGACGCTGGGGGGCGCAGAAACGTCCGCCCGGGGAGGGGTCGTGTCCAACACGATGCCGGCCCGGATGGGTTGCATCTCCCTGCCGGCGGCGTCGCTGAGTTTGATCTGAACGGTCTTTTCACCGTCGCCCTCCGGAACGTCGAACTTGGTCGTCGGGGCGAAGGGACGCCAGGCGCTCCATTGGACCCCGTCGGAAGAAACCGACATCTCCGAGGGTTTGAAGTTCGGATCGTCGACGCGGATGGTCAACGTCACGGTGCGCCGGGACGTCACGCGGGCGCCGCCGTCGATCGTCAGGGTCGCTCCGGCCCGGGGAGGCGCTCCCTCCTGAGGCATCAGGGACCAGACGAGAAGGGACGAAAGCAGTGCAGCGTTCAAGGCGCTATTCCCTCACCCGCCGTTTCGCAGCGAGGAGCAGGATCAGCGCGACAAGACCGGTCCCGAGAGGGAGCATCCCGGCGCCGGAAACGGATGCCGAGCACCCGCTGCTGGCCGTCAGATCGTTTCCGATATACACCCCGTTGCTGCTGGCCGTGGTCGTCCGACGATCTCCGTTCGTAAAGCGGGCGGTGACGTAGTACGTGGTGCCGACGGAAAGGGACAGGCCATAAACCGTCCCGCCAATGGTTCCAGTGTCCCGGAACGGCATCACGTCGGTAGCGCCAGGGCTCGTGCCGATCGCCCATTCGTAGCGGACGATGCCGCTCTCGGGGTCGCTGAACCCGGACCAGTTGGCGGAAATGGACGTCCTATCGAGCTGAAGAATCAGATCGGGGGGATTGTTGCCGTCGCGGATGACGCCGGCGATGGGGGGCGAGTCGTCTCCCCCGTAGGCCCCGCCGGTATTCGTGGTCGGCCCGGTATTCGTCGTGCCCCCCCAGACGAGCATGCGGCTTCCCGTCCAGACCGCGCTGTGCGAATGCCTCCCGTCGGGCGCGCCTGTGAGGGTCGTCGAGGTCCAGTTATTGATATCCAGGGAGTAGCGTCCGCCCGTATTCTCGTAACTGGAAGCCGTCCCACCCCAGATAATCATCTCGCGACCGGTCCAGACGGCGCTGTGCAATTCTCTCCCGGAAAGCGCGGCCGGTGTCGCCATTGAGATCCAGGCGTCCTGTGCGGGGGAGTAGCGGCCGCCGGTGGCGACGTACCCGGTCGCCCCCACTCCTCCCCAGAGGATTATCTGGTCTCCCGTCCAGACCGCCTTATGCCCGAGCCGTGCGCCGGCGGCGCCCGTCGTGGTCACCGGCGTCCACGTGTCGGTCCTGGGGTCGTAGCGGGCACCCGTGTTCAGGTACGTCGTCGGGCCGCCGGCGTAGGAGCCTCCGCCCCAGACGATCATTTCGCGACCGGTCCAGACCGCCGAGTGCCAACCCCGCGCGGACGGCGCTCCGGTGGTCGTGACCGGCGTCCAAGTATTGGATCGGGGGTCGTAGCGCGCTCCGGTATTGGTCGAGAAGCCGCTGGAAAGGATCAGGCTTCCGCCCCAGATGATCATCTCCCGGCCGGTCCAGACTGCCGTATGATTCTGCCTCGGGGACGGCGCGCCGACGAGCGACGTCGCGATCCAGGTGTCCGTCCGAGGATCGTATCGGCCGCCGGAACTGGTCCCCGGCCCGCCGTCAAAGCCTCCCCAGACGATCATCTCCCGATCGGTCCAGACCGCCGTCTGGGCCACTCGATCCGAGGGGGCGTTCCCCGTGGAGATCGCCGTCCAGGACTCCGAGATGGGATCGTAGTTTCCGCCGGCCGACGTCCCGAAGGTGATGGATCCACCCCAGACGAGCATTTCCCGTCCGCTCCAGACCGCTGACTGTCCGGAGCGAGCGGACGGCGCCCCGGTCGTGGGAATCGTCGACCAGGAGTCGATCGGCCAGGCCGAAGGAAGAAATCGCGAGCCGACGTTGATGGGATTGGTTGCGACATTCGCGTTGGTCAGACCGCCCCACACGATCATCTCCCGGCCGCTCCACACGCACGACTGGTAGCGGGCCGCGTCAACTCCGCCGGTGGGATCCATGGGCATCCAGGTGTCCAGCACGGGATCGTAGATACCGCCGAATATTCCGGGTACCCCACCGGCAATGCTGCCTCCCCAGGTGATCATGTAACGGCCGGTCCAGACGGCATTTGAAAAGACTTTTCCCGAAGACCCGAGGGGCGTGAACATCGGCGTCCAGCTGTCGCTCTGCGGATCGTAGCGGCCGCCGGTACCGAGTAGCGAAACGGTTCCGTCAGTTCCTCCCCACACGATCATCTCCCGGCCGGTCCACACCGCGGCGTGAAAGGCCCGAGGCCCGTTGCTGCCAGCGAGACCGACCGCCGTCCATTGGTTGAGTTCCGGATCGTAGCGGCTTCCGGTGGCCAGTACGGTCCCGGCTCCGTTCCTTCCGCCCCAGAGGATCAGTTCACGACCCGTCCAGACCGCCGAAACGCCCGAGTCTCTTCCGGCCGGCGCCCCCGTCAGGGTGATCGGCGTCCACGTGTCGGAAACCGGATCATACCTGGCACCATCGCCGTAAAGGGTCGAGCCGTTGTCATCCCCTCCCCAGACAAGCATCTCCCGACCGGTCCATACGGCGATGTGATTTTGCCGCGCGGCCGGCGCCCCGGCCGTGCTGACCGGGGACCAGGTGTCCGATATCGGGTCGTAGGATCCCCCGGTATTTGTGAGAAGGCCTCCGGCGCTGATGTTCCCACCCCACACAATCATCCGGGAACCGGTCCAAACCGCGGTATGCCACATCCGGGCCGAAGGAGCACCCGCGGTGGAGGTGGACGCCCAGGTATCGGTGACCGGGTCGTAGCGTCCGCCCGTATTCGTGATGCTCCCGCCGGTATTCCCGATCCCTCCCCAGATGATCATCCGCGACCCCGTCCAGACCGCCGACTGGCCGGAGCGCGCCGTGGGGGCGCCCGTGGTCGTCATCGGGGCCCAGGTGTCCTGCGCTGCGACCGCAAGAGGGAGGGCGATGCCGGCCAACAGGGCTCCGATGAAGTGCGGTCCGATCTTCGTCATAGGTCGTTCGGCAGATCGAAGTTCAAGAATCAGTATAACAAGGAAAACCCTGAGTCATTCTACTTTCCACCCCCGCGGACATCCCCCCTCGGGATTTGGGATTTTGGGATTTGGGGTTTCCCTGTTAGAATCCTCGCGATGCACGACGTCATCGTGGTCGGCGCCGGTCATGCCGGGATCGAAGCCGCCCTCGCCTGCGCCCGCATGGGCCATTCCACCCTCGTCCTCACCCTCAAGATCGAGGCGACCGGGCGCATGTCGTGCAACCCCGCCATGGGCGGCCTGGCCAAGGGCCAGATCGTCCGAGAGATCGACGCCCTCGGCGGCGAGATGGCCAAGGCGACCGACGCCACGGGCATCCAGTTCCGCATGCTCAACACCAGCAAGGGGCCCGCGGTCCGCTCCCCCCGCGCCCAGTGCGACAAGGTCCTCTACGAGCAGTACATGACCCGGGTCCTGAGCAACGAGCCCCGCGTCACGATGGTCGAGGACGTCGCCGAGGAAGTCCTCGTCGAGGGCGACCACGTCGTGGGCGTCCGCGGCAAGAAGGGCGAGTACGCCGGCCGCTCCGTGATCCTGACCACCGGCACCTTCCTCAAGGCGATCCAGCACTGCGGCGAGCTCCAGCGCGAAGGCGGCCGCATCCACGAGCCCTCCGCCGAGAACCTCAGCGACAGCCTCCGCCGGATCGGCTTCGAGATCGGCCGCCTCAAGACCGGCACCCCCGCACGGCTCAAGCGGAGCTCGATCGACTTCGAGAAGACCAAGGTCCAGGCCGGCGACGCCGTCCCGGTCCCCTTCTCCCACTTCACAACGCAGCTGCCGCAGCCCCAGGTGGTCTGCTGGATCACGTACACGAACGAGACGACCCACGAGATCCTCCGGGCGAACCTGCACCGCGCGCCCATGTACTGCGGCCAGATCACCTCGGTGGGCCCGCGCTACTGCCCGAGCATCGAGGACAAGGTCGTGCGCTTCCGCGAGAAGACGCGCCACCAGATCTTCCTCGAGCCCGAAACACTCTCGGGCGAGTCGATCTACGTGAACGGCACGTCCACCTCGACGCCTCCCGACGTCCAGGAGGCCTTCATCCGCACGATCCCCGGCCTCGAGAAGGCCGAGTTCCTGCGCTACGGCTACGCGGTCGAGTACGACTACGCGCCGCCCCACCAGCTGCGCCCCACCCTTGAGACCCACCGTTACCGCGGCCTCTACTTCGCGGGACAGATCAACGGCACGAGCGGCTACGAGGAGGCGGGCGGCCAGGGCCTGGTCGCGGGCATCAACGCCGCGCTGCGGCTCCAGGGCAGGCCGCCCTTCGTGCTGCGCCGCGACGAGGCCTACATCGGGGTCATGATCGACGACCTCATCCGTCTGGAGCACCGCGAGCCCTACCGGATGTTCACCTCGCGGGCGGAGTACCGCCTGCTGCTCCGCAGCGACAACGCCGACCGCCGCCTCATGCCCTACGCGTTCGACTTCGGGCTGCTGGGCGACCGCGCGGCCTTCGACGAGCGCGAGGCCGGGATCCGCGGCGCGATCGACGCGCTCCGCAAGTCGGGCAAGGACGCCGTCCTGCGCCGCCAGGACGTGACGATCGGCGACGTGCTGCCCGGCCTGCCCCCCGCGGTCGCCGAGCAGGTCGAGATCTCGGTCAAGTACGAGGGCTACATCGAGCGGCAGGCCAACGAGGTCGAGAAGTTCCGCCGCCTCGAGGGCAAGGTCATCCCCGACAAGTTCAACTACGACCGCCTGAAGCACCTGCGCAATGAGGCGCGCGAGAAGCTCAAGCGCATCCGGCCCGCGTCGATCGGCCAGGCGGCCCGGATCGCGGGCGTCACCCCGGCCGACATCCAGCTCCTGCTGGTCCACCTGGGATGAGCAAGCCGAAGCTGCTCTTCCTCACGTCGGGCCGCGACACCCCCTCGTCCCGCTTCCGCGTGATGCAGTTCCTGCCCCTCCTCCGCGAGGTCGCCCGGCCGAGCGTCTCCCCCTGCCGCCCGCAGAAGGACCTCACCCAGCGCGACTTCCGGTTCGGCGGCGGGGTCCTCGGCCTGACGCTCGGCACGCTCAAGATGGTCAGCCGCCTTCTGGCGATCGCCCGCGGCCCGCTGCACGACCTGGTCTACATCGAACGCGAGCTCCTGATCCGCTGGTCGCCGAAGCTCGAAAAGCTCGCGATGAAGCTCGCGCCGCGCTCGGTCTTCGACTTCGACGACGCGATCTACCTGCGCCACCCCGAGGTCATCGCCGCGATCTGCGCCCGGGCCGGCCGGGTCATCGTGGGCAACGAGACGCTCGCGGCCTTCGCGCGGAAGCACAGCGAGCGGGTCAGCGTCGTCCCCACCGCCATCGACACCGACCGCTTCACCCCCGGAACGCGCGACGGCAAGACCGTCGTCTGGACGGGCAGCGCCGAGAACCTCAAATACCTGGCGGCGATCCGGCCCCGCATCCGGGCGCCGCTGCGGGTCATCTGCAACCGCAAGCCCGAGTTCGCCTGCGAGTTCGTGCCCTGGACCCCGACGTCCGAGGTGGAGGCCCTGCGGAGCGCCTCGGTGGGCATCATGCCCCTGCCGGACGAGGAGTGGACGCGCGGCAAGTGCGGCTTCAAGCTGCTGCAATACATGGCCTGCGGGCTGCCCTGCGTCGCGTCGCCGGTGGGGGTGAACGCCGAGATCGTCGGCGACACGGGGGTCGTGGGCGAGGACTGGGAGGCGGGGATCGAGCGGGCGCTGGGGCTGGACGGCGCGGCCGCGCGGCGGCGGATCGAGGAGCGCTACTCGGTGCGCGCGGTGTTCCCCCGCTGGTGGGACGCCATCCAGGCCGCCCTCACGCTATAATGAAAGATAACGGCCCTTCGGGGCCGTCTGATATAGAGGGAGGAGAACTTCCGCCGCGACCCTGGCGCT
>Ga0310813_10000036_pt1 | contig 106228 bp, 111 predicted proteins | sample YN3metagenome_FD_203086 | JGI IMG/M metagenome (GOLD analysis project Ga0310813, IMG submission 203086) | Soil microbial communities from experimental microcosm in Duke University, North Carolina, United States - YN3 | ecosystem: Engineered > Artificial ecosystem > Soil microcosm >... | reverse complement strand
CCCAGATGGCGGACCCCTTGGTGCAGTAGAAGTTCCCGTCGCGGTCGGTCTGCAGGTCGAAGCAGAACTCGTGGAAGTTCGTGGTCAGCTTGATGTCGTTGTTGACGCACTCGTAGAAGTCGGCTTCCCCGTCGCCGTTGAGGTCGTGCAGGCGCGTGATCTGGTCGCGCGCGACGGTGTGGATCTTGCCGTCGACGATCTTGAGGCCCATGGGCTGGCCGATGCCCACGGCGAAGCGCTTCCAGCCAAGCTTGCCGAGCGTGGAGTCGATGCCCGACACGACCCAGACGTCGCCGCTCCAGGTGCAGAGGGCCGCGCGGCCGTCCGGGAAGAAGTCGACGCCCGTGAAGCGGAGCCAGGACTTCCAGGGGTTCTGCTCCGGCGCCGTGAGGGTGTCGACGACGTACGGGCCCGCGTCCTTCCCGAGGGTCCCGGTGGTGACGACGGGCTCCGTCCAGCGCGCGGCGCCGCCACGGGTGAGGCTGCTGGGCGCGTCGACGTTGGGCTGCGCCCCCGCGGGGAGCACGACGCTGAGGATCGTCCGCTCCTTCAAGGGCGGCAGATGGCAGAGCAGGCGCCCGCCCAGGCGCTCGAGGCGCTGACCGGGAGGCGCGCCGAAGATCGCGGGATCTCCAAGGGCCTCCGTGCCCAGCACGAAGGTCAGGGGCTTCTCGCTGGGGCCCAGTTCGAGGGTGCGTCGGAACCCGTTTTCATAACCGAAGGTTTCCAGAACCGCGACCGTGCCGACGCTGTACGACACGACCACCTTCTCCCCGTTCACGTAGTGGCCGCGGAACTTCGCCCAGTCGCGGGGCAGCGGGCCGTCGCGAGGCGGTCCGGGTCGTGGGTCCTCGAGATTGCCCTCACGGGCCCAGCCGGGTCCCACGGGACTGCTGAAGGCAAGATCGCCCTTCATCCACGGGTAGTCATTGGAGTCGTCGGCATAGGCGCGGCCGGCGAGCTGAAGCCAGCCGCCGGTCCACGCAGCCGACACGCGCAGGAGCTCCGTGTCGAAGAGGACGTAGGCCTGCTTCTCGCGGTCGACGCGGATCACGAGCCCCTTCGGCGTGACGTTGTCCTTCGCGACCCCGACCGTCGCGGCGATGCAGGGCCCGTAGTCCATCTCGGCCGCCTGCTTGTAGACCCGGGTCTTCTGGGGGTCGGGCTGGGCCAGGAGCAGCAGCACGGTACAGAGCGTCGACACGAGAGCCATTCATTCCTCCGGTGGGGTTGACCCTACTATATAGCACTTCCCCGACAGGGCGCAGCGCCACCGGGGCAGGAGTACCGTAACAATTTAACTCCTGGCGCATCACCACGAAAGCAGGAGACTACCGGTGCCGGGGATAACGCTCTCGCCCTCCTACGTCACCCCCCAGGCGCGTCCGGCGTGGCGCCGTTATGCCGTCGCCCTCCTCTGCGTCGCCCTCGGAACCCTGGGGCGCGCCGCCCTGACCCCCACCATCGGCCCCACCGCGCTTCCATTCATTTTCTTCTTCCCCCTCGTCGCGGTCGCCGCCTGGTACGGAGGCTTCGGAGCGGGCATTCTGAGCACGCTCCTGGCGGGCGTCGCCTCCTCGTACTTCTTCTTTGAACCGATCTTCGGCTTCGGGCTGCAGCCGGCGGAACTCTGGTCGATCGCGGCCTTCCTCATGGCCTCGTCCGTCATCATCAGCGCCATCCAGATCATGCATCGCGCCCGCGCCCGGCTGATCGAGTCGCACGACCTGCTCGCCACCACCCTCGCCTCCATCGGCGACGGCGTCATCCTCAGCGACGCCCAGGGCCGCGTGACCTTCCTCAACCCCGTCGCCGAGCGCCTGACCCGATGGACCCGGACCGACGCCGCCGGCCGCCCCATCGCCGACGTCTTCCGCGTCGTCAACGAAGACAGCCGCCGCCCCGTCGAAAATCCCGTCGAGCTCGTCCTCCGCCGCGGCGCCACGGTCGCCCTCGCGAACCACAGCATCCTGATCGCCAAGGACGGATCGGAGCTCGCCGTCGAGGACAGCGGCGCCCCCATCCAGCGGCCCGGAGAGCCGCCCTTCGGCGTGGTCCTGGTGTTCCGCGACGCCACCCAGCAGCGCAAGGACTACGAGGCCACCGCGCGCCTCGCCTCCATCGTCGAGTCCTCCGGCGACGCCATCCTGTCCAAGAACCTCGACGGGACGATCCGCACCTGGAATGCGGGCGCGGAACGCATCTTCGGATATACGGCCGCCGAGATGATCGGACAGCCCGCCACGACCCTGATCCCCCCGGAGCTCCGGCACCAGGAGACCGAGATCCTCGACCATCTGAGTCGCGGCCAGTCGTCGCAGAGGCTGGAAACGGTCCGCCTCGCGAAGGACGGGCGGCGCATCCCGGTTTCCGTGAGCGTGTCCCCGCTGCACGACCACGAGGGGAACGTCCGCGGCGCCTCCACGATCCTCCACGACATCAGCGACATCCTGGCGGCGCGGGAGCAGCTCGCGAGCGAGAAGCAGCTCCTGGCCACGACGCTCGTCAGCATCGGCGACGGCGTCATCGTCACCGACGCGGCGGGCAAGGTCTCGCTCCTGAACGCCGAGGCCGAGCGGCTTACCGGGTGGACGAATCCCGAGGCGGCGGGTCGGCCGCTGCAGGCGGTCTTCCGGATCCTGAACGAGGAGACGCGGCAGCCCGCGGAGAACCCCGTCGACAAAGTCCTGCGCCTCGGGTCCGTCGTCGGACTCGCCAACCACACGGTCCTGGTCGCGCGGGACGGGGGCGAGACGCCGATCGACGACAGCGCCGCCCCGATCCGCGAACGCGACGGCGACCCGGTCCGCGGCGTGGTGCTGGTCTTCCGGGACTTCACGGAACAGAAGAAGGCACAGAAGGAGGTCCTGCGGCTCAACCACGAGCTGGAGCGGCGGGTGGACGAGCGAACCCGGGAGCTCCGGAACACGGTGCAGGAGCTCGAGACGTTCAGCTATACGGTCGCGCACGACCTTCGGGCGCCGCTGCGGGCGATGCACCGCTCGGCCGAGGTCCTCCTCGAGGACCAGGCCTCGCGGCTCCCCAGCGAAAGCGGTTGCTTTCTGCGGCGGATCTGCACGAACGCCGAGCGGATGGACCGCCTGATCCAGGACCTGCTCGCCTACAGCCGGGTCACCCGCTCGGAGATCAAGACGGTGCCGGTGGAGCCGCGCCTGCTGCTGGCGGACCTCCTGGTGCAGTTGGGGCCCGACATCCGGGAGCGGAAGGCGGAGGTGCGGATCGAGAATGATCTCTCGAAAGTGCTGGCGGATCCCATCCTGCTGCTCCAGGTCTTCACCAACCTTCTGTCGAACGCGCTCAAGTTCGTTCCTCCCGGGGCGGACCCGCAGATCCGGATCCACGGCGAGCGGCTCAACGGAGCGGAGCGGATCTGGATCGAGGACAACGGGATCGGGATCGACACCCGCTACCGGGAGCGCCTGTTCCGACTCTTCGAGCGGCTCGACTCGGATTACCCGGGGACCGGGATCGGGTTGGCGATCGTGAAGCGGGCCTTGGAGCGCATGGGAGGCCGCGTCGGCTTCGAGCCAAGCCGGGAGCGGGGCAGCCGCTTCTGGATCGAGCTGCCGTCGACGGGATAGACGTGACCGAGCGGCCGCGTCCGAGAGTGCTCCTCGTCGAAGACGACGACAACGATGTCCTCTTCTTCACCCGGGCGCTGCGCGCCTGCGGCGCCGAGCTGGACCTGGAGGTCGCGGGCGACGGCCAGAGCGCGATCGAGCGGCTATCGGGCGGGGGACCGCGGCCCGACCGGGTGATCCTGGACCTCAAGCTGCCGCGCCGGAGCGGCCTGGAAGTGCTCGCCTGGATCCGCTCGTCGCCGTCGCTGAAGGATCTGTCGGTGACGATCCTGACGTCCTCCGGCGAGCCCTCCGACCTGGCGCGGATCCGCGAGCTGGGCATCGAGGAGTACATCGTCAAGCCGGTGTCCTACCAGGGCCTCCTCGAAATCGTGGCCACCCTCTGCGGCAACTGGAAGATTCGGACGGCCCGTCCGTCCTGATCCCAGACGCCGCTGGGCCCCGAGGCGATCCGCGATCTCTACGCGCGCTGAGCTGCGGCGCAACGGATCCTCCGGATCACGACCCAGAGGAGTCCCAGCGGAGCCAGGAGGTCAAGGCCCACCGAGCCGCAGTGGTTGCTGCCGCCGGAGCCGGACTCTGACGCGGGCGGCCGCGGCGCCGGCGGCGGGGTCACGGGCGCCGTCTTGCTGAACACCACGTCGACCCAGTAGTTGCTCGACCGGAAGCTCTGGGTCGGGAAGGCGCTGACGGAGGAGTAGACGTAGACCCCGTTGGGCCCGTCGACCCCCTCGGCGAGGGCGTGCAGCGGAGAGTTGTCCTCGCCCGACGTGGCGAACGCATCGAGGTCGTAGGACCAGCCGCCCACGGGGGCGAAGTAGGACGCCACGTAGGTGGTGTTCGCCGCAATCGCCACGGCCCCCGCGAAATCAACGTGCTGCCACCCGGAGGCCGTTTCGCCGCTGAAGTGGGCCGACCCCAGCAGGGTGCCCGTGCGGCTCCACAGGTTGCCGACGTGCGGGCCCGCGTTCGCGCTGCCGGCCTTGTAGAAGCGGATTCCCGTAATGTAGCCGCTCACGTCCGAACGGAACTTGACGCCCAGCTCGACGGGCTGCGTGTCCGTGGCCGGAGAACCGGCCGGGGTCGCCGACGGACTCCAGATCGAGGTCGCGTTGCCGGGCGGCGGAGGAGGCGGCGGGGGCGGTGGAGTCGTGGACGCCGAGTACTCGTAGGGTCCGATATCGATCCCCGCTCCCTTGGGACGGGACACGCCGTCATAATCCGTTGAGGGCGCTCCCTGCGTCGTCCCCGCGTCGATGCAGGGGCTGCCGGCCGCCAGGTGATAATCGCCGCCGCCGTCGGCCAGGTAATGGACGAACTTGGGGTCGGCCGAGATCGTGTGGACCGCGGTTACCTTCAGGAGCAGGTTCGTGTCATTCCCCCAGATGAGGTTGTTGAGGTACTTGTTGTTGGCGCCGGTCGCGCCGGACTCGACGATGCCGTACACCTTGTTGTTGATGCAGATGTTGTTCGAGACCAGGACGTTGTCGGCGGTCACGCCGCCGGGCGCGTCGCCCGCGCCGACGACGATGCCTCCCCTCCAGTTCTCGAACGACAGATTGTTGGAGATCGTCACCTGATTCGCCGCGTGCCACAGGTGGATGCCGTATCCCGAGACCTTGTAGCTGATGTTGTTGACGATGCGGCCGCGGAGGTTCGAGTGGTAGATGCCCTGCACGGTGTTCATGGCGCTGTTCGGGCCGATGTGATGCACCACGTTGCCGATGGTCTCGTTGTCGTGCGCGGAGTAGTTCCCGTGGTTGAGGCCCGCGCCGCCGCTCCCGGCGACGTCCGTCGCCGGGATGTGATGGACGTGATTGCCGATGAAGCGGCAGTAGGAGCCGTTGTTCAGGATGCCGATCCGGCCCGTGCACGAGATGTCGAAGCCCTCGAAGTCCACGTAGGACCCGTTGTTGGTCCAGGCGATGTGCATATTGGTGCCGGTCGTCCGGATGAGCGCCTTCCAGCGCTCGTCCGACACGTAGCGAACCCGCGCGCCGGACGAGCCGCTCGCGTTCGTCGTGAACGGGCCGGAGGTGTAGGTTCCCGGCGCGACGTGGACCGTCCCGCCGGCCGCGACGGCCTGGGAGGCTCTGGCGATCGTGGCGAAGGGCTGCGCCGACGTGCCGGGCCAGGTGTCCTTGCCGTCCGGAGAGACATAGAAGTCCGTCGCGAGCGTCGCGGGCGCGGCCTCGCTCCGCAGGGAGCCCATGGAAGCGGCCAGGACCAGGATCTTGAGGACGTCGCTCGATCTCCGCATAGAGTATCTCCTCAGTAGAAAGCCCGTCGATCAGCTCGCCCTACTTGGACCGTCGAACCTGGATGTGGCGCAGATAGAACTCGTGCTCCGGAGTCGCGTTCGCGGGGAGATCAGGGAGGAACTCGCAGACGTAGACCGTGGTGACAAAGCCGCTCAGCGAATCGCCGATCTTGTAGTCGCCCTTCTTGTACTGAACCTTCTGCCACGATCCCCGCTTCGCGGTCTGGCGGGCCGAGGCGAACAGGTTCCTGGAGTCCCTCGCGTCCGACGTGATCAGGCAGCCCTTGGGGCTGTTGACGGGCACGTACGCCTCGAACGAGACCCCGTCGAATTCCTCGACCGGGATCTTTGCCGCCAAGGGGAGGACGAGTCCCTGATAGTTGGAAGGGTACTTGAGCAGGAAGCACTTGTTGCCGGGCTCCAGGGGATCGTCGACGAGCTCCGCCGGCGCTCCGAACTTGGTGGTGCCGGCGTCGTTTCTGACGTAGAGGAGCCAGCCGCTCAGCTCCCGGAAGGCCGCAACCAGCGTCACGCCCGCGGCTGCGACCGCGTAGTGGTCGCTCTCGACCATCACCGTCTTCTTCGCCAGGTTCTTGAGCTCGACCTTCCCTTCGTCGACCTCGAGGCGGGTCCCCTTCTTCGGGTCCACGTCCACGACCAGGCGCAGCGTGGTCCCCACCACTTTGGCTTCGCCGTGGGGCGTCGTGAAGATCAGAGGCTGGTCCTTGGGCTGCCTGGCGACCTCCGCCAGGACCGTGCCTTTGGTGACGCTGATCTGCTTCCCGCCCGCCGTTCTGACCTCGGCGATCACGCTGTCCGGCCCGAACTCCACCCGCGTGTGGTCCGGGAAGACGAGCACGGCGCGGGCGTTCGCGGCTCCGGTCTCGAGCCCCTGCCCCGCCGCGAGGGACAAGCCGGCTTTCGCCGGGACGCGGGTGACCTTGGTGACGATGAACACGTCTCCCTCGACCGCCTCGATTTTGGCGACGGCCGGGCCCGTCACCTGCGAGGCCGCGGGCTCGAGGAGCGGAGGAGACTTGCTCTCGGAGGGGCGCGGCGGGGTCGGCTCGGGTTCCTGGGGCTTCTTCTCCTCCTTGGGCGGGGTCGCGGCCGCCTTCGCGCGGGCGACGGCGTCGCGCATCTCCTGCTCGATCCGCTCCTTTTCGGCCTGGAGGTCGTCCGGCTTGGGGGCCGGGTCCTTCGCCACCTCCGGAGGAGTCGGCTTCGGGAGCTCCTCTCGCGGCGGCGGCGTCGTCGCCTCGCGCGGCTTGCGCTCCGGCAGCGCGACCGGGCTTTTCGGCGCTTCCGTACGAACCGAGGGGATGAGGGCGTAGACCAGCAGCGCGGCGACCATGAGTCCCGCGGCGATCAGGGCCGGCGTCCGCCAGGTCGATCGCGGGGGCGTATGTCGTTTCAATTGCAGCTTCTTGATGAAGTCGGTTTCGCTCTTCTTGGCGGCGAGGAATTCGCGGAAGCTGCGCTCGAAGATCTCCGGGTCTTCCGAGAGGCTTCCGAGTCCCCGGAGCATGCCGTCGATCTGGGCCTCGTCGTTCAGGGCGCGGCGGAGATCGTCGCCCGCCTCCAGCAGGTGCCGGCGCTCCCCTTCCGAGAGGGGTTCCCCGGCCAGGTACTTGGACCAGAGGAGGCGGAGGGCTTCATCGTCGCTCATGAGGGGGTCCCCAGAGAGACGAGGCGTTCGTCGATGCAGCGCCGCAGGGCCTGGCGGATCCGGGTGAGGGCCATCCAGACGGCCGTGTCCCGTTTCCCGCTCGTCCGCGCGATGTCCAGGGCGCTGCGTCCTTTGAAGTAGTACTCGGACAGGATCCCGGCGCTCGTCGGCGGGAGTTTCTTGATGCAGTCCTCGAGGGCGCGAAGCTCCTTCTCGTGGCGGGCGAGTCCGCCGTCGTCGGTATCCAGGGAGCGGGCGGCCCACTCGGCCTCGACGGACTCCAGGGAGCGTCCTTCGTGGGTTCGGCGGCGGGCGTCGTCGCGGAGATAGGTCAGCGCGCGCTGGCGGGCGACGGCGAAGAGCCAGCTCCGGAGGGGGGCGTCTCCCCGATAGGAGGCGAGGTTCTGGTAGGCGCGCAGGAACGTCTCCTGGGCCAGGTCCAGGACGACCTGGGTGTCGCGCACGTAGCGGGCCAGGAAGGCGCGGACGTGGGCCTGGTGGAGCCGGACGAGCTGGTGGAAGGCCTCCTCCGAGCCCGCGATCGCGTTGGTCACCAGGGTCGCTTCATCACCCATCAGTTCAGTCCCCGTAGAGAAGAACTCCCCCGGCCGGCGACCTAACGTCCAAAATGGATGCTATCCCGCAACCCGATGAAATCGGCGCACTATTGGAAAGGGAGCGGTGACGTAGCGGTATGAACCTGATTCGGGCGACCCTGAAGCTGATACTGGCGATGCTCCTTCCGGCGTGCACGGGAGGAGCGGGCGGCGGCAACGATCCGCGGGCCGGCGAGGAAGCGCCCTACGAGGCGGACGTCTTCCTGGATTTCGAGACCGGCAACGCCGGCGACTACTACACGGCGGCCATGATGGGCCCCATGCAGAAGGGCGCGCCGCTGCGCTGGAGCACGTCACGGGCCTTGAGCCACACCAAGGTCCGGGCCGAGAACCGCCCCCTGATGCATCCCGTCAAGGTGGGCGGCGTTACCTACACTGGCGAGGGCACCCGGAGCCTGGAGTTCGACCTCGACGAAGCGATCGCCAAGAACCTGAGCCCCCTCTACGAGCACCTCTGGGGCTATCCGCCCGTGGGCACGGGCGAGGTGATCATTTCGGGGATGGAGTACATCGGAGCGCAGACCTCCGCGGCCCATCCATCCCTGGGGATGGACATCGTCGCGATCAACAGCGGCACGTTCCTGGTGCAGCAGGTCGGGGTCGGCGAGGTGCACATCGAGACGCAGGTGCCGAACGGGGTGACGTACAAGTCGACGCCCATGCCGCGCAAACAGGCCGGCAAGTGGTACTACTTCGCCCTGCGGTATTCGCGCGCGGCCGGGCGGGCCGAGCTGCTGCTCGTGGATCCGGAGACGGGCGAGCTGGTGGGGACCTCGGGCAAGAAGACGGCCTCGGTGACGGGAGGGGGCGACGTGAGCAGCCTCGCCTTCCAGTCGTACCTGATCTTCGGCGGCGGCCGGAACGTCTTCGACAACATCGCGATCAGCTTCACGAACCCGGCCTGGCCGCCCTTCCGGATCCCCGTGCTGCCGGCGCCGGCGTACGTGAGCGCGACGCAGGTGGCGGTGGACCAGGTGCGGCTCGTCTGGCCGACGACGCGCGCGTCGGGCTACAAGATCGAGCGCTCGCAGAACGGCGGCGCCTGGACGTCGCTCGCCGAGGTCTACCAGGAGGACGGCGGGCGGATCTACGTCGACAAGACGGTGACGAACGGGGCGCAGGTCCAGTACCGGGTGTCGTCGTTCGTGGGCTCGCAGTACTCGACGCCCACCCCCTCCTCTTCCCTGACGGTCAACAATTCGCCGGGCGGGGTGGAGTCGGTGTGGATTGACCAGCCGCAGGGCGGCTCGTCGAGGGCGGTGTACTTCGACGGGGCGGCGAACTACATCTCGCAGAAGATCAAGAACGCGCAGCTCCGACACGTGTCGGAGATTCAGCTGACGACCGAGTTCACCGACCGGACGAGCGAGCTCTGGGTCGAGCTGTGGTCGAATCCCGACGGGACCGGGACGCTCTACGGCATTTCGTCGACGACGCCGCTCGCGAACGGCGTGAATGTCTACAAGTTCTTCGCCCCGGTCGCGATCCCCGCCACGGACTTCTGCTTCGTGCTCCGGGACCCGTACAACTGGGGGCGCACGCAGGTCGTCACCTCCAACGGCGCCGACGTCTACGAGCCGGGCGGCGGCTATGACGCGTCCTCCGGCGGCGATCTGAAGTTCACGATCAAGACGAGAGACTGAGCGCCTCGCCGCTGCTGCGCCGGGTCCCTAACGCTGGAGGATCCTTCCTCCGACGCTTTCCATCCACGCTCTCAACTCGCCGAAGGCCGGGTCCTGGTTCTTCGGAATCTCGCCCAGAAGAAGGACCAGGAGGTTTCCCCGTCCGTAGATGCCGGCGAGGAGGACCACCTTCCCGAGCAGGGTCTCCACGTTCTTCACATCGGACGCTTTCTTTCCAAGGACGGATCTCCCGAGGCGGACGAGGATTCCGAATCGTTCCATGACGTCGAGATCGACGTTCAGCGTGAGGTGACGTCCCAGGGCTCGATTCGGGGTGATCGCCGCCCGTCCGAAGGTCTTGGCCAGGTGCTTGAAGAGAAGGTCCCGCCCGGAGCGCTCCGTCTTCACGAGTTTCGGGAACGGACAGCGTTCGATCGCCTTGAGAAGAGTGTCGTTGGAAATCTCCAGCGGTTTCTCCGGAGGAGCCGGGGCGGAAGCCGCTTCCGGGGGACTCTCCTCCATGAACTGGGCCAGGGAAACGGTGTTCGTCCGGTCGACGAACGCGATGAGCGCTTGGGAACGTTCTTCTTTATCACCGCCCTCCGGGAGGCCGAAGAGCCGGCAGATCCTGCCCAGCGTTTCCTCGTCGAACAGGCTCAGGAGCTCGTCGGGGCTTCGGAGCCCGCGAAGGATGGCCCGGGCGACCAGGCTTGGGGGACTGTCCGGAGGCACGTTGGCGCGCTTCCGGATCCCGGCCAGGGATTGCGGCCCCAGTCTCCGCAGCACCGTCTGAAGAAGGGCGCTCCAGCGAAGATGATCGAGCGGAGGGGGACCCGGCTTGTCGACGTCCTCGAGCCACGCCGGAAGCGCGAAGCTGACGGACGAAGGGGAGGATTCGGCGTCTCTCGCAGGAACGGCTCGCTCGCGGGGAGATCGGGCTTCCGGAAGGACGGGGTCCTGGGGCGCCGCCCTTTTCTGGAAGGCCCGCACGGCCTCCGCCTCATCCTTGAAGAACACGAAGAAGTCTTTAAGCCCCATGTACTCGAAGGCCACCTGCACCTTCAGGGGCACTCGGCAGAGGGCAACCATGCCTCCTGCCTCTCGAAGAGTGTCCGAGAGATTCGTCAAGTATCCGAAGGCGAGGGAATTGAAGAACTCGAGGGCAGCGCAGTCGAAGAGGAAGATCTTCTTCCCGTTGGCCAGGAGCGGTTGAATGAGGTCCTGGAGTTTTCGGACGACGGCATGGCCCCCTTTGCCGGATAAACGGAGAAGCGCGCCACCCTGGACTCCGACCAGGTGCTCGAAGGTCACGTCCAGGTTGTTGGTCTCATCCATAGTCCCTCCCGCGCCAGGCGGCTGAATTATTCTACTCGCTGAAAGGTTGGGCTGGGAACGAGGCCGCGGCGCGGTCCGGGTCGGTCGCGGATTACGCATCTCGGCGGCCAGATTCCCGGCTCAAAGGCAGTAGAAGGTCGCACGCATGACGTCCCTCTCCAAAGGCCTCGCCATCCTTGCGCTGCTGCCGCTGCTGTCGTCCGCGCAGACGGCCCCGGAGGCCTGGACGCGGCAAGCGTCGGGAACCTCGAACGACCTGAACGGCGTGTCCTTCCCCAACGCGAACGAGGGCTGGGTCGTCGGGGTCCGGGGGACGATCCTCCATACCTCGGACGGGGGAGCCACGTGGTCGCTCCAGCCGAGCGGGACCACGGCCCGGCTGACGCGGGTTCAGTTCCTCAATTCCGGCGTCGGATGGGCGGTCGGGGGGAACGGCACGATCCTGCGCACCCGGAGCGGCGGCAGCGATTGGGCCGTGCAGTCGAGCGGCACGACGGCGACGCTCCGCGGGCTCTGCTTCGTGACGACGGCGGAGGGCTGGATCGTCGGCGATGACGGCACGATCCTCCACACGACGGACGGCGGGGCCGCGTGGTCGGCGCAGTCGAGCGGGACCCGGGCCAGTCTGGGGGCGGTGTCGTTCGGCGACGGCTTCCGGGGCGTCGTCGGCGGGGACGGCGGCGTGATCCTCTCGACGGTCGACGGGGGCAAGACCTGGGCCCGGCAGAGCTACGTCCTTCCGGAGACCGGGAGCGTGCCGAACTTCCAGGAGGCGCGCTTCATCGACGGATCCCACGGGGTGCTCGCGGGATTCTCGGGCGACGGCGACACGCTGCTGAGCACGGGGGACGGCGGCGGGAGTTGGGTGCCGCAGCGGCTGGCGGATCCCCCGGCCGCCCTGCTCGGCCTCGCGATGGGCGACGCGCTGCACTACTGCGGCGTCGGCGTGGGAGGGCTGATCGTCGCCAGCGACGACGGGGGCGTCACGTGGTCGCGGCTGCCCTCCCCCACGGGCGCGGAGCTGCACGGCGTCACGTTCGTAAATCCGACGCTCGGTTGGGCGGTGGGCAGCGCCGGGACGGTCCTGAAGACGACGACGGGGGGCCGCTGATGGGTCGCTTAGCTCAGGTGCTCGGAGACCAGGCCGGTGATCTCGAACATGGAGATCCGGGTCTTGCCGCCGAAGATGGGCTTCAGGGTCTCGTCGGAGTTGACCATCTGGCGGTCGACCTTGCAGCGGAGATCGCGCTCCCCGATGTAGTGCCAGATCTTCCGGACGGCTTCCTTCCGGGGCATGACGTGGCCGCCGGTGACCTTGGCCAGCGACTCGCTGGGGATCATGGGATTCACGAACGCGCGGGCAGCATTCTTCGACATCTCTGGGTCCTCGTGCAAAACTCGTTCTTAAATCGGATGAACGCGGGAGGGAAATGAATACTATAAAGCGGCCGTGAAGTAAATAGTGAATCGCGGATTTGCAGCTTGCGAATCCGAAGGGGCATAATTCGCATCTTGCAAAGGGAAGTCGCAAGATGCCACCCATCGGCCCAAATCACAACGCAACTAATTACCTACCAACAATTTGCGTATGCTTATAATATGCATTTGGCATGGGTCTTGCTAAGATAAGGATCGTGAGGAACAGGGACGCGGAAAGCTGTCTGACGGGGGACGTGAGCGCACGCCCGGGGTTTCCTGGGGGGTCCCCGGGCGGACGCTCCGCCCGTCCGCGCCCGACGACCTTTGAATTTAAGGAGTCGCTCCCCCTCGGGGGGCGGCTCGAGAATAATCCCCTATTCCCTCCTTGATCCTCGCGAGTCGCCGCACGGCGACTCGCGTGGGAAATATTTCGCAGGGGGCCGGCGGGAACGCGCCGGCCCCCGACCCATTTTCGGGCGGCGCAGCAGCATCAGAAGGGACGCCGCGAGGACGACGCCCCAGAGCGACGGCGGGCCGGTAGCCGACACCCCGCAGACCCACACCGAGCCGGACGCGGTGGTATCGACGAAGACGACCGGCAGAGGGGCGACCACCTCCACGAAGACTCCGTCGCTCCGCTCGCCGAGGGCCGTCACGGTGAAGATCCCGTAGCGGTAGGTGGCGCCGCCGATCGTGCTGAAATCGGTGAAGAAGGGATCCAGCCCCAGGTCGAAGACGACGTCGGGCTCGAGGATGTCGAGTCGCTGCCGGATGACGGTGACGCCGACCACGGCGGAATCGTCCGGCAGGACCCAGGAGACCGTCACGGAGCCGTCCTGATTGCCGAACGCGATCACCGACGTCACCGGCAGCGGCGCGAAGAGCGCCAGCACGAGCGCCGCGGAGCGCATCTAGATCGTAGATGCCGCGGCACGGGGGAATGATACGCGGCTGGACCGCGTGCTGAGTCAGTCGATCGGGATCCGGCCCGCGTCGAAGGGTCCGGGGTGCGCGTCGATCGTGAGCGTCCGGGTCCCCAGCTGTTCGTGCCAGACGCGCAGGGTCCAGGTTCCAGGGGGCACGCCGCGGATCTCGAAGCGGCCGTCGTCGCCGCTCCGGGCGTGGAAGGGGTTTTCCGTCACGGCGATCCAGCCGCGCAGGCGGAAGTGTCAGTCCCAGTCTAGCGGGACGAGGACGGGCCGGTCGAAGCTGACTTCGAAGGTCCGGCCCCGGGCGTACTGTTTGCCCTCGCGCTTCCACGTCCCTTCGGGGCAGCTGAAGCAGACCCGGTCGGGCTTCCCTTCCTTCTGCGGCCGCTCGGGACTGGAGTGGATCCGGTCGAGTCCGTTGTTCCGGAGCTCCTTCAGGTTGACGACCAGTTCGTGCGGTTTCTCGTCGCGCGTGTCCCCGATCTCCACGGGCCGTCCCGGCGACACGAAGCTGAGGCGCGGCTCGAACTGCTTAGGCCCGAACACTTGGACCACCTTCCCCGAGTCCCAGGGGGGAGTCGGCCGGCCCTCGAGATAGATGGCCGCATCGGCGACGCCGCCGTCGGGGTCGATGAGCAGGCTGCGGTCCTGATAGGTGATTCCGTTGAACTCGAAGGTCTCCGGCTTCGAGGCCGCGCGGCGGGTCACGATGCGGCCGCGGACGGTCGTCGTCGACGGCGTCGGCTCCGTGCCGGCGCATCCGGCGAGGAGTCCCAGGGCGATGATCGGCAACGTTCTCATCGTCTCGCTGCCGTCGTATTACCCTGCCACGGGGTCGCCGGGTAGCGCCTCGGCCGAAATCAGGACACCACCCAGTTGCAATGGGAGCACCACAAGCCGTCAAAGGCGTACGTCAGCCCGCACTTCGCACAAGCACCGTGGTTTCCGCAGCCACGCTTCTGCCGGGATTGCGCATCGAGGGAGTCTTGAATCGCGTCGAACTGGCGCAGTTCCTCCCGGAACTCCTCCTCCTGCTGCCGGAGGATCGCCTGGTCGCAGAAGACCAGCTGCTGCGGGGACATCGGCCGGTCGTAGAGAAACTTGAGGGACCGGTTGTAGCGTTCATTCACGCCGAGTTCATCCGGCCATTCGCGGGCCAGGGCGATCAGCCCGTCGATGGTTCCTGGTTCGAAGAAGAGCGACCACCCTCCGTATCCCATGGTCCAGGAGCTGGCGGAGAAGGTCGTCCAGTCTCCGGCTCCGATGTTCCAGCGGAGCGGCTGTCCCGGGTACCGCCCCGGAGGGTGTCCAGGCTCGCTCCATGGCCGGGCCTTGCCGTAAAAAAGGCTCGGATGAAGTCCCGGCGTCGGAATCTCCTCAATGACCGCGTGGATCGACGTCGCGTCGAGGTCGAAGAAGATGTTCTGAACCCGAACGCGCAGGACCCCCTTTTCGAGATAGATGGCGTCGCGGCCCTCGAAGTTCTTTCGAAGGGCCTCGCAGTTGGCCTGTTCTCGAGGCGTCATCGGGACCTTTCTGCCTGGCTTCACACTCCCGCAGGCTCAATAACTCGTCTACTCTCCCTTCTCCATGCACTTCTTTGAGCAGAGTTCCTCCCGTGTCCAATTGTTGTCGATGTCGGGACATGGACCGCCGCAGCGTCGACAGGTCTTGCGTGGTTCTGAGGACTTCCACCGCTTCCCTGGCCCGCGCTTTTTCGCCATCTCAGGCAGGTAGGCGCCGCGTCCTCGGCAGACCAGGAGCAATAGTACAGGGGCTGCGGTATAGGACCAGAAGGCCAAGCCCCCAAGAAGGAGGTGAGGATTCTGTATCCAACCCTTTAATGCGATAAGAAGCGTCAGCAAAGCGCGTAGGATCCAAAGCCCCATCGTCAGCCACCAGGCCCACCCCGATCTCCGGCACAGTCCGTAGACAATCAACAGGTCCGTAACCCAGAAGAACACCGGCTGTCCGAATACCAACAGGTCTGCCGCCGTGAAGAGCGCCCGTGGCAACGTGGTGAGAGCGCCCTCGGGCAGGCAAAGGACAATCAGTTCGAGAACGGTCAGCGCAATGACAATGCCCACTTCGGGGGGAAAGGGACTCGGTTTCCAGGGATCGTCTTGAGACAACAATGCCGATCGGGTGCCGTCGATGAAGATACCGCAGTTAAGACAGCGGAAAGGCCCCGACTGAACGGGCCACTGACATCTCGGGCATTTCTCATCGGCCATTCAATTACCTTCCGAGGTCGATTGTCGAACGGAGAACGTCGTCAACGCCGCCCGTCGTTTTCCATGCACTTCTTGGAGCACCGTCCTGCTCTCGTCCAGTTGTTGTCGACGTCGGGACAGCGACCGCCGCAGGTTTGGCAGGATCTTCGGGGTGTTGCTAACGCCTTTTGGCGTTCTGCCGCCGTCGGCCTCGCGTCTCCCGCCAATTGCAGCAGGTACCTGCCGCGTCCTCGGGAGATGATGAGCACGACAACCGGAAACGCGGTACAGGCTAGAGCGAACAAGCCCGCCATCAACAGGCCAGGATCCGGTCCCACTCCAATGGGACGGTTCGGGTCATCCAAGACTTGATAGAGCCAGTTAACCGGCGGGAGGGAGCGTAGGGACCAATATCCCACCGTCAGCCACCAGGCCCAGCCTGATCTCTTCCAGAGACCGATGACCGCAATCAGGTCAAGCAACAGCAATGACAACCAGTCAAGCCCGCTGGTGTTCCACTCCATGAATTGGAAGACATGTCCGCTGTTGACCCACTCCATGAAATCAAAACCATGCACGCGACCGTGTACGCGAATAGGGACAGGGTCCGTGTGCCAGGAAGCGCCGATCCACCCGATGATGATCCAGCCGATGACCATGCCGACTTCGGGGGGGAAAGGACCCGGTTCCCAGGGATCAACGGCGGGTGGCGCCGCCTGAGAGGCGACCTCAATGCAAGCGCCGCAGCGCTGGCAAAGTCCGTTCCCTGACGGAACGGGCCCGTTGCACTTCGGGCATTGTTCATCAGCCATTCTAGACGTCCGACCAACTCTTCATTGCCTTCGACTACCCGGCATGCTTCGGCGAGTCCGTTCCCGGCCGCATGCAGTGTTGGCACTTCAGGGTGCCCTTCCGGATCACGCGGCGGCACTTGGGGCAGAGGCGTGATGCGGGGACTTCCTTGGTCCGAGATTCGCCGGGAATGATCGTGATGAGGATCCAACCGAGGAAGCCGAGAAACAGGCCGAGAGCGAGACCAAGACCCGGCCTTCCTTTGATCTTTCCAATCAAGAAGCCGCCGCCGGCGGAGATGATCCACGCCAGGATCAGCGCATCGCCGCCAACGGATGACGCCGCCAGGGGCGATAGAAAGTTCATTGGCGACCGTTGGCGCTGATCCCCTGCGCATAAATGTCATAGTTTCCACTGCGCGCATCTGGCCAGACCATGATCGCCCCGCCGGCGCCGTCCGAGGCGAGATGGGGATAGACCCGGACATCGATTGCCGTGCAGAGGGCCACCCCATCGATGGTCCACAGCATCGCTCCCGCGCTGCTCACCCGCTGCGAGTAGAAGTACATGTTTGCTCCACCGCGACCATCCGTCCAGACCAGGATCGCCCCGCCCGAACCGTCCGAGGCGAGCTGGGGACCATTTTGATCATGCGCCTCCGTGCAGACGGCCACACCATTGGTCGGCCACTGCGCCATTCCGGCGCCGTCCATCCGCTGGGCGAAAATGTCGAAATTCGTCCCACGCCCGTCATGCCAGGCCATGATCGCTCCCCCCGCCCCATCCGAGACGATCGCGGGACTGTACTGGTTGTTGGCCGCCGTACAGATGGCCACCCCGTCGGTTGTCCATTGGACCGCCCCCGCGCCGCCCACCCGCTGCGCGTACACGTGATAGTCCGTCCCGCCGCGGTGATCCATCCACACGACGATCGCCCCGTTCGACCCGTCCGAGACGAGCTGGGGATACGTTTGATCAAAGGCAGCCGTGCAGACGGCCACTCCATCAGTTGTCCACTGCGCCGCTCCGGCGCCGTTCATCCTTTGGGAGTAGATGTGGGAGTAAGGACCGACACGGAGATCTTCCCAGACGACGATCACCCCGCCGGACCCGTCCGAGACGGCCTGGCGAGGCCACTGGTCCCCGATCGCGGCACAAACGGGCACGCCATCGGTCGGCCACTGCGGCGCTCCCGCGTTGTTCAGCCGCTGAGCATAGACATCGTAATTGCCGCTTCGCTGATCCGGCCAGACGATGATCGCCCCGCCCGATCCATCGGATACAACCAGGGGACTCGCCTGGGTATTGGCCGCCGTACAGACGGCCACTCCATTGGTCGTCCACTGCGTCACCCCCGCGCCATTCACTCTCTGCGCGTAAATGTCGGGGGTCGCCCCACCCCGGTAATCCTGCCACGCAATGATCGCCCCGCCCGATCCGTCCGAGGCGAGCTGGAGATAAGACTGTTCCGCGGCCGCGCTGCAGATGGCGACCCCGTTGACGGTCCATTGCAGCACTCCTGCCTTGTTCACCCGTTGCGCGTAGATGTCGAGGTCTATTCCATTGCGGGAGTCCTGCCACACGATGATCGCCCCGCCAAATCCGTCCGAGACGATTTGAGAACCGATTTGGCCGCCAGCCGCAGTACAGATCGGAAGGTTTTGAGGGTTCGTGGTGGGCCAATCGATGATGATGGATCCTGGGGTGCTTGGGATCCCGGCCACCAGGGCCACGACCGCCCCGCTCGTCGCGCCAGGGGGGACGTTGGCTTTGATCAAGGTGTCCGACCAGAGGACGATGGCCGTCGCGACCCCCGAGATGGTCAGGCTGCTGCCCCCTTGAACGCCACCGAATCCCGACCCCGTCACTTGGATCTCGTCACCGATGTACGCCTCTGGAGGATTCACGCTCGTGATGATCGCGCCAGGGGGAGGGGTCGAGACGGGGACACCCACCACGGCGGTCGCTGAAGAATTCGTGGCACTGGTCACGGTGAGCTGGATGAGAACGGTCCCTGTCGACAGCGGGGCGGTCCAGGTGACGGGATTGCCGCTTGAAGAGCTGAAGCTGCCCGAGGGGGCCGTCCACGCATAGCTCAGGGGGCCGCCGGCGGAGTCGGACGCGGCCGCCGTGAGCACGACGGCGCCTCCGGGCGACACGGTCGGCGGAGCGGCGGTGATGGAGCTGATGGTCACCACCGAGCTTGGCGGGTGACCCTTGCCTTTCCCGCACGCGGGCGCAAGGACGGCAACGGTCGTCAGCAGAAGGAGCCGGATCGCCCAACGGTAGGTCATGTCGTCCTCTCGTTCCACCCCATTCCCTAGGCGAGATCCTTAGAGGAATCTTACGCCCGAAATGTAAGGGAATCCCTTATATCGTGAAATTATTGAACGGCACGGACTCCTCGGAGGACGGCCGCAGACGCTTGGACGCTGCAGGCCTCAGGGACGTCGAACGACTTGAACGGCGTGTCCTTCCCCAATGCGGACGAGGGCTGGGTCGTCGGGGCCCGGGGGATGATCCTCCATACGGCGGACGGCGGAGCCACATGGTCGGCGCAGCCGAGCGGGACCACGAGCCGGCTGACGCGCGTCCAGTTCCTCAACTCCGGCGTTGGATGGGCGGTCGGAGGGAACGGCACGATCCTGAAGACGATGACGGCGGGCCGATCGCGATGACGACCACGGAAGCGTTGGTCTAAGCGGGAGGATCCACCTTCAGGAACGCTTCCCGCAGGAGCAGGACCCGCACCCCCAGGTCCGCGACGCGGTGCCGGAGTCTTCCGGCGAGATCGCGGGACCCGCTCCGCTCGGCAATCGCCGCCCCTTCCGACATCTGCTCGATCGACCTTTCCCAGACGGCGATCATGGCCTCGCAGCAGTGCCGCAGCGCCGCCGCCTGGCGTTCGAACAGGTGGTCGAGGTCGATCACGTGCCCGGCCGTGCAGCCGAAGGCGAACGCGTAGCGGTCGACGGCGGAAACCGGCACGAGCGCTCCCTCGCAAGTCGGGCAGGAGAAGCCGCTGGATTGGTCGCGTAGGATCTGCCAGTCGCTTTCCATTGGACGCCTCCTTCCCCCACCGAGATCAGACGGGATCCTCGCCCGAAACGCGGAAATGGCCGTCGCCGATCCAGAAGTCCACGTCCTTCAACGCCGCCCGTCGACCCCGATCGGCGGCCGCGCCGACGACGTCCTGGGCGTCGGGCACCAGGAGGTCCATCAACGCGTCCCGGAGGCTGCCTCCGGGCGGGACGTCCACGCGCCCGCTCATCGAGTCGTCGGAGCCGTCCCGAGACTGGGCGTAGCTCGCCTCTCCAGCGCCCGGCTCCCACGTGAGGGTAAAACGGGTGACCGGATCCCCCACGAAGGGCGTGTAGCCCCCGTGGATCCGGAGGTGCGGCGGAAAGCGGTCCAGGCTCTCCCGGAGGGCCGCCTCGTCGCACCCCAGCTGCAGGCGGCTGATCGCATCGGCCGGAGACTTGAATTCCCCGCTCGCGGGAGCGTAGACGAGTCGGCCGAGGGCGTCGTCCTGGAGCCAGCGCAAGCCGAACGCATCGTCCTGAGCGCTGCGAACGTCCATGAGTTCCTCCGATCCGATGGTCGAACTTCGTCAGCGGACGGACATTGTCCCGGACGACTCCCGCATGGACAGCAGCCGTTCGCCCTTCCACGAGAACTTGAGCCGGGGGCGTCCCTCGGCGAGCCGCCGTCCCAGGACGTAACCGGCCAGAAGCGGCAGGGACACGCTGGGCTCGACCCACGCCATGGCGAAGTCGGCGTCGCCCTTCACCTTGCCCCAGGACCGGGCTTCGCTCAGGGTCGATCCGGAAAGGCCGCCGTCCTGGGTCACCGCGGTCGTGACCTGGATCGCATACGAGTGGCCCCTCTCCCGGCCGAGGATGTAGCTCATCACGATGGAATCGTTGATGTAGTTCTTGGGCACTCCCCCCGCGATATAGATCCCCGCGGTCTTCGGGGACTTGGCGACGATCTGGGTCAGCTCGTAGTTGTCCCGGATCGAGTCGATCATCAGGGGAACGCGACCCTTCTGGACGGCGCGGTGGTGATGCTCCGTGAGGCCGATCCCGATGGAGCTGTCATTGAGCGCCGGCGCGAAGACGGGCACGCCCAGCCGATAACATTGATGGAGGATCGACTCCTCGTCCTCGAGCGCTCCGCCCAGCGTCTCGAGGTAGTCGCGGCTCGAATGGGGGCCCGGCTTGAGACGATCCGCGAGCCTGCCGCACCAGAGATCCGTCTCCCAGAATTTATCCTCGTCCACGTACGTGTCGTAGATGCGGTTCACGCGCAGCTCGCGGAGCGCGACGTCATCCGCCTCCGGCGTTCCCTGATAATGCCCGAATCCTCGCGCCTGATAGGCGTCCTGATACAGGATCCCTCCCGTCGAGACGACGACGTCCACGACGTTGTTCACGATGAGATCCCGGATCACCCGGCGAAGACCGGCCGCGATCAAGGGCCCCGCGAGCCCCAGGAAGATCGTCGGGCGCTCGGGATCCTTCAGCATGCGCTGGAGGACTTCGGCGCAGCGTCCGATGTTCCGGGCCTGGAGCGACATCCCCGACATCTGCTCCACGAGGTCCGCGACCGAGGGATCGCCGTCGAGGCGGGCCGGGCGGACCGGCCGCGAGAAGAGCGCCGCCTTCATCTTCCGGCGCCGATCGACCGAACTCAGGGATCCGTTGTGTTTAGACACGGTCAGGGGGCCTCTTTCCGGCCGGTGAGATCGACCAGCTCGTACTCGCTTTTCCAATGCGCTTTGAAGTGGGCGTCCAGCTTCTGGATGGTCTTTCCCGGGAAGCTGGCCGCCTCGACGTACTCTCCGCCGTCGGGAATGGAGTCGACGTCCTTCTGGATGTCCCGGCAGGTCTCGCAGCTGGAAACGGACGCCTGGAGCGCATCCACCAGCGCCCGGCTCAGTCGCGCCCGGTTGGCAAAACCGAAGCCGCGGCGCGTCACCATCTGCAGTTTTGCAGCCATGACGGTTCAGGAGACGTAGTGCGGCGTTTGTTTCGGATACGCGATCTGGACGGACATCGCGCGGCCGTGGACCGGCCGGCCGTTCAACGCGGCCAGCGCCGCCGCGGCCTCGACGCGGTTCCGCATCACGACGAATCCGTACCCGCGATGGACGCCCTGCGCGCGACCGCCCTTCATTCCTTCCGCGGGCAGGCTCAGCGACGCCACCTCGCCGTGGGGCCGGAAGGCCTCGAGAAGCTCCGCCCGCGTGGTTTCCGCCGCAAGATTGCTGACGTAGAACGTCATTCCCAGCCTCCTCAATTTACCTTGGAATACCGAACCGCCTGGGCCATCGCGTGTCGCAGGTCCTCCGGCGAGCAGGGGGAATGCAGGATCCTCCGGACTCCCGGGACTCCGTGGAGAAGACTCCCCGCCTGGACCTCGTTCAGGGCGGTCACGACCACGACCGGAACCGACAACGCGTGCCGGCTGAGCGCCAGGCGGCGGACGAAGTCGATCGCCTCGTTCGCGGGCTTCAGCATCTGGAACAGGACGGCGGCCGGGCGTCGCTTCGACAGCGCCTTGAGCGCACCTTCCCCGTCGGCCACTCGGGAAACGTCGTAGCCTTCGGCCGCCAGCAGCGCCCGGCTGGACTCCTGGGACTCCAGGACGTCATCCACGAGCACGACCCCGGCCTTCACGTCTAGCCTCCCCCCACGTCGGCGTCCGCTTCCGCGACCTGGGCCTCCGGAGCCAGCCCTTCCGGAAGGTGGATCATCTGGGCATACAAGCGGATGTCGTGGACGCGGCCGGACAAGTCGATCGCGTGCTGCGGCAGCGTCGCGACGCATTGGAATCCCATCAGCTCGAAGAGCGGGGCCGCGTCGTTCTGAACGTCGAGGATTTCGGCCTCGAGGATGGCCACGCCCAGCGACTTCGAGAGCTCCAGGAACTCCTGAAGGAGCAGGCGGGCGAGTCCCTGGCCGCGGAACTCCGGGTCGATTGTCAGGCGGACCTTGCCCAGGTGCCGCGACCAGCCGCCGGTATCCCGGTGCAGCGTGGCATCCGCGACGATCCGCGGGCCCTGAAGGGCGAGGAGCGGAAGGACCCGCGCGTAATCCAGGTTGCGGACCCAGCCCTGGATGACCGACGGCTGGGTCACGTCCTCGCGGAAGAACTGGCGCTCCTGCACCGGAATGCGCTTGAAGAACTGAAGGAGACCCGCTTCGTCCGCGGCGTTCATCGGACGCAGTTCGATCTGGCCCGGCAGGGACTTCGGATAGCGATCGAGACCGCCGGTCCGTCGAGCCCCGGGATCCGCGGAGACTAGCGCACGGTCAGGATGCAATTTTCGCCCCCGTAGGGATTGTTCACGCGCGCCCGGGCCTCGTCGTGATCGGCCCAATCCCCGTCGATGACCATTCGATACTCGTACACGCCGGGATCCAGGGAGAGCAGCGTCCCCCAGGAACCGTCGCCCTCGTCCCAGAGCGAAATGCCGCCCAGGCTCCAGCCCGTAAAATCCCCGGTAATCCTCACGTCGCTGGCCCGCGGAACCGTCGTGCGGAACGCGATCGAGCGGGATCCCGCGCGCGCCGAACTTCTCTTGGCGATCCTCACGGGCTGCTCGCTTTGGCCTTCTTGAGCCGGGGCCGGGCCGAGACGCCCCGGTCGCGGCGCACCCGGTTGAAATTGAAGCGCGCGGCCTGCTCGGGTTCGAGCGCGAACTCGAGGCGGCCGACGCGGACGAGGTTGCGCGTGAGATGATAGAGGAGCCCCTTGTCGTGGCAGAGCTGAGCGACGGTCGGCGGCAGCTCTTTGCACGCCGCATCCAGTCGCAGCTTGGCCTCCTTGAGCCTCGCGACCAGGAGCTCTCCGCGGGTCACGAAGGAGACGCCGGCGCCCAGCGTGGCGAGCGGCGTCGCGTGCTCCCGCAGCAGCGGAATCATCAACTCCAGCTCCCTGACCAGGTTGCCGATCAGGAGTCCCGTCAGCACGCCGCTGCGGAACGTCGCCAGAATGTCGGGTTGGGTGGCGAACGCGACGGAGACGAGCCCCTTGGCTTCGCGCCAGTACCCGATGGCGTCCGCGCGGATGCGCTCCGCCAAGGCCGCCGCTTCCGGGGGCAGTTGATGGGAGTCCCCCATTTCCCGCTGACGGCCCTCAATCACGACGGCGAGCTCGCGGATGTCCGAGAGGGTCGCGGCGCTGACGCCCCGGTTCTTCAGGCGAGACTCGTGGCCCTTGGCCGCCGAGACCTGCTTGCCGGCCCATTCGATCAGGGCGGGGGTCGGGGTCGAGACGCCGAGCTCGATGCATTCTTCCCGGCTGAGGATACTCATGCACAACTCTCCTGTAGGCTGGAGCATCTCCGAAGGCGCCGCCCGGAATCCCCGGACGTCTCGTCACCCGCGGTCCGAACCCTGGTAGAGCAAGAGGTGTGCCACGGGGCCGGGCACATCGGAATTGGCGTCATCGACCCCGATATCGCCCGAAGAGCGCCAAACCCGCCGAGGCGAGCAGGCCGGCGATGGTGAGGATTGTCAGGAGCAGTCCGCCGGCCCGCCAGAGCCGTGTCGATCGGGGAAGGCGTCGAACAACCTTGCGGGCGGTCTGTTTCCACATGGGGACGCGCGCGACAGCGCAAGCGCCGTGCCAGGGAACGGATTGGCCACGGAGGACACAGAGCAGAATTCCTCTCTGTGCCCTCTGTGGCCAATCAGGGGCGCGGTCTCGCGATTCGCGGTTCGACGGCGCCGGGTCGAGCGCGGGCATACGCCTTGAGCTTGCGGTGGAGCGTCGCCACCCCGATGCCGAGCAGGAGCGCCGCCTGGGTGCGATTGCCGTTCCGGGACTCGAGGGTGGCCAGGATGTAGTCCCGTTCGATCTCGTCGAGTCGGCGGACCTGTCCCCCGCTCAGCGACGGCGGCAGGACCGTCAGCCGGACCTCCGGGGGGAGGTCCTCGACGCCGATGCGGCTCTGTTTGGTCACCGCGACGGCACGCTCCATCACGTTCGCGAGCTCCCGCACGTTGCCGGGCCACGAGTAGCCGAGGAGACGGTCCGCCGCCGGCCCGGAGAGGCCGTTGACCGCCTTCTTCATGTGCAGGGCGAACTCCGCCAGGAGCAGCCGCGCCAGGGGGAGAAGGTCCTCGCCCCGCTTCCGCAGCGGCGGAACCGCCAGTTCGACCACCTTCAACCGATAGTAAAGATCCTCGCGAAAGCGCTTCGCCGCGACCTCCACGAGGAGATCCTTGTTCGTCGCCGTCACGATGCGGACGTCGATCGGCCGGTTCCGGTTCTCTCCCACCCGGCGGACCTCGCGCTCCTGCAGCACCCGGAGGAGCTTGACCTGCATGGCCAGCGACAGCTCCCCGACTTCGTCCAGGAGAAGGGTCCCGCCGTTGGCCTCCTCGAAGAGGCCCGCCCGGTCCGCCGTGGCGCCCGTGAAGGCCCCCCGGGCATGGCCGAAGAGCTCGCTTTCCAGCAGGGACTCGCTGATCGCCGCGCAGTTCACGGCGATGAAGGGACCGTCCGTGCACGCGGACTGGTCGTGCACGAAGCGCGCGATCCGCTCCTTTCCGGTGCCGCTCTCGCCGGAGATCAGGACCGTCGAATCGACCTTGGCGATCGTCCTCGCCAACTCCACCACCCGCCGCATCTCCACGCTGCGGGCGACGAGATTCGACGGATCTTCTTCGACGCGGGCGACGCGGGCCAGCAGGCGCGTCCGCTCCCGGAGCCGCCGTTCGGCGAGCTTGAGCGCCTGGGTCACTTCCTCGAGCGCCGAATCGATCCCTTCCCTCCGGAAGAAGGCCTGCTGGTCCTGGGCGCTGCCGCCCCACTCGTCGACGGACTTGATCGCGACGCGGCACGAGGAGTCCCCCTTCCCCATGCAGCGGTCCTCGATCGCGACCATCTCCTTCCCGGTCGCCGCGCTGAGGTACCCGCTGGCGAGCCCGCAGAGCGTCCAGCAGACCGAATCCTCCGCGCGTCCCAGGTGGAGGAGGTGCTGCTCGGCTTCGTAGGAGACGTGCCAGGTCCCGCCGGTCGCGGAGAACGACCCCGAAGCGCCGGCCTCCAGTCGGAAGAGCCCCTGCAGCGCGTAGATCCGCGCGCCGGCGAGGCGCCATTCCTCGTCGCTGTCCCAGTTGAACTGGGAGCGCATGGCCTCGGCCATCCGGCGGCCGTGGACGTACCCGAAGCGGCTCAGGATGCCCCGGGCCACCCGGACCCCGAACGTGTCGATCAGTTCCTTCCGGAGCAGCCCCTGCGCGACGGCGTCGAAGATCAACGCGCGTTGTCCGGCGAAGCGGACCAGCCCTCCCTGGGGGTCGAGTTCAAGGAGTTCCTGGAGATGCAGTTCTTCGACGCGCAAACGTCACCTTGGGTAGAAGAGCCCCACTCTACCATTATGAGAGACCTCCCCCGGACGAATCCGCCGACGGGCGAAAGATAAGTCGTCCGCCCTACGGGGCCGAGGGAGAATCGTGTCAAAATGATCCACCGCAGGCTCAAAATGATCTCCCGGGGCCGGGTTCCGCGCCCCGTCGCGAGGCTCGCCCCCCTTCGAAAGAGGGCCCTTCCTTTGCTGAGGACGCATCGACGATGATCACCCTGCGGAAGGCGAAGGAACGGATCCGGACGATCGCCGGAGGCCAGGAGACCTGGCGGTCGTTCAATGCGGACAATCCGTTCGACCCCGGCCACGACGGATTCCGATCCCTCGAAGGCCTCCAGGAGGAATGGCTGGCGCCCGGCGTGGAATTCGAGTTCCGGGCCCCCCGCAACCTCGAAATCCTGACCTACGTCTGGAGCGGCGCGCTCATCCTCGAGGATCCGGGCGGCCGGAAAATCGCCCTGGAGACGGGGGAATGTCACCGGGCCACCGTGAAGAACGGCGCGCTGCACCGCGGGTGGAACGGCTCGCGGATCGACACCACCCGGGTGTTCCGCTGCTTCGTGACTCCGGATCGCAGCCTCCTTCAGACTCCCGGGGAGAAGCAGCGCTTCTCTCTCTCGGAGCGCCGCGGCGTTCTCCGGCTGCTCTTCTCCCGCGACGGCCGCGATTCCTCGCTCCGCCTGCGCCAGGACGCGGGGGTCTATTCGTCGATCCTCGATCCCGGCCGCCATCTCGTCCACGAGCTTCCTCCGGGCCGCGGAGCGTGGCTCCACCTGGTGAAAGGGCGGGTTCAGCTGGTGGATCAGATCCTGGAAGCCGGCGACGGCGCCTCCTTCGTCGAGGAGCCGGCCGTGTCGCTGACCGCCCGGGAGCCCTCCGAGATCCTCCTCTTCGACCTGGTGTAGCGCGGCGGCCGGGCGCGGTGGCACGTCAATTGCTCATCCATTGGCCGGCATTGATCGCGGGGGTGAATCGATGTGGATCCAGATCGGGGTCATTTACGCCGCGGGTCTGGCCGTGACCGCGGTAACCCTTCTTCGGACCCGGATGTTCCAGAAGGATCATCTGATGAACACGGGATCGATGCTCCTGTGGCCTCTGTATTGGATCATCTTCGGGGTCGCGCTGTTCAGGGGCCGCCGCTAGTTCCCGCGCATGCCGCCGCTCAAGAAGCCGCGCCCGGTCCGGACCCGCTTCAAGTTCCGGGTCGAGGTCCGCGGGTCAAGGCAGGAGTTCGTCGCCGAAGCCCGGGACGTCTCCGTCGACGGGCTCTGCTTGTCGAGTCCCATCCTCCTGAAGATCGGCGACCGTGCGGGGACCTCGCTCTGCTTTCAGGGCAGGCCGGCGTCCTCGCTGTCGTTCGAAGTCCGCTGGGCCAAACCGGAAGGCACGAAACGATACCTGCTGGGCGTCGAGTTCGTTCACACCCCGGAGTCGCGCAAAGCGATGCAGGCGCTGATGTGGGAGATCCAATCGGGCCAGGTCCGGGGGGACGATCCGCCGGCGGCGTCTCCCTTTCTCGATTCACGGAGAAGTACATGAAGATGCTCGACGTCGAGGCGACGTTCGTGAAGCTGGACAAGCTTCGGGAGCGCATGGACCGGATCGAGAAAACGCCCGACCGCAACGAGTGGCAGTACACGCGGCTCCTGATCCGGGCGCTGACCGAATGGATCTCCAAGTTGAGGAAGAGCAGCGAGACGGTCTCCCGGAAGGTCCCCGTGGACGCGCCGCCCCCCGTGCGGAGCGATTGGGAGGAGCTGCTCGAGGTGCTCCGCCGGAAGGGCATCCACTCCAAAGGCCGCCGTCGCCGCGACGATCGCTGAATCCAGCGACCCGCGGGTTATTTGGATGCTTTCGCGGGACTGGAGGCTTTCCCCTTCGCGGCGCTCCGGGAGCGCTTCGCGGCGGATCCGGCCCCCCAATGGGTCTTGGCCTTGTGGCGCGGGGTGGTCTTTCCGGTGCGGCGGTTGAAACCTCCTCGATTGCGCATGGATGGCTCCTTTCAGTTGAAACAGGGACTCGCGCTCAACTCCGACGGGGCAGGTTTCCCTTGGACCAGCCGTTCGACGGCACCTGGGAGAGGACGATCGGGGCGTCCGGGGTCGGGACACTGGGAGCGGCGGCGGCCGCGGCGGGGCCGGCCTGCGAGACCACCGGCCCGGGATCGACCGGGGGGTCGACCGCTTTCTTCTTCTCGGTCATGGCTACATCCTCCTTCATGATGGGGAAGGTATAAGCAAGCGGCCGGCCACCGAATCGCCCGACGGCGCCACCCAGCGGAGGGGACTAGAGATCGGACCTGCTGATGGTCTGCGACGGGGAGTAGGACTCCGGCGCACGGCCGTTCCGAACCCATTCGTCAATCGCCTTGGCGGTCTCCAGGAGCAACGTGAAATGGATCGGCTTCACGAGGTAGGAATCGACCCCAAGCTGAGAGGCCCGTTGGATGTCCGACTCCTCGGCCGAGGACGTGAGGATAACCACCCGAAGATTCTTCAGTCCCGTTTGGCTCCGGATCCACCCGAGGACCTCGAAGCCCGATTTTTCCGGCAGCTTCAGGTCCAGCAGCAGATGCGTCGCCGCGGGATACCGCGTCCTGTCCCAATAGGGCCCATTGCCGGCCAGATACTCGATCGCCTTGCGTCCGTTCTCGACGACCTGCAGGGGGATCTTCACCCCGGTTTTTGCGAACGCCCTCTTCAGGAACAGGACGTCGCTCTCATCATCTTCCACGAGCAGCAGGCAGGGCGTCTCGCTCATGACCGTCCTCCATTGGTCCGGGCCGCCGACGGCAGCCGGACCCAGAAGCGGCTCCCCTGCCCCGCCTCGGACTCCACCCCGCAGTCCCCGCCCATCCGCTCCATCGCGCGGCGCACGATGGCGAGGCCGATGCCCGTCCCCGGGTAGTCCTGGGCGTTTTCCAGGCGTTCGAAGACCTGAAACACCCGCGACTGCGACTCCTGGGGAATCCCGATGCCGTTGTCGATGACGCTCAGGGTCACGACATCGCCCTGGCGTTCGCCGGTCACGCGAATGTGCGGCGTCTTGCCCGCCTGGACGAACTTCATCGCATTGGAGAGCAGGTTGGAGACGACCTGCTGGAAAAGGATGCGGTCCCCGATCACCTCGGGGAGGCCCGGATCCAGGACTACCTCCGAAGGCCGAAGGAAGGCGTCCGACAACAGGGACTGCCGGGCTTCCTCGATGACCTGGGCGGTCGGGAGAGGCTGCAGGCGGATTTTCGACTGGGCGAGGCGGCTGTACTCGAGAAGATCGTCGATCAGCGCATCCATCTTCTCCGCGCCGGCGATGATGCGCCGGGCGAAGTCCTGTCCCTCGCCGTCCAGTTTCGGACCGTACTCCTCCAGGAGGATTTCACTCGACCGGTGCATGGCCCGCAGCGGCGCGCGAAGGTCGTGCGCGATCGTGTACGTGAACGCCTCGAGCTCCCGGACGGCCGTCTGGAGGCGTTCCGTCCGCTCAAAGACGCGGTCCTCCAGCGTGCTGTTCATGTGCCGAAGCTGCTCCTTGCCCTCGCGGGCCTCCTCCTCCGCGGCCCGCCGCACGGTGACATCGGAGAAGATGAAGATCAAACCGCCCATGGAGGCACCGTTCGAGACCGGATCGCAGGTCAGCCGGATCCAGCGATCCCCCCATCGCAGTTCGGCGGAGTGACGCTCGCGGCCGCGCGACGAACAGTCGAACTGCTCGATGCCCTCGAGCTTGAACTCGTTCGCCAGCATCCGGCGCAGATTCGTGCCGACGAGGCCCGCCATGGCCCGTTTGGTCAGCGCGAGGAAGGCCTCGTTGCAGCGCGTAATCGTTCCCGTGCCGTCGACGACCACGATGCCGTCCTGGATCGTGTCGAAGGTCGTCTGCCAGGCCCGCGCGGACTTGCGGGCCTCCTCTTCCGCGCGCTTCATCCGGAGGAGCGCTCGGACCGAGGCCACCAGTTCCTCGGGATTCACCGGCTCGGTCAGATAGCCGTCGGCCCCGCCCTCGAGCGCGGTGGCCCGGTCCTCGGACGTGATCAGGCTGGCGGAGATGTGGAGCACCGGGATGGACGCGGTGGACGCCTCGGCCTTGATCCGGCGGCACACGTCCAGCCCGTCGATGTCGGGGAGACGGACGTCGAGGATCACGAGGTCCGGATTCTCTTTGACGCGGGTCAGCGCCTCCTTCCCCGTGGACGCGGTGGAGACGTGGAAGCCCGCCCGGGTGAGGATCTTGACCCACGCGTATCGCTTGGCTTCGACGTCGTCAACGGCGAGGATTTTCGCGCCATTGCCGGCTTCCCCGTCTACGATTCCCATGGCGCACTCCCTTCCCAAATCACTTGGAATTGCCGTTCGACACCAGGGCGACCCTCGCCGAGTTCAGAGCCTGCTTGAGCGCTCCCAGGGCTTCGTCGTGAGAGCCCCGGTCCTTCGTCAGAATGCCGGCCACTCGGGCGGACAGGCGCCGACGCTCCTCCGCGCTGAGAACCTTCGACGTGTTCAGCACGACGGGGATGTCCCGCAGGATCGGGTCTTGCGACAGCCGGTCCAGCACGTCTTCTCCGCTCATCCCCGGCATGGCGAGATCGAGAAAGATGATGGCGGGCCTCTCTGCTGCGGCGATCCGGAGCCCTTCCTCGCCGCCCGAGGCCTCGAGAGCCGCGTAGCGCGTGTCGCTGAGCAGGCTCCGCATGACGTAGCGCGACGCCTCGTCGTCGTCGATGACGAGCACCTTCTCCCGGGACAGCTGCCGGGTCGACTCGGCGAGCCGCTCCAGGAGCCATTCGCGATCCACCGGCTTGACCGAGAAATGGTCGGCGCCCAGGCTCTTCGCCTTCCTTTGATTGTCGACGGTGGTCACGACGAGGACCGGAATGTCCCGGGTCTTCTCCTCGCTCTTGATCTTCACCAGCAGGTTCCAGGTGTTTTCGTATTCCAGGAGGACGTCCAGGAGAATGGCCGCGGGCCGGAAGGACTCCAGCGCGCGTCTCGCGTCCGACAGATTGCGCGCGGGGATCACCTGAAAGCCTGTTCCTTTGAAGTACTTTTCGTAGATGAACAGCGTTTCACGGTTGTCCTCGACGACCAGGATCGGGATTCGGGACGGATCGGGGCGGCTCGACAGCTCCTCGAACAGCAGCACTTCCTGGGGTCCCGTGTAGGTGGTGGGGATCTCGACCGAGAAGGTCGAGCCGACGCCCGGTTCGCTCTCCACCCGGACCGCGCCCCCCAGCAGCTCCGCCAGCTTCTTGGAGAGGGGCAGTCCCAGCCCGGTTCCCTTGTGCCTCTTCTGGTGCGGCCCTTCGACCTGGTGGAACTCTTCAAAGATGAGGGCCAGGTGCTCCCGCGAGATGCCGATCCCCTGGTCCTTCACGGAGAGAACGACCGTGTGAGCCGTTCCCATCGTCGCCGAAACACGGACCTCCCCGCGCTCGGTGTACTTCAGGGCGTTCGAGATGAAATTCCGGAGGATCTGCGACACCTTCCCCTCGTCGGTGAGGAGCGCCGGAAGCAGGGAAGCATCGTCGAAGATCAGATTGATGGAGGAGTTCTGGGCGAGCAGCGGCTTGAGCATGCCCCTCAGCCCGCTGAACAGCGTCGTGACGGTGAATTCGTTCGGACGCACGACGAGCTTCCCCGCCTCCACCTTCGCGAGGTCGAGCAGGTCGTTCACGATCTCCGAAAGCGTCTCCGCCGATTTCCGGATGAAGCCGACCTGCTTTTCCTGCTCCGGAGTGAGATCGCCGTCCATCCGGGCCTGAAGGAGGCCCGAGATCGAGAGGATCGAGTTGAGCGGCGTCCGGAACTCGTGGCTCATGTTCGACAGGAACTTCGTCTTCACGTCGTAGGCGCGACGGAGATAATCCGCCTTCTCGTCGAGCTCCGCGTAGAGAGCCACGACGCCGCGATTCGTATCCTCGAGCTCGCTGTTGAGCCGGGCGAGTTCCTGCTGGCGACGGCGGAGCTCGTCGAGCGTCCGGAGGAGCTCCTGATTCTGGCGCTGGATCTCCTGGAAGGGGTCGTCGGGGACGTGGCGCGCCAGCGACTCCGTGATCTCGGAGATCCGCCGAGAACCGAGCTCCCCGGCCGCCGGAGGGACCCACTTTCCGAGCACGACGATCGTGCCCTCGCCGGGAGGACACTGGATCTCGAAGCGGTCCATGAGTCGGCGAGCGCCCAGGATGCCGAGGCCCATGCCGGTCCGGGAGACGTACTGGCCCGTCAGGACGTCGGTCAGCCGGGCGATGCCGGGTCCCCGGTCGCTGACCCGGATCGACAGGATGGCGGGCTCTCCCTCGAGGATGAATTCGACCTTCCCGCCGCCGGCGTACTCGAACGCATTGCGGACGATCTCCGAGACGGCGGTGGCCAGCCTTGTCTGATCCTGGATGTCGAACGACAGGAGCGCGGCGATCTGGCGCGCGCGCTGGCGAGCCGCGACGATATCGGGCTCGAACTTCAGACCCAGCGTCAGCAGGAGGGTCCTCATGGGCGTCCCTCAACGCGGGCGACCACCACGGTAACGTCGTCGTGTCCCCTGAAGTAGTCCCGGTAAAGGACGCCGGCGATCAGCAGCGGGTCGCGCGCGAGCAACTCGGGATACCGGTCGAACTTCCACTGACTCTTGAGGCCGTCCGAGTGCATGACCAGCACGTGGCCGGGTTCCAGGGAATAGTCGAATACCTTGATCTTGTGCATCTCGTGCCCGACGGTGCCATCGAAGCTCACCATCCGGCGAAGCGCGTCCGCCGACGCGGTCGCGCCGATGATGTTCCCGACTCCGGCGAAGGCGATGTGCCCCGAGCCCGGGTGGATCTCCGCGACCGCCATCGCCGCTCCACGCGTGTGCTTGAGGGCCTGGTGGGCGAACTCCAGCTTCTCCTCCACGGAGCGGAGAGGATGGGCTTCCACGGACCGCACGGCTTCCCGGGCCGCGGCGCCGGCGTCGACGCCGTGGCCCAGGCCGTCGATCACGGTTATCGAGGACGTCTCGGGACTGAGCAGGATCTCCCAGGCGTCGCCGCAAGCGACCTCTCCCGGAAACGGGAGGGAAAGCGCGCCGATCTTTATTCGCTCCGGTTCGCGGTCATTCGGAAGAAATCGTGAAAGGACCGCGGTGCCGACGTCGTGAACGGAATGGATGTCGAATTCATCGGAAAGCCGCCGCATGGCGCCCAGCCCGGTCCCCGAGCCGCCGGCGGCGGTCGAGAACCCGTCCTCCATGCAGCGGGAGACGTCGCGCATGCCGGGGCCGCGATCGAGCGCCAGAAGCTCCAGGACGCCGCCCTCGAGCTCCTCGCCGGACTTGATGATCAGCTCGCCGGCGCCGGCATGGCGGATGATGTTCGTGGCCATTTCGGTCGCCACCAGGGCCGCGTTGCCCGCCCGGGCGTCGTCGAACCCGAGGCTCGCCGCGGCGGTCTGCGCCGCACGGCGGGCCTCGCCGACGGCGCTGGCGTCGGAGACGAGGACCAGGGTGGACGGGGCTTTGATGCTGTTCTTGTGAGTCACGTCAAGCCCAACGGGTAATCGCGACGCGGGTCCCCTGACCCACCTGAGAGGAAATTTCAAACTCGTGGACCAGTCTCTTCGATCCTCCGAGGCCCAGGCCCATGCCGTGGCCGGTCGTATAGCCGTCCTTCATCGCCAGGTCGATGTCGGGGATGCCGGGCCCCTTGTCCTCGAAGATCAGCCGCAAGCCCCGGCGATCGAAGTTTTCCACGACCTGCAGCTCGACCGTGCCGCCCTGTCCGTGGATGAGCGTATTCCGGGCCAGCTCGCTCGCCGCCGTCACCATCTTGGTCTGGTCGACCAGGCTGAACTTCAGTTCCACGCACCAGGCGCGGACGAGCTGCCGGACGCCGACGACTTCGGGTTCTTCCCGGACGGGAAGCAGCTCAGCTTTGCTGACGACCATTCGTCCGCGCCTTTCCCCGCCGCCCTGCGGCCTGCTCGAGGTAGCGGACTCCCTTTTCCACCGTGAGCGCGGTCTGGACGCCCTTGAGCGACAGGCCGAGCTCCACGAGCGTGATGGCCACGGCCGGCTGCATGCCCACGACCACGGTCTTGGCGTCGAGCACGCGCGCCATGCTCGAGATGTGGCTCATCATCCTGCCGATGAACGAATCGACGATCTCCAAGGCGGAGATGTCGATCATGACGCCCCGGGCGCCCGTCTCGGCGATCTTCCGGGTCAGGTCCTCCTGCAGCGTCATCGCCAGGCGGTCGTGCATGTCCACCTGGATCGTCACCAGGAGGAAGTCTCCCATCCGGAGAATGGGGATGCGATCCATGGGTGGCCCCCTATTCTTCGGAACGCGCCCGGGTGACCGTAAATCCTGTCCTCTGGAGCGCGATCTCGAGCGCGTCCCGCAGGGTCGCCTTGGTGATCACGTCCGTCAGGTTGATGCCCAGATGGACGATGGTCTGGGCGATTTGCGGCCGGATGCCGCTGATGATGCACTCGGCGCCCATCAGCCGCGCGGCGGTGACGGTCTTGATCAGGTGCTGCGCGACGACGGTGTCGACGGTCGGAACCCCGGTGATGTCGAGGATCGCGATCTCCGACCCGGTGGCCACGATCTCCTTGAGAAGGGCTTCCATGACCATCTGGGTTCGCGCGCTGTCGAGCGTGCCGATGAGCGGGAGCGCGAGGATCTTGTCGAAGAGTTTGATGACCGGCGTCGACAGTTCGAGCATCTCTCTCTGCTGCCGGTTGATGACGCTCTCCCGGGACTTCTGATAGAGCTCCATCGTGTAGAGTCCGATTTCGTCCAGGAGGAGGCTCGCCGCGTAGGTTTCCTTGAACAGGAGCTCCGTGTCGCTGCCGAATTCCTGCTTGATCTTGGTGAAGAACGGTCGCTTGAAGGAGAAGACGAAGGTCGCGGTCTCCGTGGGGGTAAAGCCCTGCAAGGCGCGCGAGGCGGAAATCTTGCCGAGCAGGTCGCGCATGCCCGTCCAGGCGCCGCCCTGGATGCTCGTGGGTTCCCCGGCCTGGGAGCCGCGGATCAACTGGTCGATGAAGTCCGAGCACTGGATCTTCAGCTCGGCATCGCGAATCAGGTCCTTCTGCCGGGCGAGCGCCCCGGCCAGGTCGTGGGTCCATTCCGAAAGGAGGGATTCGCGATTCTTCTTGAGAATTTCTCCCATGCCGGGGGTGGTGAGGACAGGCATAAAGGGGCGTCTCCAAAGGGGCCAGGCAAAGTCGACGAAGCCAGAGATTCCAAACTAAGTAGTACCGGGAGCGCTCGCAACCGATTCCGCAGAAACGGGGTGTTTTTTTAAAGAAAGGGAGGAATGGGGTACAGAAGATTCCAGAAATGAGGCGTTTTCCCTAGGTTCTATCGGGAAAAGAACGGCGGCCGGCCCGCGACTAATGGCTTCCCGCGGGAACGCTGAAGGCGACCAGGATCGTGCCCGCCGTGATGAGGGCGACGCCCAGCCAGGTCCGCCCGTCGGCGCGTTCGCGCAGGAACAGCGACGCCGCCAGCACCATCAGCACCGGGCTCAACCCCGTGAAGGGATACAGTTGACTGAGCTCCAGCTTCTGCATCAGGCCCATCCACAAGCCGAACCACGCGGTGAGCAGCGCGATTCCGCCGCCCAGCCCCCGCAGAACGGCGCCCGTCCGTCGCGGCGTCCTGCCGACTTCCGACATCCCGTGCTTCAGCAGGACCTGCCCGCCCACCTGCGCGAGCTGACTGAGGAGGACCAGCGTCACCGTCAGGGGCGTCACAGCTTCTCCTCCGCCTGCGCGCTCGATTGCGCGCTGAAGACGATGCCCGCCGTGATGAGGGCGATGCCGCCCCAGCGCAGCAGGCTGATCCCTTCTCCCAGCAGCAGCCAGGCTCCCAGGGCGATCAGCACCTGCACGGAGCTGGTGACCAGGTAGGCGAGGTTGAGCGGAATCCAGCGCAGGACGTAGAGCCAGTTCACGAACGCGAGGATGTAGAGGCCGATCCCGGCGATCGTCCACCACGAGCCCAGCGTCGTCAGTCCCGTCCCCTTGAGCCACTCCGGCGCCGCGATTCCCGACTGCTCGGTCGCGCCGACTTTCAGCAGCAGCTCCGACGCGGCCATCAGCGCGCAGTTCAGCCCCAGGTGGAGGTACGGGTTCAGGTACCAGGCCGAGGGCGGCTTCGTTGGGGTGGTCATGAAGGGGGCCCATCATACCACGCCCACGATTGGCGTGCCGCAGCGAACTCTCAGGCCGGAGGCTGGTAGCTATCGAAGCATTTCCGGGCATTCTCCCAGAAGAACTTCAAGCGCTCCGGCTCGCTCGCCTCGTTCTCGAGAGCGGATTGAGCGTACACGAGCGCGTCCTTGCCCAGCGCGTGAAGCAGCTTGCGGATCGTCGACTGGCAGCGCAGCCACTGAGGGTCGGATTCAGACATTCAATCGATCTCCTCTATGAGTCAGTTCGACCGGGTTTTTGCGATCTTTTCCTGGAGTTTAAGAAGCGCCCGTTTCTGGATCTGGCGGATGCGCTCCCGGGTCAGCTTCAGCTTCTTTCCGATCTCATCGAGCGTCATCGCATGCCCGGAGTAGAGTCCGTAGCGGAGCCGGAGGACTTCCGCCTCGCGTCCGGTGATGGACTTCAGGAGTCCCTCGAGCGCCCCGCCGCCCTCGGAGGAGACGTCCGGCAGGACATCGGCATCGGGGGCGGCGCGGACGTCCTCGATCTCTCCGGTGGCGGCCGCGACGACGTCGAGGCTGGTCGCGTGGGAGAAGTTCTCCACCGAGAGCCGGGCCCTCTCCAGAAGCGCGGCGCCGGACTTGCCGAGCTTGAGTCCCGTCACGACTTCCTCGCGGGACGGCGGGCGGCCATGCTTCTGGGTGAAGGTCCGCTCGAAGAGCCTCCATTGGGCGATGACTTCCACGAGATAGCTGGGAATCCGGACGGTTCCGGCGGTGTTGAGCAGGCCGCGTCGGATCGCCTGCCGGATCCACCAGGTGGCATACGTTGAAAAGCGGAAGCCGCGGGAAGGGTCGAACTTTTCGACGGCGCGCAGCAGACCGAGATTCCCCTCTTCGATCAGATCGGCCAGGGGAAGGCCTCTCTTGAAAAAGTACTTGGCGATGCTGACGACGAGCCGCAGGTTGGCGCGGATGAAGTCGTGGCGTGCTTCCTCGGCGTCCCGCCTCTCCTCTTCCCGGGGGGACGAGCTTTTCTTCATCCGTCGGGCCAGGGCTCGTTCCTGGGGTGCGCTGAGCAGAGGGACGCTCTGGATTTCCTTGAGATACTCGTCGACGCCGGAGTCCGGGAAAGACGGCATAAGTGATCGAAACGTGGGCGTAGCGTAGTCGATGGGAGGCTTCGGGTCACGTCATTCCCGAGCAGCCCGGCGTCGAAAGAGGGACCGGATCCGACCCAGGAAGGATCGCGGGGTGATCGTCTGGTACCGCACGGTGGTGGCCGGCCCCACGATCCCCTGCAGGTCTTTCGCCAGGGCGATCCCGATCGAATCGAACGTCCCGACATCGAACCCGGGTTTTTTCCCGTGAAGGTCGTGACGTCTCACCCATTCGGTGAACTGCGACGCGAGCTTGTCCGGCAATTCCAGGTCGCCGTAGGGGATCATCCTGCCCCGCAGGAGCCCGGCGGCTCTCCGGGTCCAGATCCCGGAGCTGAAGTATTCGCCGCGAACGTCGAGCGCCTTCGGATAGGGCGACATCAGAGAGCACCTCGGAGGAAGGCTTCGCAGAACGCCCTGATTGTCTCCGGAATCGCCCAAAGATCCTAGGGCAATCGAGAGAATTCGGGATGCCCGCCAGGAGGGCGTATGGCTTCCGAAACGTCGAAAACGACAGACTTCGGGTTCGGTCACCCTCAACAAGACCTGCCAGAAAGACATCCGCATCGAATTGCAGGGACCGCAGCATGGACTGGAAAGCTTACGCTCCCAATTCCTTGGGCCTCAACGAAACGCAGCGTCCTGGAAATCGAAGAGGCGAATTTCTTTTTCGCATCACCGCCGCTTCGCGGAGCCGTAAGGAGCCTTGCCCAACGTTGGCTTTCGCCCGCCGGGAGGGCGGGTGGGTCACATCGTGACCCATACGGAGGGTAGAACAGAGAGCATGGCGGATTAGGGGGGGTTGGATATGGGAACGCACGATTCCGACGAAATCCTCGCGACCAGGATTTTGAAGGAGGACAGCCAGGTCGCCCGAACGCAGCTGTACTACAAGCACTCCAGGCTGGCCTGGGCCATCGCCAGCCGTTTCTTCCGGAGCCCGGACCTCGTCGACGACGTGGTGAACGTCTCCTTCATGAAGGCCTTCACGAGCCTCGCGATCTGGAACGCCCAGCGCGAGCGCTTCCCCGTCTGGTTCCACAGCATCGTGAAGCACACCGCCATCGATCTCTGTCGCAAACGGGAGACGGACCGGGAGCGATTTCGAGAGCTGAGCGGCGTCCGCTGCGGATACCTCCAGCAGGACTTCTTCACGGACGACCCCTGCGAATTCCACAGCGAACGCTGGTTCGACGCCGGCGTGCGCGCCTTCATCAAGGGCTACCTGGGACGCCTGGGGCCCGAGCGCATCCGCTTCCTCGTCGATCCGCCGCCCGGACGGATCCCCTCGTATATCCGGGCCCGGCAGCTCCGCGACCGGCGCGAACTCGCCGGTCAACTCGAAATCGTCGCCGCCGGCCGCGAGCTCAGCCGGCGCATCACGAACGAACTGCTTCTCGCCACCTGTTGCGGCAAATTGCCGGGAGGATTGATCCAGTGAATCGTCCGGTCGCCCTCGATCGCCTCCATCGTCGCTCTCCGGCTGCCGACCTGCCCCCGCTGCCCCATCTTCTGGCCTGCGAGGCATGCGCGCGACGGATGAGCGAAAAAGCCCGCGACTCGAATCCCGGGATGCGGGTCGATCTCTTTCCCGGCGAAGAATGTCCCGGAGACGAGACCCTGGCGCACCTTGCCCGAGCACGACAGCGGAGCTCGGATTGGGACCATCTAGGACAGTGCCTTTGGTGCGCGCTGTCGCTGCGTCATTTTGAAACCCAGCCGACCCCGATCTACTCCTCGAAGCCGAGGCCGGCCTACCTGGATCGCCGGACGTCTCGTATCGACGGAAGACTGGCGCCCTCCGCGGAACTTTGCCGGCAGCGAGACTCCCTGTCGGTGAAAAGTCCTTTGGCCCGGGTCGCTCACATCTTGCCGTTCAGCCCCGATCTCCCCTCGAACATGTTGATTCTCAATGTCGTGGCTCATCAGCAGTTGCCGGTCACGGCTCCGGACGGCACCCCAATGAATTACTTCCTGGAATGGCGGGAAGGCGGCCGCTTGCTGGAGGAGAACGAAACCCTGCTCCAGGCCGGCGTCAAGGAAGGCGATCACGTGCACCTGGTGCCGAAGATAGGACCTTAGAACGGGCGAAGACCGGCGTTCCGGAACCCTCCCCGCTCCCCGTATCGATGGCGCGGCCACCTCTCCCGATCGAGTCCTCCACCATCCTTTCGGCATCACGAATATCGAGCGCTTCCGTAGTTCCCGCAGATGACGCTCGTCCTCATGGCCTTGCTGGCGGTCCTCCAGGCGGCCATCATCCTGCGGCTCCTGCGCCGCGGACCGGAGCCGCTGGAACCCCTGAACAGCCATCCGGGCCGCGTGCTCCCGCCGGGTGTTCCCATCGGCCACGCCTTGAAGGCGGCTCCCCAACCCGCTGAAAGAGGAGCCTGCGACGCCGTTCTACGTCCCGTACGGGGAAGGCGACGACCCTACCCCCCTGAGCGCCGAAGAGGAGAGGGATCTCCTCAGGAGAGTCCTGGATCGTCCATGGACCGAGCAGGCGCTCCTGGGAGCGTTGATCTTCGATCCGAACCAGATTCCCAAGGTGCTGAAAATCCTCCCGGAACCGGGGATGTTTTCCGCGGCGCGGCATGTCCTGATCTACCAGACCATCCTGTGGCTCCACCGGGAGGGAATCCCGGTCAATTTCGCCAGGCTCCGCGACGAACTCGCGTCGGACGGCCTGCTGGACCTGGTGGGCGGCCCGAAGTACCTCATCACCCTGGTGGAATCGCTCCCCAATGCGGAGAACGCCCCGGAGTATGCGAGGAGCGTCTTCGACCTCTTCTTCGAGCGGCTGACGTGATTTTCCGGAATCCATTCCGAATTGCACGAACCTTCCCCACGCACGCCGGTTTATCTCACAGTTCACGAAGGAGATCCTGCTTTGACGTCGACCGCGCGGCCCAAGAAGTGCGGACGCCAGGGACAGACGGGGTCTGTCCGCGGGGAGGCTTCGGGATGATCTGATGCCCCGCCCCGTGGGACACACCCCGCCTTCGGAGACGAGCGCGGGGTTTTTTATTTCCCCCGTCACCGCCATCGCAGCGCTTCGTACCACCGAACATGAAACACATGAAACACATGAAACACGATAGGAACGGCGAACAGGAAGCGGAGTCCGGGATCATCTACCTCTTCGGCGGAGTGGATGAAGAGCGGGCGGCCTCGATCTGCGAGCGCGTCATCCGGGCCAACCTGGAAGGCGAGGTGCCGCACATCCAGCTCATCATCAACTCGCCGGGCGGGTTGCTGTCCGCGGGCTTCGCGATCATCGACATCATGGAGTGGTCGCAGATCCCCATCTACACGACCGGCATCGGCATGGTCGCGTCGATGGGCCTGCTCGTCTTCATGGCCGGAGAGAAGGGCCGCCGCGTGGTCACGCCGCGCACCAGCGTCCTCTCCCACCGCTACTCCGCGTGGGCCGTCGGCACCCACTCCGACCTCGTCGCCACGCGCAAGGAGCAGGACCTCGCCCACAACCGCATCGTCAATCACTACATCCAGCACAGCGCCGTCAAGACCGAGGAGGAGCTCAACAAGGTGCTTCTCCGCGACGTCGACACCTGGCTCACGGCCGACGAGACCGTCCGCCTCGGCCTCGCCGACATCATCCAGAAGGATCGCAAGGCGACGTATCCCTCGGTGGTCACCAAGGACCTCGCCCGCACGCTGGCGACCGAGAAAGAAAACAACGCATGATCACCAAGGCCCTGGCGCCTAAGTCCAACGGACACGGAACGGCGCTCGACCAGTGGAGCCGCTGGAGCGCCCTGCTCCTCGTCCGCGCCGCGCTCCGCCGCCGGCCCGACCACTCCGAGATCCTCCCCGAAGCCGCCCGCAAGCTCTTCAAGGCGCAGATGCGCCCCGCGAAGGGCGCGTTGAAGATCCCCGCGGGCAACGGGGTCCTGGCCGACATCGACGCCGAGATCGCCCGCGTCCGCGCCGAGCTCGACGAGGCCGGGCGTTCCTCGATCGACGATCTCGCGCGTCGCCTCCAGCTGAGGCCTGAGGAGCGGGAGGCGGTCGGCTTCCTGTTCTCCGCGGCGACCAGCCCCTTCTTCTCGGCGCTGCGCTCGCAGCTCAACCTCGAAGGCCTGGATCGCCAGGGGCTCACGGTCGGGTTCCTGATCGAAGCCCTCTTCCCCGACGCCGGCGCGTCCGAGGTCGTCGCGCGGCGGCGGATCTTCCATCCCGCGGCTCCCCTGGTGTCGAACCGGATCGTCCAGCTCGAGAGCAACCGCTATGCGCTCGAGGAGCCGGATCTTCGCGAGATCGAGGTCGGGCTCTCCGCCCGGGTCGTGAACAGCCTCCTCGGCGACGAGTCGAGCTACGTGCTCCTCTCCGCCTTCCTCGAGGCCGACATCCCCGACATCCGCATGGACGACCTGATCCTGCCCGGCGGCCTGAAGGAGCGGGTCTCCGCGGTGGCCGGCGCGTGGCTGGACCGCCGCGACCGCGGCGGCGTGCGGGAACCCCTGTCGTTCCTCTTCTACGGCCCTCCCGGCACCGGAAAGACGCTGCTCGCCCAGGGGCTCGCCGCGCAGTACCGCCTGCCCCTGGTCCGGATGCGCGGCCTGGGCGCCTCCCCGGGTCGCAACCGCTGGGACGACAACTACTGGAGCACCGAGGACATCGTCCGCTTCGTGCTTCGCGAAGCCCACGCGCTGGGCGGCATCGCGCTCTTCGACGAGTGCGACGACATCTTCACGAAGGACTCGGCCGAGAGCCGTTCGCTGCTGCTCGAGATGGAGCGCCACAAGGGCATCGCGATCCTCGCGACGAACAGCCCGGATCGGCTCGACAAGGCGCTCGACCGCCGCATTTCGCTCCGGATTCCGTTCTCGATCCCCGGCCGCGACGAGCGCCGCCGGATCTGGGAGGTCCACCTCGCGCGCGAAGCGTCGGTCGCGGGGCCGCTCGATACCGTCGATCTCGCCAACCGCTTCGTGTTCGCCGGCGGCTACATCCGCAACGCGGTGCGGCTCGCGTCGCTCCGCTCGGGCGACGGTCGGCCGATCGGCCAGGCGGAGCTGCGCGCGGCGGCCGACGAGCAGGCGGTGCACTTCTCCGAGGACATCGCGAACCGGATCGTCGCGGGCGCCGAGCTGCCGGAATGCTCGACGGCGTCCCGGGCGGCGCTCGAGGGCGTGGCGCGGGTCGCGGCGGACGCGTTTGCGAAAGGCGACACGCTGCGGATCTGCGTCCGGGGGCGCTCGATGGGAGACCTCCGCCAGGCCGCGGCGGGCGTGGCGTGGAAGCTCCAGCTCGGCACGTTGTTCTGTCCCCTCAGCGCCTTGCAAGGAGGAGACGCGCCGAAGAGCGGCAAGGGAAACGGCGTGAATGAGAGCGCCGTGTACACGCTGATGTCCACCCTTCCCTCGGATTGCGCGCTGGCCATCGAGGACGCCGACGGGAGCGAAGGTCTGGAGCCGCTCTGGGACCTCTCGCGGGCCCGGCCGGGCATCTACTTCCACCTGGACGGCGGGCGCCATCGCAAGAGCCCCACCGGGGCCTACCACTTCACGATCGCCCTGGAGCCGCCCGAGGCCTCGGTTCGCTCCTCGATCTGGGCGAAGGCGCTGGCGAAGGAGGGCATCGCCGGCGACGAGACGCTCCCGCGGGAGCTGGCCGAGATCCGGCCCCTGGGGTCTTCGGAGATCGCCGAGATGGCTCGCCTGGCGCGCTGGAAAAGCCTGCTGCGGGGCGGGCCTCAGGTCGAGAAGTCGGATGTGCTCGCGGCTCTGAAGGACCTCTCGCGCAGCAGCGGCCCGCCGATCCTGTTCGGGCTTTAGCGTGGCGCTCCTGGCATTCGAACTGACGTGCGGCGCGAGGATTTCCTTCAGCGAGATCCTCCTCAGGGAAACCTACTCCTGCCTCCTGGAAGGAACCCCCAACGCACGGGTGAATAAGGTCATTCTGGACGGGATCCCGGGAACGGTCGCGCAAGTCTTTGGCGATCGACCCCACCTTGTCGTGCCTCCCGAGATAGCCCCGGGCCTTCAGGAGCATGAGGTGAGATTACCCAGGGTCCTTTGCTTCGCCGATGCGACATCGCTTCAACCCGTCCACGATCCGGACATGGATGGATCGGAGCTCGTGCTCGTCTGGTTCCAGGACCACCCGGCCCCGCCGATCAGCCCGGCCGTCCTTCCGAGGCTCACTGCGTTGAAGTGGGCGCAGTTCGCCCGAGACTTCAGGATTTAAGCGCAAGGGTTCCCATTCGCGCAGGATCTTGATCACGCTCTCCGAGTGGAATGCCCGTCACTGGAAGCGTCCCAAGCCGTAGGACTTCCGCACATCCAATTCAGGAGACACCCTCATGTATCGACAGGGAGACGTGTTGTTGGTGCCGGTCGCGGACGTTCCGGCGGAGGCGACGCCCGGCCGGCGCGAGCAGGGCCGGATCGTGCTCGCCCACGGCGAGGCGACGGGGCACGCCCACGCGATCGCGGATCCGGACGCCGAGATCCTGGAGGACGGCGCGAACCGCTACCTGCGGGTCGGCGGCCGGGGCGCGGCGCTCACCCACGAGGAGCACGGCCCCATCCCGCTGCCGCCCGGAACCTACCGGGTCGTGATCCAGCGCGAGTACAGCCCCGATGGAGCACGGAGGGTGGCGGACTGATGACCATGAAGAGAGCGTCCCCGAAGCGGTCCTGGCCCGACCGGATCCGCCGCTTGCTTGGGGCCGGCGACGGCACGGACTTCTATCGGCTCACGCAGGCGCTGAAGATCGACCAGGGGCTCCTGCTCGACTGGCTGATGGGCCGGAAGAAGCCGACCACAACGCTGGCCAGGACCATCGCGGCGCTGGAACGGTCCAAGGGGCGGTCTCCCGAATATCGACCCTGGTACACGCGGATCACGGGCCCCGGAAAAGAGCCGGCGCCCCCGGAGCTTCCCGCCCAGGGGCCGCTGGGCTATGACGCCTACCTCGAGCTGCTCCACGCCTGCGTTCGGGCGTGCCTCTCACGCTCGGACTTTCGGGCGGATGATGAGGAGTTGCGCTGGAAAATCGCGGCGATGAGAACGGCCGAGGACACCAGCTCCGCCGAGCGGAAGCAGGCGTTCCGCCGCGCGGTCGATCGCCTCGCCGAAGCGACCCGCCGCTTCTCCGACGAGATCGCCGGATTCCCGCTCACGGTCGCGGCGGCGCGGGAAAATCTCTCGCCCGAGGAGGTCCGCATCCTCGCCTTCCTGATCAAGGAGGACGTCGCGGTCTTCGAAGGCCGGGGAGCCGCGGCGGGACGGACGCTCGTGCAGGTCGCCGGCGGCCCGGGGGGCGATCGGCTCGCCTTCCGCAAGCTCCTGGCGCCGGAGGGGCGGCTCCGGAAGTCCGGGCTTGTCGAACGCCTGACCCCGAGACCCTCGTTCTTCTCGTCCGCGGAGGGACCCAGCGTCCTCAACGGGACCTACTCCCTGACCCTGCGGGGCCGGAAGGAGCTCCTGGGGCCGCTCCTTGAGCGCGCCGTGTCGGAAGAGCGGAACGAGGGCGTCAGTCGCGTCGCCCCGGCGCGATTCCGGCTCGACTCCGTCGTGCTCCCCGCCGCCCAGCGGGCGCGGATCGAGGACTTCCGGGCGGAACTCCGCCATCGGAAGCTCCTGTACGACACGTGGGGTCTGGGCGAGGTCGTCCACTACGGCCGCGGCCTCGTGCTTCTCTTTGAAGGCCCGCCCGGGACCGGGAAGACGATGCTGGCGGAGGCGCTGGCCGGTGAGGAGGGCCTCAAGTTCATGACCGCGCAATATCCGCAACTCGAATCGATGTGGCTCGGGGAAACCGAGAAGAACATCCAGCGGCTCTTCTCCGAGGCCCGCGAGGCCGGGGCGCTCCTCTTCATCGACGAGGCGGACGGAATCTTCGGCAGCCGGGAGCTCGCGCAGCGCTCATGGGAGGTCCGGCACGTCAACGTGCTCCTTAAGGAGCTCGAGGACTTCGACGGGGTCTGCGTGCTTGCGACCAACAACGTCGCTGTCCTCGACCGCGCGCTGGAGAGCCGCCTGTCGCTTCGGCTGCCCTTCGCGATGCCCGACGCGGAAGCGCGGCTCGATCTCTGGAAGAAGCACCTGCCCCCGCGGCTGCCGCTCGGCCCCGGCGTGGATCTTCCCGCGCTCGCCCGGCGCTTCGAGATGTCCGGGCGCGACATCAAGCAGGCGGTGCTCGCGGCGGCGCGCTCGGCGGCGGCCCGCGACGGAGCGGGCGCGCAGGTCACGATGGGCGATCTGGAGCGCGCGGCGGCGGGTCGCCTCATGGAGGTCCGCACGATCGGGTTCCACGATGCCGCTGGATGACGTTCTGCGCCGCCTGAAGGCGCTCGGCCGCCAGAGCCTGACGCTGGACCGGGAGCAGGTTCGGGAGGCGCTGTCGCGCCATTTCGCCGCGCTCGGGCTCGAACGCCCTCCAATCACTTGGGTGGAGGACGCGCCCCAAGGCCAGGTGCGGACCTTTGCGCCTCTCGTCGGCGCGCAGTCGCTGCAGGGCTGGCGGGATGCGGAGCTCCGCGCGCTCAGAGGCGTGGGGCGGCTGATTTCCTATTCTCTATGGACCGATCCGCTGGAGATCGATCGCCGCCCGAGCATTGATCCGCTGCGGGACGCGCTGCGGGATGCGGCGTGGAGCGTCCTGGAATCCCGGGCGCTCGCCGAGTCCCTTCGCTCGGACCTGTCCTGGTTCGATGTCGATCCCCGCTGGCGGCATCCGCGAAGCGCGGCCTTGTGCGGCTCGCTGGCGGCGGCCTGGAGGCCCGGGATGCGGAAGCACGTCCCGGTCTGGGAGCCGTTCCTGGACGCCTGCGCGGCGGGCCTCTGGATCTTCTGGGTCGTGGAGGGCGGGATCGTCGCAGTGCCGCGGCCGGTCATCCGCGGGCTGCAGGACCGTCTGCACGCCGACTCCGGTCCCGCCGTGCAATGGCTTGGCGGCTCCGGCTGGTACTACTGGCGCGGCGTGCGGGTGCCGCGTGAGGTGATCGAGGAGCCCGGGGCGATCACGCTGGCGTCGATCTCCGACGAGGAGAATCTGGAGGTTCGTCGGGTCATGGTTGAACGCTACGGCCACGCGCGCTTCCTCTCCGACCTGGGCGCCAAGCCGCTTGCCTCCGACGACTTCGGCACCCTCTATCGGGTAGAGTTCGCCGACGACGAACCCCTGACGCTGGTCAAAGTCGTCAACTCCACCCCGGAGCCTGACGGTTCGCGGAAGGAGTACTTCCTGCGCGTTCCTCCCGACATGCGCTCGGCGCGGGAGGCGGTCGCGTGGACGTTCGGAGTACTGGCGCACCGCTATTCGCCAGCGGTCCAAACTTGATTGACGGAATCCCTGCGCATGCATTTTTTCACCAGGGTATACTTTTTCAGTTTTGGGGGTGAAGGCCTTGACTCAAACCGGCAAGCCGAGTGATTTCGACAACGTTTTGTCGAATCGCTGGACAATGGTTAAGCGCGCCATCGAAGAGTGGCAACCCGGCCAACTCACAACACACCAGGATTTTAAGATCTCTCTTTTCGAGCATCTTCGAAATTGTTTTGGGACCGGAGATGATTCGGACATCGAGTGTGAATTCCCGCACGGTCGGTCGAGGTGTGATATTCGGGTCAGCCTCAAGAAATGGCTAAATCTTCGCACGCGTCGTTTTAGCATCGAGATTAGTCATAAACTGCAGCAGATGGATGATTTGAAGTACGTGATGGGCCAAGTTCAAATCCTTAATGGGGATGACATGTTTCCCCTTTTCATCGTGGTATGTGGAAGAAGCAGTCCAAGCCTAATTGACTCACTTCGTCTCTACGCCAGGGGGTTTGGCGAAGGATTCGGATGCGGAGATGTAGTTGAAGTCATAGTCAAGTAGGACCAACCCAAGAGCCCTCAACGACCACTGCCATAGGCCGAGAATTGGCCCTTTGAGTCCGAAGAGCGGCTATGCTTCTCTCGGCATGAATAACCTCCCGGTGGGGCTCTATGAACGGCTTCTGACGGATGCACTAAGGGCTGGTTTGGAGAATCTTGACCCCGAGTGCATCGCGGTTGAAGATCTAGACCCTGCCGAAGCGTCCGACCGCATAGCCTTTCACTTATCCCAACTCCTCCACAGAGTCATAAGGGCTTTTACGAACTCGGCATCCAGCTTCGCGAGTTGCTTCGCGACCTTCTCGTCGTCGGCACTTAAGAGAGAGGAGAACGCGGGACCGAGGAGCGCTCCGCCCAAGGCCGACCGCATGAACTCGCGCCGGGTCGTCATCGCTCCCATCTTACCGTGGAACGACGGAGCGTCGAGGGGGCTATTGATGCAAGATATTGGGCGTGGAGACCGGGTCTCCCGTCATCAAGCACTCTTGAATGGACTCAGAGCCGCTTGCGCGAGAGCCTCATGAGAAGCACGTCCTCGACGTTGCGACGGGAATCCACCACCAGGAGCACGTCCACACTCCCGGGTCCGACTTTGTAGATGATCCGCCAGACCGAGACGATTAGTTCCCGGTACTCGCGGATCCCCTGCCGTTCAAGTTCGGGGACGATCCGCCCCTTCTCAGCGGCGACGTGAAGTGATTCTGACCTCTCCCTGATCCGTCGAAGGGTATCCTTGGCCACCGTCGGCCGATCCTGGGCGATGAACTCGACGATCGCCCACAGATCTCCGACGGCACCTTTAGACCAGCGAACTTCACGCTTTCTTGCGGCCATGATTCTGGAGTGCTTCGAGCCGCTTCTCCAATTGGCCGAACATCTCCCCCTGCTCGACCCATCGTCCTGCGCGCATGTCGTCCTCGCCCAGCGCGGCCAGCTTCAGGAGCCCGATGGCGGTCCGGAGCTCGTCGTAACTCTCGACGTCCATCATGACTGCCCTAGGCTTCCCGTCCTGCGTGATGATGAGGGGGCGCTTCTCGAGGTTGACCTCGTCCAAGAGCTGCGCCGCCCTGGTCTTCATCTCGGTAATCGTGCGGATGTCCCTCGCCAGTCCCATAGGAACCTCCAATATTTTAATGGTCCTTTATCGGTCCTATGAAGTCAAGGGGCAAGAAGGGAAGCGCCCTACGCCGCCCTCCCCCGCCTTGCGAATTCTGCGGCAACCCTGACTCCCTCCGCGTTCCCATAGAGGATCCGGTAACACAATTCACACGCACCGATGTCGCTGTTCGGCCACTGGCTCGCCCACGGCTCGCGCCGGCCGCAGAGCACGCAGGTGCCCTCCGTCGAGCGCGCCCGGTGCCGCGCGCAGAGCCGGTCGGCCTCATCCTTCGACTGGCACGCAAGGTCGACCGCGAGCTCGACCACGTCGAGCTCGTAGTGCATGCACGCCGCGCAGAACGACGTCCGCTCGATCATCGCACCCTCCCGAAAGCAATGCGCCCCATCACGCATCCGAGCTCAGCATGCCAAGTGCTCATGACGTGATAGGACACAGGGGGAGGCCATGCTTCCTCCGGATGAGGGAGCTGCTCGCAACCCCGAAGGCCCCGCCCTGCCCCGCCTGCCAGGCGCCCACGGGCGCTCGCGCTGTGCCGGATCCGGAGCCGGGCGGGCCGGCGTTCTGGTGCCGGCAGAGGGTCTGGTTCGACTGCGCGGCCTGCGCCAGGTCCTGGGAATGCTGCGGGATTTGCCATCGCGGCGCGCTAGTTGAGGGAACGCTTTGGGGAGAGCCGAACACTACGAAGATCGAGTGCAAAGGCGGCTGCGGCTGGGGGGTGGCGTGGAGGTCACATTGTGCTGACAGGTGCTAGAGACGACGATCGTAAAAGGCGTATTTCGACAGGCGCCGTTAGACCTCACTTCGCGAGCTGTTCGCGCATCCACTTCTGGCAGGCCGGAATGAGCTTCGGCATGGAGCGGGTCCACTTGTAGTCGTCGTCCGCCGGCGTTTTAGAATCGGACTCAAATCCGTTCGAACTCGCCACTAGCCAGATCCTGTGGCCGGTCTCCGGGACGGCGAGGTCGATCTTCCACACCGCGGACACGCGGAGGAATAGGATCAGCGTGTCCTCAAGAGCCGATCTGTCCTTCGCCATCGAAAGGGCCTCGGTAAGCCCCTCGAGCGCCTTCTTCAGCTGAGCGCCCTTTAGGGGGGGAGGGTCCGAAGGCAATCGAAGAGGGCCGGCTCCGAAAAGATCCTGGAGCGTCCTTTTGCACTCGAGGGAAACAGGCGAATCGGCGTGCATCTTCCCGATGAGATCCCCAAGGAAGTTGGGGCTCATGTTCTCCCTCGCGCGGAAAAGGGCCTGCCGGTAGCCATCTCCGTTCGGATCGCCGTCAAAGGTGCGCGCCTCGGTGAGCGCCCGGCATCCCGGCCCCATCCCGGCCCATCGTTCCTCGCGCGCCTTCAGGTCCCGTTCCCGGACTTCGGCGGATTTGATCCGGTCGATGGCGGGGCGATGCTCGAAATCGGGATCGCCCGAGACGCCCTCGACCCGGATCAGCACATCGTAGGGTCGGATCCGTCCGTTCTTCTTCCAGTGGTCCAGGCCGTCCTTCCGCCAGAGCACGGGGACCCCGTTCACGAGCTCAATCGTCCGGGAGTCGACCCTCGAGTGATCGAAAGTCAGGACGTCGCCCGTTAGGGTGTAGGAGCCCGTGAGCGGATAGCTGGCGGCATTTGTCGTCGCGACATCGCTGTAGAACCAGTAGCGGAAACGGCCGCCTTTCAGCTCGAGGGTCTCTCCGGAATGCTCCAGCACTTCCTGGCAGAGAGTGTAGGTCCCATCGACGGCCGGGGATGACTTCCCCCCACAGGCGAAGAGACCGAGGGGCAGGAGAGCGGCTATAGTTCTCACCGACTTATCCTATCCCGGGGGCCGGCTACTTTGCGGAATCGGCCAGCCTAGAAGCCTCCTTGGCCGCCTCCGTCGCGGGGTACTTCTTCTGGAGCGAGGCCAACACTCCAGAAGCGGTCGGCTTGTCGGCCTTCTTTCCGGAGGAGAGCAGGGCCTTCGCCTGGGCGAGCATCTGCTGGGCGGCGATTTCGTCCTGAACGCCCTTATCCTTCTTGAGCTCGGCCTGGGCCGCGGCCGCGGGCTTCTCGAACTCGGTGCCCTTGAACCAAGTAGCGATCCTGCCGTAGTCGAGCCAGGCCGCATACTTGGCCCCCGCCGCTTCGTGCTCCTTCGCCTTCGCGGTCAGTCCGTCCGCGAGTTCCTTGAGCTTGTCGACCATGGCCTTGGCGGCCTCGCCGAGCTCCTTGCCGGCTTTTTGCGCGACAAAGACTTGGGGGATGCCGGTTTCAAACATGCCCAGCTCAATGTCGTCGGCGGCTGCCTTCAGCTTGGTAGGAACGGCGACCCCGTCAAAGGTCATCTTCGCCATGGGAAGCAGTTCATCGATGGCCTTCTTCAGCACGTTGGGCGCGGGGATGGCCGCGCGAGCGTGGCCGTCAGGTCCGACCAAGACGGCTTTTTGGATGTTTTTCAGGCTGATCTCGGTCTTCATGTAGGCCCTCTCGAACTCCCGGCTTTGGTCCACGAGGATGGGCCACTCGAACTTGGTTTCCTTGGCGTAGCCTTCGACTTCCGACTTGGCGGTACCGGAGTTCACCGCGACGAACACGACGGGCTTGCCGGTGTAGTCCTTGCGGAGCTGATTCCACCCGGGAATCTCGCGCTTGCAGGTGGGTCAGGTCTCTTCGTAGAAATACATCAGAACGATCTTGCCCCGGAGGCGCTCGAGGCTGAGGGCCGGACTATTCACCCAGCCGGCGCCGTTGAATTCGGTGGCGACCTGGTCCTGCGGGGCGGCCGGCGCGGCCGCGGCGATCAGGAGCGTGAACGCAAGGACGATCCGTTTCATGGCTCTACCTCCCGTACCGGACTTTACCCAATGATCTCCCGGAAAGTGGGAGCGCTAGCGAAGACGCTTACCCGGCTCCGCGACAGGGAGCAAATTGACGGATTGGATTCGGAACCCACCGTGCCATGACCCGATGTACGGAAGCTTACCCCCAGGCACGTTCCAGTCGGGGTTTGGGGTTAGTCGTCGGAGAGGGCCCTGGTAGGAAATGAGCACTTCGTTGTCCGCCGTCACGGTAACCCCGGTCTTGCGCACGACGACTTTGAAGTTCACCGTCCTGCCCGTGGGAAATGATAGCCCCTTGCCGGTGGTGGGGTTGGCTGGATTCTCACCCAGACCGTCGACCCGCTCCAGCAAGGACTTCCCGGCCACGTCGATGACTGCGGCGAAGGCCGTCGATTCGCTGACCAGCCCCAGGACGAGGAAGTCCCCGTGGTTGATCCGTTCGATGTTGTAGATCAGGTCGTATTCCGCGGGAAGCACGTAGGGAATCTGGATGCGGCTGTGTTCACTCCCGACACAGGTGAGCCCGTTAGCCTCCAGGGTCCACTTCCCTTTCACGGCGTCGAGCTTGGTGTCGACCAGCCGGAGCAGATCGACGCCCTGGGCCGGAGTGTAGAGGGCGCTCAGGGCGTCCAATCGTTTCTGGATGCGAAGGCGGGCGAGCGCCGTCGCCCCCGGGAGCGACGCTTCATAAAGGCCGCCGCAATGAGTCATGATCTGAGTCTTCCGGAGGTTGCTCTTCTCCTTCTCCGCGAGGTCCCACCAGCCGTCCGCGACCGCCGCCACGTCGGCGGCCTGGACGGGCCTGGCCAGCTCCCGCTCCGCGAGCGCCCGCAGGTCCGGGTCCGAGCCCTTGGCGACAAAGCGGAGCCCGAGATCCCAGCTACCCTTCACGAAGCAGAGGAACTTGCCCATTTCCAAGTTCGCGACGGGGTCATCGGGAGTCTTCGCGATCCGCTGGAGCACGGATTTCGAGGACGCGTAGAGCGACTTCGCCTCCGACACTTCCTTCTGCCGGACGGTGGCCTTTCCGATCAGGTCGGTAATCTTGGTCGCCCGGGCGAACTGCACGGCGCTCCCGACCGCCTTCTCGGCGGCCTCGTATTGGTCCGCCCGGATGAACTCGTCTACGAGGCCGAGCAGTTGCGCCGTAACGCCGGCGAACTCCTCGGGCGTCCTGGCGTTCTTGCCGGCGGAGGCGAGGGCCGCGCTCTTCATGGGCATCGCGTCCACATCGAAGTACCTGGCCGTCCCCTCGACGGCTTCAGAGAGGCAAGCGGCGTCGCAGCCTTGGACGCTCATCTCGAGCGCCTCGCGGTAAAGCACCCAGAGGGAGGCCGCGTCGTCCGCACTGCGGGAGGCGTAGTCCAGGAGCATCCGGGAGAATGCCTTTCGGTCCGACGGGGACTTCTTCGCATACTCCGACTTAAAAGCATCCCGGACGACCCGCTCGGCCTCCCGCTGCTTCGCTACGTCAGGGACGGGATATCGCTTCGTGACGTCGGGGGAGGCCAGGGCCGGCGGAGGCGCGGCGGGTGGCGGGGCTTTGGGGGCGGGGGCCGGGCTCGGGCCCGGGGTGTTCGGCTCCGGCTTCGGCGCCGGCCCGGCGGGGGCCCCGGTGATCGCGACCTGGCCGTCGTGGATCAGCTTTCCCAGCTGGTTGACCGAGCGGAGCCGCTCCGAGGCCAGCTTCTGTTGGGCCCCTTCCCCGATCTCTTGCAGGACAAGGTACTTGATCCTCGCTTCCTCGAGCTTGAATCCGGCGTCGACGAAATCGGATACGGAACTCACCGAGCGTGCGCTCTCGTACGACGTCTTGGCCTCCTCGAGGAGCCTGTCCGCGCGCTCCAGGATCTTGTCGAAGTCGACCTGCTGGACTGCGAGGACCAGGAACGCAAGCGCCATCATCGGACCTCCCTCACCTGCATTCCGTGGAATCGGGTGGGGCTCGTGAAGGTCCCCAGCCCGATCTTTGCTTCGTCGTGCAGACTCCAGGGCCCCTCGAGCGAGAAGTCGGAGTAGTCCGTCGCCCACTCGCAGACCTTCGACCCGTTGACGAACGCCCGGACGCCGGAATTGCGCACCTCGACGCGGGCTTCGTAGACGATGCCCGGCTCGATCGCCAGCTTCACCCGGGACGGGTTGCCCTTCTCGGGCGCCCACTTGCGGTTGATGGACCCGAAGCCGGCCTGCGTGTTGCCCATGCCGCCCATGCACCAGGCGAAGGAACGGCCCCCCTTGGACAGAAGGAGGTTGACGTCGCCGATCCCCTGGATCCTGGAGAAGAAGACGCGGTAATCGTATTCGGCCGGAGGATCGTACCGAAGCATCAGCTTGGCCCGCTCCGTGGCGTCGGAGACCAGGGTTCCGTCGTCCCACGCCCAGTTCCCGGAGACGCGGTCACGCTGGGGGTCGACCCCCTTCAACAGGTCCTTCCAGCCCTGCTCCTCGGGCGCGACCCAGCGCGCGGGGGTCCGCAGTCTCCAGATACCCGCCGCCAGCACAAGGAGCACGACTGCAGCTCCGACGACCAATCGGAGCCAAAATCTCGGTCCCAGTACCCGGTCCAGCGACTCGGCCACTTTCTCCGACGTCGCCGGCCGGTCGGCCGGCGCTTTCTGAAGGAGGGCCCGGACGAGCGATTGGATCTTGGCGGGGGCGCGGCTCATCGGGGGAACCGGGTCCTCCAAGTGCTTGGCGAGAAGGGCCTGCGGAGTCGTGGACTCGAACGGCGGCCGTCCCTCGAATCCTTCGTAGAGGATCACGCCGAGCGCATAGAGGTCCGACCGGGCATCGACCGGCGCGCCCCTGGCCTGCTCGGGGGATGCGTAGTGCGGGGAGCCGATGAAGTAGCTCTGGTCCCCTGCCCGCGTCCCGGAGCCCACGGCGAGTCCGAAGTCACCGATCTTGGCGCTCCCGTCGCGGGCGAGGAGGATGTTGGCGGGCTTGAGGTCGCGGTGGACGAGGCCGACGCCGTGGATGCGACTCAAGCCCCGGGCGACGTCCCGGAGGACCCTGGTCAGGCGGGCGGGCTCCAGGCCGCCACGCCGGAAGGCGTCGTCGAGGCTCTCGCCGTCGACGTATTCCATAACCAGGAAGTGGACCCCGCCTTCCCGGCCGAAGTCGTGTACCTGGACGACGTTGGGGTGATTGACCGAGGCCAGGAGTTTGGCCTCTCGGTCGAAACGCCCGGCGAAGTCCGGGTCGCCGGCGACGCCGGGCGCGAGGACCTTGAGGGCGACAATGCGGTCGAGGCTCGTCTGGCGGGCCTTGTAGACGACGCCCATCCCGCCCCTGCCGAGGATCTCGAGGAGTTCGAACCCGCCGAACCGCGTGCCGGCCTCGAGCGGGGAGACGGCCGGGGCATCCGCGAGGGATTCCGAGAGACACTTCGGGCAGATGCCGGAGAACTCTTCCCGAACCTGCCCTTCTGAGAACCAGGAAGAGCAACGGGGACAGGTCCGGGTTTCCATAGGGGCCGGCCTCCGGGTCATTCTACAGGGTGAAGCGGAATCGGCGGGGGCCAGTTGCAGAAATTCGGGGAGCTCAGGACAGGGCCGCGAGGAGTTCCCTCAGTTCCTCCTGGGCCTCGGCCTCCGACTCCGCGGAGTCGCGGAGGACGTCGAGAACGGCCTCGCGGTACCGCCGCCGGGTCCTATGGATAAGGGTGCGGACGTCGTTCTCGCCCAGCCCGAGCCGTTCGGCCACCTCCAGGTACGTCGGAGGCGTGCCGGCTCCGTAGCTAAGGTGAAGCCGGAGGGCCTCGAACTCGGCGCCGCGGCCGTCGCGGGCGAATTCGTCGCGGACCCGACGAAGTCCTTCAGCCATGACGCGGAGGGCCCAGTCGCGCGCGAAGGCCAAGTCGGGGTCGCGGGCGGCCGGATCACGAAGGAGCTCCGCGTCGGCACGATCGAAGTCGAGCGTCACAAAGGAGGCAGCGCCCCCGCGCTTCTGGGCGTGGGCCTTGTCCCACTCGTCGGCGATGTAGTGATCGAGCGCGGTGAGGAGGAAGCTGCGGAACTTCCCCCGTCCGCGGTCGACGTACTGGAGGTAATTCTTTTCGAGAAGCGCGGTGAAGAAGCCTTGCACGAGGTCCTTAGCGGACTCGGCCGGGTTTCCCTTGCGGCGGACGAACCAGTAAAGGGGCCTCCAGTAAAGGCCGATTAGCGATTCGAGCGCGGTGCGCCGCTCCGGTCCGTCCGAGGCTTTGGCTCGGAGGATGAGAGTCCACAGGGTCGGGTGGAATGCCCGTCCACCCTCGGCCATAGCGGTATCGTCGTTCATCCAGCTGTCGGTTTACATGAAGTCGAGGCTGCGCGTCACGACAAAATAATCACGTCGCGCCGTGGAGTGCGCTTCTCCCCCACCATCTCGCACCGCGCCCCGCCCCCAGGCGCCCTCCAGCCCCGCTGGCGCCCGCGGCCCGGCCTGAGCACTTCCGAGATCAAAACGGTCCCTCTCGGCCACATTTCCGAGGCGCTCTCAAGCTCTTCGGCTCGAGTCTCTTGCGCTTCATGGGTGAATTTTGGGGATCCAGTAACTCAAGCTTTCCGAAAGCGCTTCGTGTCCAATCGGCGCGGTTCGGGCTTGGCCTTGGAAAGACGGGGCAGTCTGCTTGGGCGCCTCCGCCGATTCTTCATCCGAAGATCGGCGCCGGCCGCTGGGATTGGCGTGTCCCCAGACGGTTTAGCGCGAGTCGCGATATACTTGAACCAACATGTCGATCGGCGCCCGACTTCTCCTGTGCGCCCTTGCCCTAGGGAATCCCCCGGCCTGGTCCCAGGAGGCACCCCCGGTCACCCTTGAGAAGAAGGCGACGCTCCAAGACTTAGCAGCAGAACTTCAGACCAGAACGGGCGCCAGGCTCCAGATCGACAGTTCGGTCGAAAACAAGGTGCTGGATCTGGCGCTGAAGAAGGTCTCCTTCTTCGAAGCGGTTGATCAAATCTGCCGGGTTCATGGCGCCGTCCGCTACTTCGAGCCTCCGACAGGCGGCGGGTTTGGCGAGCTGACCTTGCGGGCCGGCGCCTGGACGGAGTATCCGACGTCATACGATCCATCGTTCAAGGTCATCGTCTCCGATCTGGCGCGTGTGAAATCCCAGGTCGCCGACGCCGAGCGCGAGTGGTGTCGCCTCTATGCCGTCCTCTTCGGTCCGCCCTGGATTCCCGTGGATTACGCTTCCGGAGCGCGTATGAAATGGTCCATCAGTGAGGCGGTCGACGCGGACGGCCGGAGCGTCCTCGAGGCGAAGGGCGAAAGGGAGCCCGAACAGCGGATCGACTTCGCCTTCCAACCCACGATCTCCAAGGGCAACGTCGCCGCCCGGGCGCTTTTCCTTAGGAGTTTCGATATCGACCGGGGGTTGAAGCTGGTGCGGGGGACCGTCGAGGCGACGCTCGCCGACACGTCTGAGGCGACGTTGATCTTGGAAGTCGGCAAAGCGGTCGACACGCCGGTTGGCAGGATCGTCGTCAATGCCGCCAAGGAGCATGACCGCAATGCGGACGGCACGATCTGGCGGGTGGGCCTGACGCTCGAACCCAAGAATGATCGCATCCCTCTTGGGAAAGTCCTGGAGGGCCGGTTCCGGTATCCCGGCTCCCTGGGGACGACCTGGACGTCCATGGAACTCCCCTTGCAGGGTCACTCGTTCGACGCGCTCATTACCCGGGAGGCCGCTCTGCCGAAGGAGCTCACGCTCCGCGTCCGGCAAGGGGAGCGCAAGACCGTCATCCCGTTCGAGTTCCGGGACGTGAGCTTTAAGAAGGGGTAATGATGCTTGCCCTTGTCCTCTCGGTCCTGTTCCAGTCCCAAAGCGATCCGGGGCCGCTCCTCGAGCGGCTTCGGAGCGACAGCGTGGTCGAACGCGAAGAGGCTGGCCGGTCGCTCGAAAGGCTGGGGCCGGGAATCATCGACCGCCTGAAGAAGGAGCTCGAGGCGAACCCGGACCTGGAGACCAAATTCCGGCTCCGACAGCTCATCGAGCGCATTCCGAAGATCGCCGAGCTCGCGAAAGTCTACGGGCCCACCCGTCGGGTGACTCTTTCGGCGCACGACCGACCCCTGTCGGAAGTAACCTCGGAGCTTGGGAAGGCTCTCGAGGAATCGATCGGCATCGAAGACCTTGATCCCGGCCAAGCGGTCACGCTCGACCTGAAGGAAGCCACCCTCTGGGAGGCGCTCGACCGGTTGGCGAAGACGACGAAGACCAGCTACGCCTACCTCCCTTCCGGGATCCGCTTCAAGAAGGGCGAGATGACGGACCTTCCGGTGCTCTACTTCGAACAGTTCCGAATCTCGCTGGCGGAAGTGAAGTACGTGGATCACCGCTCCCCGGGCGTCTCCGAGGCCGCCGTCCTCCTGGCGCCCGAAGTGGCCTTCCAACGGAACCTGAAACCAACCGGTGGGAAGTGGGGCAACACGTTTGCGATCGAGAGCATCCAGGACGCCGCGGGGGCGGACGTTCGGTGCAAGGCGCCGGCCTGGGCCAGTGGGATCAATTTCGCGCGGCAGCCGTTTTCGCTGCAGCAGCATTTTTTCGTCCGCCCGGTCGGCGGGCCCGTGACGATCCAAGGAACCGCCACCGTCGCCTTCTCGCAGGAGAATCGGGAGATCGCCATTGCGGTCAAGGGAGAGAACCGCGAGGCGGAAACCCCGGAGGTGAAGTTCTCCCTCGGCGGCTACACCGAGACGCCGGCGGCGACCACGATCACGCTGAAAGCGGACTCCTTGGTTCCCGGAAGCTACGAGCGGGTCAAATCGGTTTGGCTGCTCGATCACTCCGGGAAGCGCCACCGCGGGTCCCCGGGCCGCGGGGAGATCGGTCCTGGCGGCTTCACCCACGAGTTTTCCTTCCCTGCGGGCGTCACGGGAAAGGAAGTCGTTTTCGAATGGGCCGCGACGCTCCGACCGGTGGAGATCCCGTTCCGGCTGACCGGTATCCGAATCCCCTGAGCTCCGCACCGCAACCTTGGCGCAGCCAGCCAGGGGCTGGAAGTTGCGGCCAGGCCGCTAAACCGAGACCGCGCTCTCTAGAGGAAGGACGGGTAGGGGGTTCTGTGGAATGGAAATTCTAGCGGTTTGTTATGACTGAGAAAGGCCCCGGGATCTCCTGGCTATGGATTTTATTGGGTGCAAGCGCTTTCTGCGCCGTAATGTTTGTGCTCGTTGCTGTCCCGCCTCTTCTCTCCTGCCCGAGCTGCGTTGACCTGGAACTTTCACTTTTCAGGTGCGATATCTGCGACGGCGTCGGCGGCCCTCGGAATACTAAGAAGATGTCGCTCCTTAAAAGGTGGCAAGCCATCCGGATGCTGGAGAAGGACGGCAGTCGACCAATTTCGCTGTTTCGCTAGCGTTCCTAACGGGTTCCTGTGGGAGGCTATACTTCAAAAGTGATCTTAAAGATGACAGTGCCCGTCTTGCTCTTGGCATCACTCTTCCATACGGGTGGATCTCTTCGCCGCCGAGACTCCGGGGCTATCGGGCCGCGATACTGCGGGAGAAGCGCAACGCAGAAATGATTGAGAAAAGGCTTAGGACGGCCGCTCGGGACGGAACATCGAAGAGAGTGATAAGAAACCTTAGAAACAGCCTGGTCTCCATTCGTCGAATTCTTTCACGTCACCTATAGCCAAGAGATTGGCGCCGCGTTCGTTGGGAGCCACTGGCCGCCCGCGGCGCCAGCCGGGCCCCGCTCCTCCGCAGGCGGCCCGCCAGCCCGCGGCGCCCGCGGCCGGGGCGGCGGCCCGGAGGGGGGCGGGCAAGTCGATCACCGACCTAAGGAGTGCGGGTGTCTTTGGTTGGTCATCGTGGGTGGGATCGCTGCCGCATTGGTGGCCGGGCTTCGAGCACTCCTCGGCGACCAGACTCCTATCAAGAGCTCAGCTGCAACTGGTCTGGCTCCCAAGAAAGGGGATTTAGGAACCGAGCACAAGCACGGCCAAAACGCGGTACGTTAAGAGAGACTCCGCCGTCCAAGAGGAACGAGATCCCAGAGATGAATCCGCCGAACAAGACCCGGACCGAAGTTACGCGCGGAGACTCCTTGGTGACGATCGTCGTTCCGCCGGCCTTTTCACCTCGAATCCGTAGGATCGCGGTTCCGGTCCTGATCGCGCTTTCCCAAGTCCCCGCAGTCATTATCTACATCATGTTCTCCAATGCCCCGGTCCGGTTTCGATGGTTGGGGGTCGGGGTGTTCTCGGCTGTCTCCTTGGCGAGCGCTCTGGGGATGGTCGCCAGACTGCTGCGGTCCTGGATCTTCCACCGGGATGCGGAGACCTTGACGGTCATCCGGAAGGGGATCCTGGGATCCCGCACCCAGGCCTGTCCCTGGTCCCAGCTGAAGTCCATGACGACGCCGAGAACCGGATCGACATCGAGTGAGAGCGGAGGATCGGTTCCGCTTTATGAACTCAGGATCGAGTTTGAGGGGATGAAGCCGCTTCGGTTGTTCCGGGGCGCAACCGACGAGCAGGAGCTCCGGTGGATCGCCTGGAACCTCCGGACGCTGGCCCGAGTAGATCCTCCCAAACTGCGCGCATCGGCGCCCGAACGCCCTGCACCCCGCCCGAAGCCGGCCGACAGCGGAGCGACCCTGACCCCGTCAGGCGAAGGGATCCGCATCGACCTTCCGCCCCGCGGCATCCTCACCCGTCAGCCTGGGGGACTTCTGATCGGGGCCCTCGTCCTGCCCGTCTTCTCGCTGGCAGCAGGAGCGGCCCTGTTCGTATTCCGGCGCCACTTCCCCGAGTTCTCGCAGACCGCCCTCGGGGTGCTCGGATTCTTCGTTTTGATCGGATCGATGGTCACCTTCAGGGAGATCAACCGCAGGAGGAGGAGCGGAGTCGTCGAAGCGTCGAGATCCAGGCTGCGAATCTCGTCGACAGCACTCACCGGGACGCGGACGGTGGAGTGGCCGATGGACCAGGTCCGTAGGGTCCGGGGAGGATTCAGCGGCTCGACGATCAACGGAATCCCCCAGATGGAACTCCAGATCCTTCTTACGGACGGCCGTGAGCACCGGGAGTTCATCGGGAGGGACCGGGCTGAGCTTGACTGGGTCGCAGGAGAAGCCGGACGCTACCTTCCGAATCGCGCACCCTCTCCGGAGCTGTCGCTTCACCCGGCCTCCGGAGTCTGCCAGGTCTGCGGCGTGGAGATGTCGGAACGCGTCGTCCTCTGCGCCAAATGCCGGACGCCGCACCACGAGGAGTGTTGGCACTACACGGGACAATGCTCCACCTTCGGCTGCCGGGAGATCCGGTTCACGAAGACCTGAGCGGAGCGGGCGAGGGAGGCGGCGACGGCTTCTTGGGGATCCCGGGTAGGCCAACCGGTCCGTAGTTGGAAACAGCCGACTCGTTCTGATCGTCCTAACAATATGAGGCGGTTCTCCCTGCTTCGGGTGAAGTGCGAGTCCTGCAAGGCGCAACAAGAGCCTAAGGGTTGGGCGGGTCGTTGTCCCCACTGTCGCGGCGAATCATTCCGCGTGGTGATCGAGCGGGCGGCCTCAGGATGGGAGCCGTTCGGCTTGGAGGACTTCCTGTCTCGCCCCGGGTCCGCGGCGCTCCTGGATGATCCGATGGAGCATTACTGGCGGACCGAATCGTACCTCCAGTGCGGCGGCGTTCTGGGCGAGGAACTGGTGGAGTTCCGGTCTGCCCCCATCGAATCTCGCCGGCGGATGTACGTCGAGTGGAAGCGCCGACAGCTGGAGGCCGACTTGACCCCGGACCAGCGGATCTGCGAACGATGCCGCGTGATCTACAAGGTCTTTGAGAACCGCTGGAACCAGTCCGGGTTTTGTTCCCAAGCGTGCAGGAACGCGGCAGCCAGGGCGAAGAGAGTCTCGAAGCGCTAGCCCGACGGCGTTCCCTGATCCCCCGCCGGAGCACAGCCCTTTTCCATCGCCCTCCGCTGGGCCACCGCCGCCCGAACCGCCTTCCCCGCCCGGCACCCGGCGGGCGACGCGGTATTGATTGGGTGCGAAGCGCCAGGCCTGAATACCCTCCAGCACTTCCGTCGCTCTCAATCGCTCTACGGCGATGGCCTCCTCAGCCGCTGCAGCCCGGGCCTCGTAGTCCGACTGCAAGAGCGCAAAGGTTGCCGACAGGATGATCATCCAGTCTCCCGGGCAAGTCCATGTTGGAGCACTACTTCCTTTCCTGGCCGTGCTTCCGGTCCTTTGCCTCGATGAGAAAATTGAGCAGCATGTTCTGGAGGGTGTATCCGTCATGCTTGTTCTTCTGCTTGCTGAAATGGGAGAGCACGTGGAGGACCTTCCCCCCCTTCTGCTGGGGAAGGTCTTCATACACGCCCCCCATGGCGGTGGAGGTGCCCGCCGCGGCTCCAACCGTGAAGGTGACGGCCACGGCCGTGGGCTGGGCGCTCGCCTGGAGTTCGGGGGCCTCGATGAGGACGACGACCTTGGAGGCGTCGTAGGAAATGGTGTAGCTCTGGGCGTCGATCTGCCAGGCATGGTCGATCTTCCTCTCGACCAGCCGGTCCCCCTGAGGCTTGCTGAAGACCTCCCGAAGGAACGGATGAACCGCCGAACCCTTCTTGGGATAGATGGGCGTATTGAACTCGTTGGTCTCACCCCCGCGCTGGATGTACCCCGGAAACGCTTCTTCCAGCACGTCCGCCAGCCCCCAGTCGGACGTAAAGAGGTAGCCACCGCCCGCGACGAAGTCGCGGATCTTCTCGAGGTCCCCCTTCTTCAGGTGCCCCGAGCCTTTGTAGCTGGTGCAGTTCACGATAATCGCTTTGCATTTCGACAGGTCCTGTCGTCCGAACGCATCTCTCGAGCAGACGGTGTTCGGAATCTTGAGGGCATCCACGACGTCCTGGACGCCGTCGTAGTCCCCCAGGAGGACGAGCACGTCCTCCTTCTTCCCCTTCTTCAGCTCCTCGTAGTCCGACGCTCGGTTGCGTTTGATGGTCGCGGCGATGGTGTCGACGTCGCCGGACGGCAGTTCACCGACTTTGAAGGAGTCTTTGTTTCTTTCCCACCAGGCGCTCCAGGCATCCCCGCTGCCTTGATCCTGTCCCGTCAGGTTGATGAGGCCTTTTCGGGCCTGCCGGGCGAGCTCACCCAACCCTTTCTTCTTCTCGAGAGATAGGAGCTTGATGAGCGCGGGCACCGACTCCCGCACTCCCCGCCGAACGAGTTCGTCGATCGCCGTCACCTGCAGGTCCGGGGTTCCGTCGGCAACGATCCTGACGAGAGCCGAGTTCGCCCCATCGGACGGATTGAGCGCCAGGCTCATCAGGAGGTCGCGCTTGACCGCCGCGTCTCCTTTGGCCCGAAGAACCCGTTCGATCTCCGCGATGCCTTCGCTCGACGTGATTTTCCCGAGTCCCGCGATCAGGACCCAATAGGCCTCGACACGTTTGGTCGAGAGGCCGCCCACGAGGAGCTTTGCGGCGCGCGGACTGTCATCCTTGGCGACATTCTCCACGGCCGCGGCAAATTTCGGCACGCTCGGTCCCGCCAGCGCCGACTGGAACTCACTGGAGACCTGGGACCAATCGTCAAAGCCAAGGATCAGGGCCAGGAGTGCCAGGCGAATGGCCATGGGATCGACCGACCCTCCTTGCATCCTTGAGTTTGCCGTGTCAGCCCATACATGATACACTCTGTCACAGAAATTTCGAACGCTCGGGAGACGATGCGATGAAAAGACCGGCTGCCTTGGCGTTCATTGGCATCGCCATCCTCGTCTCGCCTGCGTCGGGCGCCTCCGCCGACTCCTGGGCGGAAGCTGCCGCCTACTTCCAGCAGTACTCCGGGAGCAAGAAGCCGGAGGAGCGTGCCACCGCGGCCGGAAAGCTCGGGAACGGCATGGATGGGAAGCACGACAAACTGGCCGCAACCCTTCTCCTGACGCTGCTCGGCTCCGAACTCGCCCGGGACGATGGGGGAAGGAAGGAAGACCTGGTTTCCGGCGATGTGCTTCGGAACTGCGAAGAGTCCCTGAGAAAGACCTCGACCCCCGACGCGGCCGACGTGGTCATTCGCGAAGCGAAAAAGGGCCGTTCTGTCCGGGTTCGCTTCCACCTGGCGCGCTCGCTCGGGGGGATCAAGGGCGACGCCGCAGGGAAAACGCTCGCGGAATTGGCCGAGGACAAAGATCCTACCATCGTCGTGGGGGTCGCGGGAGGCCTGAGAGACCGGAGCGAGGACTCCTGTGTCGATCTCGCGGTCAAGATCCTCCGCCGCAAAGACTGCCCGTGGGAGGCCGCGCTTGGGGCCCTGGATGCCCTTGAGAAGCTCAAAAAGTCTGAAAAGGCGGTCGACGGATTGATCGAGCTTTGGGAGTCGCAGAAGACCGAGGCCGGCCGCGTGCGAACCCGGCTGCTCGACGTGCTCGCGAAACTCTCGGGCATCGCGGAGCCCCGGGGCGAAGACCCTGCCTGGTGGAAGGAAGCCTGGGCCGCGAAGAAGGCCGGAAAGGATGTCCCGAAGCCCGACCCCCTGCCGGCTGGACCGGACCCCGCCGAATTCTATGGAATGAAGATCCGTTCGAACCGGGTCGTGTTCATCCTGGACACCTGCGGAGGCATGGACGGGGCCTTCTCTCGGGCGACGGCCGGGCCGAACAAGCCTGCCGAACCCAAGAAGTCCGATGAGCCCAAGAAGCCCACGGCCAAGAAAGGCGGCGATCCCCAGGAGGAGGCTGCCAAAGCGAAAGCCGACGACCTGCGGCGGCGGATTGAAGCGCGGCCGGGAAAGAAGAAGATGGACGACCTGAAACGGGAAACCGCCGCGGCGATCCACGCCCTCGATCCTCACGTGTCCTTCGGAGTGGTGTGGTATGACAACGAGCCCCGAGCCTGGAAGGAGGAACTGGTTCCCGCTACGTGGCAGAACAAGGCGGCTTGCCTCCAGGAAGTCGAGAAGGTGAGCACCGTCGGCACGAACGGGACGAATTTCTGGGGGGCTATCGAGATGGCCCTGCGATTTGCGCCCAATCCTCAGAAGCCCGACGTCGTCCAGGTCGATCGGAAGGGGAACTACGCGACTCTCCTGAAAGGCGCGGATACGTTCTATCTCATTTCGGGAGGAAGAGCTTCAACCGGCAAGTACGTCTCGACGGGCACGGCCGCGGACATCGACCTCACCGCCTTCATGTCCGAATTCGAAAAGGTTCTGGCGCTGCGCCCGGTCGTCGTGCACACCGTGGCGATCGGGGATCCGGAGGGAGAAAACGATTGGATGACGGCAAACTCTCTTCGCTTCGTTAAGAAGCTGGCGGATGTTACGGGAGGCCAGTTCAACCATCTTGCTCCTTCAAAGTAAGCGTCTCGCAGTGAGAAGGCTCCCGCGGCACTGACGAGGTTGCACGGGGTTGCAACGTCGGATGCAGAAATGATCATGCGGGTTCCGGCTGCCGTTTAGAGTCGAGGTGAATGAAGTGATCGCCGGGTTTGTCTTCGTTGCGCTGGCTCAGGCGCAAGCAGACCTCCCTCTCCGCGTCGGCTCCCGCTGGACCTACGCCCAAGATGGAAAGGAGGTCATGGCGATCGAAATCGTCGGGAGGGAACAGACTGCGACCGACGATTTCTTCGTGGCGCGTATCAGGGGCCAATACTTCTTCCTCTATTCGCAAGAAGACCTCTGGCTTTCGAATGGAGGGGATGGAGTTCGCATCCACGGCGAGGGTCATCCCGATCAGATGACTCGAGAGAATCCCCCCCTCACGCTCCTCCCGGCCCAGATGGAAAAGGGCGCCAGCTGGCAGGCCCAGCCCGGTCGCAAGGTGGCTGCCACCGTACAGGGGCTGGAGGCAGTTCGCGTGCCCGCCGGAGACTTCAAGGCCTGGAAGATCGAGTACGTCTGGACCGGGGGCTCGGGAACGGAATACTCCTACCGCGCCTGGTTCGCAGCCGGCACCGGATTCGTCAAGATCGAGCTTTGGCAACAACTCTCTAAGGGAGAGAAGAAGCCCACCGAGTCTATCCTCGAACTCGTCCGCTACGAGCCCGAGCGCCGGATCCGACCGCTGCCGCCCTCGGACCTCACGCAGGAGGACCGCGCAAAGGCGGAGCAGTTGATCGGCCGCTTGAAGGAAGACCAAGTGGCCGACCGCACCAAGGTAGTGAGCAGTCTTGTGGACCTGGGCCGGGGGGTGCTGCCGCTCATTCGAGACCGAATCGCGGGCGCCAACGATCCCGAAGTGGCAGGGCGCCTGAAGGAAGTTCTCGAAGCATTTCCCAAAGTTGAGATTTCGGTTCGCAAGCTCGGTGCCAATGGCAGTGTGGGAAAACCATGCCCCATCAGCTTCGCATTGCGCAACCTCACTGATTCAAGGATTCAGGTCCTTCCTTCGCTCGGGGGACTGAACCGGTACCCACGGTACACGATCGAAATCCGCGATGAGAAGGGGGACCTTCAGAATCCCTCCAAAGGGCCGCGGGTGATCTGCGGCTTTGAGAATCCGATCGATCCGTGGGATTTCGTCACCCTCGAGCCGGGAGAAGAGTGTGATCCCTTTGGCCCGGGCACCATGGGACATGCCCTGAGCCCCTGGATCCCTGAGCGTCCCGGGACGTATACCGTCGTCGCCGCATACGACGCCTCCGGTGACGTGCCGGACGCCTGGAAGGGCAGTATCGTCGCGATGGAGGCCAGGGCGCATAAACTCCTGACGGCGATGCCGCGAGGTCGCTTCGAATCGAAGCGCCTTACGATCGTCATTGATCCTTGAAGCCATGGAGCGTATTGAGGCTCTAGGCAAAGTTGGTGGATTGAAGGGGATTCGCAACCTCCGGGGACGTTGGTGAACGAGCCTGTACCCACTACCGCCGACGGCGCGACTCGGCGGCGTCCACTTCGATTAGTCGGAGTCTTCCTACTCGTAATGGTCCCCGTCGGCTTGGTCGCGGCCATCTACCTCGAACGGACGCACCTAGCCGTGCAGAATGCGATCCGGGTCCAGCGCGAATGCGATCGTGCGCTAAAAGGCGCGACCTCGGTCAAGGCATGGGCTGCGGGCATGCGCCAAGCTAGGGAAGACCGATTCTGCGGCTGCCCCGCCGTTCGCCCGAGGGTGGTTTACGAGAGCTCTGATGCCGCGGAAATGGGGGACCTGGTGACTGCCTTCGCCTGCCGCCCTTTCAACGATCTCGGAGACAAACCAGGGGCCTGTACACCGCTGACCATCGAGTTCTATCGCGGGAATGAGCTTACCCTCTCGATGAACTTCAAAGGTTCCGACTCCTTCTGCTCCCGTTGGTCGACCGACGGCAGCTCCCATTTTTGGCTGCCGCTTACGGAAGAAGGAGAGCGCAAGCTAGATGCGTGGATTTCCAAGAACGATCTGTGGACAAAGGTTCTGCCGTCCCTCAAGTAGCGGATCAATCAATCCGTAGCCACGGGTCACTAAGCGGGTAACGGTCATGATGCGACCGCGGGTCCTTCTCCCCTCACGCAACTATTTCTTCGTCTTGGATTCCAAGGCCCACCATTCACGCCAGAAAATCCAACCCTCAGCCTTCCGCAATACCCTGACGCGGTCGGCTTCCAGGACAACGTCGGCGCTCCTGATTTCCCGAAGGACATCGAGCACGCTTCTTCCTTCCGGCCGCGATCCGGTGTAGTCCGTCTCACCCAAGTAGTCGGGGTGTCCCCAGGCCGTCGGGCCCAGTTCGAACAGGATCCCGAGCTGCGCCGACAACTTGGGCAGCGCTTCCCTGAGCGTCCTGCCAGGCACCGTCGGGAGGGGAAGCTCCGCGAGCCGCTTCCACATCGCCGGCTGGCGCAGCCGGTTGAGGGAGAACAGCCCTGCCCCATCCTCCTCCACAAGAACCTTGGCTCCGTCGCGTTCGCCCAGCCTGCAGAGAGCCCTGGCCGCACCGCGTCGGGCCGCGATGCTGAGGTGGGAGAGCAAGGGGCGGATGGCCGTTACGGCGTCGCCGACCTCCAACTCTCCCAGGGCCTCCGCTGCGGCGCCGGCCACGGTCGGGGACCGGTCGTTCAGCATCCCCCTCAGCGCCGGGACGCAGTCCCGCGCCCTGACTTGGGCGACGGCCTCAATCACGCGAACCCGATCTTCACAACTGGACGAGCGTGACTTTTCGAGGATGAGGGCCAACGGCTCGGCGTTTCCAGCTCTTGCCGAGTAGTAAGCCAGCCAGCCCCACTGTTCGTCGCCCCGCTCTTCCAACTTCCTGACGATCGCCGGCATCTCCTCCCACGCGTGCAGCTCGATCACGAGCTGCCAAAGCGCTAAGGTGCGTATCGTGTCCTTCGGGTCGTCCAAGGAACGTAGGAGAACTGGGATCGCATCTCTTCCGCCGGCCTGAACAAGCACGCGGACAATCATTTCCCTGTTGTCCGGATTCGGGTCCGCCAGGAGTTTCTCCAGGGTCGGAAAGCCCTCTCGACCGAGAAGTCCGAAGGACCAGACCCACCCGGCTTTGGTCTCTGGGTCTTCGCGGAGCTTCACCAGAACCTCGAGCATTCCTTCGGCCTTGAGGCGCACCAGTGCGGAGGCGGCGGAAGAGCGCACGCCGGGGACACGATCCTTCAGGAGCTCTTTCAGGGACGGGATTGAAACCGTATCCCCTACGCGACCCAGGAGCGTCGCTGCGTGACTTCGAGCCTCCGGCCGGGGGTCCGACAGGAGTGCTCGAATTCGGGGCAGGTGATCGCCCACGCCCCAGTCGGCCAGAACGAACGGCGCCTCCCAACCAGGGTCTCCCAGAAGTCCCAAAAAGGCTTCTACGGCGCCCTCGGGCTTAAGGACTTTGACCGCCCAGAACGAACGACCGCTGACCAAGCTGTCGGCGTCCTTGAGCATGGGGATAAGGACGGCAGCGTACTCGCGAGCCTCCGCCATCCGCAGAGCGTCGGCGCACGCGGCGCGCACGCGGGCGGCGGGATCTTTCACTCGGTCGAGGATCTTGGGAATCCCCTCCTTCCCTCCGGCCTCCACGATCGAGCCCACGGCCTGGCTGCGGACCGAGGGGTCCTTGTCCTTGAGCAGGACCTCCATCTCGGGAAGCGCGTCGCGGGCGCCCATGCCTCCCAACGCCGACAGGGCATACTTCCGGACTTCCGCGGAACCGTGGCCCAGGAGTTCCTTGAGCCCAGGGATCGACGCGGGGTCCCGGATCTCCGCCAGGGCAAATGCCGCCTCCGAAATGGTGTCGTCGCGGTGGCTGGGGGTCTTTACCTTCATGAGCTGGAGAAGCCCCGGCACGGCTTCCCGCAGCTTCAAGCGGCCGGCGGCGGGGACGGCGTACGCCAGGCGGTCGTACTGAGGGTTCTCGATCCAGTCTTTGATCGCCCGGACCGCCTCCAGCTCCCGCCCGTCCACCAGGGCGAAGGCGGCGCCGTGCCGGAGGTCCGGATCGGATCCTTGAGCCGCCGTGACGAAATCCTGGAGCGACTCCCGATCCCCCATCTCCCGCCGGGCCATGAACGATTCCCGTCGAACCCCTGGGTCCGCTTCCCCTACCAGGGCGCGGAGCGCGGGCAACGCTTCGCGGATCTGCAGCCGCCCGACCAACCCGATGGCGTTAGTTTTCACCCGGGGGTCCGCGTGATCGAGGAACGAGAGGATCTCCGGGACCACCCGCCAATACCCATGCTTGGAGAGCGCCCCGGCCGCAGCCACGCAGACCTCCGGGTCCCCCAAGAGGGGAACAAGCGCGGCGGCAACGCTCGGATTCTCGTTTAGAGCCAGGAGCGTCTCGCAAGCGTAGTTACGGATCTGCGCGGACGGACTCTTAAGCAGCTCCACCAGAGCGGGAAGCGCCCCGGGAGGTCGGTAGGACCAAATCCTCGATGACAACTCCCGCCGCTCTTCGACCGTGCGGGCGCCCCGGAGGGCGTTGGCGACAATCGCGTCCAAGTCCGCCCTTCCGAGCGTACTCGGGAGCACGCCGGGCACCTGCGAGCCGATCCTCTCGTCAGTCTTGAAGAAGAGCGCCGTCCACTCCTCGTACCCGGTCGCCAGGCGCTCGGGAGCGTCCGGGAATTCCCGGACGAGAGAGCTCGGGAGGGTTTCCCGGAGTTCGAGGATGCGCAGCAGAACCTTCGCCCGGGCCCGGGTTTCCCCGTCCGACGAGGCGAGCGCTTCCCGAAGCGCCGGCGCGGCGGTCTTGCCCAGGGCCTTCAGCTTCCCTTCGGCCTCCTGGCGGTCCGACACCTTATCCGCCCCCAGCTTCTGTACCAGGGCCGGGATGTCCTCCTGCAGATCCGCCTGGGGGAGGAGCGCCCCGTAGAGCGCAAGGAAAAGGAGGGTTCTCATGCCACTACCTAGGTTTTACCTCACGGCCGATCAACTGTGACTCGCGGATGGGAATGACAATGCAGCGGCAGAGATCCCGTTCAGCCCAGGCGCCGGCAGGGTAGACTTCCAGGTCGCCTGAGCCTCTGTTCTCTCTGGAGCGAACATGACCAAGAAGATGTGCGCCCTCTCCATCGTTCTACTTCTTCCATCACTTTTTTGGCCGACGACCCGAGGAAGCGAGGTTCGTGGCGCCGTTCAAGAACCCGATCGGGTGGAAAAGCTCGAGAAGCGCGTCGCGGAACTCGAAGCGCGCGTCCAACAACTCGAGGCGCTGCTCCGCAAGATGACGGACCAGCCGGGACAGGAAGTTCCCAAGGCGATGCTGAAGGTCAAGAAAGCGATGTGCGCCGACAACCTACGGCAACTCTGGGTTCTCGAGACGGTGTACATGGGGCAGTTCGGGGGGCGCACCAAGTCGATGCCCTCATCGACGGGGCCGGCCTTCTGGCTTGCGCTCGCGAAGACGCAGCCGGCCTTGATCGAGGAGCCTGAGTTGGGGATTCTGGTATGTCCGCTCAGCGGAAAGAAATCACGCCCGGACTTCACCACGTACCGGGGCCCGGCCAAGTACATCGGAAGGCTCGCGGGCGACGACGTTGTAGGATGTTGCGAACCGGGTCACCATCCCGACGGCACCATCACCGTGCTCAAGAAGAACGGCGACGTCGTCACGGTGGGCCCCGAGGACCCCGTGTACAAGCGAGCGCTCGAGACGACCACGGCGGAGACCGGGAATGGGGATAAGAAGTGACTCCCCTTCGATGAAAACACTCAGGGAGGCCGTCCTCCAAAATCGAATGCCGAACTCTGAAGGCAAGGTAAGCAATAGGAGGCCGGGACTTACCGCGGAGCGCCGTTGCGAAGAACAACGGGAACTGGTTACAAACCTTTGATGCCACGCCCCTCCAGCGGTCTTGGGGCAGATAGTACTCCCTGCTGAGTAATACGGTTCCTAAAAAGGGTTAGGAACTGACCATGGATATCCATGTGGGGGTACACTTCTTCCGTGAGCCGGCGCACGCGGGCCGTCCTGATCCTGCTGATGTTGGCGGGAGCGAGCGTGGCCACGGCGGTCGTCATAAGTCGTCCCGGGGCCTTCGTCCTAGAGCGCACGCTGTTGGTGCGCCAGGAGGAGCGGCCGGAACAGGTGGCCTTCGTCCCCGGAAAGAACAGCGTCCTCTTCGGCGCGCGGTACAGCCCGATCGCCATCTTCGATTTGGATTCCGGGGCGAAGCGGGAACTCTTCCCCAACCCGGGTCACGGCAACTTCACCTTGAGTGCGGACGGCCTATTGGCAGCGGTGGTCATGCCGGGACCGGAACTGCGGATCTACGACCTCCCCACAGGGAGGGTGCACCAGACATTCCCGTTCGTGCCCGTCGACGGACGGGAGGGCATGGCCTGGAGTCCCGACGGCCAGTTCATCGCTCTCGCCGACAAGAGGGCCGTTGCGGTATTGGATCTAAAGCGAAGCGTGACCCGTACGCTCCCCACGGGAGTTCAAGATGACTTCGTCAACAGCGTGGCCTTCAGTCCGGACGGACGGCTGCTAGGCACCGGCACCTGGGCCGGCGTGGTCAGCCTATGGCTGACGGCGTCCTGGACGCTCGCTCAAGAATTGGACCTGGGGTCGAATCCCGGAACCGGCCCGAACGGAATGTGCAGCGTCGCCTTCAGTCGGGACGGCTCGCTCTTTGCGGCGGGTGGCGGGTCCGCCTGGGGCCGGACGGACGGCTCTCCCACGGTCACCCACGGCGCCCTCAGAGTTTGGCGAACCCGCGACCGTACGGTGGTCCTGTCGATGGACCTGGAGAAAGCTGCTGACTCCTTGAGCTTCTCGCCGGACGGCACCAGGCTGGCCTACAGTACGTGGGGGCGAGTGCAGGTCGTGGACCTTGGCACCGGGAAGGAGATCTGGTGTCAGCCGCACGCGGCGTCTGGAATGAACCCGGCGGTCGGCTTCGGGCAGGACGGCCGGCTCATGACCCTGGACTCGCGCGGCCCGATCCGGATCTGGAAAAGCCCGCCCTAGGAGTGGCCCGCCGGTCGTTCAAGACTTCCTCCCTAACTCGGGGGAGGGATGAAAAACACTCTCCGTTCTGAAAAGTGATGGTTTTATGGGAAGTTTCCGACTCACTCGCCCACTCTACACACGGTTACCGCTCGCGGAATCATTGCCGAACTTCTGAGGATTAACGGCGCCGATATTCCTCCTCGGCAGCCCCCCGCCTACGCCGCCCTCCTGCGCTGCCGCGCCAGCTCCGCCGCCGCCCAGTCGCCCAGTCGCCCTGCCGCCCCCAGGCGGCCCGCCAGCCCCGCGGGGGCCCGCGGCCGGGCTGGCGGTCCGGGGGGGCCGGGCAAGGCGTCTGCCGATCGGGCAATGATTCCTCACATATCAGGGAAGACAGGCAGCGCGGCAATGCCGCCGCGCCAGGGCAGCCGCCCGCCGGGGCCGGGGCCCGGGCTGCCCGCGTGGCCGGGCGAGGGGCCGATGGCGACGGGGGCGCCGCGGTCTCCCGGGACGTTCATCACCGTTTCAAACAAATGAGCCGGCATCGAATTCCGGGAGGACCACAAGAGATGAAGTACCCGTTTTGGAGTCCCGATGGCGGCCTGTGGGCGAGGTGAAGGAGTTCTATTGGGGATCGAGCAGAACTAGATAAGCTCTTCTATGAGAAACTTGCCAAGGGCATCATTCGGAACCCGCGCGAACCGGGCGACAGTTGGATGACCATACGCGCCATCCGGGGTGATGTTGGTAGCCTACATGCTCCCACCAAGCGCGGAGATTCTCCATGCGTTCGCGCCGAACCGTTATAGTTTCCTTCCCTCTGAAGAGGCATCCATCTAGTTGTCGGTCTTCCCGCTGACGGTCTCGGTCAAGGGTCGACAGGTGGATAATCTGCATGAACAAATCCGAGATAAGGTACGGTCTGGGACTGCGTTCAAGGGCCTCCATGAGATAAGGTAAACTTCGGGTTCCTCCCGCCATGAGAGCGTCATAGGCTCTTTGGTATGCAATAACATCTGCCGGATTGTCGTCTTCGTCTACCTTGCTTAGTGGGAGCGCTTCCAACGTTCGAATGGCACGCTTTACAGTGTATCGCCAGTATAGGTACGTCGAGCTCCAAGCAACCACCGCAAGCAGAACTAGTGAGGCACCGATCCAAAGGGCTAATTTCATGAAATTACCCTAATGCCCTCATGCCGTACTTCGTCCGGAGCATTCGCAGCGCTGGCCATCAGTTCTTGCGCTTTCTGAGAACGCGCCTTCTCATCCCCGGTGGGACAAGAGGGGAAATCGATCGCGCGCTGAAAGGATGCCTTCTCCCAGGCCGCCGGCCGCCCAGAGGTCGCCTCCGGCGGCGCGCTGCGTCTACTTCTTCTCCTCCGGGAGCTTGAACGTCTCGTCGGGGATGTCGGCGTTGAGGATGAACTCCTTGTAGGTCTCCGAAGCGCGCCAGGCGGACTTGCCGACCGCGTTCTCCACCCGGTCCAGGAGTTGCGATCCGTCCGACTTCCCATGAAGGCGGACCCCTACCCAATCGGATTCCCACAACTTCGGATCCAGCCAAGGTTCCCGCTTCGTTAGCGTGAAGTGAAAGTTTTGCGTCGAGTCTCCCGGGTCCGTACGGGCCAGCTCCGAGACCCCGAAGATGGTCTTGAAGTCGAACCCCTTATCGGACTCGTCCGCCTTCCGTACGAGTCCCTCGGCCAGGGTTTTCAACCCGTCGCTGCCGCCCCGGAAGAGCGCGGCCTTGGCTGCCGCCTCCAGGGATGGCGGAGTCTTTCGGCGAGTAGCCTTCGTGCGGGGTGGAGTCCGAATCACCATGTCGCTTCCGTCTGAGAAAACACTGGCCTTATCCATCATGCCCATTCCAGTCTCGAATTGCAGAAGAACCTTGTTCCCTTCCCTGAGTTTGAGCGAGAGATGAGGCTTGTTGGTTTCGGTGCGGACAATGACTACCTGGAGCGTCTTGGCTTTCTCCAGCGTCTCCTCGGCCTTCTTGAACGCGTCTTCAGCAGTCTTGTCCTGCACGAGAAGTACAGCAGCCAGGAGCAGGTTCATGGAAGAGCCCTCGACCCGGTCTATTATACCTTGGGCCATGACCCGCCGAGTTGCGCACCATGGTCTGTCGGCCGAGCCCTGACACCCACTCTCCCTCCCACTGATAGCCAAATCGCGCGAGCAGGCCAGCTTCAGCGCGCTGGCAGCGAGTTGACCAATTGGAGCGGGGTAACCTCAACACGCATTTGGGTGTAGGGCCATTTAAGGAGATCGGACTTCAGAATCCTGATCGCCTCGTCGCCTCGAGATGCTGGTACGAGAACATCTCGCCTTAGCCCTTCACCCCGCGTGTTCATTACCAAGACGCCCTCTCGCGAAAGAATCTCCAGAAGGTGATCTACAGTAGGATTGAGACGCTCGGGACATTCGGTAAAGGCTGCGACCTGTACCCACGCCTCTCCGCGAGCAGCCGGTCGGGTTGCAGGACCACATCCGAACAACATGACGGCTCCGAAGAGCAACATGCCATATCCGGTTGCTTCTGTAGGGCGTAAACGCATCCCTCAATCCTGCTTCGGCGTTAGCTTCAACCCGGAACTCGGCACACTTCAAGTGTACCCCGAGAACCGCATCCTTACCTTCGCCCGCGAACCCACCCCCGCCGCCGCCTCATGCCGCCGGTCGACTGAATGGGCTCGGCTCTCCGAAGTTTTAGCGCTCGATGCGGTTAATCGAAGACATATCCCAATCTACTTTCTCCCATCCGACACTTAGCGGATCTTTGGGAGCCTTCTCGGGGCGATCATCAGAGTTTGATCTTCTCTTTCTGTAGAGGATCCCTTGATGAGTGATGAGGTAGGCCCACTCGTCCACCTGCAAGCGATCTGCGAACGCACAGACCGCGAAGCGGTCCGGTTGGGGCCCCCCCTCACCTTCGAAGGTGAGGGCGCGAAACCAGTAGCCGATGAGGGGGGACCGGACGGCATAGGGCGAAATATCAACCGTGGGCCGGTCGTCCGCGGCGGCTACGGCCAGCGGGATCAGTTTCAAGGGACCTTCTCCGCCACTCATCCCCGCGTAAAGACCCGCAACGTCGGCCCGCCAGTAGGCCCCCTTCCCCCCGGGGCCTGCGACCTTCTCACGATAATACTTCTCGGCTTGATGAATGGTCCGAAGGCTCGCGCATGTGTGCTTCCAGGTGCAGGTTTCGGATTGCCCGAGAAGCCAGAGGACGACGAGGGCGCCTAAGGGCACGACGACGCCGATTCCGATAAGAGCAAGAGGCCACCATGTCTTAACGGGTGTCGGCGAAGAAGACCGGTCCTGGGATGGAACGCCGGTTCCTACACTCGTCATCTTAAATGGATTCTACGCCATCCCGCCGACACTGACCCCCGCATGCCACGTATCCCCATGGTTTCAGCGTGACCTCCGGGACCGAGACACCACTCCCAATTAGGAGAGCCCAAGCAACGCCCCGTCATCACCTCGTGAAGTGTGGGGGTGAGAACTCGTATCCCTTCTCTCGGGCATCACGCTCGATGAGCTCGCGGGCCCTCCTGGCTTGCTGGGGAGACTCGGCCGCGATACCCATGCTTCCATGCCCTCCCTCCCAGCTCGAAAGGCCGAATTACTCCCGCTTTGAGAGCTGATCGACGTATGGCCAGTCTTTCACCTGGATGCCCCCAACGTACGTTGGTTCCGGCTTTGTGCTCCACTTCCGGAGGGCGCTGATTCTTTGCTGTCCCTGGCAGCGAATGCATTTCGTTGGCTGCGCATCGCCGAGTACTATGAGCGCCTCTCCGGTCCCTTCACAATCGGGGCAGATCCGAAAGGGGAGAATAACAAGGGTCACGACCGTTCCCTCGAGCATGATCCCCGCGGCAAACCAAAGGACCAGTTTCAACGGACTACTTTGTCCCATCATTGTGAATCGCCTGCCGATTCCCTTTGCGTCGAGGCCAAGTCATTTCAGCGACTGCGGCGGCGGCAGCGGAGGGTCGAGGAGGTGGACGCCCTTCAGGGCCTTGCGACGAAGAAGCTCCTGGGCAGGTCCCGCTTGCGGGGTGGCCACCCAGATGGAATCGCCGCGGCTCCCGGAGGGGGAACATGCCGCAATGCCCGCATCCTTGAGCGTCTGAAGGACCTCCCAGGTCATCGATACCTCGCATCTCCCGATGGGCGTCCACGTCTCTGAAGCCGGGGCCTCCGCGGGCCGGGGATGCTCAATATTTCGGACGAGAATGAAGGCGACCACGATCGCTGATCCCGCGATGAGGACGATGACCGACCAGAGAATGACGTTCTTCGTTCGAGCACTCATTTCATTGCACTTCCAACGGATGGATTGCTCCTTCCAACTTCCCTTTGGTGCCGATCATGGCCTGCTGCGTCCAATGTCCCACCGGAACACGTCCAGAGCGGGGCCTCCCATCACGGTTATCCGCTCGTAGTATGCCGGACCCGGGTCCGCGCCGACCTTCCCCGGCTCGTACTCCAGCCTCTTCCCCGACCGGGGAGAGATCGGCTCCTCCGGGAGATAGTGCGGAACCAGCTGCCCGAGCGACTTTGGAAACTCCCCGTGTTCCGCTTCGAACCCTGCGACGGCGATCGACACCCTCCAAAGCAGCAGGCAAAGCTGGGACTCAGCGTCCATGTCCAGGACGCGGGCGTCCGGGCTGTAGCAGGATCCCAGATCCCCCTGGGAATACTCTGGGGATTCCCGCGCCCACGCAGGCTTGCGAGCGGCTTCCGACAGGGCCCGGGCCGTCCGATCGAGATCGAGGACCGCGCGGCTCTTGGCCAGGGTTCTGCACCACAGATCCTGCCACGTGACCGGGAGATAGGGACCCCCAACCGCGTTGTGATACACCGCGACGCCCGCAAAATCCTCGATCAGTTCTTTTTGAGCTTCCGCCGAGTCGAGGGCGATGATCGCCGCGAGAGGCGGGCGGGAGTTCTTGAGATGATCCATCCATGTCGCCCACGACTTGAGCTCTCCGGCGCTGAGCGTATGCGCCGAGAGGATTTGCCGAGCGGCCCAGACGCTCAGGTGTTCGGTCATGACCAGGTCGTGCCAATGGCGATAGTCCCCGTGCCGGCTCAGGTCCTGGGCAAGGCCGATGGCCAGGACCAGGCGCTCCGCAGCCAGAAGATCCTCTCCCTCGTGATGGAGCCGGATCGCCGAGCTAATCAGTCGACCCGAGCAGCTTAGCGTTACTTGCGCGGTGAAGATGCCGGGACGCCGCGCTGGAAGGACGACTCGCCTCCGAAGGGCCTGACGGAGCGTGTCGAGATGCCGTTCCACCTCCGCGACCTCCGAATCCTCCGCGAGGCTGCAGGAATAGACCCCTCCGGCCAGCAAAAGCCGGTGGCCGTCGGACATGTCGGAAGCCTTCGGGTTGTAGGAGTCAAATTCACTGAGAACCTTCTCCTCCAGATCCCAGGCATTTCCCTCTTCCTCCGGCTCCAAGATCGCGGGGCGGCGGGCACCATCCGGGGGAAACGTTTCGAGGATGACGATTGCGGAGCGGTGATGCTCTCGCAGGAGGAGACGGGAGCGATGGATGGTCTGGATGACGAAGATCCCCACGAGGCCCACCAAGGAGCCGATCACCGCGAGGGTCCATCGGACGGAACGCTTCGCCATCCTCGGCATTTACGTCATGGCTTCCATTTAGGAGGGGTCCAGCAACGCCCCGTTATCACCTTATGAAGCGTGCGCCTCTGAAGTCATATCCCTTCTCCCGGGCATCACGCTCGATGATCTCGCGGGCCCTTCGAGCTTGCCGGGGAGACTCGGCCTCGATACCCATGCTTCCGTGCCCTCCCTCACCCTGAGAAAGGCCGAGTTGCTCCCGCTTTGACAGACGCTCGACGGATGGCCAGTCCTTCATCTGGATGCTCCCAACGTAGGTTGGTTCCGGCTTTGTTGTCCACATCCGGAAGGCGCTGATTTTGGAGTGTCCCTGGCAGCGAGCGCATTTCGTTGGCGGATCACCCCTGACCGTTACAAGCGACTCCTCATCCCCGAGTACTACAAGCGCCACTCCGGTCCCTTCACAGTCGGGGCAAATCCGAAGGGGGGTGACAACAAGGGTCACCGCTGTTCCCACGAGCATGATCATCGCGCCAAGCCAGAGGGTAGGTTTCAACGGATTACTCTCCTGGGTCAGGTTCGCAGCGACGGACATCACTCCTCACGCTGCCAGGAATGGGCGAAGCAGTGCACCTTCCCACCCAGGCTGAGGATCTGAACTTCAGAATACCGCCGGACCCCTTCGCGGGACGAGGAACTCCCCTCAAGAAGGATCTCTTGGATCAAGGGGCTTCGCTCAACGGCTTCCCACAAGTGCCGACACGAGTAGCGGACACGAGAGATCTTGGAATACGCTTTTGCCTCGGTCGCCACCTCCGCCCGGCGCAGGCACGCTCCAACCTCCGTGGCCTCCCCGTATTGGGGTCGATCCAAGAGCTCTTGATAGGGAACGTTGATGGATGGGTTGATCCACTCGGCATCGGAATGGGAGTACACATGGTGATCCCCGAAATGGACGCTGTAGCCCTGTTCCTTGGCATCCTGGAGTAGAAGCAAGATCGCCCGCTCGGCTTGCCACTCTGGTACCTGTACCCAATAGCCGCTGTGGCTCCCTCCCCAGGTGACGACCAGAATGCGATGGGCGCCGAGCAGCTCTTTGACATGGGCGTCCCGATTCTGACCGATCATTGCGATCACAACCAGGGGCTTAGATTCTTGGGCTTCCCAGAAGTCCGAGTGGCGATTCCAGGCGATGCCGACCGCGGCGGCCACACCGAACACCAGGCCGCAGCCCAGCCAGGCCGGTTCCTTCACAGTTGGCCTACCCGAAGAAGGTGCTTCACCGCAGTAGCCATTTCACCACCTCCGAGTGGAGAACCATGCCCTCGTCAATCCGAAGCGCGCTTGACTCTCCGTAGGCTTTCCGAAGCGGCGCCGCGTCGAGGCCCTTGGCGATGCCGAGGAAGAGCTCGCCAGGGGCGATGGCCGCGGCCAGGCCGCCGAGGTCTCCGTATCGCGAAGCCTCGGGCAGATATCGATCGTCGTTGGGATCCTTGATCCACGCAAAGCTGAAGCCGGCATACTCCGCGTAGGTTCGACGCACCACCTCCCCGCTTAACCCCCGGGCGAGGAGGCACGTGGGTCCGTCCGCACCCAGACCTACCAGATCGACGGACCTGATCTTCGGACGGTCGCGCAGGTAAGCGATGGCCGTCAGGGCATCCTGCACTCGCTGGCTGATCTTTCGCTCTCGAGAAGTCCTGATGACGAGAATACCGGCGGCCTCCCTGTATAGGGCGAGCATCAGATCCGCATAGTGGGACCTCTCTCCCGCCAGAATGACGATGCCCGGACCTGGTTCAATGGGATCGCCGCCATAGAGAAGCGCCTCCAGGGTCTCTCCGGACCCTGCGCGGGATAAGAGAAGTTTCCTCTCTCCGATGGCGACGTTGACGCTTCCTCCCACCACTTTGGCGGAGACTTGGCTCAGCTCGGGCAAGCTCGCGCCCGTCAGTTGCCGAAGTATCTCGCGAAGGTCGGGTGACGTCTGGCCCGACAATTCCTTTGATCCTGCTTTGTCTCCCGTGCTCGCTCGTCCTGCACCTTGCAGTTCGGGTTTGTGGGAACTTAGGCCATCGGATTGGCGCTGACATGAAGAGAACGTCAGTAAGAGCCCGCACCCTGTTACTATCCAGAGCGGCCGGAGGTACGGCTGGTGTTGGAATCTCTGGAAAAGGACCATCCTCATCTCACCCACATCCAGACAAGATCATTCTACCCCTATTGCCTGCTTGATCGTAATTCGATCCGTTCTCGGAACGTGAAACTCCAGCTCGTCTGGAGTAGGATGTTCTATAGAGGGTCGAATGCGACACCTGATCAGCGCCGGGTTTCCCGTCTGCTTCATCTTGCTCACGCTTTCGTGCGCGGGCTCCCGACCCACGCCCCAAGCCCGGGAGATCCTTCCGACGATCTTCCTGGAAAGGATGAGCGCGGATCGCCACGGCATCTTGATTGAATGGAATGTCCTTGAGGCAGCTTTTCGCTGCGCGGGCGACGACTTGATCCGCCCTAGGCCCCTCGCCGGGTTTGCTCTCGAGCGGCAGGAACTGGGATCGGGCCGGTGGACCATCCTCTCCAACGATCTGCCGGTCCCCACCCGCCACTTTCTGGACCGTGGCGCGGAACCGGGAGGAAAGTATCTCTACCGGGTGACCGCCCGGCTGCAGGGCGGGACCGAAACGGCTACCGAAACGGAGGAGCCCGTCGCCGGACCTCCGATCTGGAAGCTCAGCTTCAGCCGGGCGGCGAAGCTTGCCGCGACTGCCAAAGCGATGGTTGACGTGAAGATTGAGAAGTTTGAAAAAGGGGTCGGCAAAGTCGAGGCGAAGCACGATCACTTCGAGGGGGATCAGATTGGATGGTGGGAGGAAACCCCAGGACGGGGTCCCACGCCCCTCCACCCGATTACCCTTCCCGACGGCAAGATGATCACGGTGGACTTTAATGTGGGCGCGAGCCTGAAGGCGATCATGCCCGTCACGAAGATTCTCCAGATCAGGCGCTGCAAACCCATCTATGACAAGACGAGCGGAGCGAAGATCGGTTGCGAACCAATCTTGGAGCAAGAGCCTTTGCAGTGTTATGAAATCTCGTACGAGGACGCGGAAGGGGTCCATCAGGTGAATGATCCCAGCGCCAGGGTCCTCGCCACCTTTGACCGGCTCTGCCCCAAGCACCTCGCCAATCCCCAAGTGCCTATGGGAGACCCCCAGCTGGTCGAAGCGCAAGCCCTGCTCCAGGAGGCCGATCGTCTCTGGAGCACCGATTCGGCCGCGTCCATCAAGATCTATCAACGCCTGCTCCAGGACTACAAGGACGTCGTCATCCGCCTCCAGGTACGGAACAAGGTGGAGGGACGCGCCCGCCAGGCAGATGAGTAGCGTTCGGGGTGGAACGGTCCGGTTCTAGCGGGTGATGTGATACGAAACCTCTATCCGCGCTCCAGTGAGAGCAGGTAGCTTCCATACCACTTTCGATACAAGCCTACCTTCCCACGACCACCACACCATCGGCAATCACGGCCGCCCGGCATGTCCCGGTGGCAAACCGGACACATCCATAGGGGGATCATCGAGATCAACGGCAATAATGCGGTAGTGATCACCATCAGCACGAGCAAGCCTTGTGACATAGATGCCGGGATCCGGATCTGCCGAACTTCACCGGTCATGGGCTACTCTTTCAATCGCTTCCAGTCGCCGTAGGGGAAGTAGGACCGCTGTTCGAATCCGACCTCAAACAGAAAGGGCTCGGGCTGGTCGTAGTACGGTTCCGGCTTGTCGACCTTCTCTCCGAGAAACGTCAGCGCGAGGTAGGCGGCCTGCCGGACATGATATTGCTGGACCGTCTTGTTCTCCCGGGTGAGGTCTCGCGTCGCCGGGTCCTTGAGGAGCGGCCGGATCGCCTCGACGGTTTCGGCCCCCGGGTAGGAAATGAGATTATAGATCGCGTCGGATCTCGTGGAATCATGCGGAGCGGACAAGTCCTTGATCAGCCGGGGCTTTATCTCGGGATCCGCGGTCCGGACGAAATCCCAGTACATACCACTGTTTCCGTACTTGAAACCAACGATCAGGCCCCGCTTGCGCGGAGCCCTTTTGGCGGCGTCGCCCGTCAGTCTCGAGCGCACAATCTCCAGGATCTTCCTGGGGTCCGAAAGATGATTCGAGTCGTTGTCGTAAGCGGCGTGCGCTGATGTGGCGACATCGGGTTTGCTGAGGTTTACCCAGAAGATCGGGTTTTGGTCGTTCCGCCACGGCTCCCGCACCAGGAAGAGGAGCAGCTTCTGCCCCTCGACGATCCCGAGATCATCCTTGCCGGTCTTGGACAAGTCATGCCTGAAGGTCCATTCCTCCGCGGAGGATCCGCGGAGCCCCTCTTCCTTCTTGCAGTGGATCTCCTGGGAGGAGTGATATTCGTTTAAGTCCGCGATCGGTATCACCCGCGTTGCGGACACGATGACGATGTCGTCGGCGATATTGGCCGACCACTCGATCGAATGCGATCTCATCCAGATCCTCGGGGCCGGATGGAGCGCCTCGCGGTCGGCACCGACCGCGGCGAAGAACAGAAGAGCGGAGAACGTGCGGATCATGGTCCTTATTGGTCCTGCAGTTCTTTCAGGAGTGCTGCAGCTTTGGCCTTGAATTCATTGTGACCTTGATAGGGGTCATAAGCCGTCTCCGGGTCCAGCTTGAGTATCCGCCGGCAGTCTTCCCTGGCATCGTTAATACGTCCCCATAGCCGGCGCACGCAAGCACGCGCGTAAAGAGCCTCGTAGCTCGTGGGTCGCAGGCTGACCGCGGTCGAAAGATGTCCCGCGGCGCTGGCGTAGTGCCGCCAGGCTAAATCGCGCATTCCTTCTCCATATTGGAGCTGATAGATCTCGCTCTCGCGCAGCTCGTCGGCCGCCATGAAACAAGATTCCGCCTTCATCGCCCGCCATTCGAGTAGCACCTTCATTGCCTTCGGCGCATCACTCTCGGGCACGTCAATCTCCGTCATTCCTAGATTCCCGTCGCCTCCCTCCGGTTCGACCCCAATCGCTTTGAGCAAAGCGAACACCTCGTCGACTGTTGTATCCGGAACAACCCCGAGGCATCGCATCCCCCTTCGGAGATGTTTTTCCTCAAACCCAAGATGTTTCTCGGGTGCTGAGGTACAACCAATGCTCGATAGAAAGATCGTACAGAAGAGAAATGACCGCATCTCCGTCCAGTTCCCTAAACGGACCTCACTTCTCATGACGAGTGGAACACCAACTTCCCTTCAGTCGCCCTCATTGATGAGACCCCGCTTGGACGGACGCCGTCACTTCTTCGATCTTCTTACTAACCCTTCGGCAAGGCCTAGGCGCGGGCGGGCGGGGCCAGAGGGCCGCAAAGGCGGCGGGTGGGGGGTGTCGTGGAGTGTAAATTAGGAATGCACCACCTTATGAGTTCGAGGGAGTCAGGGCGGTAAGCGCACCTACAGCTTCGCCTCGTACCGGGGCCATTTCTGCCTACCAGTGAGCGGCGGGGAGTTGTTCTTACCGCGATACGCGTCGGGGCGCCGGGAGCGGCCGCCGCTCCAACCGGGCGCCGGTCGGCCGGATCTTCCCGAAGATCACGTCCCCGCACGCCGGGCAGCGGAACAGGCTCAGCGGCTCGGAGGGGTCGGCCATCCTCAGCCCGCAACCGGCGCAGAGAATGAGGAGCATGTGCCCGGGCGAAAGGCGGCGGCGACGGGTGGCCAAGGGGTCTACGTCCCACCTTCTCGCCCTGACCCCGTCTGGCATTCCCGATTTCATTCCAAGTCGATCCTAATGCTCGGGAGACGCGTGTTCAAGGGAAGTCCGATCACTCCATTCGGTTATTCTCGATTCCGTCGCTGTCCCCGGCGGAGAAACCAGGCCAGTCGCCCCCCCCCCGCCCCCGCCCGCACCGCGGGCGCCCGCGGCCAGTCAGGCGGGCCGGCACGAGCCGGAATGGTCCCGCGACACGCCGGCGCCTGGTACGAGCTTGGCCCGGAAGCAGCCGGGCCGAGCCCCAGGCTTCGTGGAGAGCGAGATAGATCTCTCTTAGCGCTTCGTGAGTTCCTTGATACGGCGCTCGAGGGCCTGCGCTTTCTCAGTGATCGACCGGAGCTCCTCGCGGACTTTCTTCTCCGCCTTCCGGAGGGAGAGTTGCTTGCTCACGTAGGCCTGCCACTGGGGGATCAGCCCTTTGGCCTGGCGGGCACGAGTGAAGGTCCGTTCGGCGATAGCCTTGACGCTGGCCACGATCCGCCCGGCCGCGCCGAAGCCGGGCGCCGACGTTCCGTTGCGGGCCGCCGGCGCTTTCGGGGCCGCGGCCTTCGCGGGCTTCGCCGCAGGGGCGGCCGCGCCCTTCAAGGACTTTGCATACCAGCGAGCCGTGATGGTGGTGATGCCGTACTTCTTAGCCACCGCCCTCAAGGCTTCGGCCTTGGTCTTGCTCGTACGCAGGAGCACTGCAAGTTCCTTCCGAATCGACGCGCGTTGAGACTCTGACAGCTTTCGCTTGGCCATAGATTCCCTTTCCCGGTACCTGTTTGCAAACCCTGCCTACTCTAAGGTAGGCGTCCCGGGAGACATGATAGCGAACGGGTGAGAGAGAATACGAGGGCGATCCGAGGGCCTGTGGGATTTCGAGCCGAGCGCCTTCATAGCGCTTTGAACCTCTCAAGCGCCGGCCACACATACTCTCTCTTCCGGCCCGCGCCCCACCCTCCCCGCCGCTCGCCGGCCCCTGCCGCCCTGCCCCGCCAGGGCCGCCGCCCGCCGGGCCGGGGGCCCGGAGGGGGGTATGCCACGCAATGATTCTCATTTAGATTGATGAAGTACCCTAAGAATCCCGCCGAAAGATTTCTATAGGGTGATTTTCGTGATGAAAGAACGACCGGCATGGACCACGCTGCTCTGCGCGGCTATTCTCGGCGTTATCCTGGGCGCCGTTCTGGGGTTAACTCCGCTGATCCGTTGTTCCCGGTGCCGAGGCCAAGGGCAGTACGTCGTGGGATATGACGGCAGCGGACTCCTTAGGCCTACGGCAACGGGCCTCGAATGGCCTGCCATCCGCTCGATTCTTCACTCATGCGATGATTGCAGCGGCAAGGGGCGGCTCCCTCTTTGGAGCCAGAAGTGTGAGTGGGTGATGGTCCTCCACAACGCCAGCGGAGCGGCCGAGTGCCTACGCCAGGAAGCGAAGCAGCACAACTAAGCGTTGGCTGGCGTTAGTACAAAGCGCTTTCACCGCGGTACCCCGGGACGCCCGCCTTGCCGCAGCAGTCTCAGGCGCCCGCCCGCCCCGCGGGCGCCCGCGGCCGGGAGGGTCGCCCGGAGGGAGGCGGGGACGATGGAGGTAATACTACGAGCCCGCCCACCCTAGTTTGAGCGACACTCCTCCTGCCTCCGCGACGTTGATGCTGCGGAGTTGAACGATGCCCCGGGCACTCAAGGCCCCTTTACTGAGCTCCGGTTTCCGGCCTTTTCGGAAGTCCTGCGGAACGGTAGATTGGGTATCCCATGCTGCTCGATAAGATCCGCCGCCGCGAGTCCGGCATCCGGCTCTACGGGCTCAGCCCTCCCAAGCGGGGCTTGGAGCCCGCCAAGCTCGAAGCCATCGCCGCACGCCAGATCGAGCGCGTCGCCGACCTCGCCCCCGACGGCCTGCTGCTCTATGACCTGCAGGAAGAACCCGGCCGTACCGGTGCGCCGCGCCCTTTCCCGTTCCTCCCCACCCTGGAACCTGCGGAATACGCCCGCTCCGCCTTGGCCGCGCTGCCGTTGCCCAAGGTGCTCTACAAGTGCGTAGCCAATCTCGACCTCGCCGGATTCCGCGCATGGAGGAACGCCTTCCGCGCCGATAGCGACGCCTGCGTGCTGGTGGGCGCTCCGGCCGCGGGCCACGCCGGCGGGCTGCCCTTATCCGAAGCCTATCCCCTGCTCGCCGAAGGGACCGCGCGCCTCGTCGCGGGAGGGGTGGCCATCGCCGAACGCCACGCCCGCAAGGGCGACGAGCACGAGCGCTTGTGGGCCAAGCGCGCCGCCGGATGCTCCTTCTTCGTCTCGCAGACGGTGTTCAACGCCGACGCCGCCAAGTCCCTGCTCTCGGACTACGCGCTCCGCTTCGCCGCCGCGAGCGAACCGCTCCCACCCTTCATCCTCAGTTTCAGCCCGTGCGGTTCGCTCAAGACCATGGAGTTCATGCGCTGGCTCGGCATCGCCTTCCCGCGTTGGCTCGAAAACGAGCTGCGCCACAGCCCCGACATCCTCACCCGCTCGGTCGATCTCGCCGCGCACACCTTCGCCGAAATCCTGGCTTTCGCGCGGGAGAAAGCCATCCCCGTGGGCATCAACGTGGAAAGCGTCTCCATCCGCAAGGAAGAGATCGACGCTTCCTGCGAACTCTTTCACCGGCTCTCCTCCCTGCTCCCCCGCCCCTGAAAACCACGCCCACCCCGCAGCCCGAGGACGTGCGAGGCCGCCCGACGAGAATTCCTGTCTGATGCGGCTCCGCTAAGGCCATGTTTTTCTTCCTTCCACGCTCATTCCACCGCGGTCGTCAGAGCATCCTCAGAACGGACGAGGACACCGAACGAGGGTGAGCCGACGAGTTTCCCCTTGTGGCGTTCGGCGACACCCACCCACGAGCGGAGTCCAAGACTGCGTCAGGTTGGCCCCGAATGCGCTGCGGCTACGCGCTGTTCGGGGATTCTCGAGGGGGCCGCCAGGTCCGGGGCATGAGCTCCGCGATCCTGTCGGCCTGATGGGTCCAGACACGCATGAGCACGTCTTTCAGATAGGCCCACGGTTCGAACCCATAGGATCCGAGCAGGCTGTACGCTGCCGCGCCTGTATCCCTCCCGAAATCATCGCCGAACTTTTAAGGATTAACGGCGCCGAAAGCCCTCCTCGGCAGCACCCCGCCTATGCCGCCCTCCTCGGCTGCCGGGCCAGTTCCGCCGCGGCCCAAACGCCGCGCCCCGCGGCAGCCTCCCGCCAGCCCCGCTGGCGCCCGCGGCCGGGGCGGCGGCTCGGAGGGGGGCGGCCGAGTCGTCCGCCGATCGGGCAATGATTCCCTACATATATAGTGAAGGCAGGCAGCGCGACAACGCCGCCCCGCCAGGGCAGCCGCCCGCCGGGGCCGGGCTGGCCCGCGCAGGCACCGGGGCGGCGGCGGCAGGCTTTCCCGGCGGGCGAATATCGCCACACGTTCAAGCGAATAAACCGGCAACGATTTCCGGGAGGAGCACACGGACAAGGGGGCTTTGATAGGTTTTTGATCATAAGACCGGGTTAATCTGTAGGTTTTTATGGTGGTGTTCGGGGTACGGCGGTACGCGGTTTCACCGGCGTACGAACGCTTTTATAGTTGTGATGAGGTCGGCGCCCTCATGACTTGCGCCCCTTAATGGGGGCGGACAAGGGGTGCAAAGCTCACCATCGCTTTCCCAGCGGTCCCGCGGGTGCGAGGAGGCCTATTTCTGGTCTTTCTTCCACCACTCGAGGTACTGTGCTCGTGCGACGTCCTGTTGAATTACGCGGAGTCCAGTCCGTTCCATAATGACTGTGCATCCCCGCTCCCATAGCATCCGTTCCAGGGCTTCCAGAACGGGAGTCCCTTCGACCCAACTCCATCTCGGCCAGTCGGCGGGATGCTTGTCGTTAACGTTTTCTAGAATCTTGACTTCATAACTAATCTGAATCTCGCAATTCTTGGCCAACACCTCCAGGAGATCATTCACCTTCCCCGATACAGCTCTATTGATCCTCTTGTCAGCAAGCTTAGCCCACGCTTCCGAGTCCCTTAGGGCATTTAGCGCAATGGGGTTGAAGCCCGACGCTGTACTCTGGAGCCCCTTACAAAAGGGCTCCAGACCGCTGCGGGAGCCGAGGTTGCATAAGGCTGCCGCCGCAATGAAACCCACGGTAACATTCTCGTAGGCCTCACCGTAGGTCGCTTCGATGTCGTCTCGAACGAGCACAAAATCCGACAGTTCGTGCTTCTCGTTCTTACAAGCATTGTCCCAAGCTTCGCGGACCTTCTCATTGTCCGAAAGCATCCGCTTCAAATCAGCAGCGCTTTCAACTGCTCCCAGACGAGCGAGCGAAAGCGCCGCTTCACTGCGTACGAGCGCGTTATTTTCCTTGAGTAGCTTTCGCAACCGGGGGAGCGCGGCCGAATCTCCCATGCGGCCGATGGCCTGGGCAGCGAAGGCTCGCACCACAGGGTATTCGTCCTCGAATAGGAGAGCGACGCCGGAAGCCGTAGCCTTCGCTCTCAGCTGTCCCAAAGAAAGCGCGGCCATGCAGCGGACAGCCGGGTCTTCATCCCGAAGCAGTTTGGCCAAATCATTGGCGGCTTGTGTCGAACCAAGCTGAGCCAGCGTCCGGGCAGCTTCCACACGTACAATGGCGGCCTTATCCTGGAGAAGCGGTATGATCTGGGGGGTCGCTTGTGTCGCCCCGAGTTCGGACAGGGCTCGGAGACAGTACCAGTAAAGGTTGCCGTCGGAAAGCAACGCGGTGATGTCGGGGACGGTCTGCTCCACTCTCAATAGTCCTAGGGCCAACACGGCTTCGCCTTTTACGTATTCGCGCGGGTCTTTGAGAAGCAGGAGGACATTCGGGACCGCCTCCTTGACGCCGAGGATCCCGAGTGCGATCGCGGCACTGCTACATACCCGGTGATCAGGATCGCGAGTGAGCTCGATTAGAGTGGGAGCTGCTTCCCGGCCGCCCCTGAGGGCGATAGTCCTGGCGGCATTGGAACGAACATCCGGATCTTTGTCGTGGAGGTAGAGCTGTAATTCGGCAGCGATTCCGCCGAGCTTGTACTTGTTGATGACCGAGCACAACCTCAGTTTTTCCTTACTGGTCGAAGCTCCAAGGATAGCCAGCGAGCCCAGAGCCTCCAGATCTTCCCGGCCTAGATGAGGATAGACCCGCTCAAACTCCTTGTTGGTGCTGGTTGCCTTGAGGAGTATCTCCGTCCACTCATGGTCATCGCCACCCGCTAGGCGGTCCTCGATCCCGGGAAAGGTGGACTTGAGCTCGGAACTGAGCTTCGTCTGGATCTCGAGCCTGCGGAGCAAGAGCCGCGAGCGCGATGAGACTTCGGGGTCGCGACTCTTCGCCGCCTCTCTGAGAGCACCCTCCGCTGGTCTTCCCAGGACCTTAAGTCTTCGAGTGGCTTCCTCCCTCTCCTCGACTTTCTCCGAACCTAGCTTCTCGACAAGAGCGGGGATTGACGGATCCTGGAGAGCCCACAGTAGGGAGAGGAGAATGAGCATGGTTCAATATCATTATACCTGCGGTGGTTCATCGGGCTCGGACACACCATCAGGCGTCGGCAGGTTTTCCGGGCGGGCGAATATCGCCACACTTTCAAGCGAATAAACCGGCAACGATTTCCGGGAGGAGCACAACTGAGGCCCGTAAGCGCGTTTTCGAAATTCGTGCGATATTAGTCGCAATCTCTCCAGTTACTACACAGCCCGCTACCCATCACCTTTGAAGCTTCGTCGAGATCGAGTTGCCCGCTATGGTGCTCACCGAAGTGAGGTATCGACCAGTAAAGCGATCTTCGTCAATTGAGTCTCAGATGCAGCGCCCCTTCGACCACTTCCGCTTCTAGAATTCTGTACCTGGTGTTAGGGTCGGGATTCTTCGGCCACCAAGAAGGAGCGGCATGTTTGGTCCTGCGGCCGCGATGATCCACGACGAACCCCGTAAAACCCCCAAGTCCTTCCGTAGAAGCAACAATGCTCACGTCGTCGAATCGCCCGGGATGCGAGGGCTCGCCGAAAATCAGGTCGGTTTCTCTACTATTTGCACTACAGCAGACCCAATCGGTCAGCCGCCCTTCGGGCGTCAGGAGCAAGATCAGCAATTGTTCCGTCCCTGGAACCGGAACCCCCTTCGGAGAAAGGAGAGCGAGGACATACTCCCGGTCCTTACCCGAACGGGCATGAATCCGCCCCATGACACAACGCCAGATTTTCTTGTCAGGGGCGTCCCCAAAATACTGCGACAGACCCTCCCCGCCCACATTTAGGATGCTTCCGAGAGTCCAGAGACACTCTTCATCTCTGCCTTCTTCCGAAAGTCGAAGGGCTTTCTGAATGCTCTGGCTAAAATGAGACTCGCCATCCGATTGATATCCTTCGCTCCCACAGCCGGCGCCGAGCGATAAGAGGGTCAGCCAGACCGCTGAGACGATTGGCCCCCGTACTGCATTCATTGTTTCCCTCGCGTTCCACTCGTCGTACCAATTCTTATACTATCCATCAGGATCGAAAGCAGAGATTGGAGCCGTTATGGTGTGGTCGGTCATTGCGGTTACTTTCGTTATGCATCTTTCTTCTGAAGCAAGTCAGGACGAAACCTCCTTCGAGGAGAAGCTGCTGGAGACCCTCCCCGAGGGCGTCAACGCCCTAGAGTCCGTGATAAGCCCCGACGGACGGCGCGTCGCCTACTGTATTAATCGCGTAGGTAAAGGGGTGGCGGTCGTCGGAGGGCAGAAGAGCGAGGATTACACGAAGGTCGGGGTGCCGAGCTTCAGCCCCGACGGCAAGACGGTGAGCTACACCGCCGTCAAAGATCGCAAGGCCTTCGTGGTGGTCAACGGAAAAGCAGGGGAAGCATTCACGCTGGTAGAGCCCGCGGAATTCGGCCCCGACGGGTCGAGCTTCCTGTACCAAGCCTTCAGGGATGGCAAGCACATCGTCGTCGCCGGGGATAGGAGGGGAAAAGACTACTTCGAAATCGGAGACAAGACGTTCAGCCCGGACTCCTCGAAGGTCGCCTATGCGGGAAAGACTCGCTCCGACGAGGACAGCTGGCGCTTGGTCGTCGACGGGCAAGAGGTCGGAGAGGATCTGCCCCGCATTGCGAGGCCGGTATTCAGCCCTGACGGCAGCCGGGTGGCCGCCTTGGCTTGGACCGGCGATTACCCGCATAACAAGTCGTGCGTGGTCGTCAATGGGCGGAGGCTTAGAGAAGGCTATACTTACGTCTCCTTCCCGTCCTTCAGGCCCGACGGGAAGGTCTTCTACGCCGCGAACCGGGGAGGGAAGCCGTTGCCGGAATTGCGAAACACCTTGTCGGGCGCAACGGGCGGTAAGTGGTACCTGGTCGTCGAGGACGCAGAGGTAGAAGTTCCGGTCGATGTCGACGAAGTCGTCAGCAGCCCGTTCGTCGGGCCCGACAAACGTCGGTCTTTCTACATTGCCAGGAAGGGCCAGAAGAAGTTCTGGGTGGTGGACGGTAAGAAGGGGCCGGAGTTCTCATCGGTTGTCGGACGCGAGTTTGGTGACGAGGGCCGGACGTTCGCCTATGTCGGCCGCTCCTCGGAAGGCGACAGGCTGGTCCTTGACGGCACGGCTTCGGAAGACGTGTACGAGACGATCCGCTGGTTTAAGGTGAGCCCCGAAGGCAAGTCCGTCGCGCTCGCGGTGTCCACGAAGCTGGGCATGCAGGCGGTCGTGGGCAGTCGGAAGAGCGACGTGTTCGACCTCATCTTCAACTTAAGGTTCAGCAACGACGGGAAGAAGTTGGCGTTCGGAGCATGGAAAGGTAGGGAGGTATGGTGGAAGGTAATGGATGTAAGCACCCCGTAGCAGAACCGTGTACCGCCCACTCAACTCGTTAGCATCGACCGCTGTCACACCTACCGAGCTGAACCCGTCGATTCACTCCCTCTAGAGCGCTAGGAATCTACCAGCTCTAAACGTTGATGGGAACGTCAGTCGATGTAAAATAACTCCGCACACTGACCCCTCCCCGTCGTCGGGCTTCTTGGATTTCGTTCAACCTCTATCCTTTCCGGGGTACCCGCCCAGTCTACTTTAGCGGATTCGCATGGTGTATCCCTCGCGGAATCATTGCCGAACTTCTGAGGATTAACCGCGCCGATATTCCTTCTCGGCAGTACCCCGCCTACGCCGCCCTCCTCCGCTGCCGGACCAGCTCCGCCGCCGCCCAGTCCCCCTGCTCGGAGCCAAAGACGACGCGGTAGCAGAGCTCGCACGCCCCCACATCGCTGTTCTCCCAGGGACTCGCCCACGGCTCGCGCCGGCCGCAAAGGACGCAGAAGCCTTCGGTGGCCCGCGCGCGGTGACGCGCGCAGAGGCGGTCGACTTCGTCCTTGGACTGGCACGCGGGATCGACCGAAAGCGTGACGGGATCCACGCCGTAGTACGCGCACGCCGCGCAAATTGAGGTGCGTTCCATCATGCAATCCCTCCCAGCATTGGCGCGCCCGATTGCGCACCAACGCCGAGCATGCCAAGGGCCCGTGCCGTCATAGGACACACGGAAAGGGCATGCTTCCTTTCGGAATGAGAGGGATGCTCGCGACGCCGCGGCCGCCGCCCTGCCCCGCCTGCCAGGCACCCATGACTGGGCGCGCCGTGCCGGATCCGGAGCCGGGCGGGCCGCTGCGCGGGGCGGGGTAGCAATGCGGGGAGCGATCACCGTCGCTGGGAGGATTTCGCAGGCAGGTGTTTCTGCGACCCGGAATCGGAGGACACGCCGACGATCGCGAGCACGACGAGGACGGCCACCGCGATGCCGATGCTGACGACGAGCGACGAGGATGGTGCCTCGACCGACTTCACCGTGGCGATCCGGCGGCTGCTGCTGCTCAGAATCCGGAGGCCGGGAGACGCCGAGAGGGCCGTCAGGATGCGCGTGGTCCGGTTTCCGTGCTGCTCGGAGATCGGCGGCGGGAGCTGGGCCGAATCGTCATGGCTGCTCTCGAAGGTGCGGAGGATGGCGTTGACGCGGTCCTCCGGCAAGGTATGAATGAGATCCCGGGCGCATCCTTCACAGAAAGCCTGCCCTTCCAGCCGGTACGCGGCACCCTTGTCGAAGTCCGTGTCGCGCAGCTGCTGGTGGCAGGTGGCGCAATAGAGAATTCCATGTCCCATCGGCAATGGACAGTTTACCCCACGGACATGCACATTTGCATCATCATACGAGAAATCGGAACGCCTTCTGACCAAACGAAAGTTTGACAATCGGCTTCCGTACTGTATCATATGTATTAGTACAGCATTATAGATGCCGACGTGCTAGAAATCCGCATTCAGCCCGGAAGCAGCGCTCCCCTCTATAAGCAGATTGTCGACCAGGTACGGTGGGCTGTCGCCACCGCCGGCTACGACGTCGGGGATTCGCTCCCCAGTGTTCGGGCGCTCGCCGATCAGCTTGTCATCAACCCCAACACCGTGGCCCGTGCCTACGCGGAGCTCGGCCGCAACGGGGTCATTGAGGCGCGGCCCGGGAAGGGCTACTTCATATGCAAACCCCGCCCGGTCTACTCGAAGGAAGAGCGCAATCGTCGTCTGGAGGAGGCCCTCGAGGAATTCGTCAAAGAGGCCTACTTCCTGAATTTCGATCCCGCCGAAATCCGGAACGCGCTGGAACAAAGGCTCTGCGAATTGCCCACGCGTCGGAAGGGAGGGTAGACGGATGCCTGAAGACGCAATCCGGACTGAGGGACTCACGCGCTACTTCGGCGCCCGTTGCGTCGTCTCGGACCTCAACCTGGCGGTGCCCAAGGGTGTCATCTTCGGCCTCCTGGGCAGAAACGGCTGCGGCAAGACTACGACGCTGCGGATGATCCTGGGACTTCTGGAGCCGACGCGCGGCTCCGCCCGCATTCTGGGCTACTCCAGCGATCGCATTCCCGCCGAAGTCCGAGCGAGAATCGGCTACCTCACGGAAAGCCATCCGGCCACTGGCTGGATGTCTCTCCGGGAGTGTGGGAAGTTTCAGGCGGCATTCTACCCGACCTGGAACGAAGACATTTTCCAGGCTGTGCTGAAACATTTCGCTCTAGAGCCCCGACGAAAGGCTCGGGATCTCTCGAGAGGCGAACGTGCCGGTCTCTGCCTGGCGCTCACGCTCTCGCCCGACCCCGAACTCCTGATCCTCGACGATCCGGCGCTGGGACTCGATCCCGTGGCGCGCCGGAGCCTGCTGGAGTCGATGCTCTACGTCACGCGGCGCGAAGGACGCACCATCCTCTTTTCCTCTCACGTGCTTTCCGACGTCGAACGGGTTGCCGACCAGATCGCGATTCTGGATCGCGGGGTGTTGCGTGCAACCTGCAGCCTGGAGGTCTTTCGGAGCCGCGTTCGCAGGCTGGTTCTCCGCTTCGGTACTTCACCGCCTTCGCTTCCGGATATCCCAGGCCTTCTCCATTGCCATCGCACGGAAAGGGAGGTCGCGCTGACGATCGCTAACCTGACGCCGGACATTCAGAAAAGCCTGGAGGCGCTGCCGTCGGTCCAAATCACCACTACGCCGCTCGATCTCGAAGAGGCGTTCATCAGCTACGTCGGGGAGCGTGGCGAGCGGACGTTCTTCCTTCAAGGCATGAAGGAGTCGTCATGAAAACGATTGTCTGGAAAGACATCCGTCAGAATCTGCCGTGGGTGGCCTTGGCACTGATCGTCGCGGCCATCGCCATGGCAGCGACGTTGATTCAGCTGAGATCCCCCTTTTTCCAACCCTCCGAAGGAGTTTCGATCTGTTCCTCGCAGTTTCTTCTGACGACGACCTTTTGCGCTTCGCTCTGGGGCATTGCCGTGGGATTGCTGCTGACGATTCCGGAACTGAATCGGGATCGAAGGAGTGTTCTCCTCCATCGCCCCTTGTCCTGGACCTCGATCTTCCTTGGAAAGATCGCGGCTGGGTTCGCGCTAACCCTTATCCCGATGGCGATCCCATTCCTGCTCTCGGCCCTTTGGGTTGCGACCCCAGGAAGCCTGCCATCCCCATTTGATTGGCGTATGATGGCGCCGGGAACTGCGGATCTCCTGAGCGGGTTCGTCTTCTCATTGGCAGGGATGCTGACGGGACTCCGGCCCACCCGCTGGTACGGCAGCCGCGCCTTGGGTCTTCCAGCGGCGGCGGTCTGCGCCCTTCTGGTCCACGTGGTGGACTCCTTCGTGACGGCGCTTCTGATCTTACTAGCCTTCAGTCTGGTGCTTGGGCTGGCCGCCTGGGGGAGTTTCTTGACCGGAGGCGCGTACCGGCCTCAACCGAAGGCGGCGAAGTGCTCTCTGGGGATTTGCATTGTCATCGGTCTCTTAATGCTCGCCACCGTGGGAACTACACCTCTGATGATTTTGATGTCCATGCAGGGTATGTCCTACAATCATCACTATCTGGACCGGAAAGGCCGGATCCTGACAGCCCACTTTGGATTCGGGAACTCCGGTCCGGATAGAATCACGGACTTAAAGGGTGAGACCGTAACGGAGTACACGGACGCTCAATCGTGGGCCGGGAGCATGCAGGAGGGGGCTGTACTCATCTTCGGGAAGGCCTCTACCCGCCCAGAAGGCTATCGCGGATCGGATCGATATTTCCTTTCTTTGAACAGACCAAACGGGACGAATGATTTCTGGTATTTCGATTTCAGGCGGAACTTGGCACTGGGGTATGGTCGTAACAGTCGCCGACTTGAGCAAACGATTGGCCCCGAAGGGTTTTCACCTGCAGGTCGGCCGAACCCGTCCTTTGAGGGTTCGCTCTTGCAGTCTAGCTTCTATTCTGGGATCCTCGTTTTTCCGAAGGATGTTTTCTATCCGGATTTCCAGTCTCGGACGGTCCGCCGCGTGTTTCATGCGACTGGGCCAGTCCTCCGCGGCGGGTCACTCTGTTGGGCTGGTGCCTTTCCCTTCCCTGCCGAGCCCACGACGGAACCGCAATTCTGCGCCGTTATTGCCGACAATCGCATTCACGTCCTTGGCATGGACGGGCGCCCGTTGTTTGAATCGGAACTGACGCGGGATCTCGCCCTCTGCGATCAGGTTTCCGTTCATCTGATGGGAGCCGAGGGCCGCCGCTTTGTCTGGTATAAGCAATCGAACAACCCACAAACACAGGCATCGATGCCGGAAGTTGTGGATGAGTATTCGTTCCGGGGAGACCGGGTCTCGACGCATACACTGCCGCCCGGGAATCTCTCCCCGGCTCGTGTAGGCAATTCCGGCGCGATCGCGGGGATTTTCTTGCCCCCGACGGTCATCGCACTCCTCCGGCTGTTTCCGCAATCTCCGGAGCCTTACCCTCCCGGCGAAGTTCTCCAGATTCTCGCGATGAGTGGTGGGATGGCGCTCGCCTGCGCCGGGGTCTGCTACTGGTTATCGAGACGGAGCGCTTTCCCCGCGACCTCTCTCTGGACATGGACAATCCTCGTGTTCCTTCTAGGACCCTGGGGACTCCTGACGATGGCCGCACTACAGGAATGGCCCGCGCGAGTTCCCTGCGGCGGCTGCGGAAAGCGGCGGGTTGTTACTCGGCAGGAGTGCCAGCACTGCGGCCGCCCGTTCGCGCCGCCCGAGAAGATCGGCATCGAGATCATAGAGCCATCAGGGATGATATAATCATGTTTGAACGCTTCACCGACGAGATCGACCAACACCCGCATTCGCCGGACAAAGCGTACTTTGCGCAGCGGTTCAACGGCCGTTTTGATCTGAGGTCGTTTCCATGAACTTGCTTCTGATCGCACTCCTCGTTCAGGACAAAATCGCCCTGGACTCGTTCAAGAAGGCTGAGGAGAGTCTGGAGAAAGCCAAGACGCTCCAGGTGGTCATTTCTCGGACCTCAACCAGCAAGCCTCTCCTCACGCTCAAGCTCAAGGAAGGGAACAAACTTTGTCTGCGGGTTGAGGAAGCTGGCGGCACACTTCGTCATGCCAGCGTCTTCTCGGACGGAAACGAGATGTCCATCACCACTCCCCCGTCACGGCTGGCGAATCGCCGAAAGACCCCGCCGTCACTAGAAGCGGCCGCCAAGGTCGCGCTCTTCAGGGGCGGCTTTGACGGGCTCCATTCCCTGATCGAGGGACTCTTGCGGAAGGCAGACGAATCGGACAAGGGGTTCGATTTCAAGACCATGTTTGGGGTCTCGGAGCTGGCCCGCACCGATCCCGGGGACGCGACGGAAACATTCCATTTCACGCTCACGAAGCGGGTGACCTGGCGGGATCCGATTCTCGGCGAATCCGGCTGGGTAGGGGTCCGCCTTCGAGTGAAGTCGGACGGATCGCAACTCCTGGATCGGGCGGAGAGCGGAGTCGGCAAAGTCTCGTGGAGCGACGCCGAGACCTACAAGGAGTTCATTCTAAATGCCGACATCCCCGACGAGACGTTCAAGTTCCCGGAGGAGAAGAAATAAACGGTGGAGGCCATGAGACCGTGCTTCCAGTATCGGAGAAACATAGCCTAGGTCTTTGCGGAGTACTTCCATGAATCCCAAGGACAATCACCTGTCCCTCGGATTCGGCATTCAGGGTCTAATCCTTCAAACACTGGTTGCTCCCCTCGCTTGAAACGTTCTGCCTGGGAATACCGCGATGCTTCCCGCTCTGGCATCGTGTGCGCTTGGAGAGATTCTGGTCTTCATAGGAAATTGTTCTACGTGAGAGCAAGGGGCCGACACCCGGCATGGACACTCGTTGCACTAGCCGGCGTCGTACTCGCCGAAATGACTGCCCCGGTTTATCCGAGAAATGGTGGCGAGACTGGCCGGTGCGTCGACGATCTCGTCCCTTAACAGGCTGGTGAAGAACCCCGAATATTGAACGGATTGGCTCTTGGTTGATGGGTTTTCAGGGCTCACGAAGAGCTTCGCCGGCGCCAGCGGGTTGTATCCCTCGCGAAATCATTGCCGAACTCTTGAGGATGAATGGCGCCGATATCCCTCCTCGGCAGCCCCCCGCCTACGCCGCCCCCCTCCGCTGCCGCGCCAGCTCTGCCGCCGCCCAGTCGCCCTGCTCCGCCCCCGGCCCCCCGCCAGCCCCGCTGGCGCCTGCGGCCGGGGCGGCGGCCCGGAAAGGGGCGGGGTTCTTAGAACGGCGCCTATTGAGCTGAATCCAGCTCTCGCTCGATCCCATCCACGACAGCAAGTGCCCTTGCTCGGACATCGCCGGACGTAAATTGAATTACCTCAAGTTCATCAGATGCCGTCAGAAGAATGCTTCGCAGCTTGTTTCGGGCGAGATCCGTGATCATGGAGATGCACAGCCCGATGGATCCTTGAAGCTCGCGAACGTCCCGGGTTCGGGACCGAAACTCCGTACAGGCCTTAAGGAGGTTCTCGATTTCTATAGGGCGGTCCATGGTTCAAGTTTACCCGATCGGACCCGCCAGCCCCGCTGGCGCCCGCGGCCGGGGCGGCGGACGGGAGAAGACGGACGGGGCATGGCGAATGGAGACGACGTTTGCTGCTCTACCAGGGAGCTTGCCCGACATGCCGACGACGCATGTACTTGCCTAACTGTTGGATCAGAAGTAGGCCGAAGGCGATGATAATGCAGAGCAGGAAGAAGCGGACCAACAGTGGCATTGGCATCTGAAGGAACGATGAGTCTGAATGGCGACGCCCAATACCAATGAGAGCCATGAACATGATCTAAGTGTACCCGCTTGAGTGGGGGATTGGAATGGCTCTAGACGTCGGCCGCCGCCTTCATGCGCTATCCCAGGCCCCAGCCCGCCCCGGCGCCCCGGCGGGAGCCGGGCGGCCCCTCCACCGAATGAAAAAGCCCCCTTGTCTATAGTGAAGGCGCGCGGCGGCCCGGGCCGGGGGGAGCGGCGAGGGTGAGGGTGGCATGGACTAGGTAATTACGGCGCAATTAAATCGGCGTCCTTCGGCAACGATTCAGCGGGGGATACAGGAACCGCGCAAGGCCGCACAGGGATAGCAACCGGGGTTCTACAGGGGCCGGGCTCCGCGAGGGGTCCGGCCCTTTTTGTTTCTTGGTGTACAATCTTGTTTGAAAGGCGCTAATGCTTAAGAAGATCCTGCTGGCTCTTCTCGGTCTGTTCATCATCTACAACGTCATTCGCCATGCGGTGAACCACTTCATAGACTACGCCAACACCGGGAAGACCTTTGAATTAGTCTCTGGGATCGGAATGCTCATTGTGCTCGTGCCGATCTTTTACAATCCCGTCCTGTTTAAGAAGAAGCAACCGGAATCAGAGAAACAGTCGCCTCCACAAGAGCCCCCGAAGGAAGTACGGCCATAGGCTGAAGGCTAGCGTGAACGAAGAAGAAGAAAAGCTCTACGAGGCCGTGGCCCTGGAGATTGCCGAGAAGCGGATGAAGCCGGTGTCATCCTCCCCTATGGTCTTCCCGCTTTTTCGGGATTAATTGTGTCGAATTGACGACGTCGCGGTTCTGAGACCTTCCCCATCTCCCCCGCGCCAGCGGGCCCCCGGCGCCCCGGCGGCGGCCTGGCGGGCCGGCTGCCTGACGAAGAAGCTCTCCTCTATATATAAGTGAAGGCGGGCAGCGGGCCGGGGTGGGGGAGATGGCCGAAGGAGAGGGGCGATCGCGAAGATATAGGGCAGACTTGACCGTTCCCCTATCGGGCTAGATCGTCCTTAAAATCCCGCAGGAGCTGGAGCCCCTCCAGGACCGTTGGAACGACGGCCCGTAAGTTCTCGTTGGAGTCGTTCCGTAGCGCCTCGATCGACGGGAGAATGAGAAGCCCGAGGTCGAGCAGGCGCTCGGCAACGCCGTCACGCGCGGCCGGGTCCCCGGACCTCAGCTGGCGGAGGATCCCTTCGGCCCGCTCGACGGCCCGGGGGTTCTTCGCCTCGGAACGAACCAGCGTGCGCTCCCACCAGGCGTCGAACTCGGCCATCGTTCCGAATGGCCGCCCGCAGACCCTGGACGCGATCCGCACGAAGTGCGGCGGCGAGGCGCACTCCTCACGCGCCCGGGCCAGCTGCTTGAAATCCATGGTCCAGCGGCTGTGGGACATGATCTCGCCCAGGTAGGATTGGCGCACGGCTCCCTCCCTCGGCAGGGGATTCGGCCACTGCTTCGTGTACGCCGCGAAGTACTTCCGGGCGGCCGGGAGGATCGGCCGCGCCTGCTCGCGGGTCAGGAGCTCAATCGCCTCGTAGGCGAGCCGGTCGTGGATCGGCGCGTCGACGAAGGCCCCCAGCTCTTTGACCCGTTGTTCGACGTTCCGCTTCTCGAGCAGGTCGAGGACGATCGGGGTCAGCTTGACGATCGGATCGTCCAGCGACTGCAGGGTCGAAAACTGTGCGTTCGTCTCCCGGAGCGGCTTCCCCCCAAGCAGGAGGAGGTAGTGGTGACCTTTCACATAGTCGACGGCCGGCGGGGGACATCCAATTCTTTGATCGAACTCTCGAATGGGAAATTGGAGGAGCTTCTCGGAGCATTCCCCCTTCAGCACCGTTAGCGGCCGAACTTCCGCGGTCCGCTTCCCGCTGGAGTCGTACTTGATACCCACTGCTTCGGCGGTGACGACCACTTCCGCCTGCTTGAGGGCTTCGTGAAACGGAACCCACGCGTGTTCCCGGGCGGGAGTTAGAAGGAACACGGCCAAAGCCAGCGTTCTCGCCATATGATGAAGTTTAGACGCCGGAAGTACCGATTGCTGAGCAGATCAGATGAAGATCGGTCGCCACGTCCCTGGGGAGGCTTCCTTCATCGAGCAGATCGCCGCCCCGCGCCACCCGCCCCGCCCCCCAGGCGGCCCGGGGGCCAGCCGGCGCCAGCGGGCCCCCGGCGCCCCGACGGTGGCCGGGCGGGCTGGCTACGAAGGGCGCCCTTTCTTAGGAAGGAAGGCCCGGCTGGCGCCTCGAGAGAGGATCCGCTTAGGCCTTGAAGAATAGGTAGCATTATGCTACCTTCTTAGCATGAGCCAACCGGTGAAGCTTTCCGACGAGCTGATCCTGGACGCGAGACTGACCGGGGAGTTGCTTCACCGGTCGATTGCCGGTCAGATCGAATTCTGGGCGCAGATCGGACGCGCCATCGAGCCTCTCCTCGACGGCCTGCACGTGATCGCGCTCCAGAAGGCGGGCAAGGTGAAGTCCTTGGCGGACTGCCTCGGCTCCGTCGACACCCCCGAAGGGCGGCGGCGGGTGGTCCAGCACCTCAAGAGCCGGCCCTTCCCCCACTACGAGGCGCACCCCAAGAAGCCCGGGGTCCTCATCCGGATCGAGTCCGACGGAACCCGGACCGCGGGAAGGTTCGTCGACCGGCAGTTCAAGGCTCTCGAGTGAAGCCCATTCCCTACCTCGATCGGCGCCCTGTCATCGTCGCCATCGCGGGTCCCAACGGTGCGGGTAAATCCACTTTCTACCAATCTCATCTCGTCTCCGCCGGCCTTCGGTTCATCAACGCCGACGTCCTCTCCTTGGACCTGGGCCTTGAGCCTTACGCGGCGGCTAAGGTAGCCGAAGCGCTCCGGGCGGCGCTCGTCCTGCGCCGGGAGAGTTTCGTCTTCGAGACGGTCTTCTCGGACCCCGTGGGGGACAAGGTGGCATTCCTCAAGGATGCCGCCACGCAGGGATATACGGTGGTCCTCTGCTTCATCGGCCTGGGTAGCGCCGACCAATCCGAAGAGCGAGTCGCCATGCGGGTGTCCCAGGGCGGTCACGACGTACCCACGCAAAAACTGAAGGCCCGCTACCCGAGGTCGCTCGCCAACCTCCGCGCCGCGCTTCGGGAGCTTCCCCACGTCTTGGTCTACGACAACAGCGACTTGAGACATCCCTACCGAAAGATTGCCGAATTCGACCACGGCCAGCGGATCTATCGGGCAAAGAATGTCCCCGGATGGCTCAAGTCATGTCCCATGATCTAGCCCGCGGTCCCTAGAACGGGGGTTCTAGGAATGATCCGCGCATCCCCGTGGTGCTTGATAATCTCCCCCGCGCCAGCGGGGCCCCGGCGCCCGGCGGCCGCCTGGCGGGCCGGCCGCCGAATGGAGAAACCCCTTCTCTATTAGTGAAGGCGGGCGGCGGCCCGGGCTGAGAGGAGCGGCGAAGGAGGGGGCGGCGACCGCAAGAACGCCGCGAACCGTAGGGGCGACATCACGCTAGAGTCATCCAGTTAGCATTCCCAACTTTGCCATTGCTCCGACGATGGCGAACAGCGCATTCAGCATGATGAATAGCGCGAACCAGCAGCCCAAAATACCGCCACCGTCCCCACACGTGGTGCCGACCTTCCAGAACCAGAACACCACGATTCCTACCACCAGAACGATAGCGATCCATGGCAGTCCTATGACCGTTCCTATGAGGAGTCCGATCCAGGGCAAAACCAGTCCTGGCAGAAGCCAGCCCAACGGGCTCATCTTTCGGACTCGTACGCCTTCACTCATGGAGGTTTGCCCCGTCGTTCGCCCGTTTGTCCTCCGGAATCCGCACGGCCCACTCTTGGCCGCCTACCAGGGCAACGTCCGGTCCCCGAACGAATGGGTCCGGCGTTCCGTCATGAAGAAAACTACCCTCCTTCCCGCATTCGCGGCACAAGATGCGGAGACCGGATCCGCCGCCGTGGCCCGCTTCGCCTAGCTTGTAGACTCGGCGTACCCATCCAACGACGTCACCATTCCTGATCGCGTAAGGCTTCTCACAGTGAGGACACTTCCAAGTCCTCCAACGTTCAACCCTGTGCTTGAGCGTGTCCTTGCTGAAGAAGGCGCCAACGCATCCGACGATGACCAACGCGACCAGGAGTCCCAGAATGACGCCCACGGCCTCGAGGCACGCGAGCCATAGCGGAACCTTGAACGTTTCGGCGAGGGAGCGACCACTGATGAAGACCGATCCACCCGTGATCGCCAGAGCGATCAGAACACATCCGGTGCCGCGGTAATCACGCTTGTTGGACGGGCCCCATCGCAGGTCCCCGCCCTGAAGTGACCGAGAGTCCGGTGTCTCCAGCCCCATGGATAAATCCTATCTTGGTCGGCCGGATCGTTCCTTTGGCGCTACCCTTTAGACGCCTATCCCTTGCCCGACACCAAGAGAATATGCCCCCGGCAATCGCCCGAATCCTGCCTACGACCGCCTTGGATCACCCTTCCCGCCTTCCAGCCCGCCCCGGCGCCCCGGCGGCGGCTTGGCGGGCTGGCCTGCCTTGAAGGCACTTCATAGACCGCCAACCGAAAGATCACTTCACGGCGACCGTCCCCAATATCGTGGGCTCGACGCGCTTCGTTCTGATCGTATCCTTGGTGGCAGTCCTCGGGGCCGTCTCGTTGCTTCCCAGCACTCGGCCCGCGGTCCGCGGGGTCCTTCAAGAAACGAAATGGTGGATGCGGGGCGTTCATCCTGACGCCTATTACCGCCAGGCGGAAGTGTTCTACCAGATGGCCGACTTCGAGAGATCCCGTTGGACTTGCCTGGACGCGTTGAGGCTGGATCCGGACCACCCCCCGGCTAAGGCGCTGCTGACGGAAATCGAATTCATCCTGGGAATCGGAAAGGCGACACCCGCCACGGAAGAATACGACCGGTACATGAGATAGGAATCGCGGGCTCAGGAGAGGTCGCCAACCCCGTGCCGCCCGCCGCGCCGCAGGCGCCCTGCCCCGCGCGAGCGGGCCCTCGGCGCCCCGGCGGCAGCGTGGAGGGGCCTGGGTATCTCCCCACGATGGATGAGCATTTAGGGTGTTTAGAAGTTGGGCGGCATGAACCGCGCAGCGCCCCAGGCCAATGCGCCGCACAATCCTAGGCCAATCCAAGGAAGGATCGTTCGGCGCCGATCTGGGGGCAATCGACTCCACCCCCGTGACAAGGCCATCACATAGAGCAGAACAATTCCTGGGAACAGCAGTTCCTGGTACAGGTTGACGGAGGATCGACGATAGGTCGCCAATCCCGCGATCACGCTCCCTAATAGTCTCGCTGCGCTCGCTAGAAGCCCGACGGCGATGCCGGCCGTGACCGGGCTCCACCGGCCACCTAGTCTTGTGACCACCAGATGACCCATGGCAGCGGCGAGCAGACAGAGCTCAACGGCCTCCAGGACATACCATCCGCTATAAGGCCATGACCGCCGGAGATACCTGAAATCCACCCCCCACAGCACCGCGCCGGTCAGTGCGAGGGCGGTGATCCCGGAAATGACTGCGACCGGGACGACGCGCGCGGGGGGTGCCTTCGAGTCACCACGGCGCGGCAGCGAGAGCGCTGCAAGGATACAGAGGACGGAGGCGAGGGAGAGAGAGATCTCTCGACCGCGGAATGACGGGCCTGGCCATAGCTCCAGCCAGAATAGGGCCCGTTCGGGAGCGCTCGGTTTCTCGACCTGGTGTTGTTCGAGGATACGGGGCGAGACGGGCCACGTGCGGGCGCAGCTCTCGCAATACCACCCCTGGAACAACCAAATCGAGCGCCAGGGAACGAGCAAATCGCAAACGTGGTTGCGGTATCCCTGGAATTGGTCGGTCAGATTCTCGGCCCCAATGCCGTCGTAAATCCTCAGGACGAGTTTGCCGCGACAGTCGGGACAGATGCCGGTGAGCGGGGGCTGCTCCTCAGAGTACGGGGCGCGCTTAGCCGCAACGACCAACCCGCAAAACAACGCCGCCAAGGCAAGCAGGGAAATGAAGAGTGCCAACCGAGCAGGTGTAGCCTTGCAGCACACATTTTCAGTTTATCCGATCAAAGGCTCCGAGATGCTCCGCAGCGGTTCAACGTCTTGTAGCGGAGCGAGCCTCGGCCGTCCTCACGCCCCCCCCCCCCCCCCCCAGGCGGCCCAGCGGCCAGCCCGCGCCAGCGCGCCCCCGGCGTCCGGCGGCAGCCTGGCGGGCCGGCTGCCGAATGAAGAAGCCCCTATATATATATAAGTGAAGGCGGGCGACGGGCCGGACCGCGGCCATTAGACGGTTGCTCTAGGGAAACCTCTCGGGGGTCTCAGTCCGGCATTTCCAGCGCCAGAAGAATCGAACTGGGAGCTCGCTTCGGGGCACCCTCACGGAGTCCGACAACAGCTCGGTGGCACACGTCACCGCTCCCGCTCCGGGATAGAGTCCGTGGACCTCCACGACAATTTCATTTTTGGATTGCCAGACGGCATGGATGCGAAGTTCATGTCCCCCGCTCATTGCCTCGTATACCCCAATTAGTAGCATCTGCTTTTCGAAGTCCACGGCATTCCATTTCTCGAAGTTGAGCGCCTGCTTCTCGTTGCAGACCCGCGAAAGGAGTTCGTGAAACTCCCAGGCGCTGCGAACTACATACTCGCCCGGCGCCAATCGAGGAAGCTTGAGCGGCCACAGCGTTTTGAGCTTTTTCGCATCCGTGGGAATGGGGCAATTGGAAGGTGCCGTCGGGCTGGAAGTGCTGCTCGGCGCCGGCGCACTATCCTCTTGAGGCCCACATCCTACGGCCATGACGCATACCCAGAGCACGGCGTGGACAGGAGCGCGTTGCATCTTCCCCCTGATCTCTCTCCATGGCCATTATGGATGATGATCGGGGTCCCTGCGGTGGATTCGCCGTTCGCCTCGGTGTCTCGTTCCCGAAGCCCCAGCCGCCCCGCCCCTAGGCGGCCCGGCGGCCAGCCAGCCCCAGCGGGCTCCCGGCGCCGGGCGGCGGCCTGGAGAGGTGGAAGTCGGAATCGGTTCAGCTCGCGTGGTAGTATTCTGTTGGAACTTAGACCGGTGCCGTTTCGACCTTCGCTTTCAACGACCATCCCGTTGAGGTGAATTTGATGAGGCCTATAGCGCTTGTTCCGATTCTCCTTGTCGTGTCGTGCGCAACGGACCCGATCCACTTCTCCGGGCGAGACCTCCTTGATGAGTCCAGCGGACTGAAGGTAACCGCGAGGAAGGCGGACTCCCACATCCTCGTGACGAACGTGAAATACGGATGCGCCGTCCCGCTCCCTTACTCCGAGGACTGGGTCTTCGATCCTAGTCCCAAGAAGCCCATCTTCGGCAGCTCCACCGCGCTTCTGATGGCCGTCACCGTGCAGATGTTTCAGCCCGGCGTGAAGGTTGACGAAGAAACCTACTTACGGACCGAATACCTTGCCAACATCCAAAGAAACTGCGACAACGAGGGTCTCCCTCTTCTGGACATCAACATCTCCAAGAGCGGGGACGCGACGCCGTCCGAGCACCCCGTCCTGGAATACCGGCACGAGATTCCGAAAGGAAATGGCGAGATTCTTCGGCAAGTGCACTTCTGGTCGTTTCGCCAGCGGGCCGACAACCTGATCTACGAGATCCACCTCTCGAAGTCGTACCAGGACCCGGCCAAGCTTCCGAGCATCCGGGCAGTCGCCCACATCGCCCTGGGAAGGAAGTTCATGATTTCGAACCAGTGAGAACCCTGATGAGCGTCCGCCTGTTGGCCGGCCTCCTGGCCCTGTGCTTGGCCGCCTCCGGCTGCGACCAGTACTCCTTGCCCGACCCTCCCTCGGAGAAGGAGCGCGCTTCCTGGGGTCCCGTCGGCGTGGTCGCTCCCCGGGCGCCTCGGCCCGCCTCCTGGCCGGACCCGGTCAGCGGGTGGTGCACGGGCCTTGCCGTCGGAGCCCTCCACGGGGCCGAGGGGATGCTCGTGATCACGGGAGCCACCATCGTTGCGGGATTCCTGGTCGGCGGCGCGTTCGGCCTCATGTTCGCCGTCCTCCTCTTCCCGGTGCAGATCGTGGGCGGCGCCTTCACGGCCGAAGATCCCGCGCGGGCCGACTTCGCCGTCGGGGTGCTGGCCGAAATGTTCGCCCGGGCCGATCTCGGGACCCGCCTGCGCCGCACCTTCATCGAGAGGGCCCGACAGGAGGCCCGGGCGACCGTCGTCGACTTCGAGTCCTGCTCCGAAAAGGAACGGGAATCGGTCCAGACCCTCCTCGAACTGGGCATCGACGAGTACGGCCTCTACGGCAAACCGTGGGAGATCTGGACCGTCAATCCTCCCCTCCGTCCCGGCATGTCGATCCGCGCGCGGCTCGTCCGTCGGGACGACCGGCGGGTGCTCTACGAATCAACCCTCCGATACGGCACCGAGAAGGGCGGGATGAAGCTCGTGGAGTGGGCGGATCAGGGAGCGGCGCTCCTCGAAGGAAAGATGGGCCGGATCACCGATCTCCTGGGGGGGCGGATGATGGAGGAGATCTTCATGCTCCATCTTCTGCCGAGGGATCCGCGTGAATAGGCTCCTGGCCGCCGCGCTCCTGGTGCTCGCGGGCTGCGTCAAGACCGGCCTCGAACAGGAGGAGGCGATCTGCACGACGCTCCGCCCGAAGCTCGAATGGCAGACGTTTCCCCCGGAGGCTTACCTGAAGAAGGGGGCCGACTGGGTTGTCATCGAGGCAACGAAGGTGAGCTACGACCTGCGGATCTATCGCGCCGACGATTTCGAACTGGTCTACAGCCGCGACGCGCTGCCGGCCGCGGGGCACGTCGTGGAAGAACCGCTCCAGCCCAAGACCGTGTATCGCTGGACGGTCCGCCCGCGCTTTGAGGTGAGGGGCCTGCCCCGCGTCGGGGAGTGGAGCAGCGTTGCCGGGGTGGAGACCCATCGCCGCTCGCTGCTCCCGCGCGAGCAGGACCTCTACGCCACGTTCAAGACTCCTCCGGCCCCGAGCGA